>Ga0335077_10007024_pt1 | contig 13931 bp, 12 predicted proteins | sample Lox_Sample_31_FD_207151 | JGI IMG/M metagenome (GOLD analysis project Ga0335077, IMG submission 207151) | Soil microbial communities from Loxahatchee National Wildlife Refuge, Florida, United States - Lox_Sample_3.1 | ecosystem: Environmental > Terrestrial > Soil > Wetlands | place: USA...
CGGCAGGGTGGCCGCGCGGGGACGACATTCCGGGCGCACTGATCCCGCAGGCGTACTTTTCCTATTTACGCGGCGGAGGGCCGGAGGCGCTCTCGCAGGTGTTCCGGCACAACCAGATGGACCTGCGAGGGCTGGCGGCGCTGGCGACGCGGCTCGTGGCGATGCTGACGGACCCGCAGGAGGCCGGGTGCGACGCGCTGGAACTCTACGGGCTCTCGCGGCTGGAGCAGCGGCGAGGGGAGCCGGAGGCCGCGCGGCAGTTGTACGAACGGGCGCTGGCCGCCGGCCTGCCGGAGGAAGCGGACCGGGCGGCGCGAAGGGAGCTGGCGCGGCTGGCGAAACGCGAAAGCGACTACGGCCGCGCCACGGAGCTGTGGGAGGACATCCTGGGGGATACGCGGGACGGGCTGGACGCCTACGAACAACTGGCCATCTACTACGAGCACCGCGCGCACGCGCCGGAGCGGGCGCGGGAACTGACGGAGCAGGCACTGGCCGCACTGCGGGCCGCGTGGCAGCGGGGGAGCCTGGAACCCGGGACCTACCGGCGGCTTCGGGAGCGCCTCTCGCGGCGGCGGGAGCGCCTGGAGGGAGGCCGGAGCGGGCCGCGGAGGCCGGCGGAACTGTTTGCGTCCGGGCGAGCGGCGCGCGCATCAAAGAGAAATCCCGTTTCCAGCGCCCACCCGGAGGCCCTTTGAGCGCAAAGACCGGATAGCCGGCCGGGGCGTCCGCGGGACACACTTGCCGGGAGGTGCGAAATGGCCAGCGTGGAACACAGTTATTTTCAGCAGCAGTTGACCGTACGGCGGGAACGCCTGCAGGCCGCGACGGCGCGCAACGGAGCGCAGGCGGAGATCAACCGGCTGGTGGCGGAGGTGGATGCCGCGCTCGCGCGGTTGGACAGCGGCACGTTCGGAATCTGCGAAGTGTGCGGGGGCGAGCTGGAGTCGGAGCGGCTGATCGCGGATCCGCTGACGCGCATCTGCCTGGACGAATTGCCACCGGAGGAACTCCGCCGGCTGGAGGCGGACCTGGAGATGGCAGGAAGGATCCAGCGGGCGCTCCTGCCGCCGCCGGATCTGGCGGTGCGGGGCTGGGAAGTGCACTACCGGTACGAGCCGCTGGGACCGGTGAGCGGAGACTATTGCGATCTGATCGTGGCCAATCCGCCCGGGGAGGAGCTGTATTTCCTGCTGGGCGACGTTTCTGGAAAGGGCGTGGCCGCCTCGCTGCTGATGTCGCATTTGCACGCCATGTTCCGCAGCCTGGCGGCGGTGGGCCAGCCGCTGGAACAGATGGTGACCACGGCGAGCCGGCTGTTCTGCGAGAGCACCGCGGCGGGGCAGTACGCCACGCTGGTGGGGGGACGGGCGGACGCGCAAGGGCGGGTGGAACTGGCCAGCGCGGGGCATCCGCCGGCGCTGCTGATCAACCGCTCGGGCGTGAAGCGGATTGAATCGGGCGGGTTCCCGCTGGGAATGTTCTGCGACACGAATTTTCCGACGCAGAAATTCGAGCTCGGCCCGGGCGACTCACTTCTGTTCTATTCCGATGGAATCACCGAATCGCGCGGCGCGGGCGGAGAGGAGTTCGGCGTGAAGCGCCTGGAATGCGTGGCGGAGGAACGGCGCGGCGCTTCGGCCGCGGAGCTGGTGAATGGGTGCATTGCCGAGCTGCGCTCGTTTGCGGGATCGCAGCGGCCCAGCGACGACGTGACGGTGATGGCGCTGCGCCGCGCGGCTTGAAGCCGCCGCGCGTGCTCTCCGCCAGGGTTTAACCGAGCCTTGACACAGGCAGCGTCCCTCTCGCACAGTTAGGCGTGCAGGCGCGCCCCCTGCCCGTGCACCAGTGATTTCCCTGCAACATCACGTGATTGAGTTTGTCACCCGCTACGCCTACGGGGGAATTTTCGGCCTGCTGGTGCTGGGGATCGTGGGGCTCCCGCTGCCGGACGAATTCCTGCTGACCTTCGTGGGCTACATGGTGTTCCGGCGGAATCTGAGTTTTCTGCCGGCGCTGGCCTCCGCGTTCGCGGGGAGCGTGTGCGGGATCACGCTGAGCTTCGTCATCGGGCGCACGGCGGGAGCGTGGACGGTGCACCGGTTCGGACGGTGGCTGCATGTGACGGATGCGGACCTGAAGCGGGTGCACGACTGGTTCGAGCGGCTGGGAGGATGGACGCTGACGTTCGGATACTTTGTGGCCGGGGTGCGGCACCTGACGGCGCTGGTGGCCGGCATGGCGAAGTATGAACCTCCGAAATTTGCGGCGTACGCGTACGGCGGCGCGCTGCTATGGACCACCACATTTATCGGGCTGGGAGTTTACCTGGGAGAAGGGTGGCACGAAGGGAGCAAACCGTTCCGCCATCTGTCGTTCCTCCTGCTGGTGGTGGTGCTGGCCGGCGCGCTGCTCTACGCCGTGTGGCACATTCTGCGCTCCCGTCCCTCCGCGCGGCCCTGATCCTCCGCCTCGCTCCAACTGTTTGGCACGTAACGGCATCGCAAACCTATCCTTTGCCTCGGAGGCCCCGATGAAACAGACTGGACTGTATGTGTGCCTGCTGCTGTTCGCTGTGCCCGCCTTGCGGGCGCAGAATCCCGAACCGAAATTCATAGCCGAAACGCTGGTGGTCCAGGCGGAAGGCAGCTATGAATCCGATCCGGACCTCGCCACGCTCACCTTTGCTATCTCCTCGCAGGAAAAAGATCTGAGCACCGCCTACGGCAAAGCCTCGCAGGCAATGCAGAAGATTGCCGCGCTGGCCGAGAAGAACGGGCTGAGGCGGGAGGACGTTTCCAGCGGAGTTCTGACCGTGACGCCCTTCTACGGCGGAGAGCGGAGGAAGAAGCCGAAGTCCTTCGCCGTGCAGGGCGAAGTGGCCCTGAAAATCCGCGACTTCTCGAAGCTGGGCCCCATCATGGACGAATCCGTCTCGGACGAGATTACCGACTTCCGTTCGCTCACTTATTCCCTTTCCGACGAGGAGGCGGCAAAGGAACGCGCGGTCGCGGAGGCGATGCGCCGAGCGGTGGGACGCGCGACGGCGGCTCTCGAACAGAAGGGGCAGAAGGTGGGCGCATTGCGATTTGCGAACCTGGATGTGAAACAGCTCGTGGGGGTCGCACAATACTCCCTGTCCTCGCTAAGCACAGTCGAAGTGGAAGCCACCGGAGGCGGCGGAAGCGGATACTGGCATCGGAAGACGCCTCTGCCCTCCGCGCCCCTTCCGAGCCCGGAGAAAATAAAGGTGAGCGCGACGGTCCAGTGCGCTTTCCAGATCCAGTGAGCGGGGGACTATCGCGCCGCGGGGCCCGGCTGGCTGTGAGGGCGTGGCGGAGGAACGCGCAGGCGGGCGATTTCATTGCCTGAAGAAGGGCCCGTTTCTGGGGGCGCGGCGGGCCATCCCATGGCGCGCGTCAGTTCGTCATAGACCGGGCGGTCGGTGCCGTCCACCAGCAGGCATGCCGAGGCCAGGCAGCGGAGGTAGACTCCGCCCTGGGGCGTCTGGAATTCAAAATAGTTGGGACGCCGCAGGAGCGCGGAACGTTTGTCATAGCGCATTTCGAGCGCTTCGCTCATTCCGCCGAACAAACGGGCCGCGGCGGCATCGCCGTCGGTGGCGATGCGCCAGAGGAGCAGGGAGCGCGGCGTCTTGCGGCCGGCGGGCGGATGGGCTTCGGCGTAGATGGCGTACTGGTCGCCGGTCCAGGCCGGGGAGAGTTCCTTGGCGCGCGCGGGCCCGGAAAACTGCTTCAACCATTCGAGCAGCAGAAATTCGCCGCCCACGCTGGCCTCCAGCTTTTTCCATTGGGGAGCCGCGGAGGCGGGGAGCTCGGGCAGATCGACTTTCACCGGCGTCACTCCGCCAAAATAGAGATCGGGATGGAGGATCTGCTGCGTGGAAACAGGCGGGTGATCGAAGACGCGGTAGAACCCGGTCCAGCCGTCATAACGCTGCAGGAGCCGCTGCGTAAACACGGCGCCGGAAAGATAGGGAAACAACAGGACGTCGCGAATGAAGGGCGGGGCCTGGTCGAATTTGGAATCTTTCTGGCCGCCGGTCATGAGGTCGGGGTCCAGGAGCTTTCCGAGATCGGGCATGGTGCGCACGCTCATGCCGCGGTCCTGATACTGCCAGTCCATCATGGCGGCGACGGCGGAGCCTTCCAGCACGGCGTGGCGGGCGAACTCCGCGTCGTCGTTGGGTTTGGCGGCATCCGCCCATTTTTCGATGGAGAAGTGCTCGTCCTGGAGGGCATGAGTGAGCTCGTGGGCCATCACCTCGCGCTGGTCGGCGGGTTCGATCCAGTCCGCGATATAGAATTCGTGGGTGGTGGGATCGTAGAGGCCGGCAATCTGTTCGGTGAGCAGATCGAGCAGGAAAGGCTCCCAGTTGAGGTCCTCGGGAACGAGGCCGAGTTTCTTGCTGAGCAGCTCGTCAGCCACGCGTCCATCCTTGTTCTTATCTTTCTCGAAGTCCTTGAGCACGTACTGGCGGATCTGGTCGCGGGAGCGGATGCTCTTTTTCAGTTCGCCCTTCTGGTCGAGGTGCAGAATCCGGCTCATCTGATTGAGAACTTCATCCGCGGCCTTCAGGAAGTCGGCGTGAGACTGGCCGGGCAGGGGAGGAACGGCGAGCGGCTGTGCGCCCGCTCCTGAGCGGTCCTGGGCCGCGGCCGAAGTCCAGCCGGCGGACGCCCCCGCGAGGGCGAGCGCGACGGCTACCATCAGCAACCAACCAGGCAAGCGGATCTTCCGGGTCATCGTCTCTCCCAGTTCCTCCCGTTTAGACGCACGCCCGGCCTCAAAGGAGGCATGGTCCCGGGCAGCGCGGCGCCCTCAGCGGAGTCCGGCAATGCCGCGGCCTGGCGGAGGTGCGGACGAGTTCTGGAAATGGAACGCATTGTACGATTTGGTATAGTCTCCCCCACATCTGGAACGCCTCGAACCGAGGTTCTCATGCAAGGCGGCACCCGGCTACGCGAAGCACGAGAACGTCTGGGACTTACGTTTCGCGACGTGGAACAGTCGAGCCACGAGCTGGCCGCCCGGCTGGGCCGGCCAGAGTTTATCATCCACATCAGCCGGCTGGCCGATATTGAAAACCACGGTGTGGTGCCGAACCTGCACCGGCTGTTCGCGCTGTGCACCCTCTATCATCTGGATTTCGGCGAGGCGCTGACCTGGTATGGAGTGCCGCTGGGCGAAATGTACCGTGACGGAGCGCAGTTTCCCGGCACGCGCACACACCCGGCCGCGCCGCCGATCCAAGTGCGGATTCCGATCCGGCTGGATCCCGGCTTCGATCCGCGATGGACCGACGATTTCACGCGGAGGGTGGAAAGCTGGGGCTACCTGGAGCCGGGAATCGTGGATGGGAAGCGGCGTTATTGCCTGGCCTACATCGGGCTGGAGGACCACGCCATGGATCCCCTGATCCGGCCGGGAAGCCTGGTGCTGGTGGACCCGCAGCGCGACGAGGTGCGGAATTCGGGATGGAAAAATGAGTTTGACCGGCCCATCTATTTCGTGGACACGCGCAAGAGCTACAGTTGCTCGTGGTGCCTGCTGGAGGGAGGCCACCTGATCCTGCAAACCCATCCGCTCTCTTCGGCCCGGCCGCGCCTGCTGCGCTATCCGGAGGAGGCGGAAATCATTGGGCAGGTGGTGGGGCTGGCGATGCGCCTGGATCCCGCCTAGCCCGCTCTTCCAGAACGAGATCCAGCAGGGCCCCGACGTTGGCCAGAAATACTTCCTTCAGATACTCCGGAGAATCCGGGGGAACCATCAGGCGGTAGAACTCCGTTTCGCGCCAGCGGCGCAGCTTGCCCCAGAATTCGCCCTCCAGGCCTTCCAAGCAGGCACGCAGGTCGCGCTCCTGCTGGTCGAGAGGCATTTCCAGCACGCGGAGAAAGATCTGCTCGTGGCAGTAGCCCAGCGCCTGCTGCACCGCGCCCGGCGAATAGCGAGCCACCAGCCCCTGGTGGACGTAGTTGCCCGTGGCGAGGTCGCGCAGCGAGGAGAGATAAAGGAGTTTTCCGAACTCGGTGGGAATGACCGCGAGCGTGAGGGCGGTGAGATCCTCGACGACGCGCCGGGTCTGTTGATAGCTCTCGAGAGAATCCACGTTCATCTGTTCCGAAACTGGAACATTTGTCCGGAGGCCAGGACGACGTTCCCGCTGGGGCCCAAGCTGCGCCCCCAGGAGGTCGTCCATGAAAAGGATACTTGGGTTCCTTTCCCTCTCGGTGGCAGCCGCAATGCTTGTCGGTTGGATGCTAGCAATGCCAACATTGGAAATCAATCGTGTCCATGGAGTGCCGGCGGTGGCCGACGGCACTTCGCCCACGCCCCCACCGCCGTTCTCGCAGGCGATTACCGTTGCGGATGGAACCTCGCCTACTCCGCCTCCGCCCTTCCCGCTGACCGAGGGGATCCGGGTGGCCGACGGCACTTCGCCCACGCCCCCACCGCCGTTTTCGCAGGCGATTACTGTGGCGGATGGAACCTCACCTACTCCGCCTCCGCCCTTCCCGCTGACCGAGGGGATCCGGGTGGCCGACGGCACTTCGCCCACTCCTCCTCCTCCGTTCTCGCAGGGAAGCAGCGGGCTGCTCGCGTAGAGCGGGACGCCGCATCCCGGGCATCACCGGCGGAGACGTTTCCATCGCCTAAAGCCGAAGGCCCGTTCCATGCGGGGGGGCGGGCCCTCGGTTTACCGAATGCTACTAATCCACTCCGGTTAGCGCGGAGGGCGAAACCTTGCTACCATCTGGCAGGAAACCATGGACGCGCCACGGATCGTGGAATGGGTCGGAGCGGCGCTGGCGCCCCTGCAAGTGGGCGTGTGCGCGCTGGCGCTGGTCCGGCGGCTGTGGAAAACGCTGCCCTATTTCACCGCCTACCTGGTGCTGGTGGTGCTGGTCGAGGGCCTGCGCTGGGGAGTGATTTTCGCCAGCGGGGTGAATTCGCCCACTCACCAATGGACCTACTGGATGACGCAGCCGGCGCTGATCCTGGCGAGGGGAGCGGCGCTGGCGGATATCTGCCGTGCGGCGCTGGGCTTGTACACCGGGGTGTGGAAACTCGCGCGGCTGCTGCTGGTCGTTTCGGGGACGTTCATGCTGGCGTTCGCGGCGGTCCATACGAACGAGGCGCACCGGGTGTCTTCCTACCTGCTGTTCCTGGAGCGGGAACTGGAATTTGCGGTGCTGATTTCGCTGATGCTGATCCTGGTGCTGGTACGCTATTACGGGCTGTCGTTGGAACGGCCGCTGGATGGAATCGCCCTGGGGCTCGGTTTTTACTCTTCCATTGTAATTATAAGTAGTAGTATACTGATTGGGTCATTGAGCCTTCCGTGGTGGGGGTTCAGTCTGGCCCGATCACTGGGCTATGCGGGGGCACTGGGCATGTGGGCGTATGCGCTCCGAGCGCCGGTCAGAGAGCGGGCGCGGCCGGAACTGGGCACCGTGGAGAACTACGAAGCCGGCAGCCGGGAGATCCGGAACCGCATGCGCGAGTTGAATGACCGATTGTCCGACTTGATGAAATGATGAGCGAAATCACACTCTACATCGTGTTCGTGGTACTGCTGCTAGGAGCCAGCGCGCTTCTGCTGCGCCGGCCGGGCGGGAGCAGAACGGCCGGGGACACAGGGGCGGAGGAGCGCGCCGAATTTTTCCCGGTTCACTCCCGGTATTTTCCCCAGGCGCGGCGCGTCCTTTCGCTGGAGGACACCCGGTACATGGCCGGACGGGCCTCTCCGCAGCTATACCGGCGGTGGAGAAAATCGCTGCGGCATGCTGCGCTGTTGTATCTGGAAGGCCTGCGCGAGGACTTCCGCCGGCTGAACCGGCTGGCGCGGCTGCTGGCCCTGCACTCGCCAAAGGTGCAGCCGAAGGAGGAACTGGAGCTTGCGCGGCTGAACCTGAAGTTTCAAGTGCTGTACGGCATCGTGTGGTGCCGGCTGTGGCTGGGCCGGCCCACGGACGAACGGCTGGGCGAGATGGCCGCGCTCATCGGCCGTCTGGGGAGCCGGCTGGAGAACGCCTCCGTGGGGCTGAGGCCGGCCTCCGGGGCGCTCACTCCGTAAGGGCGGAAGCGTCGCGGGGGGCCAGCGCCTGGTGCACTGCGTTGACCAGTTCGTCCACGCGGAAAGGCTTGTGCAAGGAAGGGCAACCGCTGGCCGCGAGAAATCGGGCAGCGTCCTCACTTTGGCCGTCTGCAAACGTAAAAATCAACCGCTCGCTCAGGCTGGGCCTGCGGTGGCGCAGCCAGCCGTAGAGTTCCTGCCCGCCGAGGACCCCGGAGAGTTTGAAGTCGGCGATGACCACGTCGACCTCCGCGGCTTCCAGCAGCGCCGTTGCCTGCGGGACGTTTGTGGCCACGTGAACGGTGTGGCCGCGCTCGCGTAGAATCTCGCGCTCGACTTCCAGGACCGCCTCCTCGTCGTCCACCAAGAGTATGCTGACGCCCGAGGAGGCGGAGCGCGCCGCCGGTTCGCCACGGGACGGCATCTCCACGCGCTCCATGGCCGCAAGGCCGAGTGTGACCGGCAGGCTGACCCGAAACGCGGCGCCGCCAGCGGCCATGTTGCGGACCGTAACCTCCCCGCCGTGCTCTTTGAGGATGCCGTAGCAGATGCTGAGGCCCAGCCCGGTCCCTTCGCCCACGGGTTTGGTGGTATAGAACGGATCGAACACGCGCATAGGCTCCTTGACGCCCGGCCCGCTGTCCACGAATTCAATCTCCACGCGGTCGGCCTGGTGGGAGGTGCGCACCCAGATGTTGCGCGGCTCGGGAGCTTTCTTCAGTTCGTCGAAGGCGTTGTTCAAAATGTTGAGAAAGACCTGCTGGAGCTGATGGCGGTCGCCGTGGATCTGCGTCAACGCGGGATCCAGGTTGCGGTGAATGGCGATGCGGCAGCGGCGCCAGTCGTAATCGCGCAGCGCCAGAGTATCCTCCAGCACCTCGTTCACCTGGAGCAGGCGCCGCTCCGGCTTCTGCTGGCGGGCAAAGCTGAGCAGGTTCTGGACGATCTTCTGGGTGCGCTGGGCCTGTTTGGCGATTTTGATGGCGAACTCGCCGGTCTGGGAGGAGGCTTCCGGCGAGGTTTCCAGGAGTTCGCTGTACCCGAGGATGGCTGTGAGGGGATTGTTGAGCTCGTGGGCCACGCCGGAAATCAACTGGCCGAGGGCCACCATCTTTTCGCTTTGCACGAGCTGTTCCTGAGTGTGGCGCAGAGTTTCGAGGGCCTGGCGGGTGGCTTCATAGAGCGCGGTGGACTCCACGCGAGCGGCGATCTGATTGCCGACGGCGACCAGCAGGCTCAAATCGGCGCCGGCCAGCTCGCTGCGGGTGCGGCTGCCGACCAGCAGCCCGCCGACGATGCGTTCCTTCCACCACAGCACGATCACGCGCCACACCTGGAGCCCCTCCTCCTCCGAGAGTCCCTGAAAGCCGCGGACGGCGGCCATGGCCTGAGGCGCGAGGACGCTGGCATGAGTGCGTTTGACCTGCTCGAACAGCTCGGCGGGAACGATGCGGGGCACACTCGCGTCGAAGTCTCCGGCACGCATCCCGACGGCGGCCTTGCGCTCCATGCGGCCGGATTCCTCGTCGAGGAGGAAGACGGCGGCGAGATCGAGGTCGAACAAATCGGTCATCTGGCGGAGGGCGCGGGTGAGCAGGTCGTCGAGCTCGAGGGGCTGGCTGAGCGCCTGTCCGATGGAATTGAGAAGAAGCAGTTCGCGGTTGCGGCGGCGCACCTCGAGCTCGGCGCGCTTGCGCTCGGTGACGTCCAGGACAAATCCCTGCACGGCTACGACCGCGCCGGCGGCGTCGCGGACGGCCACGCTGGACTCCATCACGTTGATGGTTTCTCCGTCCTTGCGGCGCATGGAAAATTCGAAGCCGCTCACGGAGCCGTGGTCGCGCAGCAGTTTCATCAGGCGCTCGCGATCCACGGCGTTGACGTAGAGATCCTTGGGGATGTCCGCGCACAGCAGCTCTTCGCGCGTTTCGTAACCCAGGATGCGCCGGAAGGCCTCGTTGAAATCCAGGAAGCGGCCGCCCGGGGTGGAAAGGAACGCGCCTTCCTGCATGTTTTCGAACAGGTCGCGGAGCTTTTCTTCTGCCCGGCGGCGCGCGGTCACGTCGCGGAGCAGATGCAGAGTGGCCGGGCGTCCGTCGAGGCCGGGCAGCCCGGCGGCGGTGGCGGCGAGGAAACCGCCGAAATTGGGATCGCGCTCGTGGGGACGGCCGGCCACCTCCTCGCAGTACGGGCAATGGTTCCAGTGCGCCGTGCCGGGACGCAGCACCTCGCGCAGCAGTTTGCCGGGAAGCTCGGCGGGCTCGCGGCCGAGGCGGCGCGCGGCGCTGGCGTTGGCCTGCAGCAGGCGGTAGCGGTCGTCGTGAAGGAGAACCGGGTCCTCCACTTCATCGAGCAGAGCCCGCCACTGGCGAGCGGAGAGCGCATTCAACTCCGAGAGCCGCACGCGCTGCTCATGCACGCGCAGCAGCGCGGCCACGCCGGCCAGGTAACGCCGGTCCGCTTCCGTAAACTCGCCGGGATTGGGCGAGCCGGCGGCCAGAACGGCCTCCAGCGCGCGCCGGCCTTGCGGGTCGGGATGTTCCTCGAGGATCGCGGCGGAAGCGAGCACGGCCAGACGTTCAGGGCGCAGCAGGCGGCGCAGTGCCGGCCGCTCGTCGCTTTGCAGGGAGAGCAGCAGTGCGTCGGAATCCGCCACCTGGGCCAGCCACAGCTCGCCGAGGTCGAACTCGGGGGGCTCGCGGCGGAAGGCATCGGAAAATCCGGCCACGGAAACGAGGCGGAGACGCGCTCCCTTCTCATCCCGCGCGACCCGGCCGATCCACCCCGCGGTGGCGCGCAGATGGCGCAGCATGCGCTCCAGCACGATGCCGTGCAGTTCCTCGAGGCTCGTGGCACCCGCCGCGGCGGTGGAAAGTTCCGCTAAGTTCTGCTGCGAGCGGTCGAACTGGCGCGAGCGACGGCGAATTTCCGAGACCACGGCTACCATCATGGCCATGCCAACGGCGAGGGAGAGAAGCAAGTCCAGGTGCGCGCCCAGGGGGTTGGCGGGCGCTCCGGGCAAATGGCCGGGATCCAGCAGATACACGCCCCGCGCGAACAACGCGCCGCTGACCCCCGCCAGCGAGGCGAAGTGCACGCGCAGCGGGGACCGCCACAGCAGCCATCCCGAGGCGACCGTGTAACCCGCCAGGAGCAGGTAAGCGCTCCACCAGGAGATGATCGAATGCGGGCCGATGACCAGCGCCAAGGCCGCCACGCTGATGAGCCCCAGTCCCAGCGGCCACAGATAACGCAGCCGGGCCTCCCAGCCGATCCATTCCATGACTGCGGCGAGCAGAAACCCTGCGCCGGCAATGGCCGCCAGCAGAGCCAGAGAAGGAATCAGTGCGGGATGGCGGGCCGCGGCGAATCCGAAGGGAGCGGACAGCAGCGAGCCGGCAATCCACAGGCGGAAGGAACGCTCGGGAAACTGCGGATACAGGATGGCGTACAAGAGGCAAATCAGCAGCGACACCGCCGCATATTGCCAGCCGAGTGTGAGGAAAACTGTGCCGGCCATCACTGCACTGTCGGGTGGCGCACGCCCGGCGCTGCGTTCGGACGGCGCGAGAGGGTCCCACAAACGACAGTTGGGGACTATGTACCGTAAAGGCGACAAGGGCAATAAATCTGGCTGGCTACTGTGCTCAGCCGTATACTGGGGAATCCTTTAGGAGCCCCAGGTGAGCCCGGAACGCATTTTGATCGTCGACGACGAAGAAGCGATTCGAGAAGTCGTGTCCACGCTGCTTACCGCGCAGGGATATCAGTGCAAAACCGCGGCGAACGGCGAGGAAGCGCTGCGCGCCATGCGCGACGGCGGGTTCGACCTGGTGCTGAGCGACCTGGTGATGCCGGGCGTGGACGGGCTGAAGCTGATCGAGATGGTCCGCGGATACGACGGAGACATCCCCGTAATCATGGTGACGGCCATGCACGACATCTCCACGGCCATCGAAGCCATGCGGCGCGGGGCATACGACTACATCTTGAAACCCTTCGAGAAGGAACAGCTCTTTCTGAGCGTGCGGCGCGCGCTGGAGCACCGCCGGCTGATCTACGAGAACCGGCTGTACCAGCAGGAACTGGAGCGGCGTGTGGAGGAACGCACGCTGCAGCTCTCGCAGGCGCTCGAGGAGCTGGAACAATCCTACGATTACACGCTGGAGGCCCTGGCCAGCGCGCTGGACTTGAAGGACGCGGAAACGGAAGGCCACTGCCAGCGCGTGACGGCCATGACCATCGTGATGGCGCGCGCCATGGGCGTGGGCGAAGCGGAGCTGCGGCAGATCGCGCGCGGCGCCTTCCTGCACGACATCGGAAAAATGGGAATACCGGACAGCATCCTGCGAAAGCCCGGGCCGCTGACGCCGGAAGAAACCGCCATCATGCGCACGCACTGCGACATTGGCTACCAGGTGCTGGAGAGGATTCCCTTCCTGCGCGAGGCTTCCGAGATCGTTCTGTCGCACCAGGAAAAATTTGACGGCACCGGATACCCTCGGAATCTGAAGGGCGAACAGATCCCGCTGGGCGCGCGTGTGTTCGCCGTGGCCGATACGCTCGACGCCATGATCTCCGACCGGCCGTACCGCAAGGCGCTGCCGCTCGCGCAGGCAAAAGACGAAATCCGGCGGCACGCCGGCTCGCAGTTCGATCCGAAAGTGGTGGAAGTGTTCGACACCATTCCAGACACGGTGTGGGTCGAACTCCGCCAGAACTACCAGAAGCCTTTCCACGACTACGAAACGAAGCCGCAGTAGCTTCTTGCAGGACCGCCTTTCAGCCTGTCCTGACGAAGGAAGGGCTGCCGGCTGTCCCCGCTGCGGCACGTGCGGCCCGCACTTGCCTCCCGGCGTTCGCGTGGATACTATCCTCCGCGGAGGTTCTTTCATGGCGCTGGTGCCCATCAAAACGTCGGCGGGGACGGGATACTGCGAGTGCATTCACGGCTGCTACGAGCTGGTGAGCCTGCGCGACGACGAAACCGGAAAATCCTACTGCCCGTTCTGCGCGAAAGAACACCTGGAGATGAACCGGGGCATCGGCCTGCCGCGGCCCGCGCCCTCGCGCCTGGCCGACTCGCCGGCAAAAGAGCCTGCCGCGGAAATGCCCGCCGCAGCCGATCCTCCGGCGCGGCTCCGGTAGTCCCCTGGCACAGCCGCTCCTGGCTGTGAAGGAATCCAAGGCCAAGAACCTGTGATCCCAGCAACACCTTCGCCGATGCCAGTGAAGGTGCCGTGATGCCCGTTCCCATTCCCATGCTGGACCTCGCGGCGCAATTCCATTCGATCCAGCAGGAATTGCGCACCGCGATGGACGAAGTGCTGTGCAGCGGCAGATTCATCCTGGGGCCGCAGGTGGAGGCGTTCGAGCGGGAGATGGCGGCGGCGTGCGGCGTGCGCCACGCCGTCGGCGTGGCCTCCGGGAGCGATGCGCTGCTCCTGGCGTTGCGCGCGGCGGGAGTAGGCGCGGGCGACGAAGTGATGGTGCCCGCGTTCAGCTACATCGCCACCGCCGACGTGGTCTGCCTGCTCGGCGCGACTCCGGTGTTCTGCGACGTGCTGGCAGACACGCTGAATCTGGATTCCGCGCAGATCGAATCGCACATCACCGCTCGCACCAAGGCGATTGTGCCCGTGCACCTGTTCGGCCAGCCCGCGGACATGCACCGCATTGTTCCGCAGGCGCGCGCGGCGCGCCTCGCCGTGATTGAAGACGCGGCGCAGGCCGTGGGCGCGGCGTGCGGCGGCCGGCCGGCGGGTTCCATGGGCGAGTTCGGCTGCCTCAGTTTTTATCCCACCAAAAATCTGGGCGCGTACGGCGATGGCGG
>Ga0335077_10007026_pt1 | contig 13930 bp, 15 predicted proteins | sample Lox_Sample_31_FD_207151 | JGI IMG/M metagenome (GOLD analysis project Ga0335077, IMG submission 207151) | Soil microbial communities from Loxahatchee National Wildlife Refuge, Florida, United States - Lox_Sample_3.1 | ecosystem: Environmental > Terrestrial > Soil > Wetlands | place: USA...
CATCGCGCCGACGGAGTCGTCGCCGCTGGTCGCGCGCGGCGTCGTCTACGTCGGCGACTGGAGCGGACGCGTCTGGGCGCTCGACGCCCGGACCGGCCGCACGCGGTGGACGCGCGATCTCAACGGTGCGATCAAGGGCTCGCTCACGCTCGCCGGCACGCGCCTCTTCATCGGGACGTACGGCGGCGACGTGGTCTCGCTCGACGCGCGCACCGGCCGCATCCTCTGGAGCTCGGGCGGGCACGGCCGCTTCTACTCGTCGCCCGCCGTCGCGTACGGGCGCGTGTACATCGGCTCGCTCGACGACGGGGTGTACGCATTCGGCGCGGCGACGGGCCATCTCCTCTGGTCGCGCCCGACCGGCGGCTACGTCTACGCGTCGCCCGCGGTGTGGCACGGGCGGATCCTCGTCGGCTCGTACGACGGCCGGTTCTACGCGCTCGACGCCGGCACGGGAGAGGTGCGCTGGCGCTTCGACGCGGGCGACAGGATCTCGGGCTCCGCGTCGGTCGTCGACGGGCTCGTCTACTTCTCGTCCTTCGCGCACCGCACGTACGCGCTCCGCGCGCGCAACGGCGCCGTCGTCCGCATCTGGCCGGACGGCGAGTACTCGCCCGCGGTCGCGGCGCCGAAGCGGCTCTACCTCGTCGGCCGGGGACAGATCTACGCGCTGGCGCCCCGCTGAGCGGTGCGGTACGGTCGTCCGGTGATCCGCGCGCTCGTCGTCGTCGCGATCCTCGCAGCCGTCGCGGCGTCCGGCGCGTCCGGTGCGGCGAAGAGCCCCTGCGCGCTCGTCACCGCAGCCGACGCGACGAAGGCGCTCGGCGCGAAGGTCGGGAGGCCGAAGCTCCAGAACCTCGGCGAGTTCGTCTCGTGCTTCTACTCGGCCGGCCTGAAGTCGGTCACCGTCCAGTCGCGCTCGATCTCGCGGAGCGACTTCGACAAGAGCGCGAAGGCGAACCCCGGCCCGGTGAAGCACCTCGCCGGGATCGGCAGCGACGCGTACTCCGTCGGCGGCGGGTCGACGCTCCTCCTCTGGAAGAACGGGACCGCCGTCACGCTCCTCGCGATCGGGACGCCGAACGCGCTTGCGACGGAGAAGGCGCTCGCGGCGAAGGTCGCGGCAAGGCTCTAGAACACGCCGAGACCGCGCAGCGCCTTCACGAGGAACCACGTTCCGAAGACGAGGCTGATCGCGATCACGATCGTGCGGTTGTGGCGACGCAGCCACCCGGCGATCCGGTCGAGCGCGCGGCGGGCGCGCGCGGGCGCGGCGAGCGCGAACGCGAGTGCGGCGAGCTGCGGCGCGAGCACGAGCGCGACGAACGCGACGTAGCTGACGACGCCGGCGTGCCTGCCCTCGTGCGCCACCTCGATCGCGGCGATCGCGCCGAGCGTGAAGACCCAGAGCTTCGCGTTGACCCCGACGAGCCCCGCGCCGAGCGCGAACGCCTTGCCCGTTCCGACCGACTCGACCGCCGCCATCCACCTCGGCGGCGGCGCATCGGGGTCGTCGCCGCCAAGGAGCTGCTTCGCGGCCGTGACGAAGAGCGTCACGCTGAGGACGAGCAGCACCACCGCGAACACCGCCTCGCGGCCCGCCGCCGTGTCCGCCGTCGTCGCGTCGGAGAGGATCACGCCGAACACGAGCCCCTGCAGCAGCCGCACGACCGTCATCCCGGCGACCCACGCGCCCGCCGTCGCGGCGGACGAGCGCAGCAGCAGGATCGTCACGACGAGCGGCGCCGGCACGATCGCGCTGGCGACGACGAGCGGGACGAGGTTCCGCCAGAGCTCGCTCATGAGAGCGTCTGCCGCGCGAGCGCGTAGACGTCGTGCTCGACCTCGGCCCGCGTCCGGCCGAGATAGCTGCGGTCGTCAGACTTCATGCCCCACCAGAGCTCCTCGCACAGCTCGCACCAAGGCTCCAGCGCGGGATAGTGGCGATAGTGGGTCCGGCTGTTGATCCGCTCGAGCGTCAACGCGGCGTCCGCCGGCGCGATCGACCCGGCGAGGAGCTGCCGCGCGATGTCTTCGACCGCGATCGGCACGGCGTCGTCGACGGTGAGGTCGCCGCCGCCCCAGTCGCGCAGGAGCTCCTCGAGCACTGCCGGCCCTTCCCAGACCACCTCGTCGCGGTCGAGCGCGAAGAGACGGATCAGCGCGTCGGCGTCCTCACCGTCGGCGAGCAGCCGATCCGCGAGGGCGTGAAGATCGTCGATCTCGCTCAGCCGCCAGCGCGCCTCCAGCACCTGACGTTCCCGGGCATCCATCCCGGGATTCTGCTCGGCTATTCGGTCGCCGGCTTGCCGAGCGGCCTGGGGGCGCTCGACCGCTCCGCCACGCCCGGCTCCGGCTCCGGCTCGCGCGTGATCTCGCCGCGGAGCCTCAGCTCGTCCGCATCCTCCGCCGCGCGCGCCTCGAGCGTGATCCGGCGCGTGAGGACGTTCGCGCGCTGCTGGAGGCGGTGCACCTCGACGAGATCCGTCGAGCGCTGCGCGGCCGCGCTCCGCTCGTAGGCGCCGCCGGTCGAGAGGAGATGCGTGAGCTTGAGGACGAGCGCGACGAGGTCGATCGCGATCAGGAACGCGAGGAAGAACTCGACGTACTTCGTGACGGCCGGATTCGCCTTCTCGACCCGGTCGAGCGCCGCCTGTCTGGCGAGGAAGTCCCGGTCGGCCTTGATCGTCGCGACGCGGTTCGCGATCTGGCTGCTCTCCGCCGCGCGCCACACCGCGATCTTGCGCTGGTCGGCCGCGATCGTCGCCGCGAACTGCGGCCGCTCGCTCTTCAGCGTCGCCGCCGCGACCGCCGCACGGCGCGCGTCGCGCTTGCAGTACGGGCCGCAGCCGGTCTTGTGGGTCTGCGAGCAGCTCGGCATGCCGGCCTCGCACTGCGAGAGGAACTGCCCGTTCGTGATCTGCCGCTGGAGGCTCGCCTCGCGCGCCTGCACGGCGGCGATCTCCTTCTGCGCGGCGGCGATCTTCGCCCCGTACGTGGCCGTGATCTCGTTCGTCGCCTGGTGGATGCGCGCCGTCGTCGTCCTGCTCAGCTCGTCGTTGATCGACCCGCTGTAGATCACCTGCGCCATCGGCAGCCCGATCACGAGCGCGATCGCGAGCGAGAGCAGGAAGCGCGGGATCGTGAGCACGAGGTTCCAGGCCATGCTCGTCCCGAAGCTCTTCAGCACGAGCCGCTCGATGAGGCAGTAGAGCACCGCCCAGAGCGGCAGCACCCAGAGGACGCGCACGATCGACGTGCTCCACCACTGGCTCGCCGCGACCGTCATCCCGAAGCCGCTGACGAGCGCCATCCCGGCGACCCACATGCCGAGCCCGTTCATGAAGCCGGCCTCGCTCGGCACCGTCGCGAGGACGGCGCCGTCGCCGCCCGCGAGCCACGCCCAGCCCGCGCGCCCGTGCGGCCGCCGCGCCGGATCGAGCACGCCCGCGCCCGTCGTCGCCTCCCCCTCCTCGCTCCAGCCCGCACCCATTCACGGAATGGTGACGCCGGAACCCCGGGCCTGTTGGGCCCGGGGCCGGATTCTCACGAGAGTCTTATGTTCGGAGCGCGACCTACTGCGCGGGGCCGCTGCCCAGCGTGACGGTCGCCGTCGCGCTCGAGCCGTACTGGTCGAGGTAGCTCACGGTGACCTTCGTGCCGGGGGTCTTCGTCAGCAGGATCGAGGTGATCGCCGTCGGGGATCCGATCGTCCGGCCGTTGATCGCGGTGATCACGTCGCCGGCGGCGAGACCGGCCGCGTCGGCGGGCCCGTTCGGGACGACGGCCGCGATCACCGCACCGGACGCCGGCGCGGCGCCGTAGCCGTACCCGTCGGAGGACTGGGACTGGACCTGGATGCCGAGGAACGCGGTGCCGCCGATGTGGACGGTCGACGAGGACCTGCCGGACTCGATCTGCCGCGCGAGCGTCAGCGCCTTGTCGATCGGGATCGCGTAGGCGTCGGTCGCGGTCGCCGAGGCGTACGGCGAGTCGGTCGACGCAGCGGTGTCCATCCCGATCGCCTGGCTGGAGCCGTTCAGCAGCGGCCCGCCGGAGTCGCCCGGCTGGATGCCGGCGTTCGTCTCGATCAGGCCGGTCAGCCGCTCCGCGTCGCTGCCGCCGTCCGAGGCGGTGATCGACTTACCGAGCCCGGTGATCCGGCCCGCGGCGGAGAGGAGCCGGCCCGTGCCGCCCGCGTTCCCGAGCGCGGTCACGGACTGGCCGACGTGCAGCTTCGACGAGTCGCCGAGCGAGATGGTCTTGAGGTTCGACGCGTTCTGCGCCTGGAGCACGGCGACGTCGTTGGAGACGGAGTAGCCGACGACCTTCGCCGTGTAGGTGTGCCCGGTGCCGGGGACGACGACCTTGATCGTCGTCGCGCCCTTGATCACGTGATTGTTCGTCAGGATCTCGCCCGACGAGGAGAGCACCATGCCCGTTCCGGCCGCCGCGCCGTCCTCGTACCCGAGGTTCGTGTTGATCACGACGACGCCGCTCCCGATCCGCGCCGCGTTTCCGCGCGCGAAGGCGAGACCGGTTGCGACACCGGCCACGACGAAGCAGGCGACGGCGAGGACGAGAAGACGAATGCGGCTGAACTGGCTCACGGTTGCTCCTTCGGTTCCATTTCCGGCGCGCGCATCGCGGGCCTCGTCATCGAGTGTTCCCGCGGGACCTAGGAGGAAATGAAGGAGCGCTTAGGAGCCGTCTAAGAATCGCGTTCTCGTACGATCCGCCACATGACGGGCTGGACGGTCAGCGAGGTCACCGCGCTCCCGCCGGTCTCCGGCGGCGGGCCGGACGATCCGGTCTGGTACCCGCTGCAGCACGCTCTGGGGATCGACACGTTCGGCGCCAACGTCTTCGTCGCGGAGCGTGCGGGCCAGACGCTCGTCGAGGAGCACGACGAGCGCGGCAGCGCCCAGCAGGAGCTCTACCTCGTCACGGAGGGACGCGCCGCATTCGCGCTCGACGGCGAGACGCTCGAAGCGGACGCCGGGACGGCGATCGCCGTCACCGATCCGGCGGTCCGCCGCGGCGCGACGGCGCTCGAGCCGAGGACGACGCTGCTCGTCGTCGGAGCCGGCGACGGCCCGTTCGTCTCGACGTGGGACCCGGGCCACTTCGCGGAGATCCCGCGGCCCGGATAGCGCGATCGGGCGCCCCGTAGGGGACGCCCGATCCGGCAGATGCGTCGGCGCTAGCCGAGCTTGCGCTTCGCGGCCTCGACCGAGGGCGCCGCGGCCTTCGCCTTCGCGAGCGGGCGGGCCTTCACGGCGACCGACGCCGGCTTCGCGGAGATCATGATCTCTTCGCCCGTGGCGGGGTTGCGGCCCGGGCGCGCCTTCGTCGCGGGGCGGACTCGCACCTCGATCTGGACGACCGAGCCGATCTTGACCTTCTCGGCGGCGCCGATCTGGTCGAGGACGACCTCTTCCAGCGCCGTCAGGATGCGCTTCGCGTCGGCGCGAGTCGCGCCTGCGCGCTCGGCGACCTCGTCCGCGAGCTGGGTCTGGGTCAGGGGCACAGTGAACCTCCGTCGTGGTTTCGCACGGCCAGCGCCTCATTACAGCGCATCGCCCGGATGGAGCCGGGAGGGCCGAGCCGGACTAGGCGGTGAAGGTGACCGACCGGGTGGCCGAGTTGCCGGCCGTGTCGCTGACCCGGACGTCGAGGACGTACCTGCCGGCGCCGTGCCAGCCGCGGGTGAGGACGAACTTGTAGTCGGCGGTCGTCGAGGCGAGGTTCTGGGTCGTTCCCGGTGCGTAGACCGCTGCGTACGAGCAACTGGGGAGCGTCGAGCGGAAGTCGACCGCGGTCGACCAGGCGGGCGCCTTGGCGCCGCGGCGCCGGACGCGCCACTGGATGAGCGCCGGAGTGACCGGCTTGTCGTTCCACGGCCGGGCGACTTCCATCGGCGTCGTGTCGAACGCGTCTGCGACGAGCGTGTCGCCGGCCGGATCGCGCTCGACGCGGAGGCCGCGGATGACGGGCGCCGTCGAGTCGCGGTACGGGGCGAGCGCACCGGGCCGGAGCGGATTGACGTACGTCGAGCCGTGGCGCTCGGCGAAGTGCACGTGCGCCCAGGGCGCGGCGATCCGTCCGACCATCGTCTTGTAGGCGACGGCGTAGCCGCTGCTGACGGCCGGGACGATGTGCCAGTACTCGTAGGTGACGCCGCCGCTCTCCACCATCACGACCTCGGTCGGATGGAGCGGGTGGAGGCGAATGATCCCGGAGCTCACGGAGTACACCGGGGTTCCGTTCGGGGCCGAGATGTCGATGCCGAAGTGGAGGGAGGTGGAGCCGGGTCCGTTCGGGCCGAGGCCGATCCTCGGGTCTCCGAAGTACGCGCGGACGGGGTGCTGCTGGTGGAACGGCGCGAGCGGCCAGCCGTAGGAGAGGGCCGGGCCGGCGGTGGCGAGTGCCGCGACGACCGCGGCGAGGAGGACGAGACTCTTATATGTGGTGGTGGTGGCTTCCATGCAGCCACCGTTGCGCCGGCCTCAAATCGATCGGCCACGGCCGACTAACGCGCCGCCAACGCGCATGAGAGGATCGCTTCGTGGCCACGTTCGTCCTCGTTCACGGCGCCTGGCACGGCGCCTGGTGCTGGCGGGACGTCACGCCGCTGCTCGAGTCGGCGGGCCACCGCGTGCTCGCGCCCGACCTGCCGGGCCACGGCGAGGACCCCTCCCCGGTCGCCGAGATGACGCTCGACTCGTACGCGCGGCGGGTGCGGGAGACGGTCGAGGAGGCGGGGGAGCCCGTCGTCCTCGTCGGTCACAGCATGGGCGGGATCGTCGTGACGCAGGCCGCCGAGCAGGTGCCCGACCGCGTCGCGCGGCTCGTCTACCTCACCGCCTTCCTCCCCGGCGACGGACAGTCGCTGGCCGACCTCGCCCACTCGGTCGAGGGCGGCGACCGGGTGCAGCCGAACCTCGTCGTGGACGAGGAGAGCGGCACCTGCGTCGTCGCGGAGGGTGCGCTCGTCGACGTGTTCTACGGCGAGTGCAGCCCCGAGGACACGGCGTACGCAACGGCCCGGCTCGTCCCCGAGGCCCTCGCGGTCGTCCTCGCGCCCGTGCACGTGACGGCCGGCGGGGCGGGTCGCATCCCGCGCGTCTACGTCGAATGTCTGAACGACCGCGGGCTGACCCTTCCCCTGCAGCGGCACATGCGGACGTCACGCCCGTGCGACATCGTGCTCGAGCTCGACGCCGACCACTCGCCGTTCCTCTCGCGGCCGCAGGAGCTGGCCCGGCACCTCCTGTCGCTGACGTAGCATCGGGTCGTGAAGCCGGAGCTCGACAGGCGTGCGATCGCGGCGCTCTCAGGCGGGCATTTCGCGGCCGACTTCGCGTCCGGGAGCGTGCCGGCGCTCATCCCGTTCCTCACGAGCCGCTTCCATCTCTCCTACGCGCTCGCGGCGATGCTGCTGCTCGCCGCGACGGTCTCGTCGTCGCTCGTGCAGCCGCTGTTCGGGTTCTGGTCGGACCGGCGCGGCGCGCTCTGGCTGATCCCCGGCGGCGTGCTGCTCGCCGCGGCCGGGGTCGGCGGCGCCGCGGTCGCCCCGGTGTACCCGCTCGTGCTCGTGCTCGTCTTCGCGGGCGGCCTCGGCGTGGCCGCGTTCCATCCGGAAGGCGCGAAGTTCGCCGCGTACGCGAGCGGCCGCAAGCGCGCAAGCGGGATGTCGTACTTCAACATCGGCGGGAACACGGGCTACGCGCTCGGCGCGTTCGCGACGGCGCAGCTCGTCGTCTGGCTCGGGCTCGTCGGGGGGCTGCTCGCGATGATCCCGGTGTTCTTCGCGTCGATCCTCCTGATCCGCGTCGTGCCGCAGCTCGCCCGGCTCCGGCCGGCGGCCGCTGCGACGGCGCAGGCCGCCGGCGACGACCAGCGCGGCGCGATGTGGCTGCTCGGAGCCGTGATCGCACTGCGGAGCGTCGCCTGGTTCACGCTGCTCGCGTTCGTCCCGCTCTGGATGGTCTCGCTCGGGCACTCGAAGGCGGAGGGCAGCCGGCTGCTGTTCCTGATGCTGCTCGCCGGCGCGTTCGGGACGCTCGTGCTCGGGCCCGTCGCCGACCGTTTCGGCCTGCGGCGGACGCTCGTCGTCACGCAGGCACTCGTCACGCCGCTCACGCTCGTCTTCATCTACGTCGGCGGCGTCGCGGGCGTCCTCTCGCTCATGCTCGTCGGCGTCTGCGTCGTCGGAACCTTCGGCGTCACGATGGTGCTGAGCCAGCTCTATCTGCCGCGCCACGTCGGCATGGCGTCCGGCCTCTCCGTCGGGCTGTCGATGGGGATCGGCGGCCTCGCTGCGGTGCTGCTCGGCGCGGTCGCCGACGCGATCGACCTCCAGACCGCGCTCACGATCTGCGCGCTCGCGCCGGCGCTCGGCGTCGTCTTCTGCCTCAAGCTTCCCGCACCGGCGCCGCGCCGGCATCCCGCGCCGGTCGTCCCGGCCGTCGGGCGCTGAGGCGGCGCGCCGAGGATGTGCGCGGCGGACCTCAGAGGATCGTGCGCCAGGTGAACGTCGGCTCGTAGCCGAGGACGCGGCGCGCCTTCTCGATGCCGAGCAGCGTGTCGTGGCCCGAGACGCCCTCGCGCACGGGGACGCCCGGGAAGACCTCGCTCATCAGCTCGCGGCTCTCCCGTTTCATCACGGTGTCCGCGGCCGCGATGATGAACGAGTCGGCGCCGCGGACGTCGGCGCCGAGCGCGCAGCGCACGCTCTCGGCGACGTGGCTCTCGTCGACGTAGCTCCACAGGTTCCACCTCCGCAGCTGCGGGTCGTCCCAGAACGACGGGAAGCGCTCGTAGTCCGCGCGCACCATCACGTTCGAGAAGCGCAGGCCGACGAACGGGATTCCGCTCCAGCGGCCGAACTGCCGCGCCATCTCCTCGCCGAGCACCTTCGACAGCGCATACGACGTCTCCGGACGCAGCGGGTGCTCCTCGTCGACTGGCACGTAGTCGGGCGGCTCGTCGAACGGGAGGCCGAGCGTCGTCTCGCTCGACGCCCAGACGACGCGCCGAAGACCGAGGCGCACGGCCGCCGAGAAGACGGTGTGCGTGGAGACCGCGTTCGTGCGGAAGACGACGTCGGGCGTCGCGTGCATCGGCGACGGGATGGCCGCGAGGTGCACGACGGCCTCGATTCCCGGCAGCCGCTCGCCGCCGGACAGCGCCTCGACCGTCTGGCCGTAGTCCGTCAGGTCGGCGACGAGCATCGGCGCGGGCGAGTCCGGCGACGACGACTCCGGCGACGGCACGCGGTCGACGTTCAGCACGTCGTGCCCGTGCTCGAGCAGGTCGCGGACGATCGCGCGGCCCGCCTTGCCGCTTCCGCCGGTGACGGCGATCTTCATGGGTTCTGTGCCGGGCTAGCGGCCGAGCTCTTCGAGCGCGCGGCGCACGAGGACGTTCGCGAGGTGGTTGCGGTACTCCGCGCTGGCGAATGCGTCGCTCGTCGGCGCGGTTCCCTCGGTCGCCTTCTCCGCGGCGCCCGCGGCGTCGGCTCCGCCGGCAAGCGCCGACTCGACGCCGGACGCGCGCAGCGGTGTCGCGCCCATGCTCATCAGCGCGACGTGCGCACCGCCGTTCGACGCGACGGCCGCGACCCCGACGATCGCCCAGTCCTGCGCGCGCGGACGGAACTTCGAGTACGACCACTTCGCGCCGTCCGTCGCCGGGATGCGCAGCGCCGTCACGATCTCCTGCGGCGCGAGCGCCGTCGTGTACGGGCCGACGAAGAACTCCGACGCCGGAATCGTCCGCTCGCCGTTCGGGCCGGTCGCGACGACCTCGCCCTCGAGCGCGAGCAAGGCCGCGGGCAGGTCGCCCGCGGGATCGGCGTGCGCGATCGAGCCGCCGAACGTCCCGCGATGGCGCACCTGCGGGTCGCCGACCTCGCCGGCCGCATGCGCCAGCAGCGGCACGCGCTTCGCGACGGTCGGGTCGCGGTGAAGGTCCTCGTGCCGCGTCAGCGCGCCGACGACGATCGTGTCGCCGTCCTCGGACACGCCTGCGAGCCCGCCGACCCTGCCCAGGTCGACGAGAAGCGCGGGCGTCGAGAGCCGCAGCCGCATCAGCGGGAGCAGCGACTGCCCGCCGGCGAGGATCCGCGCGTCGGGGTTCGAGCCGAGCAGCTCGATCGCGTGGTCGACCGACTCGGCTGCTGCGTAGTCGAACTCTGCCGGGATCATCTCGCCTCCTTTGCGTCCTGAATCGCTCGCCAGACACGTTCCGGCGAGACCGGTTTCTCGACCGTCGTCACCCCGAGCGGAACGAGCGCGTCCGCCACGGCGTTGACGACGGCCGGCGGCGAGCCGATCGTACCCGCCTCGCCGATGCCCTTCACGCCCATCGGGTTCGTCGTGGACGGCGTGACCGTCCGGTCGGTCTCGATATGCGGCAGCTCCGCGGCCGACGGCACGCGGTAGCTCAGCATCGAGTTCGTGACGAGGCCGCCGTTCTCGTCGTAGACCGCCTCCTCGTACATCGCCTCGGCGATCCCCTGCGCGACGCCGCCGTGCACCTGTCCCTCGACGATCAGCGGGTTGATCACCGTGCCGCAGTCGTCGACGGCGACGTAGCGGAGGATCTCCGTCGCGCCGGTCTCCGTGTCCACCTCGACGACGCAGACGTGCGTCCCCGACGGGAACGTGAAGTTCGGCGGGTCCCAGACCGCGGTCGCCTCGAGCCCGGGCTCGACGCCCTCCGGCAGCGCGTGCGCCGTCCACGCGGAGAACGCGATCTCCGGGACGGTCTTCGCCCGGTCCGGTGCGCCCTTCACGCGGAACGCGCCGTCGCTCCACTCGAGGTCCGCGTCCGCGACCTCGAGCTCGTGCGCCGCGATCAGCCGCGCCTTCGCGAGGATCTTCTCCGTCGCGTGCCAGAGGGCGACGCCGCCGACCGAGAGCGAGCGGCTGCCGTACGTGTCCATCCCGAGCGGCGAGATCGCCGTGTCGCCGTGCAGCACGTCGACGTCGTCGGGCGTCACGCCGAGCTTGTCGGCCGTGATCTGCGCCCACGTCGTCACGTGTCCCTGACCGTGCGGCGAGGTGCCGGTGACGACGGTGACCTTCCCCGTCGGATGGCAGCGCACGGTCGCCGCGTCCCAGCCGCCGGCGACGTAGTTCAGCGCGGCGAGCACCTGCGACGGCGCGAGGCCGCACATCTCGATGTAGCTCGAGAGGCCGATGCCGAGCTGCTTCGAGTCGCGGCTCTCGCGGCGCGCGTGCTGCTCCTTGCGCAGGTCGTCGTAGCCGACGAGCTCGAGCGCGCGGTCGAGCTGCGCGTGGAAGTTGCCCGAGTCGAGCTGGAGGCCCGCCGCGATCGGGTGCGGCTCGTCGAACGGCGCGATGTAGTTCAGCCGCCGGATCTCCGCGGTGTCCTTGCCGACGCGGTGCGCGAGCGCGTCGATCGCGCGCTCGATCGCGTACGTCGCCTCCGGGCGGCCGGCGCCGCGGTACGCATCCGTCGGCGTGCGGTTCGTGAGGATGCCGGAGCATTCGAAGTGGTAGCCCTCGACGTCGTAGACGCCGCCGTAGAGGAACGCGCCGAGGAGCGGGATGCCGGGCGTGACGAGCTGGTAGTACGCGCCCATGTCCGCGAGCAGCTTCACGCGGACGCCGCGGATCTTCCCCTCCTCCGTCGCGGCGAGCTCGATGTCCTGGATCACGCCGCGGCCGTGGATGGTCGCGAGGTACGCCTCGCTGCGGTCCTCGATCCACTTCACCGGCGTGCCGAGGCGGCGCGCGACCGCGAGGCAGAGCACCTCCTCCGCGTAGACGTTCAGCTTCGAGCCGAAGCCGCCGCCGACGTCCGGCGCGATCACGCGGAGCTTCGACTCGGGGATCCCGAGCGTCAGCGCGAGCGTCGTGCGCAGGATGTGCGGGATCTGCGTCGCGGACCAGATCGTGAACTCGCCCTGCGCGGCGACCGGCTGCACGAGCACGCCGCGCGGCTCGATCGCGTTCGGGACGAGCCGCGGATGCGTGTACCGCTCGTGCACGAGCACCGGCGACTGCAGGAAGACGTCCTGGTCCCCGCCGGAGAGGCTCCACGTGTAGGTCTTGTTGTCCGGGATCTCGTCGTGGACGGCCGGTCCCCCCGCCGCGGTCTCGAGGTCGAGCACCGGATCGAGCACGTCGTAGTCGACGACGACCGACTCGGCGGCGTCGACCGCGTGCTCGCGCGAGTCCGCGATCACGACCGCGACGCCGTCGCCGGCGAAGCGCGCCTTGTCGCGCGCGAGCGGCCAGTGCGTGGGCAGCTTCGGGTCGGAGTCGAACGGCTCCGGCCAGTGCGTCGTCGGGATCGGCCACGCGCACGGCAGCCCCGCAGCGAACTCGGAGGCGAGGTCCTCGCCGGAGAACGCGGCGACGACGCCGGGCTTCGAGAGCGCGCCGGAGACGTCGACCTTCGCGATCCGCGCGTGCGCGTGCGGGCTGCGCACGACCGCCATCCAGACCATTCCCGGCAGCGTCAGGTCGTCGACGTAGCGCGCCTGGCCCGTGACGAGCTCCGGGTCCTCCTTGCGGAGGATCCCCTGCCCGACCCACTTCGTGGCCTCCTGCGTCGCGGCGCTCATGACTTCGCTCCGGCGAGCTCGGCGGACGCGTTGCGGACGGCGGCGACGATGTTCTCGTAGCCGGTGCAGCGGCAGAGGTTGCCCTCGAGCCCCTCGCGGATCGCGGCGTCGTCGAGGACGCCGTTCTCCTCGATCAGCGACAGAGCGGCCATGATCATCCCCGGCGTGCAGTAGCCGCACTGGAGCCCGTGGCTCTCGTGGAAGTGGCGCTGCAGCGGGTGCAGCTCGCCGTTCGACGCGAGGCCCTCGATCGTCGTGATCTCCGCGCCGTCGGCCTGGACGGCGAGGAGCGTGCACGCCTTCACCGACTTGCCGTCGACGAGGACAGTGCACGAGCCACAGGTGGACGTGTCGCAGCCGACGTTCGTGCCGGTGAGGCCGAGCTGTTCGCGGAGGAAGTAGACGAGGAGCTGCCGCGCCTCGACCTCCGCCTCGCGGCGCTCGCCGTTGACCGTGACCGTGATCGCGTTCATGGCTTCTTCCTCCGGAACGGGCTGGTGATCATGTGAAGGAACGCGCGGAAGCCGAGGCGCAGGCCCGCGACGGGCTTCGCCTGCTCCGCGGCTGCCGCCGCCGCAGGGGCCGCCGCGCCGTTGCCCGCCGCGGCCTCCGCGGCGGGAGCGGGAGCGGCGAGCTGCTTCTGGAGACACGTCGCGAACTGCGCCGTGAGCTGGCCCGCGACGGACTGCACCATGCCGCGGCCGTACTGCGCGACCGGGCCGGTGAGCGTGAGGTCGGTGACGATGTCGACGCGCGTGCCGCCGTTCTGCTCGACGAGAGTCGACTCGATCGTCGCGGTCGCGCTGCCCCGGCCGCGCGACTCGCGCGCGTTCGTCGAGAGCGTGGCGACGCGCGAGCCCGGGTCCGCGGCCTCGCGCGAGACGTCGGCGTCGAAGTTGAGCGAGATCGGCCCGAGCTTCACCGCGAGCTTCGCCTTCCAGTGATCGTCGTCCACGGTCTCTGCGAGGGTCGCGCCCGGCATGCACGGGATCACGCGCGGCACGTCCATCAAGAGCGCCCACGCCGCCTCCGGCGGCGCGTCGACCTCGAACGAGTTCTCGATCTTCAACGGCTGGCCTCCACGAACGAATGACGACAGTGCTGGCTGCAGAAGTAATACGTCACGCCGTCGATCTCCGCAGTGGCGGCCGCACCCGTAATCGAGACGGTCATCCCGCAGACCGGGTCGATCGCCTCGGCGACGGGCCCGGCGGCCGGCGTGCGCGCGTGGCGCCAGGCGACGAGCTCCGCGAGGACGGCGACGGCGATCTCCTCCTGCGTGCACGGCCCGAGGTCGAGCCCGGCCGGGCTGCGGACGCGCGCGAGCTC
>Ga0335077_10007029_pt1 | contig 13928 bp, 10 predicted proteins | sample Lox_Sample_31_FD_207151 | JGI IMG/M metagenome (GOLD analysis project Ga0335077, IMG submission 207151) | Soil microbial communities from Loxahatchee National Wildlife Refuge, Florida, United States - Lox_Sample_3.1 | ecosystem: Environmental > Terrestrial > Soil > Wetlands | place: USA...
CCACGACGAGCTTGGCATCAGGATCCTGCTGCAGTTTGCCGGCGACGTCGTCGAGCATAGCCTTGCAGGTGTTGTCGACGCGCCACGGTTTTACCTTGTTCGGGTACTCGCACTCGTTCAACTTGGTGGCCTGCGGCGGCGGAGGCGGAGGATTCTCGACCGTCACCGAGCTTGAAGTTGAAGCCGTCAAACCGCGCGAGTCGGTACACGTCGCGTTGACCGTAATGGTGCCAGGTGAAGCGCCGGTGGTGTTGAGAGTGGCGGAGTTCCCGCTACCCGTGACACTGCCACCGCTCGAACTCCAGCTGCCAACCGTGACGGGCACGTTGTCTGGGCTGGTGCAGGTGCAGGAAATCGTAGCCGTGCCGCCAGTCTGCAGCGACGTTGGGCTCGCCGAACAGGAAATCTGCGGCGGGTTCTTCGGCGGTTCTTTCACCGTGAACTTGCCAGTGCAACTCGCGGTGTTGTTGGTCTTGGCCTTGGCATCGGTAACGGTGGCGGTGGTGGTGTAATCCCCGCCGGCAACCCCGTTGGTGTCGATGGTAGCGGCAGTGTCCTTACCTTCGATCTTGCCGCCGCTGGCAGCCCAGGTATAAGTCAAAGTGTGTTTGGGATTAAAGTTGGTCGCGGCAACCGTAACGTGAACGGGCTCGCCAACCATCACTTCGGGATTTTGTACGGAGCAAGACGCGGCCACGGGAGCGGGCGGCGTGAGTTCGCCAAAATTGAACACGATGCCCGCGCGCAATGCCGCTCCTTGAAGCGTGGGACGGCGCAAACCGGAATCGGTTGGAGGAACGACGCTGGAGAAGTTATGGCGTCCCACAACATAGTCTGCTTCAAACAAGCGGAGGCTGATCGGCTGGCTAATGCGGATATCCATGCCACCGCCCATCACGGCGCCGATCCCATTGTTCCCCGGCACGCTATTGGGGGTGAAGCGATTGAGGCCTCCCATAACGTGCGCGAAGAAATCTACGCCTTCGCCGCGATACATCAAACGCGGACCGACGGATAGCGTCTCCTCGCTGAACTGGTTTCTGAAATTGCCACTGACATCGGCCGACAGTCCCCACCACTTGTCGAAGTTGTAAGTGACGGTTCCGGCAGCGCCGCCGGTGAGGCTAGGCGCCTTAACTGCATTTCCATTCGCGTCCGGAACATTCCCTCCCGGATTGAGCCATTGATATCCGACGAACAGGTCTGTTCGTGGCGCAGTAAAATCCCCTTGGGCGAGCATCGCCGAGGGCAGGGCAATAACGACTAATGCGAGTGCGAGCGCGAGAGCAACCCGCCTCCAATAAGTTTTACAGAGCGACATAGATCCTCCGAATCGAATCCACATTACTATCTAGCAACCAACGGAATTAAAAAAAGAACCCTGGTGCAACGCACAGAATGGGTTGCATAGGAAACACCGAATAATACAGCAAGCGAAGGGTTTTGCAAAACAAGATGAACCAAAGCGAGCAAATTTTCTAGGCGTCCCGGAGCCCCAAATGCGGCTCGCGGCGGTGATTTTAACTCTTTCTCAAAATGATATTTGGAATCTATTCAGGCGGGTTGCAGGGCGTGGGGGTTCCCTGAATAATGCTGATTGGGAGTCTATGGCACAAGAACGCGTACTGATTGTTGAGGACGAGGAAAACGAGCGCGTGGGCCTTGCGGAATTAGTGTCGGGATGGGGATACCGGACCGACACGGCGGTGGACGGGGTAGAGGCTCTGGAGAAAGTGGCCAGTTTTGGCCCGTCCATCGTGATTACCGATATCAAGATGCCACGCATGGGTGGGATGGAACTGGTGGAACGGCTTTCCGAGATGTTGCAATCGGTCGCCGTGGTAATGGTTACGGCCCAGAAAACTACCGAGACGGCATTCCACGCAGGCCGACTGGGGGTGCATGACTACATTGAAAAGCCCATCGATTTTCGCAGGCTGCGCTCCATCCTGACGAATATCGGAGAGATTCTCGATACTCGCACCGAGAATGAAACGCTGCGGCGTCGTTTGCGCGACAAGGGAGCGCTGGGCTTGCTGGTGGGTTCGTCAGCTCCGATGCAAGAGATATTCCGGCTGATCGAATTGGTCGCTCCGAGCACGGCCTCTGTGCTGATCACAGGTGCGAGTGGGACGGGCAAGGAACTGGTAGCACGAACCATTCATGATTTGAGTGCCCGCCGAAACAAACCGTTCGTGCCCATCAATTGCGCCGCGATTCCCGAGACCCTGATCGAGAGCGAAATCTTCGGTCATGAAAAGGGAGCCTTCACAGGCGCGCTGGAACGGCGAACTGGCTGTTTTGAGCTGGCCGAAGGCGGAACGCTGCTGCTCGACGAGATCGGAGAAATGCCGATTGCGACGCAAGCCAAATTGCTGCGCGTTCTTGAAGATCGGAAGGTGCGCCGTCTGGGGAGCAGGATGGAAATTTCGGTTGACGTCCGCGTGTTGGCCGCGACAAACAAGATCCCGGAGGACGCCGTAGCGGCTGCCCAGTTGCGCGAGGACCTTTATTATCGGCTGAATGTCTTTAATATTCACATGCCGGCCCTGCGGGAACATAAAGAAGATATTCGCGAATTGGCCAAGAATTTGCTGGCCGATATGAACCAAAAGCATGATCGCAAGGTTTCCGATGTTAGTGAAGCGGTGCTGAACATTTTTCAAAGCTATTCATGGCCGGGGAATGTGCGCGAGTTGCGCAATACATTGGAGCGCGCGGTGATTGTCTGCGATGGCGGACTCATCGAGACAAAACACCTGCCACCCGGGTTTGGCCACAACGTCAAGGTGGTAGTGAATGATCCGGATGCGGTGCACCTTGGCGTGGGAACGACGGTGGAAGAAGCTGAAAAACTGCTCATCCTTAAGACGCTGCAAGCGACGAATAACAATAAGACACGAGCGGCGGAGATTCTCGGAATCAGCCTGAAGACACTGCATAACAAACTTAAGGAATATGGGCGGCCGCAGGATGCGGTGCTGGCAGAAGAAGGATCGTAGATAGCTACAAGCTCCAAGCTACAAGTTACAAGCTGTCAGCTCCAAGGCCTAGCTCCAAGTTCCAAGCTCCAAGGGCTTAGTTGATGGCTGGGAGCCAGGAGCTGGAATCAGGCTCCATGAGCTAATAGCTAAGGACTATTCCTGAGGGCTGAGAGCTTGTAGCTAAGGGCTGCTCCTGAGAGCTGAGGGCGGGTAGCCGAGAGCTGCTTTTCCATGACCCGGAAATTCATCATTGTGTTCGTGATCACCACGCTGTTTACTGCTCTGGTCGTGGTGTTTTCCTGGATCTATCTATCTCAGATGCTGAAGCAGCGGCTGACGTGGGCTGATGAAACTGCCAATCAGCTGACGAATCAACTTGAATACTCCGTTGCCAATGCGGTCCCGGACTTGACCAGCACCCGCGTCGATACCGCCAACCCCAAGGCGATGAGAGCGGCGATCACGAATTTTCTGGCGACCGACACCAACTTGAATCAAATGCTGGAATCGGTGGTGGGAAATTCTTCGATCATTTACGACGCCGCCATCATTGACCCCAGCGGAATTGCGATTCTGGACTGGAATCCGGCGTTGAACGGCAAGCCGGTGCCGCAGCGTCCGCATTTAAGCGTGCTAAGAGACGCGGGGTTTCGAAGGCAATTGCGAATGCTCTACGGCCCGGCCACGGTATACGACGTTAGCAACGATCTCACGATGGGTGGAGAAACGTTCGGCAGCGTTCGCGTGGGTGTAAGTACAGTCTTACTGCGCAGTGAGCTCACATTAAAACTGCAACAGGCGATTTTCTTTTCCGTGCTGGCGATCTTCTGCTCCCTTGTTCTCGCCGCGGTGGTTTCGAACGTGGCCTTGGGTCCGTTGAAAACGATTGCGCGGGACCTGGACACGGCCACAGGAGGTATTCCCCTGCCGGAGGAGGAATCGAGCGCGGATGAAGTGGGGCTTGTAACGCTGAAGATCGCGCATCTGGGGAGGCAGATACGCGACACGAATCAGATTTTTTCCGCGCTGAAAGACAATGTCGAGCAGGTAATGGCCAAACTACAGGATGGCCTCATGCTTTTCACGCGCGATACGCAAGTTGTTCTGGTGAGCGCGTCGGCAGAGAAATTTCTGGGGCGCCCGCGCCGCGAGATTCTGGGACGGAAAGCAGAAGAGATTTTTTCCGATGGCACGGTATTGGGCACGGTGGTTCTTTCGGCTTTCAAAAAGCAAAAGCCTCTGGTGCAGTACGAGTTTGATGCCGCCGACGGACGGCGCGTGCAGGTCTCTCTCGACTTCATTCAGGAGAAAGGAACACCGATTGGCGCACTGCTTACAATGCGCGACGTGGAATCAGTGCGGCGCATCGAGGATGAAATTGAAATTTCGCGGCGGCTTTCGTCGGCGGGCCGGGTTACGCGGGGCGTGGCGCATGAAGTGAAAAACCCGATCAACGCCATCGTGTTGCATTTACAGTTGCTGCAAAACAAGCTGAAACAGGATGAACCGGAAACCCAGCGGCACATGAACGTCATTCGAAACGAGATTCGCCGGCTGGATCGGGTGGTGCAAATTCTGGTCGACTTTACTCGCCCTCAAGATCTGCGCCTGGAAGAAACGGACTTGCGCAAGATTTTGACAGAGGTCGCATTACTGGCGGCGCCCGATGCGGAACGGCACGGTGTGCGGTTGACAAGAGACTTGCCGAAGGAACCATTGATAGTCCGAGTGGATGCTGATTTGATGAAGCAGGCGATTCTGAACCTGGTAATCAACGGCGTGCAGGCGATGTCAAAGGGGGGAGTTCTCACGCTGGTCGGCGAGCGGGACGAAGAGACAATTGTTGCGGAGGTGAGGGATCAAGGAAGCGGAATTCCTCCCGAGGCACAGGAAAAGATTTTTGAACTTTATTACACGACCAAAGGGGACCAGGGGGGCAGCGGAATTGGGTTGGCTCAGACTTACCAGATTATGCAGTGGCATTACGGATCGATTGAGTTCGATTCCATCGTGGGGGCTGGAACGACCTTTCGCGTACGGCTCCCCGCCGTGAGTGAGAAACGCCAGGAGGAGTTGACGGTTTAGCATGCAGTCGGTTCTCAACATTGTCGTGGCCGCAGTATTGTTTCTTCCGTCTCCCGCCGTGGGACAGAGCGCACCGTCCGCAGCGCAGAGTGCGACCTCAATTCCAAAATCCGGAAGTCAGCAGCCGGTATCGGCTGCAGGCCAGTCCTCTGCTTCTGCGACCGGCGTGGCGCGAAGAAAGCCACAAAAGACCAGCACGGATGCAATGGCTGGCGGATCGGCTGCGGGAAAGCCCGGGCCTGCACCGGCCACATCGGGTCCTGGTGGCAGTGAAGCTCCCAAAAAGATCGTTGTGCGTCAAGGCGGAGTCCGCGAGCCATCAGCCCAGATCGTGACCGACATGGATCCAGCCGAAGCGACTCGAAGACGCGAAGATTCGGAACGGCTGCTCGGCCTGGCCGACGAAAATCTGAAGCGGCTGGCCAACCGCCTGCTCACTGGGCAGCAACAGGAAACCGTTTCGCAGATTGATCGTTATATGACGGTGGCACGGTCCGCGTTAAAGGAGGGCGACATTTCGCGCGGGCACACGCTGGCATTGAAGGCGAATCTGCTCGCTGTGGATTTAGCGAAACACTGATAATAGCTCCAAGCTCCAAGCTCGGCCACTCCTCCGATCACAAAGCTACTTCCTTCCTTCTCGCTTCTGCGCGACGACCAAGCCACGAGGAGTCGGCAGCAATATCACAGAGATCAGCCCTTCCTGCTCCAATTTCAATGCCGCGTCGCGCACCAGCTTCAGATGGGAACTGGCATCGTGCATCAGAATCAGGCCGTAAGGGTTGATTTGCGGGAGAAAGCGGCGCACTTCCTGCTCGCGGATGGGCAGGTCGCTGTCGCTAAAGAATAGGTCGATGGTGCCATCTATCTTCATCTCCAGGCTCGATTCGTTGCGCAGCTCAATCCATTGGCTTAATTCCGACTCCGCTATGCGAGCCTTGGCACTCTCGTAAATCTTTGGGTCGAATTCGCACGTTATGACCCGTCCGCGGCCATTGGCCTTCAGTCCTTCCGCGATCCAGAGTGTACTGATGCCGCTGAAGGTGCCGGTTTCAACGACCAGTTCAGGTTTGATCGTGGTGACAACGGTGCGAATGAATTCGAGAACCTCGGCTTCGGCAGTCATGGAGTCAAACATGCTCCAGCGCTCCGGGTGAGGACATTCGGGCGTGGCTCGATGGTATTCAGGCTGAAGTTGGTCCCCGGACCGCGTAATTTGCCGCAGAATCTTGTGCTCTTGTTTTTCCTTTTTCTTGAACAGGCGAAGGGACATGGGGATCAGTTTAACGGAAGAAGGGAGATGGGTTTTAGCTCCAAGCTCTCAGCTCCAAGCTCCAAGCTCCAGGCTTCAAGCAAAACCGAACGAATTGAGAGTGACTACTATCACTGCCGCAGCGCTTTGGTTGGCTCAAAGTGTGCTCCGAGAGAACAAAATGTCGGACTCGTACCGCGACCTCATCGCATGGCGCAAAGCAACAGAACTCGCCCTTATGATTTATCGATCAACACAAGATTTTCCAAGGGATGAAATTTACGGGCTGACGGCGCAGATGCGCCGGGCTGCCGTATCGGTGGCGAGCAATATCGCGGAAGGCAAAGGACGTTACTCTCCGAAAGAGTTCATACAATTCCTATACCATGCGCGCGGATCGCTGACGGAGTTGGAAACACAGGTGTTCATTGCAAGGAAACTTAACTATCTCGGAGCTGCAGACGCCCAACAAATCGAGCACCGGACAATCGAGCTAGGACGAATCCTCAATGGCTTGACAGTGAGCATCAAGAAAAGTCCACAGGTCTCGCGCTAGACGTTCTCTGAGCTGAAACTAGGACGGAAGCGAATCGGATTCATCGTTGCTTGGAGCTTGTAGCTTGGAACTTGGAGCTGCTGTTCTACTCGCTCGTGAAGTAGTCCACCGTGACCGGGTTTTCAAAGAGCGAATAGTCGCGGGTAACGACCGTAATTCCACTCTCGGTGACGAAATAGCGGTCGCGGTCGGCTTCGGCGTCGTAGCCAATAGTCGTGCCTTCGGGGATATGGACATCGCGATCGACGATCGCGCGACGGATGCGGCAATTGCGTCCCACATTGACGTGCGAAAACAAGATGCTGTCCTCGACCTCGGCGAAGGAATTGACACGAACGTCGGGAGAGAGAACGCAGTTCTTTACCTCGCCTCCAGAAATGATGCAACCGTTGGAAACCAGCGAATCGAGAGCATGCCCCATACGCCCTTTTTCAGCAAAAACGAACTTTGCCGGCGGATATTGGCGCTGGTGTGTGCGGATCGGCCAACTCTCATCGTAGAGATTGAAGACAGGCGAGACCGAGACCAGATCCATGTTGGCCTCGTAATAGGCTTCGAGAGTTCCAACGTCCCGCCAGTAGAGCGCTTCTTTCTTGTTCTCGTCGACGAAGTTGAAGGAGAAAACACGATAATCGTCGAGCATCTTGGGCAGAATGTTTTTGCCGAAATCGTGACTGGAGTTCGAATCCTCGGCATCCTTCAGAAGGACAGGAATAAGCACGTCGGTATTGAAGATGTAGATGCCCATCGAGGCCGAGATCTTGCTGGCATCATAAGGCGAGCGGATCTTGGTCTCCTTCGGCTTCTCGTGAAAGCCGAAAATGCGGCTGTCTGAATTGATTTCGACGACACCAAAATGACGGGACTCGGCGGGATCGGTTAATAGCGTGGCAACAGTCACATCAGCTCCCGAGGAATTATGCTGCCGCAGCATGCGCTCGTAGTTCATCTTGTAGATATGATCGCCGCCGAGAATGAGCACGTGCTTGGGCTGTTCGGAGCCGATGGAATAGATATTCTGGTAGACAGCGTCCGCAGTTCCCATATACCAGTTGGAACTGACGCGCTGCATAGGCGGAAGAATTTCAATGAACTCGCCGATTTCGCGGCCCAGAATATTCCAGCCTTCGCGGACCTGCCGGTTCAACGAAAGCGCCTTGTACATGGTGAGAATGTAAATGCGGCGCAGGCCGGAGTTAATGCAATTGGAGAGCGTAATGTCAATGATGCGGTAAATGCCCCCGAAGGTGACGGCAGGCTTAGCGCGATCGCGCGTGAGAGGGTAAAGGCGCTCGCCAGCGCCTCCGGCGAGGACCACTCCGAGGGTATCTTTCATCATCGCACCGCTTGGATGCAGTGGGTTCGGGCGGATGCTGCCCGTCCAACGCGACATACTAGCATAGCAGCCGAGAGAAGAACGCGGCGGAGCAGATCACGCAGCCGGGAGAGATTGGATTGAATCGCTAGCAGCGTACGATCTTGTCGCTCTTGATGCCCCGTGTGGCGTTTCGGGAATCCACCACCAACTTCGACTCGTTCACGATCTTGTTGTAATCGTAATCAGAGTGGTTGGTCACGATGAGGACACAGTCATACTGACCGAGATTGTCGAGCGGAGCGCACTTCATCTGAAGATCGTATTTGCGGCCACGACCTACAAACGGGAAATAGGGGTCGTTGTAACTGACGGTGGCTCCTTCTTTTTGCAGCAGCTCGATGATCGCTAGTGCGGGCGACTCGCGCAGATCGTCGATATCTTTCTTATAGGCGACTCCAAGAACCAGAACTTTCGAACCATTGATCGCCTTCTTCTGCTTGTTGAGCGCACCGATGGTAGCCGCGATCACGTGATACGGCATGGCAACATTCACTTCGCCGGCAAGTTCGATGAACTTGGTGCGGAAATCGAATTCCTTCGCTTTCCATGAAAGATAAAACGGGTCGACAGGAATGCAATGTCCCCCGAGGCCTGGGCCCGGATAAAAGGGATGGAAACCGAAAGGCTTGGTGGAGGCGGCGTCAATGATCTCCCAGATATCGAGATTCATGCGCAGGCAGAGCATTTTCAGTTCATTCACCAGAGCGATGTTCACGCAGCGGTAGATGTTTTCCAGCAGCTTGGTCATTTCGGCTGCGGCTGGCGATGAGACGAGAACCGTGCGACGAAAGATCGAGCCATAAAAACCAGCGGCAATTTCACTAGCCTGCGGATCGACACCGCCAATCACCTTGGGAATATCCGGCCGAGCCACCTCGGTGTTGCCGGGATCTTCACGCTCCGGGGAAAAGGCAATCCAGAATTCATTCTCGCCAGCATTGCCATGACGCGAGACTGTCAGTCCGTGCTTATTTTCCTTTTCGAGAATCGGGATCAGGACTTCTTCGGTGGTGCCGGGGTAGGTTGTACTCTCCAGAATAACGATCTGATGCGCGCGCAGGTGCGGCGCGACGGCATGAGCCGTATCAGTGATGTAGCTGAGGTCAGGCTCATGATATTCGTTCAGCGGTGTCGGGACGCAAATGATGATCGCATCCATCTGGCTGATCTGAGAATAATTTGAGGTTGCTTTGAAGCCATTGGTCTTGGCCGCGGCGATCTCTTCGGGCGTGATGCGGAAGATGTAAGTGCCACCGCTGGCAAGAGTATCGACTTTGCGTTGATCAATATCGAAGCCCGTGACCTGAAATTTCTGCTCGCTGTAGAGCAGAGCCAGCGGCAATCCCACATAGCCAAGGCCGATGATTCCAACGCGGGCCTGGCGGGTGGCGATGCGATTTTTCAGATCGGAATAGAGGGAGGAAGCAGTCAATTGAGCTGTCATAAATTAGACCAAGTTAAGTGAAACCAACAGAAATTTTAGCATCGAGGATCGACCCTGCTTCGGCGAATATGCCATTCTCCCATGATTTCATGGGAGGTTTACGCCACCAGCCCGCCAGGTTGTGATTACCGCGGTAACCAATTCGACGCAGCCGGGCATTCTTAGTAACATGCGCGTGAGATGCGTTGGATCCGGCTATTGATTGTGGTCATTCTTATTGTCGTGCTGCTGGGGCGCCGGGCAGCGCGTTTTCTGGTGGTTGATAATCGCCAAAAATCCGATGCGATCGTGGTGTTGGCCGGAGAAACGAGCCTGCGGCCGGCGCTTGGTGTGGAATTGCTCCGCGAGCAGATGGGGTCGCATCTTTTTCTGGACGCCGAGGCCGCCGAGCAGATCTTCGATCAGCCGCTGACAGAGATTGCCCAGCGCTACATCAACGGCTTGCCTGAGGCAAAGCAAATCTCGGTGTGCGCAATCGCGGGACTTTCCACGGCGGCAGAAACGGCGGATGTCGCACGCTGCATCGGACCAACCGGACCGCACCGCGTTTTGATTGTGACCTCGGACTATCACTCGCGACGGGCGCTGATGATCTTTTCGCGCCGGTTGCCGCAATATCGATGGAGCCTCGCGGCGGCGCACAATCCGGCCGCTTTCGGCGACGCCTGGTGGACTCATCGGGAATGGGCCAAGGCGACCTTCGATGAGTGGACGAAGTTGATCTGGTGGGAGGCGGTAGATCAGTGGAGGTAGGGGCGGTATCGAGTACACAGTACTCAGTACCCAGTACTCAGTACCCGGACACTGAAAGTTTGATACTTTGAAGAATACAACTTTTACTCGCACACAGTTTTATTGGGAGGATTCATGGGACAGGTAACAATCACAGTTCGGCCGAACGGCCCGCTGCGGATCGAAGATCCGAATGGACTGGTCGATCTAGTCGACGCCAACGGAAACAAGTACGATTTGACGGGAAAACCCGCGTTTTCGCTTTGCCGCTGCGGTGCATCGGCGAATCGCCCTTTCTGCGATGGCACTCACAAGGTCTCGTTCCAGGCTGCGGACACGGCCATAAAGCCCAGTTCCGATCCGGCCGTCAAAACGGAGGGCTGAAGGCCGGAGCGTCATCTGCCTAATGGCGGGAAATTCGAGTGCATTTCATAGAGTAATTAACTTGGGCCCGCCTTCCTGAAAACACTGTGCCCGTTATTCTTGCTGGTCTAGCATGTTTTAAGTTCTGCTATGTGCCGCGTCGTATAGGGTTGCGCCCTTTTCCGCGAGAAGATAAGCAGAATGATCGAATCGCCTGCTGAGCAATGCCTGCTTCGGAGAAATCTCAACATGCAATCCGGCGCAGCACGCGCTTGCCGCTGGAAATTCCAGTTCGCGTCACGAGCCTGAGCAAGGATTTCTCTTTTTCCGAGCAATGCAATACCACGCTGGTCAATGCGCACGGGTGCGGATTAATTTCTCCTCTCTCTATTGCGCACGGCATCCCGGTGCGGCTTGAGATCGTTTCAGCCAACCGCTATACGAGAGCGCTAGTGGCCGAGGTGGTGCCGCTGGGTGGCGATCCTGAGACCTGGCTGGTCGGCCTGGAGCTTGAAATTCCCGGCAATTTCTGGGGAATCGAATACGCGCCTTCAGATTGGAAGATTGAGCAGGCGCCAACCGAAGTGACGCAGGCAGCGGCTCCCGACCCCGTCAAGCCGGCTGGGGGGATGCGGAGATGGAGATTGACCGATATCAGCACCGGCGCATGCTATCTGGAATCCGCATCGCCGTTTCCGGCAGGAACGCCCGTGCTGATGAGCGTGCGCGTATTCGAAAAGGAGTATCTGCTCGACGGCGTTGTGCGGGCCATGCATGAGCAGACGGGAATGGCAGTGGTGTTTTCGCGCTCTGAAGAGCACCGAACAAGGGTGGAAGAGTTGATCGGGCAGTTGATGAGCCATCGAGAGGTGCCGAAGATTTTTGTCGGACGGAAAGAGGGACATCAGGCGGCGTATCAGGACGATGAGCAACCGGTGGAATCGGAAGGCGGGGATTCTGACCCTTTGCTGGAATTGGTATTGCAAGGCTCGATGATGAACGCCGATCAATTCCTGAATGACTTGCGGGCGCAGCGCCTGGGAAAACGGCGAGAGCCGCGAATCGAGATCGCTCTACCGGTCCTGTTGACGGGCGTCGATGGGAACGGGCGTCCGCTCGATCAGCGCGTGATGACCGTCAACATAAGCCGCCGGGGCGCGCTGCTCGAAGGCATCCATGGCAGGCCCAGCGCGGGAGACGAGATTTCGCTGGCCCGAGGTGCGAAGAAAGAGCGATTCCGGGTGATGCGAGTCATGGATGACGACTCCGGCGTGGGAGCGCGCATCGGCATAGCGGCAGTCGATCCTAATTCTACGTTTTGGGACGAGGTGATTGAAGCAACCAGCCAGTCAGGGCTCGAAGCGGCCGGTTTGCACGGAGCCAAACAACTATAGTGCGGCTCCAAGTTCTCAGCTCCAAGCTCCGACTGAATCGGGCTGTTCTCGGTGGTAAACTCGCTTCCCGGGGCCATTGTGTCAGACGAAAAACGGGACCGAACACTGGGAATGGGCGCGAAGATCACGCGCCGCGACTTTCTAAACGGAGTGGCGATCACCGCAGGAGCGGCAATGATACCTGCGGAGATGTGGGCCGCGGCTGCCGCCGACATTGACCCACTCAACACTGAGGCGCAAGGCGTTGGATCGCAGAATCCTGCCGGGTACTACCCTCCTTCGAAAACCGGGCTCCGTGGTGACCACGTCGGATGTTCTGAAACCATGCACCGCGTCCGAGATGGCGTTTTCTGGGCCGATGCGCCGAAAGCAATCGAGACCGGCGAATCCTATGATCTGGTAATTGTAGGGGGCGGGATCAGCGGCCTTGCCGCTGCGCACTTCTTCCGGAAAGTTGCAGGGGAAAAGGCTCGCATCCTGATTCTTGAGAACCATGACGATTTTGGTGGACATGCCAAGCGAAACGAGTTCAGAGCCGGCAACGCAATGCGTCTCGGTTTTGGCGGAACTTATTCCATCGAGAGCCCTGCTCCTTACAGCGCGACCGCCAAAAGCCTGATCGAAGAACTTGGAATCGATGTGCCTTCCTATCCGAAGTATGTGGACAAGAATCTGTACCGCTCCTTCGGTCTGAAGCCCCGGATCTTCTTCGACAAGGAAACGTTTGGCACGGACAAATTGGTGATCAACGGGCTGCACCAGGGCAGTGACGAAAGCGGACTGAACGATCACGACGCCGATGCCAGGACAATCTTTCTCAAGGAAGCACCCCTCACCGACAAAGCGAAGCTCGATTTTCCGCGGTTATTTGCCAGCGACAGGGATTATCTGCCGGGACTGAGTTCAGACGAGAAAAAGGCTCGGCTGGCGCGCATTAGCTATGCCAGGTATCTGGCCGAAGTCATGGGCGTTAGTGACGAAATCATCAAGCTGCTGCAGGCGTTTCCCCATCCGCTGTTTGGTGTGGGCATTGATGCGGTGGCTGCGCAGGACGCGTGGGGCCTGGGGCTGCCGGGGTTTGCTGGACTCAAACTGGAGCCTGGGCCCGGCAAAGGGATGAACCGGGATTGCATTCCCAACGAAGAGGCCGAGAGATACTTCTTTCACTTTCCCGATGGCAACGCAACCATAGCTCGGCTTCTGGTGCGCCAGCTCATACCGGGTGCAATTTCCGGTAACTCGGCGAGCGATGTCGTGCTGGCCAAAGCGGACTATTCGAAGCTCGATGAAGCGCCGTCACCGGTGCGAATCCGTTTGAACAGCACGGTCGTGAAGGTTCAGCACCGAGGCGCCCCAGAATCGGCGAAGGAAGTAGAGATCACCTATTTTTCGGATAAGGCTCTCAAGACAGTGCGCGCCGCCAATTGCGTGCTGGCGTGCTGGCACGTGGTGATTCCCTACATTGCCTCCGAACTCTCAGTCGCGCAGAAACAGGCCCTGGCCTCGGCGCAGAAAGTGCCGCTGCTTTACAACAACGTGTTGATCCGGAACTGGACGGCATTCCAGAAGCTGGAAACCCGGGCAATCTACTGTCCCGGCATGTACCACACCAGTGTGAACCTTGATCTCCCGGTCTCGATCGGCGGCTACGAGTGCGCGAAGAAGCCCGATGAGCCAATCGTGGTTCACATGATGAAGGCGGCATGCCATCCGGGAAAGCCGGCGCGCGACCAGCACAGG
>Ga0335077_10007030_pt1 | contig 13928 bp, 12 predicted proteins | sample Lox_Sample_31_FD_207151 | JGI IMG/M metagenome (GOLD analysis project Ga0335077, IMG submission 207151) | Soil microbial communities from Loxahatchee National Wildlife Refuge, Florida, United States - Lox_Sample_3.1 | ecosystem: Environmental > Terrestrial > Soil > Wetlands | place: USA...
AGGTTACCCGCGCGGGCTCGCGTGCGCTCGAAGAAGATGCCATTCCGGCGAAAGCGGATGCGCCTGCGGTGGCGCGACTGCGGCGCGCCGGATTTGTCGTGATCGGCCGCACCAATATGACCGAGTTCGCCTTTTCCGGCATTGGCATTAACCCGCATTACGGCACGCCGAAGGGCGCCTGGCAGCGCAGCGTCGGCCACATCCCGGGTGGCTCGTCGTCCGGCGCTGCGGTCTCGATCGTCGACCGCATGGCCTATGGCGCGCTTGGCACCGATACCGGCGGCTCTTGCCGGATTCCTGCGGCCTATAATGGCATTGTCGGCTACAAGCCGACGCAAAGCCGCGTCCCGCTCGAGGGCGGTGTGCCGCTGTCCTTTACGCTCGACAGTTTTGGGCCTCTGGCAAATACGGTGCAGTGCTGCGCGACGCTCGATGCGGTGCTCGCGGGCGAGCCGATTCCCGCCGTACGACAGCGTCCGATCAGGGGCATGCACCTTGCCGTACCGACCACGGTCGCGCTCGACGATCTCGATGATTCCATTGCCAAGAGGTTTGAACGCGCGCTTGAAACGCTGTCGCGTGCGGGTGCGCACATCGAACGCATCGAGATGCCCGAATTCCTCGATGTCGGCGTGATGAACGCCAAGGGCGGTTTCGCGGCGGCCGAAAGCTATGCCTGGCACCGCTATCTGCTGACAAGTAAGGGCGATATCTACGATCCCCGCGTCTCCATGCGCATCCTGCGCGGCGAGGGTGTGAGCGCGGCCGACTATATCGACCTCGTCACCGCGCGCCGCTCGCTGATCGCGCGCGCCGCGACGCGGCTTGCGGCCTATGACGCGCTGGTCATGCCGACCACGGCGAACACGCCGCCGCGCATCGCCGATCTCGCCGACGACAAGGCCTTCACGGTCGCGAACCTTCGCTCGCTGCGAAATTGCTCGCTGATCAACATGATCGACGGTTGCGCGATCTCGATCCCCGCGAACCGCGAGGGCGAGGTGCCGGTCGGTTTGATGCTGGCCGCGTCCGGCGGCGCCGACCGCCGCATCTTCGAGCTTGCGGCCGGGATGGAGGCAGCAATCCGTGTTTGATCTCACTTTCACCGTCATCGACCGCGAGGGCGGCGCGGTGCCGCTGACGCTTCCGATCGATCAGGCCGTGATCGCCGGCTGGACCGGCCGCGACCCCGTTGCGCGCGACAAGCACATCGCCGAGCTCGAGGCGCTCGGCGTCGGGCGGCCCGCGACGACGCCGATCTATTACCGCTGCTCGGCCCGGCGGCTGACGCTGGAAGATGCAATCGAGGTCTGCGGCAACGACACGAGCGGCGAGGTCGAATTCGTGCTGATCGGCTGGCAGGGCCGTATCTTTGTCGGCCTCGGCTCCGATCACACCGACCGCAAGGTCGAAAGCTACAGCGTCACCGTCTCAAAGCAGATGTGCGACAAGCCGCTTGCCTCGGTACTGTGGGAGCTGGAGGACGTCAGAGGTCACTGGGACAAGATGATCCTGCGCTCCTATGCGGTGACCAACGGCAAGCGCGAGCTCTACCAGGAGGGCACGCTGGACGCGATGCTGTCGGTGGACGAGCTGATCAAGCGCGGCTTTGAAGGCGGCAAGTTTCCTGACGGCTGCGCCATGTTTGGCGGCACCTTTGCCGCCAAGGGCGGAATCCGCCCCGCCGACCGCTTCGAATATGAGCTCGAAGATCCCGTGCTGAAGCGCACGATCCGCCATGCCTATGATGTGATCGCCCTGCCGGTGCGGGGGTAGCGAGCTGTCATTCTGGAGCGATGCGTAGCATCGAACCTGGAATGACAGATAACCAGGAATCGGGTGGCGTCGTACAGTCCAAGTTGGCACATTGCGTGTCATGAACGCGAAAACAGCCATTCTTCGGAAGCCAGAGACAGGCATTGCCGCCCGTGTCGAGACGATCGATTGGCCGCGAGCGGAAGGCGAGCTCGACGGGCAGGGCTGCGCGGTCCTGAAGGGCCTGCTTTCGCCCGGCGAATGCCGCGCGCTCGCAGCGCTCTACCCTGACGACAAGCATTTTCGTAGCCGCGTTGTGATGAGCCGTCATGGCTTTGGCCGCGGGGAATACAAATATTTCTCCTATCCGCTGCCGGACGTGATCGCCGAGCTGCGGCCAAGGCTTTACGCGCGCCTTGCCGGCGTTGCCAATCGCTGGAACGAGGCGATGGGCATCGATATCCGCTATCCAGCACGTCACGACGACTTCCTGAAGCGCTGTCGCGACGCGGGTCAGACCCCGACGCCGCTGTTGTTGCAATATGAAGCCGGCGACTACAACTGCCTGCACCAGGACCTCTATGGCGAGCACGTGTTCCCGCTGCAGGTCGCAATCCTCCTGTCGGAGCCGGGGCGCGATTTTGCCGGCGGCGAGTTCGTGCTGACCGAGCAGCGGCCGCGCATGCAGTCGCGCGCCGAGGTCGTGCCGCTGACGCAGGGCGACGCGGTGGCATTCGCTGTGCATCACCGCCCGGTGCAGGGGACGCGCGGCACCTATCGCGTTAATCTGCGCCACGGCGTGAGCCGGCTGCGCTCCGGCCGCCGCCACACCGTTGGCGTGATCTTTCACGATGCGAAATGACCGCAGATCTGTTTGACCGCCTCGATGTCCGCCCCGAACGGGAGCAGATCGCCGAAGGGGCGATGCTGCTGCGCGGGTTCGCGCGATCCGTGCAGCACGAATTGATGGCTGCGCTCGACACGATCATCGCGCAGGCGCCATTCCGCCACATGCAGACTCCGGGCGGCCACGAGATGTCGGTCGCGATGACCAATTGCGGCGGTCTGGGCTGGATCACCGATCGGCGCGGCTATCGCTATGACGCGGCCGATCCGGTGTCGCAGCAACCATGGCCCCGGATGCCGCCGGCCTTTCTCGAACTGGCCGCTCAGGCCGCCGCGGAGGCGGGCTTTACCGGTTTTTCGCCCGATGCTTGTCTCGTCAATCGCTACGAGCCCGGCGCGCGCATGTCGTTGCATCAGGACCGCGATGAGACCGACTTCGATGCGCCGATCGTCTCGGTCTCGCTGGGGCTGCCCGCGATCTTCCTGTGGGGCGGGTTGAAGCGCAGCGACAAGCCGCAACGATTCCGGCTGGAGCATGGCGACGTCGTCGTGTGGGGTGGTCCTTCACGCCTCAACTTTCACGGCGTGACGCCGCTGGCCGACGGCGAGCACGCGCTCCTCGGGCGTCGGCGTATCAATCTGACGTTCCGCAAGGCGCGTTAGCGCATCGGAAAAGTGAGCAGCGGTTTTCCGAAAAGCATGCCCTCGGGCTTTGACCGGGGGATCATGCGCAAGCAATAAGCATTCTATTTGCGTATCCCGCATGTGGTCGCGGCCACCCAGTTCTTCTTGATCGTCATGGCGCCGATCACCATCGGGTAAGCTCTTGCTTCCTGCGTCAGCGGACTCGTGATCACGAGATTGGTGGCATTGCCTTCGATCGAGATCATCTCGTCGATCGCGCCGAATTCGGGCCGCGGCAGCGGAAACGTCACTTCCCGGGGTTTGTTGGTCAACGCGATCGGCGGCGAAAGGTAATTGCCCTCGCGGAAGCGCACGACGCCGCTGCCGTTGTTCGTCGAGACCAGCATGGTGCGCGGCAGGATCTGGCACGGGCCGGCGTTCGAGGCCTGGGCCGGCATCGCCGCGGGCGACGGATTGCTCAACATGACGGTGCACGTCACGATGGAGGCCATGAAGGCGGCACCCAGGCCTGCCACCAGGGCGGATTTCCTGCGCGATTGCGCCTCGGTCGAGAAAACTGCATCGGACATGGCGAATCTCCACTGTTGCCGGCTGACATAGCGGAGGGCTGGCGCGTCGACTGTGACCTTTTTCACGTCGGGAAACCCTGTTGAAATTGCAAGGTTTAAGCCATTCAGCAGCGCAGGAGTTTCGGCCTGCAGAAGCTGCCCGACTATGCCCCGCTGCTGCACTGGGGCGCCCCTCGCCTGCTGGTCGGTCGCTGGCTGCGGCTTGCTCGTGGTCGCGGCTTCCGAGCGACGTCTGTTTCACACCGCCATGAGGTGAGGTACCTATTGTCGCGCCGGATGGATGTAGGTCCAGGGCGTGACCTCCGAATCCCGGGGCACTTCGATTGCGATGAGGGAAGGGCCGCCATGGGCGAGCGCCTTCTCCAGCGCCGGACGGAAGTGGTCGGGTGAAGTCACGCGGCTCGCCGCCACGCCGAAGGATTCAGCGAGTTTGACGAAATCCGGATTGACGAGATCGGCCGCCACCACGCGACCGTCGAACCGCATGCGCTGGTCGCGCCGCACATTGCCGTAGGCGTTGTTGTTGAAGACGAGCGTCACGACGGCGATCTTGAACTGGACGGCCGTCGAAAGCTCCTGCACGCCGAACATGAAGCCGCCGTCGCCGGTGATCGCGACAACGGGCCTGTCGGGATTGGCGACCTTGGCGCCGAGCGCGGTCGGAAAGCCCGAACCCAGCGTGCCCTGATAGCCCGATGTGATGAAGGTGCGCGGTTCGTAGATGGGAAAGCCGTACCAGGAGGCAAAGCCGACTTGCGACAGCTCGTCGGTGACGATCGCGTTCGCCGGCAGCACCTCGCGCAGGATGTTGAGATAGGACATCTGCGGCTGCACCTGCTGGATTTCCCTTTGCGCGGCGGCCGTTGCTTCCCGGATCGCACCGCGCCGGCCGGCGGTCTTGCGGTAGCCAGCCCGGCGAACCGCGGCGAGCAAATCGCGCGTGCCCGCCTTCGAATCCGAGATCACGGCGACGTCGGGCGCGTAGCGCCGCATCTCGGAGGGATCGATATCGATGCGGATCGACTTCAGGCCATGCGGGCGATACGGCCAGCGCGACATGGTCGGCAACTCCAGCCGGGTGCCGATCCCGATCATGAGGTCGGTGTCGGGCCAGAGCCGATAGGCGGCCGCCATGGTCAGCCCCAGCTCGTGCGCGTTGGAGACAATTCCCCGGCCGCTCCGGAACGCCACGACCGGCGCATCGATCATTTCAGCGAGCTCCAGAACTTCCTCGCGCGCATGGATGGCGCCCGAGCCGACAAAGATCATCGGGTGCTTGCTGTTGGCAACCAGCGCCGCGGCGCTCTTGATGCGGTCGCCATCCGGAAGCGGTGCACGCAGCGGCTCGAGCACCCTGACGGCGCCGATATCGGCCCGCTCGGTGAAAATGTCCCAGGGCATTTCCAGCACGACCGGGCCGCGGCGGCCGGACATCATCTCCTGGAACGCGCGCGCAACCAGATCGGGCGCCGCATCGGGATATTCGATGCGCTCGGCCCATTTCACGAAAGTTCGCAGGGTCGCCAGCTGATCCGGCATCTCGTGCAGATGACCGCGGCCCTTGCCCAGAAACTGCGTCGGCACCTGCCCGGTCAGGCAGAGCACCGGCTCGTTCGATCCGAACGCCGTGAGCATCGCAGCCCCCGCGTTCAGCACGCCGGGGCCGGGCACCACGCTGAACACGCCCGGCTTGCCGCTCGATCGAGCATAGCCGTAGGCCATGTAGCCGCAGGCCTGCTCGTGCCGCGCTCCGATGACCTTGAGTTGTGCCTGGTGGAAGGCGTCGAACAGGCCGTAGATCTGCGCGCCCGGCAGGCCGAACACCGTATCGACACCGTGGGCGAGGAGGCCGCTGACGATCGCCTGGCCGCCGGTCATGGAAGTCATCGCATCAATCCTCGCGCATCTTCATCGACCACGCCATTGCGCAGCACGCCAATTCCCTCAGCCTCGATCTCGATCACGTCGCCGGGCTTGAGGTAGCGCGGCGGGTCGAACCGGGCGCCTGCGCCTGTAGGCGTGCCCGTGACGATGACGTCGCCGGGCACCAGCGTGGTGAAGGTCGAGACGTAGTTGATGAGGTAACGAAATCCGAAGATCAGCCGCGATGTACGGTCGTTCTGTCGCGTCTCGCCGTTGACGCGGGTGGCAAGACGGATGTCCGCGATCTGCGCTTCATTGCTGTAGGGCACGATCCATGGCCCGAGGCTGCCGGTCTTGTCGAAATTCTTGCCCTGCGTCACGTTGAACTTGGCATGCCGCACCCAGTCGCGGATGGTGCCTTCGTTGCAGAGCGTGACGGCCGCGATATGGTCCAGCGCCGCGCGCTCGGCGATATGGCGGCCGGCCTTGCCGATGATGATGACAAGCTCGCCTTCATAGTCGAGCTGCTGCGAGACGCGCGGGCGCACCAGCGGCGTGTTGTGGCCGACAAAGGAGCGCGGCGTGCGCATGAACATCGAGGGATATTTCGGCGCATCCGAGCCGTCTTTATATTCGGCGTTGCGGTCGGGATAGTTGACGCCGATGCAGATGATCTTCTCCGGCTGCGGAATCGGCGGCAAAAAGGTGACTGCATCGAGCGCGTGATCCGGCGGATGCCGCGCCGCATCTTCGACGAGCTTTGCCATCGCGCCTGCTGAAATGACCTCGCGCAGCGTCGGATAATCTTTGCCGAAACGCGCAGAGAGATCGACGATGCCGCCATCGACAACGGCGCCGTATCCGGTCGAACCGTTGATGGAATAGGTGGCAAATCGAGGGGAAGCCATGGGATGCTCAATAGGTTTGGCGTGTGCCGGGAGCCATGCCGGCCGCCTTGATGGCGGCGACCGCGGACGGTGTCATCAGAAAATCGACGAAGGCACGAGCAGTATCGGCTTCCTTGGTATCCGCGGCGATAGCGGCAGTAAACGTCAATTGTTGCTGCAGCGGAGGCGGCAATGGGCCCGCGAATTCGACACCGGGCGCAATCAGCACGTTGGTCAGGAACAGGCCAAGCTCGGCCTCGCCGCGGGCAACCGCCGGCGCGATCTGTGCCGGCGTCGCCTGAACCCTTGTCTTTGCCTTCATCTCCTCGGCAATACCCAGTTGCTCGAACACCCTTGTGATGTAGCTGCCCGCCGCGCTCGCCGGCAGAAACGCGACGGATTTGGCGTCGAGCAGGCCTCTTTTCAGCACGCTTGGGGTCGAGATGTCCGGTTTCGGAGTTCCGGCCCGAACGATGACGCCATAGCCGACAAGCGCGATGTCGGCTACCGGCGACGTCGCGAGAAGGGCTTTGGCGCCCCCGTCCCGAAACACGTCGCTCGGTACGACGATCGCATCGAACGGGGTGCCCGACGTCATCCGAGTGATGATGTTCGGTGTGGAATCGAAGTGAATGGAAAGCTTGTAGCCGCTCGCCTTCTCGAACTGCGGCGCAAGTTCCTTGAGCAAGGCGGCGATTGAGCCGCCCGCGATCACCTTGAGCTCGTTGGTTTCAGCCGTCGTCATGGATGATGAGACCATACCAGTTATGATTGCGATTGCCGTGAGCGCACTCTTCCAGCTTGCTCAATCCGCAACGGTGACGTCTGCGACGAAGGCCGGCTCGCGCACCTTTTGCCCGGTGAACGGCGAGCCCTGTTCGAACCAGGAGCGCGGCGCGGGCGCGCCCCACAGGGTTTGCCGGCGTGGATCCTTTAGCGACCAGCGCATCGGCGGATGGTCGTGATCCATCGTGAAATAGTCGCTGGTGTAGAGTTCGAGCCTGTGGCCGTCGGGATCGCGAACATAGAGGAAGAACGCATTGGAAATGCCGTGGCGGCCAGGGCCGCGCTCGATGTTCTTCAAATAGCCGCTGGATGCCATCACATCGCAGAGATGCAGGATGTTCATCGCGGTCGGCACCCAATAAGCGAAATGGTGCAGGCGAGGGCCCTTGCCGTTGGTGAGCGCAAAGTCGTGCACGTTGCCCTTGCGATGCAGCCAGGCCGCGGCCATGCGTCCGTTCGGGCCGTCCTCCTCGGCATATTCGGTGAGCCGAAAGCCGAGACGGGCGTAGAAGTCGACGGTATCCTGCACTTCGGCCGCGAATACGTTGAAATGATCGAGGCGCTGCGGATGGCAGCCGCGGTAGAGGTCGTAGCGGCGCAATAGAAGCGGGCGCTTCTCCATGGTCGCATAGAGCTCGATCTGGAAGCCGAAGGGATCGGTGAACTGGAGCGTGCGGCCCTGGAACGGTCGCTCGGCAAAGGCGCAGGCGATGTCGTTTGCCGAGAAGAACGCTGAGGCCTTGTCGAGATCGGTCTCGTTTCCAACCTTGAATCCGAGCCGGCTGCAGGCGGGCGCTGCGGCTTTCCGCAGCACCAGCGAGTGGTGCTGATGCTCCTCGCTGCCGCGCAGGTAGACTGCGTTGTCGTCGGCGTCCTCGACATGCAGGCCGACCGTCGTCTCGTAGAAATCGCGGCTGAGCTTGAGGTCGGTGACGTCGAGCACGGCGTGGCTTGCACGGATGACGTTGAATGGCGGATCGAAGACGTGTTGTGGAACAGGCATTTCTTGTTTCCTCAATCTCATCTGTCATTCAGGGGCCATGCGCAGCGGCGCGGCGCGGTCGAGATTGTCCCTGAACGGATCGGATTTCGGCGTGACCTTATCCATGAACGGCCTCCGCTTTCAACGCGTCGTGAATATTGTTGCGCTTCCAGCTCGTCTCCTTGTCGTTGATCTGCATGTCGAACGACAGCGCAAACTTGCTTTGTGCGAACACCGGATCGAGATAGGCCGACAGCGCCTTGAAGATGTGTTCGCCGGCACGTTTGCGGGTCGCGAGATCGCGGCCCTCGCCGAGCCTGAGCACCATGTCGAGAAAGCCGTAAATCGGCTTGCCATCGGCGATCGCATAATGCTCGCAGCGGATGGCGCGCACGCGAATGCCGCCGAGCGGGAAAATGCCGGTTTCGACCGCGGCGCCGCGGACGACCTCGACGACTTTGCCCATATCGACGCGTCCATCGAGATTGGCCGAATACTCGATCGTGAAATGCGGCATGATGGTCACTCCGTAGGCGCGCGCCGCCCTTGCGGGTCACGGGCGAAGAGGATAGCGAGGAGGACGAGTGAGCGCAATTTTGCATGATGGTATTCAGTCCCAAGCCATGGACATGCGTGCGATTTTTCGCTCAAAGTGCTTCCAAGCCGACCCTGATATTCGGCGACTGAACGGAAACGCGGCGCCGATCTCTTCGGCGCACAAGAAGGCCCAAAAATCCGCGCATGGTCACCATCAAGGTTGAAAACCTCATCGATTTCGTTGCCGATGTCTTCGCACATGCTCAGTCTTCGAAGGAGGAGGCAAGGCGCATCGCGACATATCTGACAACGGCCAATCTGACCGGCCATGACAGCCACGGCGTGATCCGGGTTCCCGTCTACATGCGCTGGAAGACGACGGGCTGGGTGGTTCCGAACCAGACGCCGCAGGTCGTGGTCGACACGCCGTCGATGGCGGTCGTCGACGGCAAGTTCGGTTACGGTCAGACCGTGACACCCGTCGCGGTCAGGATTGGTATCGAGAAATGCAAGAAGGCCGGCCTTGCGGCGGTGGCGCTGCGCAATTCCGGCCATCTCGGCCGCGTTGGCGATTGGGCCGAGATGGCCGCGGCCGCGGGCCTGGTCTCGGTGCATTTCGTGAATGCCGCAGGCTCGCTGCTGGTTGCGCCTTTCGGCGGTGTCGAAAAGCGGCTGTCCACCGCGCCTTATTGCGTCGGCATTCCCCGAAACGGCCAGGACCCGATCGTGCTCGATTTCGCGACCTCGATTGTCGCCGAAGGCAAGTGCCTGGTCGCAAGCCGCGGCGGCAAGAAATTGCCGATGGGCGCGCTGATCGACTCTGATGGTACGCTGAGCGAAGATCCGCAGGTTCTGTACGGCCCCTTTACGCCGGAGGGACCGCGCGACCACACCAAGGGGACGGGCGCGATCCGCGCCTTCGGCGAACACAAGGGCTCGGGTCTCGCCTTCATTTGCGAACTGCTCGGCGGTGCCTTGACCGGCAACGGCGCGACCGCGCCGAACCGGCCCTTTGCCAACGGCATGCTCGCCTTCTACATCGATCCGAGGGTCGTCGATCCCGCGAATTTCTTCGACGGCGAGATAGCCCGCTACGTCGCGTTCATCCGGGAGACAAAGCCGGTTGCCGGCGTCGAGCAGGTGCTGATCCCCGGCGATCCCGAGCGAAAAACCCGCGCCGAGCGCACCAGGAACGGCATTCCCTTGCCTGACGATACCTGGGCGGCGATAGTAAACACAGCGCGCGAGGTCGGCGTCAGCGAGGTGAGCATTCAGCGGGCGACGAGCTGAGAGTACAGTCATTGCGAGCCAACGGGTCCGCGCAAAGCGCGGCCCGAGGACAGGCTCCGCGAAGCGATCCAGAGCGGCAAGGACAGGTCTGGATTGTTTTTCGCTCCGCTCCTCGCAATGACGGGATAGCAACAAAGGAAGGAACGCAAAACGTGCCAAACAACAAAGTCAAGCAAATCTGGGCCTCGGACAAAGTCGTCGTGAACGCCTGGCTGGCGATACCGTCGGGCTTTTCCGCCGAGATGATCGCGCAATGCGGCTTCGACAGCGTGACCGTGGACATGCAGCATGGCGTGCAGGACTATCTGTCGATGGTGCAGTGTTTCCAGGCGATGCACGGCCACCCCGTGACGCCGATGGTCCGCGTGCCCTGGAACGAGCCGGGCATCATTGGCAAGGTGCTGGACGGCGGCGCCTATGGCGTGATCTGCCCGATGATCAACACGGTGCAGGAAGCCAAGAACCTCGTCGCCTATTCCAAGTATCCGCCGCAAGGCGTGCGCTCCAACGGACCGATCCGCGCCGGCATGTATGGTACCGCCGGCACCTATCAGAAAACGGCGAACGAGGAGATCGTGCTGCTGCCGATGATGGAGACCAAGACCGCGGTCGAGAGCATGGAAGCGATCCTCGACGTGCAGGGTATCGACGGCGTCTATATCGGCCCGTCCGATCTCGGCTTCTCCTATGGGCTCGAGCCCAAGCTCGATCGCACGGAGCCGGAGATCCTCAAGATCTACGAGAAGATCGTGAAGGAATGCGACAAGCGCAAGCTCAATCCCGGCATTCACTGCAGCGGCGCCGACGGCGCGTTGCGTGCCATCAACATGGGCTTCAAGCTGGTGACGTTGTCTAACGAGGTCGGATTGATGTCGACCTACGCGAAAATGCAGGTCAACGCGACGCGCGAAAAGTCCGGCGGCAAGGCATAAGGACGCGAATAGTGAATAGCGAGTGGCGAATGCTGAATAGGGTGTGGTGAGCAATCTACCCGCTACTCGCCATTTGCTATTCGCTCGCTTCCGTCGCCGCCGGACCAAGCAAGGGAGATACCCATGACCCCAGCACCGGTGATCCGCCTGCATCCCGAAGATGGCGTGCTGATCGCGCGCGCGAGCCTGCCGCCGGGCATGGTCGTGACCGATGGCGTCACCACGGTCGAACGGATTCCCGCCGGTCACAAGGTCGCGATCAAGCCGATCGCGGTGGGCGAGCCGGTCCGCCGCTACGGCCAGATCATCGGCTTTGCCACGGCGCCGATTGCGCCGGGCCAGCACGTGCACACGCAAAATTGCGGGATGGGCGATTTCGCCAAGGACTATGCCTATGGCGTCGATGTGAAACCGGTGCCGAATTTCGATCTGCCCGCGACCTTCGAAGGGATTCGCCGCCCGGATGGACGGGTCGCGACCCGCAACTATATCGGCATCCTCACCTCGGTGAATTGCAGCGCGCATGTCGCAGGTCTTGTCGCCGACGTCTTCAAGAAGAACCCCTTCACCGGCGACAATCCGCTGGCCGATTTTCCCAATGTCGATGGCGTGGTTGCGCTGACCCACAAGACCGGCTGCGGCATGACGCAGGATGAGCCGTTGAAACTGCTTCGCCGCACGCTCGGCGGCTATGCGCGGCACGTGAATTTTTCGGCTGTCGTTGTGCTTGGCCTCGGCTGCGAGGTCAACCAGATCGGCGGGCTGATGGAAGAGCAGAAGCTCGCCGGCCGTCTGCGCGCGATGGACATCCAGGAGAAAGGCGGCACGCGGAAGACCACCGAAGCCGGCATCGCCTTTGTAAAGGAGGCGCTGGCGGATGCAAACAAGGTCAAGCGAGAGGCCGTGCCGGCGAGCGAGTTGACGGTCGCGCTGCAATGCGGCGGCTCCGATGGTTATTCCGGGGTCTCGGCGAATCCGGCGCTGGGTGCTGCGAGCGACCTGTTGGTACGTCATGGCGGCACCGTGATCCTGTCGGAGACGCCGGAGACCTATGGAGCCGAGCATCTGCTCACGCGCCGCGCGGTCAGCCGCGAGGTTGGCGAAAAGCTGGTCGCGCTGATGCGCTGGTGGGAGGAATACACGCAGCGCGAGGGCGCCGAGATGAATGCCAATCCGTCTCCCGGCAACAAGGCCGGCGGCCTGACTACGATCCTCGAGAAATCGCTCGGCGCGATGGCGAAGGCCGGCAGCACAAACCTGGTTGACGTGCTGCACTATGCCGAGCCCGTTACCAAGAAGGGCTTTGTCTTTATGGATACGCCCGGCTACGACCCGGTCGCGGCGACCGGGCAGGTCGCGGGCGGCGCCAATCTTGTCTGCTTCACGACCGGACGCGGCAGCGTGTTCGGTTGCAAGCCCGCGCCCTCGATCAAGCTTGCGACCAACACGCCGATGTACAGGCGCATGGAGGACGACATGGACGTCAATTGCGGCACCATCCTCGACGGCGAGGAGACGGTGCAGTAATGCGGCCAGCGCATCTTCGATCTCATCCTCAAGACCGCCTCCGGCCAGCCGACCAAGAGCGAAAGCTTTGATTTCGGCGGCGCAGAATTCGCGCCCTGGGTGCTGGGTGCGACGATGTAGTGACGTGGCACGCTGAGGTCAGGCGTGAGCCTGGCCGAGTGCACCGGCGCGCGCGTCGCCAAGGCGAATGCCAGGACGACTTTGTGGAGATATCTTGATTCAAATCTGACTGCGTCAGTTCGCGTTTCCTGCGGTAACTCGCGGGCCGGGCCGCAGGCGATGGACGCCGGCTCAAGCGGAGCTCGACCCCACGAGGCCCTCGGCCTCTGCGGCGGTGGCTTGTGAACAAAAATCGCTGATCCTCAGCGTGATGCCGATGGCGACCAGCGCCACCGCGATGCCGGCGAGCACATCGACTAGATAGTGGCCGCCTCCCAGCGGCGTCGCCACGATCATCAGCGCGTTCCAGGGGATGACCAGTGCTCTCACCCAGCGCAGCGGCCAGAAAGCCCACATATAGAGGATCCCTGATGCCGCGTGGAAGCTGGGAAACGTCATCACGCCGACCAGATGCATCAGATTGAGTTCGCGCAGGTGGCCGTCGCGCACGAGCGGTGCATCACGCAGGGTGGCGTAATAACCGCCGGGTTCGAAGTGGGGGAAGTCGGATGCGTGCAGACCGAGCGCGCCGTAGACGCCGATGGCGGGGACCAGCGCCGAAATGACCGTCGTCGCGAGAACGGCGAGCATGAGGGCGCAGAGCGTTTCGGCGCATCGTCGGTAGCATCCGGCCAGCGGGAGAATCGGGGCGCCGATGAAGAGCTGCAGGTTGATGGAGCTGTACGAATAGGCCAGCGGAGAAATGATCTCGGGGTGACGGTTGGTCAGATCGATGAAGCTGCGGAAGTCGAAACCCAGCGCGCGATCCCAGGCCAGCAGCCTCGCGTCCTGCAGCGGCAGGTCGATGGAGGCGGCGACATAGGTCAGGGTCAGCACGACCGGGCTCGCCAGTATCAGTTGCGCAGTTGCGATCAGGCAGAGGAATATCCTGGGGCTGGTGCGCGCCGATGACCGCGCACTGCGCTGCCCGGCCCACCAATAAACGGCCGCTGCCGCGAAGGCCGCGACGTAAGCCGAGGGCTGGATATAGAATTTGGTCGTGATCAGCGCTGCGACGACCACGCCGGTGATGCCGGCCAGCAGCCGCCAGTTGAAGCCAAACAGGCTCCACGCCGCTGTGACTTCGTCATCGGTCGAGGGCAGGGACGGCTGCAGCAGTGGCCAAGTGGATGGCGTCGTGGCTGATGTC
>Ga0335077_10007031_pt1 | contig 13926 bp, 7 predicted proteins | sample Lox_Sample_31_FD_207151 | JGI IMG/M metagenome (GOLD analysis project Ga0335077, IMG submission 207151) | Soil microbial communities from Loxahatchee National Wildlife Refuge, Florida, United States - Lox_Sample_3.1 | ecosystem: Environmental > Terrestrial > Soil > Wetlands | place: USA: Florida...
GGAGGTGCGCGCCCTGGTCTTCAACCTGCTTGCGCAGGCCTTCGAACATGTCGATGGTGTCCTGGATGGGGTTGCCGTTCGAAAGCTGATAGACCTTGCAGAGGATGTCGCCTTTTTCATCAAGCAGGACGGCTTTGGTGGAGGTTGAGCCGCCATCCAGGCCTACGAAGCCGGCCACGGTTTGCCCGCGCTGAAAAGGAGCGGGAACGAATTTCTTGCGCCGGTATTGCTCCTTGAAAGCGTCCAGCTCGCTCGTGGTCTTCACTAGGCCCGAACTTCCTGACTGGGCTTTTTCTTCCTGCCGCCCGACCTCCATGTAGTGGATGAGGTGCTCGGTGCCGCGATAGCACCCGACGCAATCGTCTTCGTCTTTGCCGAACTCCACCGCGCCGATGGCCGCGAAGTATTGGGCGTTTTGCGGCACCTTGATCAGGTCTTCCGGTTTGGCGCCTTCGGGGATTTCAACCTTGCGGTCCCGCCACATCTTGGGAATGTTGGCCTGCCAGGCCTCGCGCATTCCGCGGATAAAGGAATTTGGTCCGCCCAGCAGCAGTACGTGCGGCTTGAGCGTATGGCCGCGCGTCAGCACCGTGAGGTTTTGCAGGACGATCGCCTCAAACAGCGACGCCATCAGCTCATCGGGCGGTGTGCCTTCTTTTTGCAGGCCGTTGACGTCGGTCTCCGCAAAGACGCCGCACTTGCCGGCCACTTTGTGCAGTTTGATCCCGTGGTAACCCTGGCGGCACAACTCATCCGCGGGAATTTTGAGTTTGGCGTTGATCTTGTCGATCACTGCCCCCGTGCCGCCCGCGCACTTGTCGTTCATGGACGGGATCTTCTTCTTCCGGCCGCTCTCGGCGTCCTCTTTGAAGACGATGATTTTCGCGTCCTGGCCGCCCAGTTCGATGACCGAGTAGACTTCGGGGTGCATTTTCTCGACGGCGAGCGAAACCGCCGTCACTTCCTGCACGAACTTCGCTCCAATGAGCTCGGCCAGCGTGCCGCCGCCCGAACCGGTCATGAAGACGCGGGTGTTGCGCGGCGAGATGTGCGCATCGGCCTCCATGCGGCGCAGAAATTCCAGCACCTTTTCCGGCTGCTTGGTTTCGTGGCGCTGGTAATCGCGCCAGAGAATCTCGTCGGTGTCACGATCAACTACAACAGCCTTGACGGTTGTCGAGCCTACGTCGAGGCCGACCATAAAACGGCTCTGATGATGATCCGGATGCATGAGTATCCTCTATTTGGCTGACGTCTTCAGTACAGCACAATCAGGCCGCGCTGGATTTCGAGACCGCTTCACGAACCGGCCAGAACCGGTTTCTGTTGTTGATGCGATCATTAACGTGCAGGATAAACTGCGCGCCTGTGCCCGCGATGCCCGGCCGGTGCGGCACGTGATAAAACGGCCGGCGCAGTTCGGGATGATCGCCGACATATTCCTTGATGTCTTCCAACCGCTTGCCGGTTGATTTGAGAGCCGCTTCGAACTCGGCTTTGGCCTTGGCCTTCGCTTCGCCGAGGGCCATCTGCACACGGCTGTGCGCGTTGACTTCGCCTTCGCCAGAGGTTTCGATGGGCAGGAAGATCATGTCCCGGAACTTATTGATCACCGCCGATTGCACGCCATCGGATTGCGAGGATGGCATACAGCCGAACGGTTTCAGCGCCAGCACCATGTGACAAAGGTGGTTAACCGTGTAATACACGTTCTTGCCCACTTCAAGGTGACCCTCACCGCCGCGCGCGAATCGGTTGTAGAAGGGCTCGGCCAGCTTCGCCAGTTCCTTCTGTGACACCAAGTGGTGTGTGATGCCGCCCATGTGATCAATCACGCGATGGTAGAAGTGAGCCCACATGAATTCGCCGAATGTCAGCCCGAGCCACTTCTTGCCGTAGCGCTTCTCGCGCTCCATGATTTTGTGCACTTCCCATGTCTGGAAGCGGTTGTGGTGCGCTTCCACGTCCTTCTTCTTCATGGAGATGGCTTTGGCCTGGTTGAGCAAATAGGCCACCCAGGTAGCGATCGGCTCCACCAGCACCTGCGCGCCTTCACGCTCCAGGAACTCGAACATGTGGAAGTTGCCGTCACCCTCGGTGGTTTGCGCCCAGAACTCGCCGGTGATCTTGACAATGGGCTTCACCCGCGTGCGGTCTACATCTATCTTGTTCAACCGGTCGCGGATCTCCTCCATCGCTCCCAGGTACACGTCGCCATACAGGTGCTCGCGAATCTTGCCCAGCGTGTTCAACGTGTTCTTGAGCTTTTTCTTTTCGGGACGTGATAGGTAGGGTATCGCCCACGATGGCCCGTCCTGGAGAATTTCGAACGGCTTGCGGTCGCGCAGCAGAGTCACGAGCTGGTCCATAGACTCGGTGAACGCTTTGTCCGTCTCGCCGCGATTCACTTCGTAAGGGCGGATCTGGTAAGCGATGTCGTTCATCACGTCGCCCAGGTGCAACGCATTCAGCATGCCGACGCCGAAATCGACGTTGAACTTCAGCCCGGGCTCACCGGACGCGGCATTAATGCCCTCCTGCTGCTGGAACAGAAGCACGCGGAAGCCGTCGAAGCCGGCGTTTTGCAGGGCGTAACGATATTCCGCCTCGTACATGCCGAAGCGGCACGGCCCGCAGGATCCTGCCGTGAAGAAGACGTAATTATTGATAATGTCTTCGCGCGGCGTGCCTTGCGCTTCGAGTTTCTGCAGGTACTGGACCAGATTCCCGACCGTGAAATAGGTTGGATTGCACTGGCCATTGTTCCCAAACTCTTTGCCGATTTGGAAAGCCGGAACATCGGGACATGGTACGATTTCGCACTTATAGCCGTTGCCCTGGAACACCGCGCGGATTAACGCCTCGTGCTTCCAAGTCAACCCGCCGAACAGGATGGTGACACGGTCCCGCTCCTCGGCGGTGAACGCCCGTTCCTTAGGGCGCTGAAAAGGCTGCAATTGAACCAGGCCGGCCTCGCGTCGCAAGCGCGCGCGCTCCGCTTCCAACCGCCGCGCAATCTCTCCTTCCGATTCGGCAACTACTTGAGTGTTCATCTGATCCAGCATCTGCTCTCCAAGTTCAGCGGCGATTCCGCCGGCTAAGAAGGTTTCGAACTGCGGCGCGCCTCGCAGCGCGCAAAAGACACACACTAACAACGTGCTATGTGATCTTTGAAAGAGCCAAGTTGATCCTTTTCACGAAGGTTCGGCTCGTGCCAGAACCGCGAACAACGCACACACTCCCTCCTCAGAAGTGAATCACCCCGTGCCGACGATCTTTTGAGAATTATTCCGCTCGTTCCTCCATGCTGTCAAGAGAAATGAGATGGCATTCCGTAAGCCAGAGAACAAGCCGTGCGAGAATCCGCACAAGAATCGCGTGCTGGCCTATTTCAGATCCTCGATCAGGTAGAGTTCGGTGAGGAAGCGGCTGTAAGTGAAAGCATAGGATTTTCCGTCAGGGGAGATTTGGATGTAGCGAATTCCGGTCAAACCTGTGCGGTCGGGTACGGAGAGTTCGGCGATGAGACGGCGGGTCTGAGTCGTGAAGTCCACGCGATAGACTTTGGCGGGGATGTCTCCGGCCTGGGTAACGAAGACGGAATGGCCGTCGTCGCCCCACCGCAGGGGAACATCAGTGGGCAAAGTACCGGGGGCAGGCTGCCGCACTCCACCCGCAGTGGGATAAAGGTAAAACTTACCTTCCGGGTCGAGCGCAATGACCGATTTTCCGTCGGGCGATAACGGATGTGTGCGCCACACCGAAACGACGCCTTCGGGCGTGATCGGCATGGGTTTGCCCCCTTCGATGTCCTGCACGTAGTCGCGCATGGCATGGGCGGCCTCCATCCCGGAAAAAAGAATGCGCTTGCCATCGGGAAAGAAATCCGCCAGCGCGTAGTCCTCGATGTTGAACCGTTCGACCTTTTTAGGGCCACCGGGGCCAGTCGGGAGCAGAACGATTTGCGAAGGAGTGGTAGGGAGAGTTGAAATCGCCCAGTTGCCGTCCCGCGAGAGTCCCATGCCCAAACCGTCGCCCAGGCGGACGGGCGGTGAGCCATCCGTCTTCCGCAGAAAGATGGAATAGTTGGGGCCGCCTCCATCGCCCTCCTCATCGAAGAGCAGCCACTTTCCGTCGGCTGAAATATCGCCCGGATCCGAGTAATCAAGCCAGGAAAGGTCCCGTTCACGGCTTTCTCCGGCGGCCCGCGCCATGATTCCGTAGCGTTCATCGTCGCGGGTGATCAGGACTCGTCCGTCGCGCGAAATATCCATGAGGGTGAGACCGCCGGCGATTCGCTCCACGGCTCGCTCCTTACCGGAGAGCGACACGGCATACAAGCCGTGGGCCAAGCCGAACTTGATGGCGGCGAACCAGACTTCATTGCCGTCGGGAGACCAGGCAACGCCTTCTTCGCTTTCCCAGCCGGCAGACAGGACGGTCCTTTTTCCCGAGAGGTCGATGACATCGACCGAGCCGCGGTCGTCCGGCCAGACGGGATGGTTGAGGAAGGCGATTTTGTCGCCCTTGGGAGAGATCCGGGGATGGCTGATCCAGCCGCCGGTTTCGACCAGGACCTTGCCGATGGGGTATTCGAGACGATTCTTGGCCCCCACGGCGCGCACGACAGCGAGATCCTTGCCGTCCGGCGACCAATCAGCCCAGAGGACATCTTTCAGAAGAGCGCGCGGTGCACCTCCGCCCTGGGGAGCGCGTGCCAAAGTTCCGCGAGCGGCCCCATGAGTCAACATGGTGGGCTCGAGCGTGAGAGCTAATTCGCCCGACGCGGACACCGAGAGCAGGTAGGCTCGCGGGAGGTCGAATGGGCGCGACTCGGCCATTTCGACCTGAGTGGAAAACAACTGCAGGGGGTTGCCGTCCCATTCCGCGGCGTAGATCACTGACTTGCCGTCCGGCGTGAAGCGGGCCGAGTAGATGGTTCCTCGCCGAAAACTGAGACGGCGGAATAGAGGGACGGTGGAAGTCGGTGTCCTGTGGACTGCGAGCCATGCCGCGAGCGCCGCCATGACGACGACCAGAACGGCCAGAGCGATAGCGACCACAGGTTTCCTTGTGCGAGCTTTGACAGGGGGTTCGGAGACGCGCGCCGGCGAGATTCCGGAGAGGGCTTCGATGGCGAAGGCCAGGTCGCTGGCCGATTGGAAGCGCTGCTCGGGAGCCTTCTCAAGGCATTTCCGCGCGATGCGCTCGAGCCCCGGCGGAAAGGTGAGGTCAGGCCCGCTGATTTCGGGTGGTTCTTCCTTGAGGATGGCGGTCAGGGTTTCGGGACCGGAGTCGCGAGCGAAAGCGCGCTTTCCGGACAGCATCTCATACAGAATCGTGCCGAATGCGAAGATATCCGCGCGCGCGTCGGCAGGCTGGCCGCGCACCTGCTCCGGCGACATGTAGCCAACGGTACCCATGACCATGCCAGGCTCTGTTTCGGGAGCCTTGGTCGGCGCGCTGGTCACCCCACTGGCTGCGTTTTCGCGTTGCGTCAGCTTCGCCAAGCCGAAATCGAGAATCTTGATGCGGCCGTCTCTGGTGACGAAGATGTTTTCGGGCTTGAGGTCGCGGTGAATGATGCCTTTTTCGTGCGCGGCCGCCAGGCCACGGGCGATCTGCATGGCGTAGTCGGTCACCCGGCGGCTGGGGATCGCGCCCTGCTCCAGCTTTTCGCGCAGGGTCTCGCCTTCCAGCAGTTCCTGAACCACGTAGGGCGCTCCCTCGTGCATGCCGAAGTCATGGACGATGACGATATTGGGACGGTTGAGCTGGCCCGCGGCACGCGCTTCCTGCTCGAAGCGGCGCAGGCGGTCGGGATCTCTGGAAAAGGACTCAGGAAGCACCTTGATGGCGACGTCGCGGTTCAGGCGCGGATCGCGCGCGCGATAGACTTCGCCCATGCCGCCAGCGCCGAGCTTCTCGATAATCTGGTAGTGCGCGATGGTTTTGCCAATCATCCTGGCCCTATCCCGTAGCCGCCAATCTTAGGCTGTTGATCACCGGCAAGTCAATATTTGCCGCGCACTGGCGCAACGACAAACACAGCCGGTGTATATTTGGACCGCATGGGGTGCTCAATGAACAGACGATGGTTTGCGTTTGCAGCGCTGGCGCTGCCGCTCCTTTCCGCGCAGGAAACTCCTCCGAAGAAGTCGCCTGAAACGGAACGGGCCGAGTACTTTCACGCGAACTATACGAAATTCGAGTACATGATCCCCATGCGCGACGGAGTGCGCCTCTTCACGTCGGTCTATGCCCCGAAAGATACCTCACAGAAATATCCGATCCTTCTGTTTCGCACACCCTACACGGTTTCTCCGTATGGCGCGGACAATTTTCGCGATCTGCAGGCCAACTCGGAAAAGTTCGCCAAGGAGGGCTTCATCTTCGTGTACCAGGACGTTCGCGGAACAACGAAGTCTGAAGGCGAGTTCGTGAACGCGCGGCCCTATTTGCCCGTGAAGCACGGTCCAAAGGACATTGACGAATCCACGGACGCTTACGACACGATTGACTGGCTGCTGAAGAATATTCCCGACAACAACGGGAACGTCGGGATCTGGGGAATCTCGTACCCCGGCTTTTACGCGGCCATGGCGGCCCTCGACGCGCACCCTGCGCTCAAAGCCGCGTCGCCTCAGGCCCCCGTCGCCGATTGGTTCATGGGTGACGACTGGCGGCACAACGGCGCCCTGTTCCTGGCTCACGCGTTCGGCTTCTTTTCGGGTTTCGGACGGCCATGGATCGAGCCTGGAGACATACGGCCTCACCAGACGACCCGCTTCGAACGCGGCACCCCGGACGGCTACGATTTTTTCCTGCGGTTGGGTCCGCTTCGCAATATCGATCCGGCGCTGTTTGGTACGCAGGCTGCATTCTGGAAAGAACTCCTCGAGCACAGCCGCTATGACGAGTATTGGCAGGCGCGCAACATCCGGCCCAATTTGAAAAACGTCCGCCCGGCGATGTTGACCGTGGGAGGCTGGTTCGATGCCGAGGATTTACTTGGACCGCTCGGTGTGTACCGCGCCATCGAAGCGCAGAGTGCTCAGACCGCGAGCACGCTGGTGATGGGACCATGGTCCCATGGCGGTTGGATGGGGGACGGCGAGAAACTCGGGAACGTGCGATTCGCCTCCAAAACAGGCGAATACTTTCGAGACAAGATCATGCTGCCGTTCTTCGTCCATTACCTCAAGACGCCCAAGGACGATTTCAAGCTGCCCAAAGCTTACGTTTTCGAAACCGGGCGCAACCAGTGGCGGAAGCACGACGATTGGCCGCCCAAGGAAGGCACCGCGCGGATGTTGTACTTCCGGGGGGGAGGCAAGCTATCCCAAACGGCGCCCGATGGAGGGCAAGCCTACGACGAATACGTCAGCGATCCCGCGAAACCGGTGCCCTTCACGGATGAGACCAGCCCCGGCATGACCTATAACTACATGACGTCGGACCAGCGATTCGCCGCCCGGAGAACCGACGTGCTGATGTATGAGACGGAACCGCTGGACGAGGATGTCACCGTGGCCGGCCCCATCGAGTGCGACTTGCGCGTGTCCACCACCGGCACGGACGCGGACTGGGTGGTGAAGCTGGTGGATGGATATCCGGGAACTTTTCCGGACCCGGACCCGAATCCCTCCGGCGTACGCATGGGCGGATATCAGCAATTGGTGCGGGGCGAGCCGTTCCGCGCACGGTTCCGCAACAGCTTTGAAAAACCGGAGGCATCCGAGCCCGGACGAATCGCCAAGATCGCTTTTACCATGCCCGATGTGTATCACACGTTTCGCCGCGGGCACCGGATCGTGATCCACGTGCAGAGTTCCTGGTTTCCGCTGGTGGACCGGAATCCTCAGAAGTTTGTGGCGATTGACCGGGCCACCGACGCGGATTTCCAAAAAGCCACCGAGCGAGTGTACCGGTCGCGCGAGAATCCGTCAGGGATTCGAGTGCTTGTGCTGAAGTAAGAATGGCAGGGCTTGGCGAGGCACGGATCATTCCGTTGCGTTCGTCGCAGAAACGGGAGGCGTTTGCCTGGTAGACGGGATACGGGCACGGACGATGGTCCCAACGGACGGATGCGGCTGAACGGAAACTTGGCCGCCTAACGCCAAGGCGCGCTCTCGCATTCCCAATATGCCGAAACTGCCACTGGGAGCCTGTTCTTCAGGGATACCGGTACCATTGTCGTGGACCTCCAGCGCGAGATCGCCATTATCCAGGTCCAGCCGCACATCGACACAAGTAGCGCGCGAATGGCGGGCGATGTTGGTCAACGTTTCCTGCAGAATGCGAAAAACAGCGGTGGAAGGCTGGACATCGGATTCGACGTCCTGGTCGGGCAGATCGAGACTGTACTCGATGCCGGTGCGCGAGTGAAATTCCTCCAACTGCCACTCGATAGCGGCTTTGAGGCCCAGATCCAGCGTCGAAGGCCTCAAGTCGGTGGCGAGTTTGCGCACGTTGCGAATCGTAGTATCGACAAGCGCGAGGGCGGACTGCAACCTGTCGGCAAACAGTTTGTCGTCCGAGGGTACTCTGCCGGCGGCCCAGCCAATGTCCATTTTCATGGCGGTGAGGCACTGGCCGAGTTCATCATGAAGATCGCGTGCAATGCGTGTCCGCTCTTCTTCCCGCACATTTTCCAAATTCGCGGCGAGCCGGCGAAGCTGGTGCGTCGCCTGTTTGGCGTTGTTTCGTTCCTGCCGGATTCTTAGTGCGTGCCAGAACGTTCCGAAGAGCAGCAGAACCGCGCCGGCAATAGCGGCCATCAGCCTGCGCTCGGTGTTCCGGGCACGGTTCAGCGCATCGGTCAACTCCAGGTTCCGGCCGGAAAAAGAACGCCAGCGCGCGGCGATCCCGGTCAAAGCGCCATCCGCAGCCATCGCCCCGATCTCCTTCCGCAGGGCATCGGCGGCTGACCGGGCTTCGAAGGTTGCGCCGACTCCCAGCAGGCCGCGCAGTTCCGGAACCTGGATCACCCGCAGCCCTTGCCCGCTGCACGTGACACCCATCAGAAGAGTTGCCACAGCGGTGTACTCGCTGAGGTACGCGGCATCGATGCGTTGCTGACAGACGGCTTCCAGGCTATCCTTGGGAGACTCAATCACCGCGAACCGCGCGTTCGGAAGGAGCGGACGGAGCAAACTCAGGTCGAGGGGCGCTCCGTTGTAAGAGATGGTCGAATTCTCGAGATCTTCCAAACGGGTGTAGCGGCTCTCACTGCGGACAATCAGGCAGACTTCAGCTTCGCGATAGGGATCCGTGATATAGACGACCCCTTCTCGTTCGGGCCGGATGGTCATCATGGGCCACAGATCCACCTTCCTGGCTCTTAGAGCGGCTTCCGACCCTTCCGGCTCCAATTGCCAGCGCAGCAGAATGCCACGGCGTCTCGCCGCCTCGGAGACCAGGTCCACCGCGAGCCCGGTGGCGCTGCCGTCTTTCCCCACGAAGTGAAGCGGCGGTTCATCCTCGAAGCCGATCCGGTAGACATGCCGGCCGAGCTTTGGCTGCCGTGTGCTCAACCAACCGGCGCCGGCCGTCAACGCGACCGCGAGGCTAAGCGCGATGATCCACTTCAGCCTCTTCGGCCGGCTGAGACGCATGGAATACCCATTGGCGGTCTATGATTCTAACAGACGATAGTACGAACGCTGCTATCATGACTTGAGCCGACGAAATCAGCAATGCCGATCCCCGTGTGCGACCGCACATTCTTTCCAAGCAAACAACCTGATGGGCATGTTCGCTGAGAGAGTGACGTCCTACCAAACCAGTGCGGGAGACCACGGGAGAGATCTGGCAGTCAGCGGCGCGGCGCATGGACTGCAGGCCTTCCTCACCTATTGGGCAGTAGAGTGCTTTTTCCTGAGCGTGCTGCCATGGTTGCAGGCGCCGGCCTACCAGTACCAGCAGTTGCACCCGTGGTTCGTGGTTCTGTCACTCGGCGTTTACGGCATTACTGGGGCCATTTTGGGTGGTGTGCTCGGTACGTGCATCGGCGGCTTGACGGGCGGGGAGCCGGCTGCGTTGCCGATGGTTGGGCCGTTGTCTCTCGCGGTCGTTTTCATTCCACACGCGGCCATAATGGGCTCGCAGTCCCAGCTCCCGATGTCCATCGTGCTCGCCGCCGTTATCATTCTGAGCGTTCGCGAAAGGCTGTGGGCGGAAGATCTCAGACCCCTCGTGAACGCGTGGACAGTCTCACTTGCGTTCTTGGTTTATCCTTTCGCTATCACAGAGGAGGAGTATTCGCTTAGGACGCGGCAATTCTTCGGCGTGGCGGCGACCTTAGCTGTTTTTCTCATCTCGTACGCCATCTATTACCTGGCTGCGAGACTGAGACGGCGGAATCTGTCGAGCTGGCACCCCGCGGCATTGTGGGCGACAACAACGGTCGCACTTCTTGGTTTCAGTTTTGGCGTGAAGCAACAGCCTCTGTTGAATGATGTGCCGGCTCCCGCGGCAGCAAGCGCCGGCCGGCACCCGAATCTGATCCTCATTACCATGGACACGGTTCGCGCCGACCATTTGTCGTTGCACGGATATACCCGCGACACCAGCCCTAACCTGCGGCAGCTTGCGCGCCAAGCCACGGTTTTCAGGAATGCCGTCGCGGCCGGCGACATGACCTTGTCCTCGCACGCGTCGATCTTCACGGGCATGTACGCCAGCCAGCACGGCGCTCATCCGGTGCTGGGCAAAGGGAAGAATCGGGTTGCAGTCGGGGAGGAATTCGGACTGCGTTTGCCGGACGAAAGCCTGACAATGGCGTCGATTCTGCGGAATCGAGGATACCGGACCATGGCCGTTGCGGCGAATACTACTTTCCTGCAACGCGCATTTCATTTAGATCAGGGGTTTCAATACTACAGCCAGCCGAACCCGATGCTGTTTTTGGCGCGCACGGAGCCGTTTTTCTTACGCTCAGATCTCTCGCGATTGCTCGCCCATTACTTTCCACCTAGCACGTCGCAGCGGGCCTACAGAACCGCCGCTAATGTGAACCGCGAAGTCTTCGCGCTGCTCCAGCAGGCGCAAGCGGAAAAGCAGCCGTTCTTTCTATTCGTGAATTACATGGATGCCCATCAGCCCTACTTCCCACTACCGCCGTACGACGTCAAGTACCCCGGCCAGGATCGCACGTTAACTTACAGTCAGTACTTCGCCATCGAGTTTGGGGCTCTAAGTGGAAGACGCCCGTACACCGACACAGACCGCAGAAGGGACCAATCGCAGTATGACGGCGGGATAGCCTACATCGACGCGTGCCTTGGCGACTTATTCAACCGGTTAAGGGAACAGGGGCTCTACGATAACACCATGTTGATAGTAACTTCGGACCACGGGCAGTCTTTCGGCGAGAAGATGCTGGTTGGGCATGGAACTTCCGTTTACCAGGAGCAGGTACGGGTGCCGCTCATCATCAAGTATCCGTGGATCGGCGAGGCCACAATCGACGGCAGTCTGGCAAGTCATGTCGACATCCTCCCTACCGTGCTTGATGCGCTTGGCTATCCAATTCCGCTATCGCTTCCCGGGCGCAGTCTACGGGAAGCGCCCAAAGTGCCGGTCACCGTGATGAGCGAATCTTTTCCCTGCGATCTCTTTGCGCACCTGAGCCCGCGGTTCCGGAGCACCCAGCGGGCTCTGTTTCGTGGTCCATTCAAGCTGGTCGTGTCTACCAATGGAGACCATGCTCTTTATGATCTGTCGAATGATCCGCGAGAGGAACATGACGTGACTTCGCAAAATTCTCAAATGGCCGGTCTCCTGGACGCTGATCTGCAGCATTGGCTGTCCACCTTGCCCACGGTGCAGACTCGCCCGGCACTGTTGGACCGTCGGACCGTGGAAGGATTTAGATCGCTGGGCTATCTGCAGTAGGGCGGGCGCGCTGGCTCATAATCATTCCCAGCGCGAACGACAACAGTTTGGCATCGCGGTTGTCGGCGCGGGAAGGAATCAGGATGGGGATGCGGGCGCCGACGATGACGTGCGCCAGCCTGGCGTGCCCGATGTAGGTGGTCGATTTGGCCAGCGCGTTGGCGCACTCAATGTTCGGGCAAACCAGGATTTCGGCGACCCCGGCCACCGGAGATGCGATGCGCTTCTCGCGAGCGGCGTCTTCGTCGAGCGCATTGTCCAAGGCCAGGGGACCGTATACGACGCACCCGTGGATCTCGCCGCGTTCGTTCATCTTGACGAGTGCGGCCGCATCCACAGTGGCTGGCATATTCGGCTGGACCAACTCGGTAGCGGCCAGCACCGCCACCTTGGGATTTGCGTTCCCTAACGCGTGTGCCACTTCAACGGCGTTCCGGATGAGTTCAACCTTGGCCGCAAGATCGGGCGCGATGTTCAATCCGCCATCGGTAATCATGACCAGCTTATTTTCCTGGCGCGCATCGTATTCGAAGAGAAAAACATCGCTTAGCAGCCGGCCGGTGCGCAGCCGGCTCTCCGGCCGGAGCGCAGCTTTGATCAGACTGGCCGTATCCATGCTGCCCTTCATAAGAATGTCCGCGGCCCCTTCGCCTAGCAACTCCACGGTTGCAGCGAGCGAGTCTTCGACGCCGGGGCGATCGATGATCTTCATTCCCGCGTGATCCGGCAATGCCGGCTCGATCCTCTTGCGATCGCCCACCAGAAGGAACTGGAGACCGAGCTTCTCACGCGCATCGCGGATGGCTGCGAATGTTTCGTCATTTGCCGGGTAAACCACCAGGGCGCGCCGCGCCGTCACGCGGGCGGCCGCTCGGAGAAGGGCATCCAGATTGCAGATCATGGGCTGTCAGTACTCGAGCGCCTGTGCCTCACCGCGTAACACCGCGAGCACGCCCTGGGCGAGCGCGCTCATTTCATTTTCGCCGGGGAAGACAAGCACTGCGCCAAGGAAATCTACACGGTTCCTCACCGAGTTTACGAGCAGCGCCGAAGCGGCCAGCCCGCCCGTGAGCGCCACGGCGTCGACGCGTCCCGCCAGAACAGCGGCCATAGCTCCGATCTCTTTGGCGATCTGATACGCCATGGCGTCATAGACTGCGCGCGCGGTGTCATCGCCGGCTTGAATACGCTGCTCGACCTCCTGCGCCGAATTCGTTCCGAGATAAGCGAGTAATCCGCCGCCTCCCATGACCAGCGTCCGCATCTGCGCCTCTGAGTACGAGCCGGAAAAGCAGAGATCGATGAAGGGTTGCAAAGGCAGACCACCCGTTCGTTCGGGCGAGAACGGGCCATCGCTCGAAGCGTCGTTTGCATCGATAATGCGGCCGCCGCGCAACGGCGCAACGGAGATGCCGCCGCCCAGATGCGCAACGATCATCGAGCTCGCGGCTAGCGGGATGCCGAGTTCCCTGGCGGCGCGTCGGGCCGTGGCATGAATACTGATGGCATGTGACAGGCTGCGGCGCTGAATCAGCGGATGGCCCGAATATCGTGCGAGCGGTTCGAATTCGTCGACCGAGACCGGATCGACGACATACGCAGGGCAGCCATAGTCCGACGCCAACCGCTGTGCCAGCGCGCAACCCAGGTTCGATGCGTGCTGGCCTTGCGCGCCGGTCCGGGCGTCGGCAAGCATGCGCTCATTCACCGTATAAGTGCCGCCCTCGACTGGCCGGAGCAAACCTCCGGTCGCCGCCACCGCGGAGACCTCTTGAGCATGGCGGGAAGTCCAGCCGTGAAACGCCTGCCAGCGCAGTTCGAGCTGATCCCACAACCTTCCGCAGGACCGGAGCGCCGTGGCATCATGGCGGAACACATCGCCAGAAACCTGAGTCTCGTCCGCAAACAGCGCGATCTTGGTCGTGGTAGAGCCGGGGTTCACGACCAGGATGTTGTGCATGCTCGACGCCTCCTCCAAGAGTCTAAGATACTCTTCGAGGCGCGGCGAGCATGCCGCAAATCAGAGCG
>Ga0335077_10007035_pt1 | contig 13922 bp, 11 predicted proteins | sample Lox_Sample_31_FD_207151 | JGI IMG/M metagenome (GOLD analysis project Ga0335077, IMG submission 207151) | Soil microbial communities from Loxahatchee National Wildlife Refuge, Florida, United States - Lox_Sample_3.1 | ecosystem: Environmental > Terrestrial > Soil > Wetlands | place: USA...
GATGCGCACCGCGGCGATGCCGGTGCGCTTCGCGTTGCGGGTCTGGAGGACGTAGAGCTTCCCTCGCTCGACGGTGAACTCGATGTCCTGCATGTCGCGGTTGTGGCGCTCCAGTTTGCGGCGCACCCGCTCGAGCTCCTTCGCCACCTCCGGGAAGCGGGAGGAAAGCTCCGCGATCTTCTGCGGGGTTCGGATGCCGGCCACCACGTCCTCGCCCTGGGCGTTCACCAGGAACTCGCCGTAGAACTCGTTCTCCCCGGTGGCGGGGTTGCGGGTGAAGGCCACACCGGTCCCGGAGTCGTCCCCCATGTTGCCGAAGACCATGGACTGCACGGTCACCGCGGTGCCCCAGTCCCCGGGGATGCCGTTCATCCGGCGGTAGGCGATGGCCCGGTCGTTCTCCCAGGAGCGGAACACGGCCTCGATGGCCAGGGTGAGCTGGGCCATGGGGTCGTCGGGGAAGGCCACCCCCTTGCGGCGAAGGATCTCCGCCTTGAACTCCTCGACGAGGTCGCGCAGCGCCTCCACCGGGAGATCGGAGTCGGCCTTCGCGCCGAGCTCGCGCTTCTTCTCCTCCAGGATCACCTCGAAGGGGTCGCGGTCCTCCTTGTGCTCCGGCTTCATCCCGAGCACCACGTCCCCGAACATGGCCACGAAGCGCCGGTAGCTGTCCCAGGCGAATCGGTCGCCGCCGCGCCTCGCGAGCCCGAGCACGGTCCGGTCGTCGAGGCCGAGGTTGAGCACCGTGTCCATCATCCCGGGCATGGAGACCCGGGCGCCCGACCGGACCGACACGAGGAGCGGGTCGTCGGCGTTCCCGAGCCTCTTCCCCGAGATCTCCTCCATCCGGGAGAGGGCGACGCGGAGCTCCCGGCCGAGCTCCTTCGGCAGGCGCTTCCCATGGCGGTAGAAGGCGGTGCAGACGTCGGTCGTGATCGTGAACCCCGCCGGCACGGGGATGCCGATCCGGCTCATCTCGGCGAGGCCCGCGCCCTTGCCGCCGAGGACCTCCTTCATGTCCTTGTTCCCCTCGGCCTTGCCGCCGCCGAAGGAGTAGATCTGCTTGCCCGACGTGGTCGCCATTTCGCTTTCTCGCGCCGCGTGAAGTGCGCGGCGCCTCCTAACGCGAGAGTCCGAGCGCGAGGACCTCGAGCGCCGTGACCGGCCTGCCCCCGCGATACCCGTGACTTTCCTGGTTTCCGGGCCAGGCGGACTTGAGGACCGTCAAGAGCCATCCGATTGACACAGTCAAAACCCCGTTCCCGAGCGGAGTTAGATGTGTAAAGCGATGAAAATGCGGCGAACCTGTGGCGCCAGTCGGAAGCGCCCTCCGGGCTTCGATATCGCAGGCCCGCCGCCCCGCGGCGTCAGATCCGCAGGGACTCGATCCGCGCCTCGTCGCGCTCGGGCTCGACCTCGTAGGTCTCCTCGAACCCCTCCTCCTGCCAGCCGACCGAGAGGCGCGGCAGCTCCTTCCCTTTGCCGTAGCGGGCGACGATGCGGGCGGCGAGCACGCGCTCCTCCCAGGTGGGCACGCCCTCGACGAGGGCCACGGGTCCGGTGAGGTCCTGGGCCTCGAGCCGCGCCCGGCCGCCGCGGTACCCCTCCAGGATGGCGTTCTCTGCCTCGGTTCGGCCGACGATGAGCTTGACGCGGGGCGAGAGGCGGAAGTGGCGCCCGGTGGAAAGCAGGACGATGTCCTCTCGGCGGATGCGGCGCTCCTCCCCTCCCTCCTCCCGGGCGTCGAGCAGGTCGAAGAACTTCCGGGAGAAGGCCTCGTCGGTGAGGTAGCAGCAGCCCCCGGCCGGCTGGGGCCAGCCGGAGATGCCGAGCTCGCGGGCGAGATCCATCTGGCGGTGGCGGGAGCGCCCGCTCACGTCGAGGAGCCGGGACCGGTCCACGAGGCCCTCGGCCTCCGGCACCGTCGGCTCGAGGAGCAAGGCCGACAGGGGGCGGAGCAGCCTTCCGGTGAGCCCGCTCTCGCGCTCGATGGTCCGCAGGGTGTCGCGGCGCTGGCTCTTCGGGCGCTGCCCCAGCACCTCGCCGGTAAAGACGAAGGCCGCTCCCTCCTGCTCCATGATCTGGCGGGCCCGCCGCATCATGAAGATCCGGCAGTCGACGCAGGGGTTCGCGTTCGCCCCGTACCCGTAGCGCGGGTTCACGATCACGTCGAGGTAGCCCTCGTCGGACACGTCCACGTACTCGATGTCCACCTCGAGGTCGGCAGCGGCGCGAAGCGCCTCGTTCTGCGGCATGGTCCCGTCGGGGCGGCCGCCCTTGCGGCGCTGGGTCTCGGTGATGCAGAAGCCGGTGTAGAAGTTCACCGCCTTCACCTCGATCCCCTGGCGCTTCACGAGGGCGAGGGCGAGCGTGGAGTCGAGCCCGCCGGAGATCATCCCGATGGCTTTCACGGTGCTCACACCTCTAGAAGAGCCTTCCTCGGGGATCCTCGACGCGACCGGTCCATTCCCCGGATCGTCGCTCCCCCGCTAACGCTTGCGCACATAGCTCTTGTATCCGGAGCCCTCCCGGAACGTCCCCAGGTGCTCGTGGCGCGTGGCCCGACACCACATGGGCATGTCGGTCTCTATGCCCGGATCCGTGGAGACCACGCACAGGACCTCCCCTGCCGAGAGGCGCCGGATGGCCCGCGCCGTCTCCACGATGGGGTACGGGCAGAGGGTCCCGGAGGTGTCCAGGGTCTCGCGGGGCGGGGGGAGGGGGGCCTCGACCATTCTCGGGGACCTTTACCGCGCCCGTCGGGAAGGGAGCAACCGGCTGAGGCGTTGGCTTGCCGCGGGGGACTCGGGGCGATACCCTTCCGAGACTCCCGGGCTTCATGCACGCCTTGCACCAAACGATCCGACGGCTCCGGCCGCTCGCCCTCGCTGCCCTCCTCCACGCGCCGCCGCTCGCCTCGGCCTCGGACGCGGACGGCGGGCGCCGGCCCATCGGCTTCACCGTCTCGGCGGACGTCGGCGGCGGCGGCGAGCTGGGCTCCGGATCGGCCTACGGGACGCCGAGCCTTTTCGAGGTCGAGGTGACGGCCGGCTACTCCCTCGCCCTCGGCTTCGCGCCCGAGCTCTCCCTCGAGCTCGGCACCTCCCCGAAGGCCTACTTCGCCATCCGGCCCGGCCTCCACTGGGCCGTGCCGGGAACGCCCTTCTACCTCCGGGGAGCGGTGGACGCCGCCACCCAGATCGGCTACCTGGAGTGGCGCTGGGTCCTCGTCGGCGCCGGGCTCGAGCTCCGATTCTCCGACGCCGTGGGCTTCTTCGCGGAAGGCGACACCGGCTTCCCACTCGAGTCCGGTGCCGGCGTGCCGCTCCTCGTCCGGGCGGGGGCCTTTTACAGCTTTTAACCCTGACCGCTCCGTCGGGCGGTCAAATCACGGCAGGAGCAAACGACATGAAGCAGACGAGTTGGGTCATCGCGTTGTTCGTGGGTCTCGTCCTCGGCATCGTCGGGGACCGGATGTCGGGCGGGGGCGCCCCGGCGGGGAAGAAGCTCGACCTTCCGCCTGGCTCGCTTCGCGAGTCCGACCTCCCCCCGGGGACCCTGACCGGCCTCTCCGAGGCGCAGAAGGTCCAGGTCCTGAAGGGCGTCACCGACAAGTACGGCCGGGCGGCACCGTCGCCCGCACCGCGCCCCTCGGACGAGGCGAAGACCGTCTACCGGATCCCGCTCGAGGACTCGCCGGCGCACGGCCCGGCCGACGCCCTCGTCACCGTGGTCGAGGTCTCCGACTTCGAGTGCCCCTTCTGCAAGCGCGCCACCCCGACCATGAAGCAGCTCGACGAGGCCTACCCCGGCAAGCTGCGCTTCGTCTTCAAGCACAACCCCCTCCCCTTCCACCCGAAGGCCCTGCCCTCGGCGGTGGCGGCCGAGGAGGCGCGGGCCGAGGGGGGCGACGCCAAGTTCTGGGCCATGCACGACGCCCTCTTCGAGTCGAACCCGGCCCTGGACCGGCCGGCGCTCGAGAAGATCGGCCAGCAGCTCGGCCTGAACGCCGCCGCCCTCGCCAAGGCGCTCGACGAGCAGCGCTACGGCGACCGCATCAAGCGGGACCAGGCGCTGGCGCAGAGCGTGGGCGCGAACGGCACCCCGACCTTCTTCATCAACGGCCGCATGGTCGTGGGCGCCCAGCCCCTCGAGGCCTTCAAGGCGGTGGTGGACGAGGAGCTCAAGAAGGCCGACGACCTCGTGAAGTCCGGGGTCCCGGCGAGGGACGTCTACGCCCGCATCATCGAGAAGGGCGCCACCGCCGCTCCGGCCCCGGCCGCGCCGCAGGCCCCGCGCCCTCCGCCCCCGCCCGCCGCCTCCCGGGTCGACTTCCGCCCCGACGACCCGGTGAAGGGCCCCAAGGTCGCGAAGGTGACGGTGGTGGAGTTCTCCGACTTCCAGTGCCCCTTCTGCGTGCGCGTGGAGCCCACCCTGAAGCAGCTCGAGGACACCTATCCGAAGGACGTGCGGGTGGTGTGGAAGCACCAGCCGCTCCCCTTCCACCAGCAGGCCATGCCGGCCGCCACCGCGGCCGAGGCGGCTAGGGAGCAGGGGAAGTTCTGGCAGATGCACGACCTCCTCTTCGAGAACCAGCAGTCGCTCGGCACGGCGAAGTACGACGAGTGGGCCAGCCGCTTGGGCCTCGACGCGAGGAAGTTCTCGGCGGCGCGGGGCTCCGACAAGACGCGGACCCGCATCCAGGAGGACATGCAGCTCGGCGCCAAGGTGGGCGCGAACGGCACCCCCACGCTGTTCGTGAACTGCCGCCAGATCATCGGCGCGCAGCCTTACGAGAACTTCAAGAAGATGGTGGACGAGGAGCTCGCCAAGGCCGACCAGCTCCAGAAGCAGGGCGTGAAGCTCGACGGGAAGTTCTACGACCGCATCTGCGAGGCGAACGTAAAGGCCGTCGGCCGCAACTAGCGCCGGGGGCGGCACCGCCTACAGCCAGCGCTCCCGCATCGCGTGGAAGAGCGCCGCCGGCGCACCGACGTCGGCGGCGATCTCCCAGACCCCCACCTCGCCGAGGCCCTTGAAGGAGGCTCGCCCCGCCTGGCGGAAGAGCTCGGCGGGGCGCCCGTCGGGGTGGAAGGTCACGATGAGGCTCTGGGGCCCGGAGCCGTACCAGTAGCGCCGGGAGAGCTCCGCCGGGACCTCGGCGGCGTCGAACTCCACCCTCCGAACGGTGCGGGTGCGGGTGACCGCCTCCAGGAAGGCCCCGAGGGCCTCCTCCGAAAGCGCCGCCCCGGCGTTGTAGATGTCGCCGCCGGAGTCCTCGTCGGCGCGGGCCGCCGCCTCGAGCGCCTCCCGCACCGGCGCCGCCACCGCCTTCATGGCCAAGGCGATGTCCCCGGCCCGGGCGGCGCGGAGCGCCGCCTGCTCCGCCGCCGGCGGGACGGAGAGGGAGAGGGGCTGGCCGATGAAGACGCTCCAGGCGTGGTCGAGCTGGGGGAGCTCGCGCGCCGCGCGCTCGGCCTCGAGCTGCTGGTCGGCCCGGGTTCGGGCCGGCGAGGCCCGCGCCGTGCCCCGGGCCGACTCGTTGATCTTCTCGGCGATGGCCACCCGGTTCTTCCCGAAGACCTCGTCCTCGATGGCGATGACGAGCGGCGCGGGCCCGTAGCTCACGAAGACCCCAGCCTCGAGCCCCTCCCCGCGGGCCTTGGCGAGGGCGAGGCGGCGCTCGGCGGAGAGGCGGGCCTCGGCGGCGGCGCACAGGGCCGCCCATCGCTCCGCGGCCGCCCGCTCCGCGCTCCCCGGGGCGGCGCGCCCGGCCCTCTCCGCGGACTCCCGGGTCTCCCGGTGCGCCCGCTGCATCCGGTCGCGGAATCCCTGCTCCAGCGCCGCCACCCGGGAGGACACCGCCTCCCGGCTCACCTCGCGCGCCAGGCGGGCCTCGTACTCCGCGAGCAGGCGCCGGATCTCCATCGCCAGGATCACGAGCGCCTCGATGTCCCCCGAGAGCGAGATGGCGTCCCCGAGGAGGTTGTTCACCGACACCCCGCCCTGGTCGGCGAGGTGCTTCATGCCCCTGTACCTCCTCTTCGCCGCGCCCAGGATGGGCAGGTAGAACTCCCGCCGGAGGAACTCCGCCATGGGGGCCGGGCCCAGGAGCCCAGTGCGCCGGGTGAAGTCCTTCACGTCGGCAAAGAGGTGGGCGATGGGGCGCTCCTCCACCGAGCGGAGAATGGGACCCTTGCGCGCGGAGATGCGGTAGAGCCGGCCAGCGTCCCACTCCGCCTCCGCCCCGCCCTCGGCCTCCGCCCCGGTGCGCACGGTGAGCGCCCGGCGCGCGGGCAAGAAGATCCTCTCCAGGGCGCCGTCGGCGAGGAGCGCCGTGGCCGCGGCCGCGTACTCGGCCCGGGCCTGCTCCCGGCGCAGGCCCACGGAGGCGGCGGGCTCGCGCGGCCGGTAGGAGCGAAGCCCCCGGAGGAGCACCTCCAGCGCCGCGGCCGACTCGCCGGAGGCGGATCGGGAGAGGGCCTGGTGCGCCTGGGTGGAGAGCGCCCGGCGCGCCTCCTCTCCCCCGAGCGCCGAGGCGAACGCTCCCGGGTGCGCGAGGAGCGCGCGGAGCTCCCCGAGCGAGCCGCCGGCCCCAGCCTCCTCCACTCCCGCCACCGCGGATGAGAGCGCCTCGCGGAGCCGCCCCGCTGCCACCGCCGCCTCGGCGCGCCGCGACGTCTCCTCGTCGGCGGCGAGCGCGGAGGCGAGGTCGGCCTCTGCAGCCTCCGGGTCGGCCCCGCCGGCGAGCCGCGCGCCGAACTCGTCCGCGCGGGGCACCCCGGCCGAGAGCTCGGGCCCGTAGAGGGTGGAGCCGCCGCCGGTGAGGGCGGAGCGGCCCCCGCAGAGCGTGGAGGGGTTCAGGACCGCCTCGAGCCGGAGGAGGACGGGGTCGTCCGCCTCCACGCCGGCGTCCCGGACCGCCCGGGCGACCCCGGTGCGCGCCGCCACGAAGAGCGCGGTGAGCGCCGCGGCGCGCAGGTAGCGGTCGTGGGGCGGGCGCGGGAGGACCTCCGAGAGCCCGGCGGCCGCCTGCTGCATCGATCCGAAGAGGACGAGCCCGGCGAGGAGCGGGGTCTCCTCCCCCTCCCTCGAGGCCGCTCTCTCCGCGAAGGCGGCGCGGACCACGGCGATCCAGAGCGCGGTGAGGGAGCGGCCCTTTCCCCCGGAGCCCATCCAGGCGCAGGTGAGCCCCCCGGTGAGTGCCGGGTGCGAGAGGGCGGCGAGGCGCGCGGCGGCGCGCAGGTCCGGCCCGCCGGACAGCGGTGCGAGCGAGTCCTCGGCCCGCGGCAGGGAGGCGAAGTCCTCCCGAAGGTAGAGGGAGTCGAGCTCGTCCGATGGGACGAACCGCTTGTGGTGGGTGGAGAGGAGGAGGCCGATCTCCTCGGTCGCACCCCGGACCAGGGCGGCGGCGTCCGGGGCCACGTGCACCGGCACCCGGAGGTCCGCGAGCGAGGTCCCGAGGTGGAAGCGCAGTCGGGCCGGATCGATGCTCCCGAAGGAGGGCCCGGCGGCGCGCGCGGCCGCGAAGATCTGGAGCCGCCGCGCCGCGAGCGGAGACGACACTACTTCCTCTCCCCGAGGACCACCCGCGCGCTCCTCGACTCGCCGCCGCGGGACCACACCACCTCTACCGCGTCGCCCGGGCGGTAGAAGCGGAGCGCGTAGGCGAGGTCCTGGAGGTTCCGGATCTTCCGTCCCCCGACCGCGAGCACGACGTCGCCTCCCTGGAGGCCCCCCACCGCCGCCGGGCTCCCGGACCGGACGCCGGTGAGGAGCACCCCCGGCTCGGCTCGCTCCCCGAAGTCCGGGATGGTCCCGAGGTAGGCGCCGTACCCCCTCCCCTCCCCGGCCCCCCCCTGGCCGGGCGGCGGGGGCGCTGCCACGAGCTCCAGGCGATCCCTCGCGTCGGCGGCCGAGCGCACCGCGCGCATCGCGAGGCGCGCCACCGCACGAAGCCCCTCCGGGTCGATCTTGTCGGCGGTGTCGGTGGGCCGGTGGTAGTCCGCGTGGGCCCCGGTGAAGAAGAAGAGGACGGGCACGCCCTTCGCGTAGAAGCTCGTCTGGTCGGACGGGCCGTACCCGTCGCCGATGAGGGTGGGGGCGAGCGGGAGGGCGGGGGGCTCCCGGTCGAGCGCCGCCACCTGGTCCCGGAGCCCCCGGGCCGTGTCGACGCCCTCGACGTACACCTTCCCCTGCCGAGGGCGCCCCACCATGTCGAGGTTGACCATGAGCTGGAGGTGGTCGAGGGGGCAGGCGGGCGGGGGGGCCCGGACGAACTCGGCCGATCCCAAAAGCCCCATCTCCTCCCCGGTGAAGGCGACGAAGAGGAGGGTGCGGGCCGGGGCCCCCTCCGCCGCGAAGGCCCGGGCGATGGCGAGCAGGGCGGCGACGCCGCTCGCGTTGTCGTCGGCGCCGGGGTGGACCTCGTGCGCGCCCGGGGCGAGCGAGTTCTCCCCGCCGAAGCCCAGGTGGTCGTAGTGGGCCCCGACCACCACGCACTCGCCCCTCCTCGCCGGGTCGGCGCCGGGCAATAGACCCGCCACGTTCGAGGTGCGGGCCCGCTCCTGGGCGAGGGAGACCTCCACCGAGGCCGTGAGCCCGAGCGCTCGGGAGTGGGGCCTCCCGTCCGCCTGGCCGGGGCCGGCGAGGGCGGCGGGGTCTACCGCGAGTCCGAGCGCGGGGGCTGCGGCCTGCACCGCCAGGATCCCGGCCGCCGAGGAGGGGGCGCCTCCGAAGGCGGAGAGCGGCTCGGCGCCGCCGTGCTGCCAGTCGTCCCGGACCCCGACGAGGGCGACCGCTCCGTGGTCGCGGGCGTTCATGGCCTTGTAGCGCCACTCCCCGTAGGCGTAGGCGCGGGGGGAGCGAAAGGGGGAGTCCGGGTCGGACTCGCGGGGGAAATGAGCGGCGACGAGGACCACCTTCCCCTTCACGTCGAGCCCGGCGTAGTCGTCGTAGGCGAGCTCGGGGGCAGTGATGCCGTAGCCCGCAAAGACGAGCTCGCCGCTCGCCGCGCCGCTGTCGCTGAAGGTGAAGGGCTTCCACCCGGTCCCGAGCGCGAGCTTTCGCCCGGAGACCTCGAGCGCGTTCTCTCCGCGGAGCACCACGCCGACGGGGGCCTGGAAGGGCCCGAGGTACCCGCCCCCGAAGGCGGGCGCGAGGCCCAGCTCCCGCATCCGGTCGGCGATGAAGGCCGCCGAGGCGTCGTTCCCCGGGGTCCCGACTCCCCGGCCGGTGCGCTCGGGGGCGGCGAGCCAGGCGACGTCGGCCGCCAGGTCCGCGGCGCGGATCGAGCTCTCTCCGCCGCCGGGAGGGGGAGAGACCCGGGCCGCGGCGCAGGCGGCGAGGGCGAGGGGCAGCAGTCCGGGGCTCGGAAGGCGTCTCATGGAGGATGCCGCGGGTCTACACCTCCGGCCGGGGGAGAGGGGACACCTTGATCCCCGCCGGAGGAGCAGATATTTAACACCAGATGCGCCGGACGTTCTTCAAGTCGAAGATCCACAGGGCCACGGTGACCCACGCCGACCTCGACTACGAGGGGTCGGTCACCATCGACGAGAACCTCCTCGAGGCCGCGAACATCCTCGAGTTCGAGGCGGTGCACATCTGGAACATCACCCGCGGCACCCGGCTGCAGACCTACGCCATGAAGGGCAAGCGCGGGGCCGGCGACATCTGCATCAACGGCGCCGCCGCCCACCTCATGAAGCCGGGCGACCTCGTGATCCTCGCCACCTTCGCGGAGATGGAGGAGGCGGAGGCCCGGACCCACCGGCCGTCCGTGATCCTCGTCGACGCCCAGAACCGCATCGTCGCGAAGAACGTCGAGGAGGTCGCCGGGCCGGCCCGGCGAGTCGTCGCATGACGGTGTTTCTTTGGCGCTGACCCCCTGAACGCCCAGCCGGACCTCGAGACCTTCCAGAAGCTGTGCCGGCCAGGCCGGGCGGTCCCGGTGCGCGTCGAGGTCGAGGCGGACACCGAGACGCCGGTTTCCGCCTTCCTGAAGCTCTCGCGGGGGAAGCGGCACGCCTTCCTGCTGGAGTCGGTGGAGGGAGGGGAACGGTCCGCGCGCTTCTCCTTCCTGGGGGCGGGCCCGCGGAGCGTGCTCACCTGGCGGCACGGCGAGCCCGGGGACCCGGTGGAGCGCGTGCGCCGGCAGCTCGCCACCCACCAAGCGGTCCGGGTCCCGGGCACGCCCCGGCTGGCCGGCGGGCTCGTCGGCTACCTCTCCTACGACGCCGTGAAGCTCTTCGAGCCCCGGGTGCCCATCGCCAAGCCGGACGAGCTCGGCTTCCCGGACGTGCTCTTCATGGACTTCGAGGAGGTCGTCGCCTTCGACAACCTCCGCCACTCCCTCCACGTGATGGTGGAGGTGCGCTGCGAGGAGGGCGACGACCCGCGCGCCCTCTACCACCGGGCGCTCCTCCGGATTGGGGCCACGCTCGCCTCCCTTTCCCGCCCGCTCCGGGACCGGCGGCCGCCGCCGTCCGGGCGGTCGGCCACGCTCCGTCCCCGCATCCCCCGGGAAGCCTTCGAGGCCGCGGTGCGCCGCGCCCAGGAGTACGTGAAGGCCGGCGACTGCCAGCAGATCGTGCTCTCCCAGCGCTTCGACGCCGAGGTGAGGGTACCGCCCTTCGAGGTCTACCGGGCGCTCCGCCGGGTGAATCCCTCCCCCTACCTCTTCTACCTGCAGTCCGGGAGCCAGGCGCTCGTGGGGAGCTCGCCCGAGACCCTCGTGAAGCTCGAGGACGGGGAGGTGACGCTCCGCCCCATCGCCGGCACGCGGCGGCGGGGGAAGGATCCGGAGGACGACGTGCGCCTCGAGCTCGAGCTCCGCGGCGACCCGAAGGAGAACGCCGAGCACATCATGCTCGTCGACCTGGGGCGGAACGACGTGGGGCGGGTGAGCGCCGTCGGGTCGGTGCGGGTCACCCAGCTCAAGACCGTGGAGCGTTACTCCCACGTCATGCACCTCGTCTCCGAGGTGAAGGGGAGGCTCCGGGACGGGCTCACGGCCGTGGACGTGCTCCGCGCCTCCTTCCCGGCCGGGACCGTGACCGGGTCCCCCAAGGTCCGGGCCATGGAGATCATCGACGAGCTCGAGCCCGCCAGGCGGGGCCCCTACGCCGGGGCGGTGGGCTACTTCGACCGCGGCGGGGACATGGAGCTCTGCATCGCCATCCGCACCCTCCTGCAGTCCGGGAGGCGCGTCTCCGTGCAGGCGGGGGCGGGCCTGGTCTTCGACTCCCGGCCCAAGCTCGAGTACCAGGAGACCATGAACAAGGCCCGGGCGCTCTTCACGGCGGTGGCTCAGGCGGAGTCGAAGAACCTGGACGGCGCCGCCCGACCCATCGCCGCCGGGCGCGGCAAGCGCCCGCGTCCCCGGTCGCGGGGAGGCCGACCGTGAGTCCCCGGCTCGTCGTCCTCGACAACTACGACTCCTTCACCTGGAACCTGGTCCAGTACCTGGGCGAGCTCGGCGCCGAGGTCGAGGTCTTCCGGAACGACGAGGTGGACGTGCCCGGGCTGCGCGCCCTCCTCCCGGAGGGGCTCGTCATCTCCCCCGGCCCCTGTACGCCGACGGAAGCCGGGGTGAGCCTGGAGGCCATCCGCGCCCTCGCCGGCGAGCTCCCCATCCTCGGGGTCTGCCTCGGGCACCAGGCCATCGGCCAGGCGTTCGGCGGCCGGGTGGTGCGCAACCGCCGCATCGTCCACGGGAAGGCGAGCCCGGTCCTGCACCGGGGGAGCGGCCTCTACTCCGGCCTCCCCTCCCCCTTCCTCGCCGGGCGCTATCACTCGCTCGTGGTGGAGCGCAGGAGCCTCCCCGCGGAGCTCCGGGTGACCGCCTGGACCCGGGAGGGGGAGATCATGGGCCTCGCCCACCGCCGGCTCGAGGTGGAAGGCGTCCAGTTCCACCCAGAGTCAGTGCTCACCGAGCACGGGAAGACCCTGCTCGCGAACTGGCTCCGGCGCCTCGCCAGTGCCCGGGCCGGCCGGCGGGCGCCCGGCGGGGGCCGCCCCCGCTCCGGGGCGGTCCGGGGGAGGGCGAGATGATCCAGGAGGCCATCGCCGGGCTCGTCGAGCGCCGGGACCTCGGCCGCGCCCAAATGGCCGCGGTCATGGTGGAGATCGCCGACGGGGGCGCCACCCCGGCCCAGGTGGGGGCGTTCCTCGCCGCCCTGCGGGTGAAGGGCGAGACCGTGGAGGAGATCGTGGGGGCCGCCGAGGTCATGCGCGCCCGCAGCGAGGTGGTGCGGGTCGAGCGCGAGGTCTTCGTGGACACCTGCGGCACCGGCGGCGACGGGCGGAACACCTTCAACATCTCCACCACCGCCGCCTTCGCGGTGGCCGGCGCAGGGGTCACGGTGGCGAAGCACGGGAACCGGTCCGTGTCCTCCCGCTGCGGGTCGGCAGACGTGCTCGCCGCGCTCGGTGTCGACGTGGAGGCCCCCCGGGAGCGGGTGGAGCGGTGCATCGCAGAGGTCGGCATCGGCTTCCTCTTCGCGCCCCGGCTTCACCCGGCCTTCAAGGCGGTGGCCGGCATGCGGAGGGAGCTCGCCATCCGCACCATCTTCAACCTGCTCGGCCCCCTCGCCAACCCCGCCGGGGCCCGCCACCAGGTCGTCGGGGTCTACGAGGCCCGCTGGGTGCCCACCCTGGGTGGGGTGCTCTCCGCGCTCGGCGCCCGGCGCGCCTTCGTGGTGCACGGGGAGGGGCTCGACGAGATCGCCGTCACCGGACGCACCTCGGTGGCCGACGTCCGGGGCGAGCGGGTGGATCTGTTCGAGCTGACGCCGGAGGAGCTCGGCCTCGGCCGCTGGCCGGAGAGCGCGCTCGCCGGCGGCGACGCCGCCCACAACGCGCGGGTGACGCGGGAGGTCCTCGACGGCCAGCGGGGCGGGCCCCGGGACGCGGCGCTCGCGAACGCAGCCGCCGCCCTGGTGGCAGCCGGCGCCGCCCCGGACCTCCCTGCCGGCGTCCGCCTCGCCGCCGAGGCCGTCGACCGCGGCGCCGCGCGCACAAAGCTCGAGGAGCTCGTCCGGGCGAGCCGTGCCCCATGACCGTCCTCGACGACATCCTTCGGCGCAAGGCGGCGGAGGTCGCCTCCCTCCGCGAGAAGATCCCCGAGGCCGAGCTCGCCGCCCGGGCCCGGGAGGCGCCGCCAGCGCGAAGCCTCGCCGCCTCGCTCTCCCCGAGGGGCGGGCCGGTGCGCGTCGTCGCCGAGGTGAAGAGGGCGAGCCCCTCGGCCGGCGCCATCGACGCCTCGCTCGACGCGCCCGCGCAGGCGATGCGCTACGCGGCGGGCGGAGCCGCGGCCATCTCGGTGCTCACCGACGGGCCGGGCTTCGGCGGCTCCCTCGAGGACCTCCGGGCGGTGCGGGCCGCCGTGGAAGTGCCGCTGCTGCGCAAGGACTTCGTCCTCGAGCGTTACCAGCTCCTCGAGGCGCGCGCCGCCGGCGCCGACGCGGCCCTCCTCATCGTGGCCGCGCTCCCGGGCGACCTCCTGTGGCGGCGGCTCCACGACTGCCGAGAGCTCGGGCTCTCCGCGCTCGTCGAGGTGCACGACGAGGAGGAGGCGGAGCGCGCGGTCGCGGCCGGCGCCGAGGTCGTCGGCGTGAACAACCGCGACCTCCGCACCTTCCAGGTGGACCTGGCGGCGAGCGAACGGGTCATCCCCGGGCTCCCCGCCGGGGTGCTCGCCGTGTCCGAGAGCGGCATCCGCGGTCCGGCGGAGGTGTCGCGGCTGCGGGCCTGCGGGGCCGCCAACTTCCTCGTGGGGGAGGCGCTGGTGCGCACCCAGGACCCGGGGGCTCTCTTGCGGGCCTTCGCCTCGGCGGTTTGATCCGCGCGGATTGGGTGTAGAGTCGCCCGGCGGGAGGAGGCTCGTGAGCCAGGTTCGGATCAAGATCTGCGGCATCACC
>Ga0335077_10007038_pt1 | contig 13917 bp, 13 predicted proteins | sample Lox_Sample_31_FD_207151 | JGI IMG/M metagenome (GOLD analysis project Ga0335077, IMG submission 207151) | Soil microbial communities from Loxahatchee National Wildlife Refuge, Florida, United States - Lox_Sample_3.1 | ecosystem: Environmental > Terrestrial > Soil > Wetlands | place: USA...
GCGATATGGATTCCCATTTTCTATTCAGTGGCAATGGCGGTCAGTGGACTCGGATCGCTGGCATTTGGCTGCTTCTTCGATCGGCGAGGGTTGCGCGTCTTGATACCGCTTACCATCGTCACGGCCGTGGCGGCTCCGTTCGTGTTTCTCGGCCGGTTTCCCATCGCGCTTCTCGGCGCGGGCCTTTGGGGATTGGGCATGGGGGTTCACGAATCCATCATTCCAGCCGTTGTGGCCACGGTGGTGCCAGCGGCAAAGCGTCCGACGGCTTATGGGCTCTTTACGGGAGCGTACGGCGTGTCGTGGTTTCTCGGCAGCGCGCTGATTGGCTGGCTGTACGAACTCTCGCCGCGCGTGGTAGTCGTTTTCTGCGTGCTGGCGCAGCTTGCTGCGATCCCATTTTCCCGCCTCTCAAAGCTCGGCCTGGACGCGGAACGATGACGTTGGGACTTCCACGGAATGGAGGGCAAAGACAAAAAGATCGAAGCAAGGCTGCACCGGATTGAAATCGTGCCATGGATGAATCAAGGTCTTAGTCCTCGGGCGACCGCCTCCGGCGATCCGCTTGACCTCGCTGGCTCGTCGGTTGGCTCCGGCCCGTATATGCTCCGAAGGATGGTTTCGGCTCGGTCGAGCCGAGCGAGTGCCGCCTGCACGCCGGGAGCTCCTTCCGTTCTCGCCAGCCTGGCTCGTTCGAGGGCGTGCTCCGCGATCCGCGTGACCTCGTGAAGCAGTTTGCGGATTTCAACCTCCAGCTGCCCGCGGCTTTCCTGAACGCGATTTACAACGTCCGACTGGACCCGTGTGCTGTTCATCTCCATCAGATAATCGAGGAAGGTCCGGGCTCGCTTTTCGATCACCGTGTACGCCTGCACGATTCCCAAGAACACGTCGGCGAGGTAGCGTAAGGGCGAAGCCGGAAGGGCCACGTGGAGCAGTTGCTCGAACGTGAAGCGCGAGGGCACTCGAAAGCCGCGGTCTGAGTCGAGCGCGTTCGGCATGCGCGTGAATTCCGGCACGCCCGATTCAGCAAGCCGCGCGAGGAAGTCGTTGCCGATACCGACGAAGCGAGCCGCCACTTTCCGATACTCCTGCTCGGCGTCCGCCTGCTCAGCTTCGAGCCAAGGCCGCACGTGATGCTCGGCGACAACTTGAGCCAGGTGAAGCGCATTTCTGCGAAACCTTGGACCGTAATGCCGCGGCACGGCTTTCAGGGCTCGCTCGAAGTCGGCATGGACGCCCGGCATAGTGACGGCGAGAAACTCTTTTCGCTGTTCGAGAAATTTGTCTGAGAGCCGGTGCTCCTCAGACGTGAATAAATAGGACACGTCGCGAAGGGATCTTTCGGCCTCGCCGATGGTCTGGCGCAGTCGTTGAATCCTCAGTTCGGATTCCTCGAGCGGCCGCACGAGGGCTTCTCTTTCCTCCGAAATAATCGCGAACAGCCCCGCCGAAAGACGCTTCAACCCTCGTTCGCCCGCTGTGCGAGCGAGGTCGCGGCCCGACTCTCGACCGAGTTTCTCAAGCGCGGCGAGCAGGTCCGGCCAGTCGCGCGAAGAATCCTGATTCCTCAGTCGTTCTTCAGCGCTCACTTCGTAGATGCGGCCGACCGGCCGATGCAGCTGCTTTTCAAGCATCTTGCCCGCAAATGCCTTCGCGATCCGGCGTTCTTCTTCGGAGGTCCGGTCGGCCTTGTTCAGCACGACGACGAAGTTTGCGACGTGCTTTCCTATATCGCCGACGAGCGCCAGCTCTTCTCCCGCGATCGGCGGATCAGCTCCGATCACCACGATGGCGGCATCGATGTGAGGAATGAATGCATGTGTAGCTGCGGTGTTTCCGCAGAAAACCGAGCCAAGGCCAGGCGTGTCCACAAAACACATTCCGTGCGCGAGCAGCGGACTGGGAGAAAACACCTCGACGCCAACCACGCCCTTCGCGTTCTCGGGATTCAAGTCTTCGGAGACGTACTCAGGCACCTTCTCTGGCGAGATTTCCGACCAGCTTCCCCCCTCAAAACGAACGCGAGCTCGGCGCGAACTCCCATAGCGCACAACGGTTGGTACGGTGGTGAGCGGCAATACCCCGGCGGGTAGAATCCGGTCGTCCAGAAGAGCGTTCAACAGCGTCGACTTACCGCGCTTGAATTGCCCAAGGCAGGCCACATAAAAGCGCCCTTCCGCTGTCCTCTCCGCAAGGGCAGCAGCCTCCTCGCGAATTCGATCGGAGCCAAGTTCCTGTGCCAGTTCCGCCAGACGGTGGAGAGGATTGTCTCCTAGCAAATTTTCCGCGGAGAATGGCTGGCCAGCGTGGGTCGCGCTCATGACGAAAGCCCCGGAGACGGGGAGAATCGGTGGCCCTGCAGCAGGTAATCGACATGGAGCAGTTTCAGTTTGACCTGTTCGCCATAGTGATATCTCGGATCAGCCGCCAGTTGGCACATCTTGACAATTGAGCCCGGTAAATGTCCGCTGAGATGCAGCAACTCGTCGCGGAATTCACCTAGATCGAGAGAATCGAGCCTGAACCTCTCGATGCATATCTCCATCAATTCGCGCGCGGCCGTGTCCGATACAGGGCCCAGGTGGACGCGGTACTCGTCGGTCCAATAGAGACTCCACGCGAATCCGATCTCACCTTGCGTGCAGCCCCGTCCGGTGAGGTACACAGGCGTTTTTGTCCGATACATGATTTCTTTCAGCAAATGGGCGAATGCATGCGAGATTGACGACTGATGGTCCACAAAAAAGCGATACTCGCCTTGTTCAGCGGCGGCAAAGAGAATGCCCCGAAGCCGCAGGAGGGACTGCGCGCCGACCCACCGCGCAAGCGTCGAATCACGGTAGCCGTCAGCGTGAACCTTCTTCCGCACGAGCGGATCGCCTGCCCAATACAGCCCCCGGATGAGTTGCTCAACGAGTTGCCGTCGGCTGGCTGGGCCCGACCAACAGATGCAGTGGCGGCGTTCGTTTTCAGGGAGTTCCCCCAGCATCTTCGCGATCAGGAAAGTTTTCCCAGAGTCGGCAGCGCCCCAGATCAGCTGGCTGCGCCCCATCCGAAATGCTGCGCGCAAATTTCTCATCTCCGCTTCGCGGCCAACCAAGCGCTCGATATCCGCATTCGCTTGTCTCATGTCCGTCCTGCTCGCGAGCAACAAGGAGGCTCCGATCTGTCGGGCGTTCCGTTCTAGGGCCGAGCGCCCGATTGATGCACGTACTTGATCACATCGACGTCGGACGTCGCGATGAGGCCTTGGTCAACGACCTGATCCAGAAAAGGAAGCAGCTGCTGTATTTTTTCCTCGGAATCGATCACGCTCACCATCAGTGGCGCATCGTGGGAAAACGACAGGACGCGCGAGCGATGAATCAAGCTGCTTGCGCCATAGCCCGCGACGCCCCTGAGGACCGTGGCGCCGGCGATGTCGAGTTCACGGCATTTCTCGACGATCACGCGATACAAAGGCTGGTCTTTCCACTTGTCATCCTCTCCGAAGTAGATGCGAAGCATCTTGGCCCTTCCTGCCAGTTTCATGGCCGCGCTTCCTTTCTTCGCTCTAGGGCAGCAAAGTTGTGCGTGTATTTGATGACGTTGACGTCGGAGAGAACAACCAACCCTTGCTGGACCATTTCATCCAGAATCGGAAAGAAGGCCTGCAATTTCTCCTCGGTATCCACGACCGAAAGCATCACAGGCCGGTCGTGCGACAGGTGCAGGGTGGAATCCTTGTGGATCCGGCGGTTCGCGCCGTATCCCAAAATTCCCTGATAGACGGTCACGCCGGCGATGTCGTTGGCGCGCATGCTCTCCACGAGAGCTTTGTGCAACGGTTTATCCCGCCACTTATCGTTCTCGCCGATAAAAATCCTCATGAGCTTCGCCTTGCCTTCTCGCTTGAGCGCAGGCAAAGACTCCTGCAGTGCTTTCTTCTTCTCGACTTCTGCCGGCTTCACGACCATGGTGTCCTGAATCTCAATGAGGCCGGTTCCCGCCAATTCCTGGAGCTTCGGCAGAACTTCGTCGACCTTTTCGGGAGATTCGATGAACTCGATCTTCATCGGAAGATCGGCGGTGAGGACTTCGATGCGGGTGGTGTGCAAATGATGGTCTGCGCCGAAACCGGCGACGCCTCGCACGACGCTGGCGCCCGAGATCCCGTGGTAGAACAGAAAATCCAAAATCGCCGAGTAGAGCGATTGGCCGTGATATTTGTGGTCCTCGCCGACGTAGATGCTTACCTTCTTGGCTGGTCCGGCTCTCAGCATTTTTCCCCCGAGCTCTCAATTCCGCGCTGTCCGACTAAATATTCAGCAGCTCGTCCAAGAACGCCGCCCCCACTATGACTCCCTTCCTTGAGGCGCTCCAGGAAATCTTCGAGAACTTCCACAATCTCGCCGCCGTTTCTAGCCATGATTTCCTGAACGCTGTCACGTAGCGGCTCAGGCAGCTTCGCCATGACCTCGTGGCCATGGCGCGAACACAGCGTTCCATGATCGTGCAACCAAAACCGAAGCTTCGGCTCCCGAAACTGCTGCGCAATCTCGTCGAGCCGCATTACCTTCTCCTCGTGAATCTTTCTGCAGAGATCGCATTGTTCGGGAACAGGAGTCGCCGGCCTCCAGTCGGGATTTAAGATGGCTTGGAGGAAGATGGTTACCACCGAGTCTGCGGGCGCGGAGTTCGCAACCAGCCAGCCGTGCGTATTGCAAAACCGCCGGCATTCCTGTGGCACAAGATGTTTCAGGAGATCGTTCTGGAACTCTCTTAGGGCCACGCAGATCGAGCACGAATTTCGTGTGGCGATGCTTGTAATGGAGAGCTTTGAAGCGTGCGCCCGATATTTCATGCAATTGTCCTTCCGGCGATGACTCCGAGCCATACGGAAACGAATCCGACGGCGACGCTGAAGACAATGTTGATTCCGGCAATTAGAAACTCGCCGTCCTGAAAGACGCGGAATGTTTCATATTCAAAGGACGAGAACGTGCTGTATCCTCCCAAGAAGCCGATCGGAATCAGGTACCGCCAGTTCGGACTCCAGTGCGCTCTTTCCGCCAAAATCGTCATGATCAATCCAATCAAAAATGAGGCTGTAATGTTGATGACAAACGTGCCATAGGGAAATCGTGTGCCCAACCGGCTGCTTACGTAGCCTCCGGCCCACAAGCGCAACATCGATCCAAGAGCTCCCCCGAAGGCCACGAGTAGGTATTTGGTCATGGGTATCCGGCTGTCTCTGCTCCTTTCAGGATGGTCATACTGCCTCCTCTTGTGGCGTGGGAACGTCGCGCGTCAAGCCAGCAACGCGAAATCCGTTTTCCGCCATTTCAGGCTTCAACTCCATAAGGCTCTGCCGCAATCCAGCGAGTTCGCCTGCGGTGAGTTCCCGGCCTCCCAAAACTTGCCCCGCGTGTGCGCGATACGCCTCGGCGTACGTTTCAAACTTCTGCCGCAACTCCGCGAGGACCGAATTCGCCCAGTCACCCACGAGGCTCCAGTAGATCTCGAGCGCCGAATAAAAGGCTGACGGAAGTCGGCGCGAAATCCTGCCGGCGACCCAGCGCGTGGCGATGTGCTCCCCGACCAACACGGTGGACAGCGGGCGAGAGACTAGGATAGCGAACGCAGGACATTCAAAGACCGGCGTGCCTCTTACCAGGGATTCGAACTCTCCGTCCGCGGGGACATCCGACAATTCCAGGTCCGCGGCGCACTGCCTCAGTTCGGCGCCAAGTTGACTCGCGAGGGTGGCGATCTCGGTCTGCAGTCTTCGCGCCTGGACTTGAATCAACTGCGTAATGCTGTCCCGAAGGAGTTGGCCCGGTACAACCACTCCATAACCGCTCGTTTTCCAGGCATGGAGCAGCCGTCTGGCCGCTTCCTCGGCCAACTCCGGCATGTATCTCCGTGCGGCCTCCTCCCCCGCTGTCCGCACGACTCTCGCACACATCGAACGAATCTCCTCGATTTTTCCCGTCGTTCCTCGGAGCAGCGCCTCGGCGGTTTGCGCGTGTTCTCTCGATTGTGTCGAGGACTGCGCGTTTCGCCGAATCCGAGCTTCGAGGGACGCGGCGACGGAGTCACGCAGAGCTCCGATCTTGCGGCGCAGAGACGCTGCGCGCAATTCTTGAGAGCGAGTGTAGAGAGGAGCGATCTGCCCTTCGAACCAATCGTTCAACATTTCCCGGCAGGAAGGCAGAACGCTCACCGGATGAACGGAGATGTCCAGCTTGCATTCTGACGAGATGTGCTCGTGGATGTAGCAACCGATGCGCGCGCGGTCCTCCGCGCCAAGCAGATCGGCTTTGCTGAGGAGAACGTGCGCGGGTATCGCGGCTTCCTGCAGTGTGAGAATCGTTTGCACGTCGTCAGCCGTCAGCGTGGACCCGGCATCGATCAGCACCACACCAAGATCGCACTTCGGGAGATATGCCAGTGTCTCCTTGGCGCCGCTGGTGGCCAGAGACCCGAGTCCTGGTGTGTCGACGAAGCTCACGCCGTCGCGGAGTCTGGACGCGGGGAGCGCTAGAACGAGTCGGATGACGCGCTTCATGTTTCCGGGGTTTTCTTGCTCGGTCGCGAATTCCCTCAGATGAGAAACCTCGAATTTCTTTTGCGGCATCTCCGAGAACCACACCGTCAAAGAGGGCTCCGCGGCGTGAATAATACGCGTGGGCACGGACGTAATCGGCGTGACGCCGACGGGCAAAGCATCGGTCTTGAGAATTGCGTTCAGCAATGACGATTTCCCGGAGCTGACCCGTCCGAATACGGCAATTTCGAAGCTTTTGTCCTCCGCCCGGTCAAGAATGGCCGCAATGGCGGATCGAAACTCCACAAGTCCTCGGTCGCGAACGATCTGCTCGATTCGTTTGAGAAGAACGAGATCGTTGCCGGAGGACTCGAGGCGTTCCAGCCGCGCCTTTAGGTCTTCGCCAACGCCCTCAGAAAGGTATCGGTCGAAGCGCGAAATCAGACCGCTCAACTCGCCCACGATTCCGTTTAATTCGGTGGAGACGCTCTCGGGCACTTCGCCGTAGCCTCGCATGTACTTGGGCTTGAGTTCCTCCGCGGCGATGTCAATCGCTCCGAGATTGACGTGTACGGCCCGCGATGCGGGAATGGACGGCTTCTCACGGGGGATGCCTTGGCCTTCCAGAATTCGAACGAGCTGCGCCCGGACGCGGGCGATGTAGTCTTCCATCGTGCGCTTCTGTGCGGGAAGAATGTCGGGAGCGTAACGGGGGAAGGCGGCCTTCGAGGTCGTTGTGTTGAGAATACCTTCGATTTCGGCAAGGAGCTTGTCGATATATTGGCAAGTGATGCGCAGGCGATTTGCCTGATACGGGTTCAGAGTCTCACGGGACTTCTGCTCGCCTGGATTCATCGGATTACCCACCGAACGCGGTCGCTGGGACGCGTTCCATCTGGCTTCTTGTCGAAGGCTTTCCGGTGCCTGGGATGAACGGGGCATAGATCACTCCCCGCAGGTCGAAAAACCCTCGTAGGAGTCATCTGCCCCCTGTAGGGGCGGTTTAGGGCGAACTCCAACACCCGCAACAACGTTATTATTTGCCCTTCAAACTTCGAAGTCAATCTCTCATCAAAGTCTCGACTGAACTCTAATTGGCCCCCGCCGGCCGCACGTTTGGTTGGCCAACGAGAAGGTTCAGGCCTTTTTCGGGCGCTCCGAGCTCTTCATCGGTTACTAGCTCCAAGTGATGACCGCCGTGCCGCAGGGCAAATCGTTCCATGTTTTCCGCGGTTCGCTTCAAGACCATCGCGGATTGCAAAACCATTCGCACGGCCAATTCGGACGCCGAGGCTTTTCGAACGACGGCATGAAGATGTCGCAAGCAGACACACGGGAGATCCGCGTCCGGCCGGAGATCTTGGTTTCCGCGTACGAACCGGTCGATTGTCTCAGCCTCGACTTCAGCAACCGTCTGACACGCGCGGCACTTGCGCGGATCTGGCACAAACTGTTCGAACTGGTCGTTCCAATCTTCGCGGAGCTGTCCATCGCGCAGGAGTGAGTGCAACTGCTCGGCAGCAAACAGGAGAGTATGCGGATAGCCCGAAGCGATGCCTTGCGGCGACGCAAGTTTGGCGTACTCGCGCGTGTGCAGCGTGCAGAAGCCGGACCGGGACGCGTGAAACACCTGCTGCTCCCGGCTATGACTTAAATCGTATTGGAACTGGCTCATGAATTTGAAGGTGGCGTCCGCCATGCGTCGGCACACGAAGCACGAAGAAATCCTCAGAGATCTTGCGGTGCCCGTTCCTATGGGCGCAGCGCGGCCAATCCGACGAGCCTCTCTGTTCCGGCCTTCGCTGCGAATTCTGCCACGGATCTCCTCGAGTCGGGATTCAAGCTCCCGTAGGCCGGCCACATCGGGCATCGCGAGAAGCGGCTCGAGGCGATCACACGTTGCCGCAAGAAAATCGCGAAACCGTTCTCGCAGGAGATACTCCACCAAGGCCTTCTCGAAAGCAGGCAGCCCGCTCCCTTCGAGGCGCTCGGAATCCCCGCTCAACCTGGCTGCGAGGCCATCGAAAGCGGACACGGGGAACACGGGAACTTCTTCCGGGTCAAATTCCTGGGCGATACGCGAACGGATGAACTCTAGAACTTGATCGCGCTGAGCAGCGCGGCACAGGTCTTCCTTATTGACCACAACGAAGATTTTGCGGCGGAGTTCGCTGGTGCGCCCTAGAAACAGGATTTCTTCCTGCGACAATGGAAACTCGAAGCTCGTCACCAGAACGAGTGCGTCAATCTGCGGCAGAAAACGGTTCGTCGTGTCGGTATTTTCGATTACGGCGGACCCGAGGCCTGGCGTATCGACGAAGAACGCGCCGCGGCGCAGCAGTTCGGCCGGAAGCTGTACTTCCGCGAGGTCAATTTTCCGCTGATTTCCCGGATTGCCCTGTTCGGTAATCCACTCGGTGAGCTCGGAGAGACCAACCTCATGCGTCAGATTGCTGTTCTGGAAATGCATCCTGACCCGTTCGTGGGTGTTGTAGCTGACGGCCGCAATAACCGAGGTCATCGGCAGCACGCCCGTTGGTAACCGGTCCATCCCCAGCATGGCGTTCAGCAAAGTGGATTTCCCGCGACTGAACTGGCCCGCCAGCGTTAAATGGAAACGGTCCTCCGCAAGACGCTGCAGGAGAGACTGAAAGTCCCGTTGCAAGGCCTCGTTTTTTGCGCGCCACGCCGCGGAACTTCCTTCTCGGATCAGGCTGGCTAAGTCAAACTTGATTGCCTCATAAGCCTCGAGCTGCGCTTCCGGTTCGTCAGCACCCGCTCTGATGGGATTGGAAGTCGTTTCAGGTTGGTCTTGGGAAATCCTTCGTTCGGTGCCCATTGAAATCATCCTTCCTCACTCGCCGGGTCGGACATAAATGTATTCTCGAGTGAACGGACGGCGGGCTGGGTGGCCGGCCTTGTACAGCAACACTTGGTTGACGTTCAGAAGACCCTCTTCGAAATAGGCTGCCGAGGCAGCGAGGGCCAGGAGCCAGGTGCGGTAGATGGAGTGCTCGACTTCCCGCAGGCATCGCGTCACGTTCTCCTGCAGACGACCCACCCAGGCGCGGCAGGTCAGCGCGTAGTGCGGTCGCAGATTCTCCACGTCCAGCACCTCAAAGCCCGCGGCCTCCGCAAAACGAATGACCTCGGAAAGGCGCGGCAGCTCGCCGCCGGGAAAAACATAGCGGCGAACGAAAAAAATTTCGGGGCTGTCGTGAACGTTCTCTGGTCATGTGATGCCGTGATTCAGCACCAAGCCTCCCGATCGTGTGAGGCAATACAGCTTCTGGAAATAGCCTTGGAGGCGTCTCCGTCCTACGTGCTCGAACATCCCGACCGATGCGATTTTGTCAAAAGTGCCCTCGATGTCTCGATAGTCGCTCAATTCGACTCTGACCCTTGGGCCCAGCGCTCGGTCGGCTATCCGTTGGTTCGCGAAGTTGAACTGCTCGCTGCTGAGCGTGCAGCCAGTGGAGAGAACGCCGTATGCCTCGGCCGCGTAGGTGACAAGCGCCCCCCATCCGCAGCCCACATCGAGAAACTGCTCTCCCGCTTGGAGGTTCAGTTTTCGGCAAATGTGCGCGAGCTTCCGAACCTGAGCGTCGTCGAGCGGTTGTTCCGCATCGTTGAAATACGCGCAGGAGTAAACGAGGCGCGAATCCAGAAAGAGACGATAGAAGTCGTTCGAATGATCGTAATGAAATCGGATGTTCTCAGCGGCCCGGCGTTTCGTTTGAAACCATCCCTCGAGCCTCTGGATCGTGAGTTTCGCGAATGCGCTCAGGAGGCGCATTCGAGTTCGGGACTGCGCCTGGGCGCAATAGAAGCGAACAGCCGTGGCCAGGTCTCCTTCGACGGAGAAGTGCCCTCGGACGAAATCTACGGCGAGGGAGTATGGATCGCGCTTGAACAGCCGCTCAAAATCGGCGGGAGTTTTCGCCAGGATTTTGAACAGTGGCGCACCGCTTCCAAAAAGATCGAAACTGCCATCCCCGTACTCCACGGCATAGGGAGGGCTATTCTGCGGCCGCAACAGGAAAGTCTGCTGATTGATCGGACCAAGATTTACTTCCCGGCCGGAGGCACTGTTACGGTCGCGTGGGTTCACCAAACGACTCCTCTCAAGAATTTCTTCTTGTAGGAGTCATCTGCCCCGGAGGGCTGTGAAAGGCGAACTCCAACGCCTGTGCGTATCGGCGCGCGCTTCCCATCTCGAGAACCTGGTTACGAAGGTTGACAAGCAGGCGAAGCACGACATCCAGAGCCCGGTGCTTGCGGTCGGTTTTCATTCTTCGGGCGATTTCATCCTCGATTTGCTCCTGCGCGAGATCAAAGTGCTCGGCCAGAGCCGTGCGGGCTTCGGTTCGGAGAAACCAGCTGGCCGCCGGCAGCATTTCGATCATTCGGCGAACAGCGCGCCATTTCTCCAATTCGGAAGCAGCCTCAAGCGCGATGCGGGCCGCTGTGATCACAATGTCAGGGTCCTTCTCATCGAGTAAGCCCTCCAGCTTTTCCCAGTCCTCCCTGGGAACCTGCCAGTCGGAAAGGATGCGAAGAACCCAACGACGTCGCTGAAGGCTCGATGAATTCTCTTCTTCCGAGGATGGTATTCGCGTCAGTGCTGCTTCGAGAAGCGCAGGCCTTGCTGTCTCTCCCATATCCCGAATCGCCTCCTCGGCGTACGAACGACAAATGCCGTCCCCCAGAGCCCACAGAAGGTACGGCAGTGTTTCCAGTCGGCGAAATTTTCCAAGCGACTCCACGATCCCGGGGAGAAGATGATCCGTTCCCGCGGCGGTTAGGCCCAGAAATACGTCTTCAGTCTGCCAACGCCCGAGTTCTCGAGCCGCCGTACTGCGGACTGCGTCTTCGCCCATTCGGACCACAGCGTCCTTTATTTCTGGTGGATTGCTGAGGTACTCCAACAGGACATTCTTGGCGCCTAGCTGCGCGAGCGTCTCGACGGCCAATTGTCTAGGCTGGTAGATGCCCCGCGGTCGGCCAGTCAGAAGAAAGGATCGCAGAAAGGGAATCGTTCGCGGCCCACAACCGATCAAGGCGGCCGCAGCCATCGATCCTCCTTGAAGCGACTCCAGCCCTCTCACCTGATCCTCAATTTCCTCGTCCGTGAATTCTCTCGTGCTCATGGTGCGTCATTTGTCCTGAGAATGTTTCCAGCGTGCATAGACACTTGCACCGGCATAACGGGCCCCTTTGCCTAGCTCGTGCTCGATCTCAAGGAGGCGGTTGTATTTCGAGATCCGCTCTCCGCGGCATACGGAACCCGTTTTGATCTGTTCGACATCCGTTGCGACCGCGAAATCAGCGATCGTCGTATCGTCCGTTTCTCCCGAACGATGAGAAATCACAGTGGAGTACCCGTGGCCTCGCGCGATCTCGATGCAACGCAGTGTCTCTGTGACCGTGCCGATCTGGTTGAGCTTGATCAGGATCGAGTTCGCAATTCCTCGTTGGATTCCTTTGGCGAAGATTTCGGGATTGGTCACGAAGATGTCGTCGCCGACCAACTGCACCTTTCCGCCCAGCTGTCGTGTCAGTTCGGCCCATCCGTTCCAGTCCTCTTCAGCCAGTCCGTCTTCAAGCGAATGTATTTCCGGATAACGCTCCAGCCAATCGCTCCACAGCCGAATCATGTCGTCGGACGACTTTTTCGATTGGTCCGACTTCCGGAAGAGGTAACTGCCTTCTTCATAGAACTCGCTCGCCGCCGGATCTAGGTTGATGGCGATGCCTGGGCCCACGCGATAACCGGCCTTATGAATCGCGCTTTCCAGGAGTTCCATAGGCTCCTCGTTCGACCGTAAACGGGGCGCGAATCCGCCTTCGTCGCCCACACTCGTTTCATATCCCTTCTTGTGAAGAATATCCTTCAAGGCGTGAAACGTTTCCGAAGCGGATTGTAGAGCCTCGGCGAAAGTCGACGCGCCAATCGGAGCGATCATGAATTCCTGAAAATCGACATTGTTGTCAGCGTGCCTGCCGCCATTCAGAACATTGAACATGGGCACGGGGAGGACATAGGAATCGTGTTGTGCCAGATATCGATAGAGCGGCTGTTTCCGCTCGGCAGCCGACGCTTTTGCCGCGGCGATGGAGACTCCGAGAATGGCGTTCGCGCCGAGACGGGCTTTGTTAGGCGTTCCGTCGAGAGCAATGAGGCTTTCGTCGAGTGCCGTCTGATCGGAGGCGTCCATTCCGGTCACGGCGGGCTGAATGATCTTGAGAATATTCGTGACGGCCTTGCGGACGCCCTTTCCCGCATATCGTTTCGGGTCGCCGTCGCGCAGTTCCACCGCTTCGTTCTTTCCCGTCGAAGCTCCTGAGGGAACTTTGGCTGTGCCCGTCGCACCGCTATCCAGGCGCACGCCGACCTGAATCGTGGGATTTCCTCGAGAGTCCAGGATTTCCAGGGCGTCCAAACTCACAATCTTCGGCATTCGCGTGTGGTCCTCATTTTTCTGGGGGCAGTCCCCCGGATTTCAGCACAGTGATCAGCTGCTGCTGGATGGCTTTGCCGACCGGCATCTGTCGGATTTTTTCAATTGTCTTTTCAATTGGGTAAGAGAACGCGCGCAGATTTACTTGACCGTCTTCCCACACGGCGTAGCAAGCGTCCGGCGTCCCGGTCTTAGGCTGTCCGAGGCTTCCCGGATTAACCAGGATCTGCCGATCAAACGAACGAATGAAAGGCGTGTGCGTATGGCCGACCAGAATGACGTCGGCACGAAGCTGCGCGCACTCCTCCGGCCACTTGGGCGATTCCGCCCTTCGATATTCATAGAGGGGGTCGGACGGCGTCGCATGGCAAAGGAAAAATCGGGCATGGGCTCGCTTGATTTCCGTCCGTTCTGGCAGCGAGCGAAGGTACTGTTTTCGTTCGGCGTTTACGACCGCGTTCGAGAATTCGCGCGTCGCCTCCGCCATTTCCCGAAAGGCCGGCGAGCACCGAGGGTCATCTCCGTAGCCGATGCATTGATCGTGGTTTCCGCGGACGGCGAGGGTTGCCTTGTCTTTCACAAAGTTCACAACTTCGCCGGGCTGCGGTCCGTAATTCACCAAGTCGCCCAAAACCCATAATTCGTCGTAGTACTCCGGGAGCGCGGACAGGGCGTCGTAGTTTCCGTGGATGTCAGAAACGATCACAATCTTCATCGAGATCCTCGCGGGCGCTTGTCCTCCATGGTCGCCGTCTGTTCTCAATCATCGTGAACTCGCCGCCGCCTTCGCCGAAATATCGCCGTGCGCTGCAAAGTAATCGGAGATTTCTCGATTCGAATTCGGCCCGCGGTTCGGTTACAGGTACCGCACGCCCCGTCGCGTGCTTGGGAGAACCATCCTGCGTCGCCGGCGAAGGCAGCGGT
>Ga0335077_10007039_pt1 | contig 13916 bp, 12 predicted proteins | sample Lox_Sample_31_FD_207151 | JGI IMG/M metagenome (GOLD analysis project Ga0335077, IMG submission 207151) | Soil microbial communities from Loxahatchee National Wildlife Refuge, Florida, United States - Lox_Sample_3.1 | ecosystem: Environmental > Terrestrial > Soil > Wetlands | place: USA...
CGGCGTCAAGCGTAGATTTGCGCGAGGTGGTTGTCCATGTGGCTCAGGTAATCGACAATGACCGCCTCGAGCGTGACTGCCGGCCTGCCGGCGATGCTGATCTCGTGTCCTAGAGCCTCGTCCGGCATGGCCCGCACGACGTGCAGCAGGTGCCGGTTGAGCAGCAGCCACAGATTCACCAGATCCGGCCACGGCTCGCTTGCGTATCCCTGCCGCTCCACCCAGACCTCCTGCTCGTAGGTCGGCAAGTCGATCCGCGCCACGAACTGCGCGCGCACGAAGCGCTGGTGATTGTTGGCCGCCGAATCGATCAGATGCCCTAGCACTTCCTTCTTCGACCACCGCTTCGAATCCGGCTTGCGTCCCGCGTCGGCTTCCGAAATGTCCACTAGCCGCCGCGGAGCCGTAGCAAGCACCAGCTCGAACTTCGCGATCGTCTCCCTCATTTCAGGATCACCTTCACCGTGCCCGTATTGTTCGCGCTGTCGGCCGCGCGGATGATCAGCAGGTGCTCGCCCGGCGCGAGGTTCGAAAGATCGAGCACGAATTTCTCCCGCGGCGAATCGATTACGCCGTCGGCCGCCTCCATTGGCACCCAGGTGTTGGCATCGAGCGAGTACTCGCAGCGCCGCAGCGAGCTCGCCGCGTCCACGGCCTCGAGCTCGACGTGCGCGTTCGTGCCTTCCCGCTTTGCAGCTCCCACCGTCAACACCGGCGGCGTATTGTCGATCATCACGGGCGAGCTTACCAGCGCAGCTTCGCGCGCGTAGGCAGGCGGGTTGGCCTCCCGGTCGCTGGCCACCACGCGGAAGAAGTATTTGCCGTCAGCCAGGACGTCCGCGTCGAAGGTGAGGGTGTTGTCGTGCAAGTTCGCGCGCAGCAGTTTCCACTGGGATTCTTCCTCACCCCGAAAATACACGCTATACACCAGCTTGTCGTTATCGGGATCTTCCGCCACCCAACTCAGCGTGATTTGCTGCGCCGATGCCCGGGGCAGCGTCTGCGTCGGCGTCCCGGCTGAGGCCGCGCTCGAGGTATCGGTGTCCGTGACCGTCACCGTGTACGCCGACCCCACGGGCGCGCTTTTCACCCCCGCGTTCAGCGCCGCGGACTGCGCGATCACGTTGATCGACTTCACCACCGGCGGCGAGTTCTGCGGCAGGTACGCCAGCGTCACACTGTGCACCGCCGGAGTCACGGCATTGGCACCCGTCATTTCCAGCTTCCACTGGATGTACCGTGAATTCGGGCTCGTAATGCGGCTCGCCGCAGAATTCGTCATCGGGTCCGACCACTCGCTCCAGGTCCGGTCCGGCTTGGCCGAGTTCCCGGACCGTGTACGGAACTGAATCGACGCTCCCGCCGACAGATCTGCGCGCCAGCTCAGGCTGCCCCACCGCGACGCGGTCCCCGAATCGTGCACCGGCGCTTCGTACGACCCCGAAGCGCCAGGCGTCTCGCCCAGCCTGTAGATACGCCCCAGATTGCCCGTCGCCGCCAGAATCGAATGATCGCTCGGCAGGAGCCGCACCGTCTCGCCTTCGTTGGTTTGCGTCACCAGCGTTACCCGCCGGTCGGGCGATAGCCCGTAAATCCGCCCGCTCTCGTCCGTCGAGAAGAGAATCTGTTTTTCGAGCGCCAGCAGGTCGTAGACATTTTCGTCCTTCGACGTCCACAGCGTTTCCACCGTATTGTCCGGATTGATGCGGTATACCGCGCTTTTGTCCACACCCGTCGTCTCGGTAATCGGCGTGAGCTGCGAGGTCACCTGCGGAGTGACCACCGTCGTCTGCTGTGTCTGCTGCTGTTGCTGCGGCTTGGCCGGATCCGGCGGCTTCACCTCCGCCGCGTTCGCTTCCACCGTGATGCTGGTCACCGTCGAAGTCACCGACGTGCCGCCTGCTCCCGCACCCTGCGCCGCCTGGTTCGCGCTCTGCGCGCGTTTGGCGATGCTGCCGCCCAGCGCCGCCGCGTACACCGTTCCATCGGGCATCGGGACGATCGCCCGGATCTCCGGCAGGTTGGCATCGTAGAGCACGAATGCCTTGTCCTTGGCGCTGATGCGATACAGGATTCCGTTCGGCTCCGTGCCCGCCAGCAGCCGCTTCTGACTGTCCACCGCCAGCCCGGTCACGTGCGATTGCCCCGTGTCGTACCAAAGCTCGCCGTGGCCCGCCGGATCCACGCGGAAGATCTTGCCCTTGTCGCCGGTCCCCACGTAGAGCGCACCGTCCGGTCCGCCCGCCAGCGACCAGATGTACCGCGACTGCGGATTGAAGTATTCCGCGGCTTTCCCGCCCTCGATCCGGTACACCTTCCCGTCCGGCGACGTGCCCGCGTACACCACGCCGGACGTGTCCACCGTTATAGCGAAAATCTCCGGCTGGTCCGCGGTCCAGTAGAGACTGCTCTTACCCGTCTTATCGATGCGGTAAATGCGCCCGCGATGTCCGGTGCCGGCGTAGAGAGCTCCGTCCGGCGCCTGCGCCACCGCCCAGATCACCGGCTGATCGCTGGTGAAGACGGTATCGATCTTCGGCGCGAGCGTGAGCCGCCCCTCGCGGCTCAGAGAAATTCCCGCGAATTTGCCTTTGACGAAATCGGCGTAGGACGTCATCTCCCACGTCGCGGTGCCGCTGGCGAAAGCCGGCCGCAAGAGGGCGCACAACACGAGGCCGTAACCGAAATTCCGCAACCCTGTCTTCATTCCTTAATTTCCACCTGCACGGTCTTGGATCCGGTGACCACCAGGTCCCCCGCGTCCACTTCGAAATCGGCGATCTTCGAATTCCGCGTCTGCGTCACACCGCCCGAGCTCGTCTGCTGTCCCGCCAGTATCAATGCCACCGAAGCCGGAGGATCCGGAAGGTCCGCGCCCTCGAGCTGAAACGCCGGATCCGCCCGCCACACGCGTACGTAAGCCCGCGTATTCGGATGGAGGCTGTTTACCGTGGCCAGCACCTGGCCCGCATTCCGCGGCGTGGCAGTCAGCACCTGCCGAAAATCCGTGACGTTCGCGGTAGCCGCGTCCGCGACCGTAAAATACAGCGGTCCCGGCTCCGCGCCGATCGGCACCTGGTACTCCACCGTCCGGTTGATCTCCAGCCCGTTATCGCCCGCCAGGTTCACGAACAACTGCACTTTCTCACCGGGACGAACCTCGCGGCGCGACACGGTGATCCCGTCGATCGCCACCTGCTTCTTCTCGTCGAACGATTCCAGGTTCAGCGTGACCTTCTTCAGCTTCAGGCCGTCGAAGCCGCTCTGCATGGCGAACGCCACCGGAACGGCCGCCGATAGGGACACCTGCATGGCGCTTCCGTTGTCCGACGCGTAGAGATTATTGACGCGCAACGGGACAGGCGCGTTCTGGAATTCCACCTCGCCCGTGACCCGGATGGTACTCGCCCCGACCGTGCGCTCGGTCTCATCGATCGCGCTGTAAACCGCCATTTGCAGCAGGAGCGGCGAGAGCAACTCGTCGTTCACCATGTGCATCTGGTAGCTGTCCAATGTGGCGCCACGCCGCGAAATCCGGATGGACACCGGCACCATCGGCGCGCGCCTCCCCAGCTCGCCCGCGATCGCAGTATTGCGATCCTGGCTGATGGTCCCCATCCATTCCCGCGCGGTCGAGATCTTGAAAGACGTGTTGGTGTTCGCCAGCAGCGTCAGCACATCGGCGCGGGCGAACGGCAGCGCCGTCGCCCCTATATCCAGGAACCGGTGGCCGAAGGCGTACACACGCGTACCGTCCACGTGCGTAACCGTGCCCTCCGCGCCCACCGTGAGGTCGCCGGCCATCAACGCCACGCTGATCATGGAGCCCGGCTTGATGTCGGCCGGATCACCCATCGCGGGACTCAAATTTCCGCCGCCGGTAACGCCCTGCCGCGGCTCCAGCCCGAGCGCCCGCAATCGGGGCTCGAAGACGTCCAGGGTGGCGCGGCTGAATCCGCCGAAGGAAACCGGGGTCGCTATATCCACCAGACGCGCGTCGCCCGTCGAAACCGCTACCGGCTTCGAAAAGAATCGCGTCAGATCGCGTTCCGAGGGCGCCAGAGCGGCGCGCTGCGCCGGCGTGGCATTCGGAACCGCCGTCGGTGCGTTGGCTCCCCGCACCATCGCTTCGATCGGCCGGATTCCCGCGATAGGATCCTTGGCGAACGGAAACGCCATCGCCACCGCCCCCACCAGCTTCCCGTCGATGTAGACCGGGCTGCCGCTCATTCCCTGCATCACGCCGGTATGCTCCAGGGGCCCGCCCGACAGGCGCCCGATGATGAGCGATTCCTTGGGTCCGATGTTATCCAGCACTCCAAGGACTTCGACCTGAAACTCCTCGATTTTGTTCCCCGAAAAAACCGTGCGCCCCACCCCGCGCATGCCCGGCTTCAGATCTTTCAGGGGAAAGAACGGGGTTTGTGCGGACAGAGCGGCGGCAAGCGCGAGCGCCGCCGGGACTACGAGGCGAGCCACACTCTCATTGTACTCGCACCGCGGTGCACACCCTTACCGCGCCATGGCCACAATGTGAATGCGCCGGTTGCGCTGCCAGCAGTTCTCGTCGTGGTCTTGGCAGACCGGATGCTCCTTGCCGTAGCTCACCACGTTGAACTGCGCCGCCGGTATCCCCACCTGTACCAGGTAGTCCTTGGCCGCTTCCGCGCGCTTGTTGCCCAGCGCCAGGTTGTACTCCGCGGAACCGCGCTCGTCGCAGTGGCCCTCGATGGTCAGCTTGTAATCCGGGTAGTCCTTGAGAATGTCGCGCAGCTCGTTCGAGTCCTTTTGCAGAGCCTGCAACGCATCGGGCCTCAGACTAGCCTTGTCGTAATCGAAGTAGGCGTCTTCGATCCTCGCCAGCAGCTCGTCAATGCGCGCCCGGGTGGCGGCGTTGGGATAGTGCGGCGCGGGCGTAGAGGCGGGCGGCGTCGAGTTCGTGGCGGTGCGAGTCGGCGCCGGCGTCGATGCCGGGGTTGCGGCGGGAGCGGCCGCCGGCACGGGCGGGGGCGGAGGCGGCGCCGCGGCCTGTTTCTTCGCGCAGCCGACGGCCAGCAGAGCCGCCGCAGCTACCGCGATCATCGTTCGTTTCTGAGCCTGATGCATATCTGGATCCTCTCCTTACTTAAGAACCATATCGTTTTGGACCGCGCGTGAAAATCCTGTTCGCACAGGATTTTGGTCCTGCTTCGGTTGCCATACACTGAATGTTGGAGAGGTGGCCGGGGGCGGTTTGTTGGAGAGGCGGCCGGGGGCGGATTTGCGTTCCTACCAGGACAGTACGGCGGCGGGTTCGGGCGATAGAAGCCGCAAACCGTCCTGGGTAATCCTGTCTCTAGGATTCGGAGGGCTGCTCGTCTGCGTCGCGGTCGCCGCGGTCGGCACACTGGTTTCGCTCGAGCGCGTCCGCCAGACCGAAGCCCAGGCGCGTAAAACGTTTCTCGAGCGTCTCAAGGCTCTGGAACAGATCCGCTCCGAAATCTACCTCTCCGGAACCTACGCCCGCGACTTCCTGCTCTCGCCCGATGCCGAGACTGCCCGCACTCAGGCCTCGCACCTCTCCGCCCTCGAGCACGAAACACGCGCCGCGCTCGATACCTACTCCCACGGCCTCGACGCCGACGAGCGCGAGCCCTTCCAGGCCCTGCGCACCGAGATCGACGCCTACTGGCGCGTTCTCGACGCCACCGTTGGATGGTCGCCTCAGGAGCGCAGCAGCCTGCGATTTTCGTTCTTCTATACGGAGCTGGTGCCGCGGCGCACGGCCATGCTCCAGATCGCCGACCGCATCGCCTCCGTCAACGAGCGCGGCCTCACCCGCTCGGAGGCCCAATCTGCCGCCTCGGCCAGCAGCCTCCAGCGCTCCCTGATTTTCACGTTCGCGGGCACGCTCACCGGCGGGCTGTTCCTCGCGCTGCTCACGATCGCTTTCATCCTTCGTCTCGAGCGCGAGCTCGATCGCCGCCGCGCCGACCTGCAGGAGCTCTCCACGCTCCTCCTCCGCGCCCAGGAAAACGAGCGCCGCTCTCTCGCGCGCGAATTGCACGACGAAGTTGGCCAGTCGCTCTCGGCCATCCTCATGGAAACCGAGGGTGCGGAGTACCTGGACCGCCAGGCCGGCGTTGGCGACCACCTTGCCTCCATTCGCAGGCTCGCCGAACACACCCTGAATCAGGTCCGCGATCTCGCCCTTCTGCTGCGACCATCCATGCTCGATGACCTCGGCCTGATCCCCGCGCTGAACTGGCACGCCCGCGAGACCGGCAAACGCACCGGGCGAAACATCGTCGTCACCGCCGACGAGGAGATCGACCGCCTGCCGGACGAGCACCGCACCTGCATCTACCGCCTCGTGCAGGAGGCTGTGAACAACGCCGTGCGGCACGCCAGCGCCCGCACTGTCGAGGTCACCGTGCGCAGGGAGCGCCAGAAGGTGATCGTAACCGTGCAAGACGACGGCGCCGGCTTCGATCCGCGCTTCATCCGAGGTCTCGGCCTGCTCGGGATGGAGGAACGCGTCCGCCGCCTGGGAGGCCGCCTGAAAATCACCAGCGAGCCCGGCCGGGGGACCCAGGTGCAGGCCACCCTTCCCGTCGCCGAGCTCGAACCAAGGAATACAAGTTCCTATGAAGCCGATTCGCATCTTGTTGGCTGACGATCACACCGTCGTCCGCGACGGACTGCGCGCCCTGCTCGAGCACGAGTCCGACATGAGCGTGGTCGGCGAAGCTGCCGACGGGCGCGAAAGCGTGCACCTGGCCGAGACTACCGCGCCCGACGTCGTGGTGATGGATCTCGCGATGCCGAACATGAACGGGATGGAGGCCACGCGCCGCATCGTCGCCGCCAATTCGCACATCGGAGTGGTGATCCTCAGCATGCACCAGGACGAAAGCTATGTCCTGGGCTCTTTGAAGGCGGGCGCGAAGGGCTACCTCCTCAAGGACTCACTGCGCAGCGAAGTCGTGCAGGCGATCCGGGCGGTATCCGAGGGCCGCTCGTTTCTCACGCGCAAGGTGGCTCGCATTCTCCAGGAAGACTACATTACCCGCCTCCGGCAGCGGGGTCTCGAAGACCGTTACGACCTGCTCTCCGACCGCGAGCGCGAAGTCCTCCAGCTGATCGCCGAGGGCCGCTCCAACAAAGAGGTTGCCAACCAGTTGAACATCAGCCTGACTACGGTCGAAACCCACCGCTCCCACATCCTGCAGAAACTGGATATCCACAGCATCCCCGAGCTGATTCTCTACGCCGTCCGCAAAGGCATCATTTCGTAATCCTGTAATATTGGTGTTGAAGACCTGTTAATCTCGATCTATACTAGACTCGGACAGATAAGCACCTGCTTCAAGTGGGTCTATCTGCTCCAGGAGGTAGCCATCATGCCGGCAGTCGCCAGGCCCGATCGCGGCACGGTCGAGCTAAATTCTGAAGAATGTAAGGGTTGTGGGCTCTGTGTCGAGGCTTGCCCGCCTAAGGTGTTGCACCTGGCGGAGAGGCTCAACCGCTACGGCTATCATCCCGCCGAGTACGCCGGTTCCGGTTGCACCGGCTGCGGGATCTGTTTCTTCGTCTGCCCGGAACCCGGCGGCATCACGGTCCTCCGGCTCGCCGCTTAGGAGCTCCATCATGCAAAAACAACTGACAAAGGGCAATGAGGCCATCGTAAAGTCCGCCGTTCTGGCCGGATGCCGTGCTTTCTATGGCTACCCCATCACTCCGGCCAGCGAAATCGCGGAGGCGGCCGCGCTGTATCTACCCCAGGCGGGCGGTGTCTTCGTCCAGGCCGAAAGCGAGGTGGCCGCGATCAACATGCTCTACGGCGGCGCATCGGCCGGCGTGCGGGCCATGACCGCGTCCAGCGGACCGGGCATCAGCCTCATGCAGGAGGGTTTCAGCTACCTCGCCGGCTCCGAGCTTCCCTGCGTGGTGGCCGACATCATGCGCGGCGGCCCCGGCCTCGGCAACATAGCCCCCGAGCAGAGCGACTATAACCAGGCAGTCAAGGGCGGCGGCCACGGCTGCTATCGAACCCTCGTGCTGGCCCCAGCCAGTGTCCAGGAGATGGCCGATCTTACCACCCTCGCCTTCGACCTCGCGGACCGCTACCGCAACCCGGTGATGGTCCTGGCCGATGGGTGCATCGGCCAGATGATGGAGCCGGTGGAATTCTCCTCGCACGCGACTGTTCCCCCGCCGCCCGATTGGGCCGTGCTCGGCACCGCCGCCACACGTCGCAACCTCATTACGTCCATCTACCTCGAGCCCGATGCCCTCGAGCGGCACATCCGCAAGCTGGAAGCCAAGTATCTGGCAGCCGAGCACGACGAGGTCCGGTTCGAATCCTGGCGCACCGATGACGCCGAGGTCGTTCTCGTAGGGTACGGCATCATGGGGCGCGTGCTGAAATCCGTGGTCGAGCTCGCCCGTGCCCGCGGGATCGCCGCCGGCCTGCTTCGCCCCATCACGCTCTATCCGTTCCCGTCCGCCAAGTTGCGCGACCTAGCCCGCCATGCCCGGGCATTCGGGGTGGTGGAGCTCTCCACCGGCCAGATGGTAGACGACGTCCGGCTCGCTCTCGGGGGTAGTACGCCGGCCGAATTCTTCAGCCGCGTCGGCGGCAACGTCCCGTCGGCGGAGGAGGTGCTCGCCTGGTTAGAACGCACGTTCCCGCACGCCTTACCCACCGCCCATCGCATGGAGGAGGTGATGATCCATGGCTAGCTACGCTCCCACACATCAACGTTCCCACTCCTTCTACGAGACCTTCGAACGCAAGGCCGAGCTCCAGCACCAGACCCACTACTGTCCCGGGTGCGGGCACGGCATTGTCAGCAAGCTGCTGGCGCGCGCCATCGACGAGCTCGGCGTGCAGGACCGGGCCATCCTCGTCAGCCCCGTGGGCTGCTCGGTATTCGGCTACTACTATTTCGACGTCGGCAATATCCAGGTGGCCCACGGCCGCGCGCCCGCCGCCGCCACGGGCGTCAAGCGCAGCCGCCCGGAGAGCATCGTGATCGCCTACCAGGGCGATGGCGATCTCGCCGCCATCGGCGCCGCGGAGATCCTTCACGCAGCTAATCGCGGCGAAGGGATCACCGTGATCTTCGTCAACAACGGGATCTATGGCATGACCGGCGGCCAGATGGCTCCCACCACCCCCCTGGGAAAAAAGAGCACCACCTCCCCCTTCGGCCGCAGCGCCTTGAACGACGGCTTCCCGGTGCATGTCTGCGAGGTCTTGCATTCGCTTGACGCTCCCGTGTACATCGAGCGCGTGTCTCTCGGCAACAACAAGCAGATCATGCACGCCGCCAAGGTCATCAAGCGCGCGGTCGAAAACCAGGTGAAGGGCCTCGGCTTCAGTTTCGTCGAAGTGCTTTCCCCCTGTCCGACCATCTGGAAAATGCAGCCCGTGGAAGCGCAGCACTTCGTCGATACCGAAATGTCCGCCACCTTCGGTGTCGCGAACCTTCGCGACCGCACCGCCCAAGCCACGCCGCGTCCCAAACTGCCACCTCCCCCATCCTCCGAAGACATCTTCCGCATTCTCGGTCTCACCAACGGCGCTGAAGCGGCTACGCCCGCCGCGCCCGCGCAGCCGCTCGATCTGCGCATCAAAGTCGCGGGCTTCGGCGGGCAGGGCGTGCTGATGCTCGGCGAAGTTCTCGCTGAGGCCGGGCTCGAAGCCGGTTACGAGGTCTCGTGGCTCCCGTCCTACGGGCCTGAAATGCGGTCCGGAACCTCGAACTGCCAGGTCCGGGTCGGCAATCAGGCCGTGGATTCTCCCCTGGTAAGCCGCCCCAACATCCTGCTCGCGCTCAATGAGCCGTCGCTGCGCAAGTTTCTTCCCGCGGTCGAAGAGGGCGGCGTGGTCTTGTATAACGGCACCGAAATCCCGGAGGGCTGCGCACGGCCCGACGTGCGGTTCATCGCCCTCCCGTTCACCGAGATCGCCGACCGTATGGGGGCCTCGAAAGTGGCCAATATCGTGATGCTGGGGGCACTGCTGGAGTCCACGGCCGTGCTGGAAAACGACCGTGTCATCGGGGCCCTCAAGACCGTGGTCAAGAACCCGCGCTTCTTCGATCTCGATGTGGCCGCCCTAGCCCGTGGACGCGAGGAATTCCGCAAATCGGGCGAAGACGATTACCTCTGGGGCGTCTAACGGCGCGCTACTTCGCCTGCATCTGTTCCAGGTACATGACCAGCGCGTGCATGCGCCCCTGCGCTACTGTCAAGTTTCCGCTGACGTCGTTGAAGGTCTTGCCCCACGTCGGCATATCCTGGCTGCCGTGCGCGGAAATGGACGTCTCGCCTTTCAGAATCGACATCACCCTGGTATCCGGAAACGTGCCGCCGTTGCGGCGCGCGATCTGGGTCAAATCCGCGGGTGGCATCTTCAATGCGCTGGCCGCTGGCCCGCCGCCCTTGCCGTCCGTGCCGTGGCAAACGGCGCAGAATTCCTGATAGAGGCTCTTCCCGTCGAGGCCCTTTGCTCCGACCGGCGCGACCTTTTTGACGGTCGTCTGCTGCGCGAGAGCACAGGCACACGCGAGAATCGCAGCACAAACAAGATATTGATATGTTGAAATCTTCTTCATGCCCCGCATCGTACCGCCATTCAGAGACTCCTTCAAGCAAAATCGCACCCCCTGACGGTGGGGCTACCCTGCCAACGCACAATCGCATCTTTTATTCACGTTTCTAAGTGAAATATAATGAACGCATGTTGCGCCGGGGTCTTTTTGTCGCCATCTGCCTTCTCCCTCTCTTCGCCGCCGATGAGCGGACCTGCACCATGCGTGACGCCGCGCTGCCCACCAACAACCAGACCGTGGTCCTGTGCGAGCAAGGTCTGGTGCTGGTGACCGCCGATGAGGGGGCCACCTGGTCCACCCGCCGCATCGCCCCGACCGGCGGCTTCCGCGCCATTGCGTTCATCGATGCGACGCATGGCCTCGTGGTCGGCGATGGCGGCAAGGTCTTCGCCACCGAAGATACCGGCCGCACCTGGCAGCCCCGCACTTCCTCCGTCACCGAAAACCTCACCGACATCCAGATGAACGGCAATGAGGGCTGGATCGCCGGCTACACCGGCACCATCCTCCACACTGCCGATGGCGGTAAGACCTGGGCGAAACAGGACAGCAGCACGGCGCTTTCGCTCGAGGCGCTTTTTTTTCTGGATAACCTGAACGGCTGGGCCGTAGGCTGGTCGGGCACGGTGCTCCACACCGTCGATGGCGGCAAATCCTGGAAGTCCGTCAAAAACAGCGGCGCATCGTGGTCGCTCAGCTCCGTCTATTTCACCGATGCCAAGCAGGGATTCGTCTCCGGGTTCGCCGGCCAGTTCTTTCGAACCAGGGATGGCGGCGCTACCTGGGAGACGAAAAAGGTGCCCGTCTCCGGCTGGCTCACTTCGATTGCGTCCGATGCCGCCAACCGCCTCTGGGTCACCCACGATGACGGCTTCCTGGTCAGCGAAGATGGTGGCGACAACTGGAAGCTTCAGCCCGCCGTGACCAAGCTGTTTATCAACAAGCTGCTGCGCAACACCGGCTCCGTTTGGGCGCTGGGCCCGTTCGGCCTGCTCAAGCAGCAGGGCACCGGGATGGAGTTCAAGCGCATCCTGAATCCACTCTCCGGGGACGCGGATCAACAAACCACCCCCGGCGCAAAATAGAAGCGACTACATCCGGCAGGTCCATTCGCGCGGTGAAGTCCGCTCCTGGCGCTCCCGCGAAATCAAGAAGAAATAGCCCGTCCCCGCGGGCGCGACCGCGTGAGGCGCCAGCCGCACTGCCTCGCGATACCTGGCAGGGATCACGAAATCCGCATCGCCGTGAGCCAGCGTGAGAGCACCCAGTTCATCCGGCGTGCGTGCAGCGATCAGAGTCGCGATGGGGGCGGGACTGCGCATTCCCCACTGACGCAGCCGCTCGCGGAAGGCGAGTTCCAACTCGGGTAGGCGGTTGAACTGCTCCACGGTCACGGCGATTCCCATGTCCTGGAACGGCATCCCGTACCGCCAATCGTGGTCCGGCGCGTTCACGGTGGCATACCGCAGCCGCGCCAGGGGAAGCGCCGTCGCGTAAAGATCGTCCACGAAATCGACGATAATCAGCGGATTTCCCCGGCCTTGCTCGCAATACGTCGCAAGGGCAGGCGCGAGCGGCTGCACCGTGCCCTGCGCGAACGCGAGACCCCACGGCGCTTCCGGCAGCGCACACTTCACCAGGAACGCTCCGGCCAGGAAGGCCAGCATCCATGCCGCATAGCGGCGCTGCAGGAGAGGACTGTGGGCCGCGGCCAGGATCGCCAGCGCAGGCACCAGAGGCAGAAGGTAACCGGCGTTGCGATACTGCCAGACCATCACGCTCGCGACGGCGGCCGCGATCCAGCACGCGAGCAGGGTCGCCGGCTGAGAGCGCCTGCGCAACTGGTCGAAGAAGGCGGGGAGCGCAGCCACTGTGAGGGCGACGAGCACCGGGTCCATGACCGCCAGCCGCGCCAGGTAGAACAACGGCTGCGATTCCTGCGAGGTCTGCGGGGGAGCTCCGCCACCATACCCGAGTATCCCGATGCTCACATGTTCGGCCCAGAACCACCTGTGATGAACCGCGGCCTGGTACACGAACCACGGCGCGGCGAAAAGCGAAGCCAGACTGCCCGCCAGGCAAACGCGCGCGAACGCCGGCCGGTACTTCTTCGGCGCCGCCAGCCAGTAGAGACTGAGCACAACCAGCGGCAGAATTCCCGCGATGCCCTTCGTCAAAATCGCGCCCGCCACCGCCGCGGCGAACGCGGCTAGCGCGCCGCGGCTTTCGAGCCAGGGATCGGCGAACAGGGCATATATCGCAACGATCAAGCAGGCCACCAGCGGCCCATCGGTCATGCAGACGGTACCCAACGTGTCCCAAAGATGATTCGACAGGACCAGCAACACGGCCGCGGCCCCCGCCTGCCAGCGACGCACTTCGGCCGCCCACAGAAATACCAGGCCCGCCGCCATCGCCGCCAGTACCGTCACAGGCAATCGCAGAGGCAGGCGCGCGACGCCGAAAAGCTTCGCCGAAATGCCCGCGAGCCAATCCAGCAGCGGAGGTTTGTAGAGCGCAAACCGGCCCATGAAGTGCGGCGTCAGCCAGTCGCCGCGCGTGGCCATGAAGATCGCCGGGTTTGCGTACAGCGCCTCGTCCTGGGCCGTCAGACGGCTGATCGGATCGACGTAGTCTCCAGCGAGTCCCCGCAGGGCAGCTCGCGGAAGCAGTACCAGCAGCGCAACGAAGGCTACCGCGCAGAAGGCGCGTCGCATCTATAAGACGGTAGCATGCGCTTCGGGGCTAGAATAAAGGTCCATGAAGCCTATCGGCGGGTTAGTTTTTCTTGGCGCGCTAGCGGTGCCGCTGCTTGCGCAAACCGAAGCAGTTCCTTATTTCACCGAGCCGGCGGTTGCACCCAACCGGGCTGAGATCGCCTTCGTGTCCGGCGGCGACATCTGGACCGCGCCGCTGGCCGGCGGCGAAGCGCACCTGCTCGTTTCGCATCCGGCCAACGAGACCCGGCCCGTGTACTCGCCCGATGGCACGCGCCTGGCTTTCGTCTCTACCCGTACCGGCAACGGCGACATCTACGTGCTCCATCTCGGCAGCGGCGTGCTCAAGCGCGTCACCTTTGACGACGGGCCCGAGGTCCTGGACGGCTGGTCGCGCGACGGCAAGTGGCTCTACTTCTCGTCCAATGCCCAGGACATCGCGGGGATGAACGACGTGTTCCGCGTCAGCGCCGATGGCGGCCTCCCGATGCCGGTCACCGCCGACCGGTATGTCACCGAGTTCTTCTCCGCTCCGTCGCCTGACGGAAAAATGCTGGCCTTCACGGCGCGCGGCAACAGCAATGGCCAATGGTGGCGT
>Ga0335077_10007040_pt1 | contig 13916 bp, 10 predicted proteins | sample Lox_Sample_31_FD_207151 | JGI IMG/M metagenome (GOLD analysis project Ga0335077, IMG submission 207151) | Soil microbial communities from Loxahatchee National Wildlife Refuge, Florida, United States - Lox_Sample_3.1 | ecosystem: Environmental > Terrestrial > Soil > Wetlands | place: USA...
CCTGTGCCGCTCGAGGAAGTCGAGCCTGCTGCCGAGATCGTCAAGCGCTTCGCCACCGGCGCGATGTCTTTCGGCTCCATCAGCAAGGAAGCGCACGAAACGCTGGCCATTGCCATGAACCGCATCGGCGGCAAATCGAATACCGGCGAGGGCGGCGAGGACGAAGCCCGCTTCAAGCCCGATGCCAATGGCGACCTGCGCCGGAGCGCCATCAAGCAGGTGGCTTCGGCGCGATTCGGCGTCACCACGAACTACCTGGTGAATGCCGACGATTTGCAGATCAAGATCGCCCAGGGCGCCAAGCCGGGCGAGGGCGGACAGCTGCCCGGTCATAAGGTGGACGACTTCATCGCCCGCGTGCGGCATTCCATTCCGGGCGTGGGCTTGATTTCGCCGCCGCCGCACCACGACATCTACTCCATCGAAGACTTGGCGCAGCTCATCTACGACCTGAAAAACGCCAACCCCCGCGCGCGCATTTCGGTGAAGCTGGTGGCCGAAGTGGGCGTGGGAACCGTGGCCGCCGGAGTGGCCAAGGCTCATGCCGACGTCATCCTGATCAGCGGCTACGACGGCGGTACCGGCGCTTCGCCGATCAGTTCCATACGGCACGCCGGCATTCCCTGGGAACTGGGGCTTTCCGAGACACAGCAAGTGCTGGTGATGAACGATTTGCGCAGCCGCGTGCGCGTGCAGGTGGACGGCAAGCTGCAGACCGGCCGCGACGTGGCCATTGCCGCGATGCTGGGGGCAGAAGAGTTCGGATTCTCCACCGCGCCGCTGGTGTCCATGGGCTGCATCATGATGCGCAAGTGCCATCTGAACACGTGCCCGGTGGGCGTGGCCACGCAGGACCCGGAATTGCGCAAGAAGTTCCAGGGCCAGCCCGAGCACGTCATCAACTTCTTCTTTTTCGTGGCTGAGGATCTGCGCAGAATCATGGCGGAACTGGGATTCCGCAAGGTCGATGAGATGGTCGGCCGCGTGGATTGCCTCATGCAACGCACGGACGTCACGCATTGGAAGGCCAAGGGGATCGATCTGTCGCAGATCCTCTATAACCCGCCGGTGCCCAGCCACGTCGGGCGGCGGCGGCTCCAGCCGCAGGACCATGGCCTGGAAGCGGCGCTTGACCGGCACTTGATCAAGCAATGCCAGCAGGCCTTGGAGAAGCAGGTTCCCGTTTCCATCAGCCTGCCCATTCGCAACGTACACCGCACGGTGGGCGCGATGCTGAGCGGAGAGATTGCGCGGCGTTATGGTTCCGCGGGCTTGCCGGAAGATACCATTCGCATCCAGTTGAACGGCTGCGCCGGCCAGAGCTTTGGCGCCTTTCTGGCCAAGGGCGTAAGGCTGACTCTGGAAGGCGACGCGAACGACTACGTCGGCAAAGGGCTCTCCGGCGGCAAGCTGATCATCTATCCGCCGCGGCACTCCGAGTTCGTGCCGGAAGAAAATATTCTGATCGGAAACGTGTGCCTCTACGGCGCCACCAGCGGCGAAGCGTATTTCAACGGCATGGCCGGCGAACGCTTTGCCGTGCGTAATTCCGGAGCCACCGCCGTTGTGGAAGGCGTCGGCGATCACGGCTGCGAATATATGACCAACGGCCTGGTCGTCGTGCTCGGCCGCGCGGGCCGGAACTTCGCCGCCGGGATGACCGGAGGCATTGCCTACGTGCTCGATAGCGTCGGCGATTTCGCCTCCACTTATTGCAATCGCAACGAGGTCGATCTCGAACCCGTCACCGAATCGGCGGATATTCTCCTGCTGCACAGGCTCATCAGCCGCCATGGCGAACTAACCGATAGCCCGCAGGCCAAATGGATTTTGCAGAACTGGGATGCCACCCTTCCGAAGTTCGTCAAGATATTCCCGCACGAGTACAAGCGCGTCCTGGGCGTTCCGCGGGTCCCTGCCGGAGTTCTGATCGCGCAGGGCGGAACGCACGCGCCCGGGCGCGAAGTTCGTGGATAAAGTTCGTGGGTAAAATTCGTGGGTAAAGTTACCGGTTTCAAGGAATTCACCAGGGAAATGCCGGTCCGCCGGCCGGTCGAGGAGCGCGTCAACGACTACTTCGAGGTCTATTACCACTTCCCCGAGGAAAAAGTGCGCATGCAGGCCGCGCGCTGCATGGATTGCGGCATACCCTTCTGCCACACCGGCTGCCCCGTCAATAACATCATCCCCGACTGGAACGACCTGGTTTACCGCGACCAGTGGAAGGAAGCCATTCGCGTCCTGCACTCCACCAACAATTTCCCCGAATTTACCGGCCGCATCTGCCCCGCGCCCTGCGAAGCCGCGTGCGTGCTGGGCATCAACGAGCCGCCGGTGACCATCAAAGTCATCGAGAAGAACATCGTCGAGCGCGCCTGGCAGGAGGGCTGGATTCAGCCCGAGCCGCCCGAGACCCGCACGGGCAAGCGGGTTGCCGTGGTCGGTTCGGGACCCTCGGGAATGGCCGCGGCGCAGCAACTCAATCGCGCCGGACACTTCGTCACGCTGTTCGAGAAAAACGACCGCCTCGGCGGCCTGATGCGCTACGGCATTCCCGATTTCAAGATGGAGAAGCACGTCCTCGACCGGCGCCTGGAACAGATGGCGGCGGAGGGAGTGCGCTTCGAAACGAACGCGCACATTGGCCGGAACGTGCCGGCGGAGGATTTGCGCAAGGAGTTCGACGCTATTCTATTGTGCGGCGGCGCGGAGGCTCCCCGCGACTTGAATGTGCCCGGCCGCGAACTGAAGGGCATTCACTTCGCCATGGAGTTTCTGCCCCAGCAAAACAAGCGCAATGCCGGCGACGATGTGCCCAACCAGATCCTCGCCACCGGCAAGCATGTGGTGATTATCGGAGGCGGCGACACCGGCGCGGATTGCCTGGGCACCTGCCACCGGCACAAAGCGAAGTCGGTGCACCAGTTCGAGATCATGCCCAAGCCCCCGGATCTGCGCGCCGCGAGCACGCCCTGGCCGCTCTGGCCGTTGCAATTGCGTTCGGAAAGCTCGCATGAAGAGGGCGGATTGCGCGAATGGGCCATCGGAACCACGCACTTTAGCGGCGACGAAAAGGGCAACGTGAAGCAGCTCCACGGCATTCGCGTCGGCCCGCCGCCGAAATTCGAGCCGCTTCCCGGAACCGAATTCACGCTCGACGCCGACCTCGTCTTGCTCGCGTTGGGCTTTACCGGGCCGGTGAAGTCCGGAATGATCGAACAGTTCGGCGTCAATCTGGACGCCCGCAGCAATATCGCTACCGATGCAAATTACATGAGCTCCGTGCCCGGTATTTTTGCCGCCGGCGATATGCGCCGCGGCCAGTCGCTAGTTGTCTGGGCCATCTCCGAGGGACGCAAAGCCGCCGCCGGCGTCGACAAATTCCTCATGGGCAGCACCCTCCTGAAGTAGCTATTCGCTTTTGTCAGTTTGCTGTTGAATTGGGGGTACCCCATGCGCCGTCGTTGCGCGTGGGACGCAGTGCACGTTCGCTTTGGGCACGCCCTAGTGCGTCATTCCGTAGATGACGTAGTTGATGGCGATGCGGTACGCCAGGGATGTGGCGCGTTCGGGGTAGTTCGGGCTGTCCGCCCATTCCCAGGCGTCGCCGACGTCGCTGTTATGGCAGATGGCAATCACGATGCGGCCCTTGTCGTCGCGAACGGCGCGCCACTTGGGCACCTTTTCGTCCGGCGCATAGCCGCGACGCCCTCCCCAAATGTAGCGCGTTCCGGGAATCTGGAAGCGGTCGTCCAGGTCGTACATCGTGTGGAAGATCTCGTCGTTGTCCTTCAAATCCTCCACGGCGCGCTCGGGAAAGATCATGCGCAAAGCCGTCATCATATTTTCCCACTCGTAGTCGCCGTGGGTATCGTCGAAAAACATGAATCCGCCCCGCAGGAGGTATGCGCGAATCCTGTCGGCCTCCGCTTGCGAGAGAATCATGGCGCCGGGATCCTCGATGAAAATCCACGGCCAGTTGAAGATATCGTCGCTCTGGGCATCCACCACCTGCTCGGCCACGTGGGTATCGATGCGCGTCAGGCGAACGATGCCTTGGACAAGCTGGCGGTCCGATTTCGGATAGTCCGCGGCCCAACGTTGAAAGCCGCGACCGAAGCCGAAGGCGCCGCCCACGTTGTAATGGAACCGGGCAAAGGTCCATTCGACTCTTTGCCGGGCTCGAGTGGGCATCTCGTTTTCGTCGTCTTGCTCCTGCTGAAAACGGTTGAAAGCTCGGCGCTGGTAGGCGAGCAGGCTCGCGGCGAAGCCTAAAAAGATCAGGGCGGAAAACAAGAATCCGAGCCGCCTCCCGAGCGCCTTTGGCATCGATATCATGGGGTTCCTGATCGCTATTATTAACCTAAAACGCCTTGCCGCGCCCCTTTTCGCGGGGCAGCGAGCCACAAGGGGCGAACCGAGTAGGACTGGACGAAGAGAACTATCGGCTATCGGCAGCGATCGCTTTGGCGAACGTTCGCTTCAAGAAGACGCCGATGAGGTGCCGTTTGTATTCGGCGCTGCCTTCGTGATCGTCCGCCAGATCCGCGCCATCGGCAATCAGGGCGGCGGCTTCGGGAAGCCGCTTCTCAACTTCCGCGCGCGCGCCGCTGAGCAACGCCTCTGCCGCGGGCGCGCGGCTGGGAAACGGGCAGACGCAGCCCACGGCGACACGCGCCGAGGAAAAGGTGCGCCCTCCGTCGGGAGTCTCGAGCCATAAACCCAGCCCGAGCGTCGGCCGCTCGTGGACTTGAAATTTCATGTACGCGGCGCGGTGATTCGATTTCGCGCGCGGAACGATAATACGAGTGAGGATTTCGCCAGGCTCGAGATGATTGGCGTAAGCGCCGGCGATCAGCTTGTCCATGGGAATTTCGCGCTTGCCTTGGGCGCTCTCGATCGCGACCGTAGCGCCCAGCACGAGTAGCAATGTGGCGGGATCGGAGTGCGGTTCGGCGAAGCAAAGATTGCCTCCCAGCGTCCCGGCGGCCCGCACGCGCACGTTAGCCACCTGCGATTCGAGCTCCGCCAAGACCGGCTGCTTCTCGCGGACCAGTTCCGATCTCTCGACGGAGCGATGCGTGCACGCCGCGCCAATTTCGATCGTGCCGTCGCGGGTTTCGATGGCGTTCAGGCCCGGGACGACCTTGAAATCGATGAGATGACCATAGGCGAGCGCGCGGTGCTTCATGGCCAGCAGCAGTTCGGTGCCGCCGGCATAGATGGCGCCGTCGTCGCCGTAATGCGCGAGCATCTCCGAAGCTTCCCGGATGCTGGCGGGCTGATGAATCTCGAAACGCGGCAGCGTGGTCATGCTCGAGTTCTTGCGGCAGGAGTGTTCGTATTGGCGGACGATTTCGTTCCCGCGCCCGGCCCTTGCGGAGTTTTCTCTTGCAGCGCCTTCCACACGCGCTCCGGCGTCAGCGGCAGCCTGCGTACGCGCACGCCCGTGGCCTGATACAAAGCATTGGCGAGGCAGGCGCCGAGAGGATTCAGCGAGCCTTCTCCGCCGCCCTTCGCGCCGTAGGGCCCCACGCCGTCGCGGTTTTGAACCAGCTTCAGCTCGATCCTGCGCGCCAAGTCGGAGAACCGCGGCACGCGGTATTCGAGCATCGTTCCGTTCATCAACTGCTGCCCGTCGTAGATCAGTTCCTCGAATAGCCCGACGCCGAATCCCATGGTCGCCGCGCCCAGATCCTGGCTTTCGGTCATGGCCGGATTGATCGCCAGCCCCACGTCCCCGACAGTGACAAGCGTATCGAGCGAAATCTTGCCGGTCTCCTCATCGAGAGCGATCTCCACGCCCACCACGCCGATCTCCCAGAATATGGGCACCGATTTCAAAGGCCCGGCGCGGCGCAAGTAGGAGCGCCCGATAATGCTGCAGCCCTCCATCTGGAAATACCGCTCGATGATCTCGGGCCACGTCAGCCGGTCGTTCCCGTGGCGAATCCCGCCCCGCTCGCCGACAAATTCGCTGGCCGGCACGCCCAGCAGTTCCTCGGCCATCTTCTTGCATTGCGCGATCGCTTCGTGGCACGCCTCCAGGACCGCGCGGCCCATCAGCGTGGTCGTGCGGCTCGCGCCCGTGGAGCGCTCGAAAAGCGTTACGGCCGTATCCGAACCAACCAGCCGCACCTTTTCGAGCGGAACGCCCATCTCCTCCGCCGCAATCTGCATGAGAACGGTGTGGCTGCCCTGGCCGATCTCCGTGCTGCCGCTCAGCACCGAGACCGATCCATCGCCATGAACCTGCACCATGGCCAGCGTCACCGGATGCGCGCCGGCATCGCTCGCCGAGCAACACACCGAGCGCCCATGCTTCGGCTCCAAAGCGCCATTCGAGCGCAAAACTTCGTCGGCCAGGCGGATGTCTCCGGGCACATCGGCGTCGATCGGCCGCAGGCCGGGATGAATGGATTCGCCGCTGCGCGCCAGATTGCGCAGCCGAAACTCCTGCGGATCGCAGCCGATCTTGTGCGCCAATTCGTCCATCTGCGATTCCACGGGAAAAGTGATCTGCGCGGCACCCAGTCCGCGATAGGAGCTCGCCGGAACCGTATTCGTGTAAATCGCCACGCAATCGATTCTCACGTTCGGAAAGCGGTAGGGCCCGACGATACGATTGGCCGCTTTGCGGCACACCATGGGACTGTTCTCCGCATAAGCGCCGGTATTCAGATGAATGAGCGCTTGCTTGGCCGTGAGTTTGCCCTCGGAATCCACGGCAGTGCGAATGCGCACGCGCGCGTCATCGGACCGCGTGGTCAGGAAGGCTTCCTCAACGCTCAGCTGCAGCTTCACCGGCCGCGACACTTTCCACGAACAGGCCGCGGTGAGCGGCTCGATCTTGGTGTAGGACTTGCTGCCGTAGCCGCCGCCCACAAAGGGCACGATCACGCGCACGCTATTGAGCGGCAGATCGAAAACTTCCGCCAGGTCGTGCCGCACCATGAAGGGATGCTGCGCCGAGGAGTGCACCGTAAGCTGGCCTTTGGCATCGTAGTCGGCCACGGCCACGTACGGCTCCATCGCATAGGCATAGATCATGGGGAAATAGAATTCGCCCTCGGCAACGTGCGCCGCCGCCGCGAACGCCGCGTCCACATCGCCCCACTCCACATGCACGGACTGGCAGATATTCTCCTTGCCGCCGGGAAAATCGTCGAAGCCGCGAAAAGCGCCGCCGATATAGTCCATGCCGTGAACGAGCGTGGCGTTCGGCGCGAGCGCGCTATCGACGTCGAGCACAGCCGGCAACTCTTCGTACTCGACCTTGATCTTTTCGAGCGCCTCCTGCGCGCTCCATTCGTTTTCGGCAATGACGGCGGCCACGGGCTCTCCCACGTATCGCACTTTGCCGATGGCCAGCAGCGGATGGTCCTTCACCGCGTGGCCGTAATAAGGATGAATCGAGCCAAGATCGTCGCCCGTGAGCACGTCGATCACGCCCGGCTGGCGCCTGGCTTCGGAAGCGTCGATCGAGAGAATTTTCGCGTGCGCGAACGGGCTGCGAAGAAGTTTCGCCCAAGCCATGCGTTCGACCGTGATGTCGCTTGTGTAGACGGCGCTGCCGGTGACCTTGGCCACGCCATCGGCTCGAGGCACCGAGTGATTCACCACCGCGAATTCGTTCGGGCCGCTCACGGCTTCGCCCCATCCCGGCTCGTTTTTGGTTCGCCGCGCAATTCCGCCGACGCCTGCTGGATCGCTCTGAGGATGGCCAGATAGCCCGTGCAGCGGCAAAGATTGCCGCTCATGTAGGCGATGATCTCCTCCTCCGAGGCGCTGGCGTTTTCGTCGAGCAGCGACTTCGCCGCGAGAATCATCCCCGGCGTGCAGAACCCGCACTGAAAAGCGAATTGATCGATGAAAGCTTGCTGCAATGGATGCAAGCGGCCTTTGGCATCCGCGAGACCTTCGATCGTGATCACGCGCTTGTCGCGGATTTCATAGGCGAGATACGTGCACGCGCTCACCGGGAGCCCTTCGACCAGCACCGTGCAACTGCCGCAAACCTGCGCTTCGCAGGAGATTTTTACGCCGGTCAGCCCGCATCGGGAGCGGAGCACTTCGGCCAGCGTTTCCCGCGGCTCGATGTCAACTCCTGTAACCTTGCCGTTCAGCTCAAAAGCGATCTTCACGGAATGTCCCTTCTAGGATTAAGCGCGCGGACCGCCGGCAAATTGCGCCTGGATATTGCGGGCGAACTCCGCGAATTTTTCCGCCGTCCTGCGCCGCATGGGCACCGCGCCCAATGTCGCCAGTTTGCCCAGGATTTCGATATCCGCCTCGAATCGCATCAATGTCGCCTGCCCGGAAGGACTCAGATCGATGCGGAGTGAACCGGTGAGGCGATTCAAGCCGATCGAGTCGGCCCCTTTGAGACTGGCTTTCAGCATCGCGGGCGGTTCTTCTTCTGCGATGCGGATTTCCATCTGCAGCGATACCTTGAAGGGCCCGATCTTGTCGCTGGCCTGCGCTTGGTAGGCCTCCACGCCGTTTTCCTCGATGGCTTTCACGGCTTCCACTCCGGGCAGAAGGCAGGCCAGTTGCGCAGCGTCCCGCAGAAGTTTCCAGACCTCCTCCGGCGAAGCATCGAGGCTCAATTGCTCGCTAACCTTTAGCAGCATCTAGCAGGATCCGCTATCGCTTTCGCGCGAAAACTAAATTGTACGATAAGGAGTTCGTGCCACAATATCGCACTTGGGAGGAGAACAGTCGATGCCTCAAACGGCCGCAATCGCACGCGCAAAGGATGGGTGCCAGATCTCCTATCGCATTTACGCGAATCCGCAAAAACCCCGCCTGGCGCTGATTCATTCGCTGGCGCTCAGCGGAGCGATGTGGGACCAAGTCGTCGCCCAACTGGGCGCGTCCGCCGAGATTCTCGCTTACGACTGCCGCGGTCATGGGCGCTCGGAGCGCCGCCCCGGTCCCTATAGCGTCGAACTTTTTGCGGACGACCTTGCGGCGCTGCTCGACACCTGCGGCTGGCCCGCCGCGATTGTCGCGGGCTGTTCGATGGGCGGCTGCGTGGCGCAGGCCTTCGCAGCGAAATATCCTCAGCGCGTTCGCGGATTGGCCCTCATCGACACCACGGCATGGTACGGACCAACCGCGCCGAAGGATTGGAAGGTGCGCGGCGCCAAAGCCGCGGAGGGCGGATTGCCCTCGATGACGGAGTTCCAGCTCAGTCGCTGGCTGACCGACGATTTCCGCCGGGCGCACCCCGACATCGCCCAGCGCACGGCCGAAATCTTCCTCGGGAACGACATTGCCTCCTATCAGGCCAGTTGCGAGATGCTCGGCAACGCCGACCTGCGCGACGCGCTGCCCAAGTTCCGCATGCCGGTATCGGTGATTGTGGGAGAAGAAGACTACGCCACGCCGGTGGCCATGTCGCGGAGCTTGCAGGAAGCCATACCGAATTCCACGCTCACCGTGATCCCCGGCGCGCGGCACCTTACGCCGGTACAATGTCCGGGCGAAATCGCGCGGCTCTTCACCGATCTGATCGGCCGGTCCACGGCGGCCTCCGCTTGAAATTCTAGCTCTCGGGTTTGCTCGCACCTTCGACGCTGCGCACGGGAGTTTCCGGAGTAAGGCCGCCGCGCCGTCGCGGAAACGTGTCGAGGCCGTTCTTTTCCCATTCGCCGGCAACGGCATTGGCAGCGATCGAATCGAGCGCGTCGTTCCAATCCCCTAGCGAATAGCCGTGCCAGGGCTGCTGCAAACGGACTTCCGGCAAGCGCAGCTCTTTCCATATCGCCAGGGCGGACTCCATGAACTCGCGCTTCGGCAACGCCAGCGGCGGCATCGGATATTTCAGCGTGGCGTCGATGAGCATAGTGGAATCCAGGTTGCGAGGCCCGGATTTGGGCGCGTGCCCGATGGAACGGTTGGGCTCGATGTGCACGTCTTCTTGCGGATTCGACCGGTAGGCAATCGACCACAGCACCGCGTCCGTATTCGTCGGATCGATATCTTCGCTCACCGCGATCACCACCTTCCCGCAGTCGGCGCGCAGGGCCGCGGCGGCTTGCAATCCTCGCCAGACTTCCGTGCGGGACGCGTCGTTCGCGAATTGCAGGAAAATGATCGGCCGCACGTTGCTGAGCGGCTCGTGCATCACCACGCGACGAACGCTCTTAATCGAATTGTGCTCGCGCAGGTGCTCCAGGAACATCGGCTCGTAGGCCACCTTCTTGATCATGCTCGATTCGCTGGGCGTCACCTGGCTGATGATGGAGACGAAAACGGGCGACCGCCTGTGCGTGATCGCCGTCACCTGCATGGACATGTTGTAGTCCTCGAGGGCGATGTACCCGTGGCTTTCGCCGAACGGGCCCTCGGGCTCCAGCAGATCGGTATCGATCAGGCCTTCGATCACGATTTCCGAATCGGCCGGCACCTCGAGATCGATGGTCACGCATTTCGCCGTCCGAATGGGTTCCCCGGCCAGGGCTCCCGCCACGCCCATCTCGTCCTGTCCAACCGCCAGCTTCTGAGGACCGGTGAACAGAACCACGGGCGCGCAGCCTACGACGATCGCGCAAGGCATGGGTTCCCGGCGTGCGCGATACTTCTGCCAGTGCAGGTAGCCGCCGGCGCCGCCAACGCGCGAAGACATGCGCACGCCGAGCCGGTCCGTCTTTTTTAGTGCGCCGCGATAGGTACCCATATTGCGCACGCCCGTTTCCGGGTCGCGCGTGACGCACAGAGTTGCCGTGAGATATGGCGCGGAATCGAAACCCGGCGTGGAGATGGGGACGGGCAGCCGCGCTAGACCGCCACCGGCCCGGCGAAGATCGTCGCCCGTGATAACCACCTCCTGGCAGCACGGCGAACCGACGAGCACGGGCGGAATGGGATTGGCGATGGCGTGAGTCCAGGCGGCGCCGATTTCTTCAACGGAGCGCCCCATTCCCAACGCGTAAATCTTCGCCGAAGCCGCCAGCGCGCCAACGGCCACGGGAATATCGTAGCGGCGGCCATGCGAGTCGGTCACATTGGTAAAAAGAAATGCGCGGCGCTCGTCTTCGGGAATCCCTCCGATGAATTGCCAGCGGACCAGCGGGTGCAGTTCCGTATCCTTGTTGATCGGCCTGTCCACGCGCACCAATAGCCCGTTCGCCTCGAGCACGGCCAGGTGCGTCTGAAGATCGAGGCTCGGTCCGCTCACGATCGGCTACTTCCACACAATGACGAGGATCACCGCAAGAATGGCGCTTACGACGAGCTGCAGGATTTGCCACGGCAGGCAAATGCGAAAAATCTCGCCGTCCTTGCCTTTGATGTTCGCCAGCGAAGCGGCATAGGAAATCTGCGTGGGCTTAAGCGCGTTGGGCGGGCCCATCGTGAGCACCGTCACGATTCCCACGAGCAGCATGAGCGGAATGCCCAGCATGGGCGCGATGCGCACCTGCATCTGCGAGAGCAGAAAGTCTCCCGGCAAGCCCTGGCCGAAAGCCATGCCCCCGAGAAAAGCAACGGCAGGATAGAGCGAAGCATACAGCAGCTTGCCCCCGCTCGAGAGCACTCGTCCCAGAAGCGCAATCTGTCCCGCGTCCACCATCAGGTATACAGTCGCACTGCCGACCAGCAGAGTGGTCAAAGGAGCGCGGCTACGGCGTGTGGCGGTGAGCAGGTCCTTCCCCAGATGGGCGCGCTTGCAACGGAAAAGATAAGCCACAAGCGAAGTCACCAAAATAAAAAATCCAGCAGAAGTGAAGATATTGATCGCAAAGGGCCGGTATCCCCAGGCGGCTACACGGAACTCCACGTGCGTCAACGCGTCCGCTATCGCTGGAATTTTTGTGAGCAGAACAATTGTTATTCCCAAAAGCAGCGGTCCATAGGCGCGAAACATCATTGCCCCTGTAACGGATGGACGCAAGGCTTCGGGCCGGGCCGCTCCCACCACACTCTCCACCGATTGCCTCATGGTGAGCCGCCCATAGAGAAAGATACTTCCTAACGAGATGGCCGCCCCGGTGACGAGCATCAGCAGGTAGTACGCCGGCCAGATCTGCGTGAATAGAACGATGGCCAGCGTATTGCCCAATCCCATCATCCAAAACAAAACCTGCGTCTCCCAGTCCCAAAATCGGAATCCCAGAATTTTCAAGAATCCCAGCAGCGAAACGAACACCAGTGGGATACTCAGCAAACCCGCGCTGCGCACAATGTCGATTATGGGAACGCGGCTTGCGGCGTTCGAGATGGTCGGCGCGATGAAGAGGCTATTGAACGGCAGCGTCCAGGAAAAATAGACAAGATAGCTGGAGCACGCGGAAAGTCCGTCGAACCCCAGATCTACGAGACCGGGAATCGTCACCGGATAGGTGGCGAAGCCGTTGAAGGCGGCGATGAAACCGCCGACAACCGTCACCAGAGCTACGGCCCGCCCTTCCTGGTCCCAACTGGGAAGGATCGACTGCACCGATTCCAGCAAAATTTCGAGCAGACCGGTATTCCGATATGCTTGCCCAAAAATCTGTCCCGTATAAAGAACGAGAAAGCCCGACCACATGGAAAGATTTCCCCAGATGGAAGCCTCCAGGCTTCGCAGCGGAGTCATGTGGTAATAGCCAAGAGCGATAACCAACTCCACGATCCACGCGGCCGCAACAGCGCGAACGGCGTCCCATTTAAAGATCAGGAATGCCGAAAAAAGCACCGCGAATGGCGCCAGCGTGATCGCGACTTCTAGGCTCGTGTGCAACAAAGAGGTCCTTGGCGAATGGCGTACGGAGCGGCCCGAACGTCTCTTTACAAAGGCCTTTGCAAAACGGGTGCCGCCCGAACTGGGCAGCCATTGTGTCACGTTCGTCCGGCGAAAGTAACCCCAAGCTCCTCGTTCGGCCCTTACGAACATCCAATGGAGAGCATGTACTCATTGCTGAAGCGTGGTTCATGCTTCGAGACATTGGCAAACCCGTCTCACGTATCATGTGAAAAAGGCTTCCGTTATTACGCAGCCGGCTCAATTTCAGCGGTCTTCACGGAGGAACAGGTGAGCGAAAGCGCAAGAGAGTTCGACGAACTTCTGTCGCGAGTGGGACGCCTGGAAAAAGAAAATCGCAGGTTTAAGCGCGGCGCGCTGGTCTTGCTGGCCGCGGCTCTTTCCATCGGCTTGTTGGCCCAAACGAAACCGGCGCCAAGCACTCAAAAGCCCAAGGCCGCCCCCCGCCCCGCGGCCAAACCCGCCGAGCCGCCGCCTCCTGGTCCCGTCGTTGCGACGACCGTGGAGGCGCAAAGCTTCGTACTGAAAGACGCCAACGGACACGTGCGCGCCGAACTGGCCATGATGGGATCGACGCCAAGCCTGAAATTCAGGGATGAGAACGGTTCGGCGCTGGTCACGCTCTCCCTTAATGACAAGCCCGCCGGGCCCCTGCTCTTGCTGTCGGATCCGCAGCATCACGCATCGGTGGCGCTGAGCGTCCTGGAGAACGCGGGACCCCAGCTTTCACTTGCGGGCGAGCGGCCCGAAATACAGATCCATATGGGCGTCGCTCCCGATGGCACAAGCCTCGAACTCTCCGACAAAGATGGCTTCATGACCAGCATCGGCAACGGCGTGTTGCCGAAAAATGGACAAGTAAAAAACACCTCCGCCGCCTCCATCGTGCTTTTCGGCAAAGAACACAAAGTGCTCTGGTCTCAGCCGTAGAGCCTGAGAAGCACAACGCCCCTCAAGCCCCGGCCGGCAAGCAGGTCGCCATGGCTCTCCGTCGTTGCAAGCGGAAGCAGCCAAGTGTATAGTGTGCGCTGGCCGGAACGCTAAAAGTGCAAACTGGGGAGACATCCGGCAGGAGCACGGAAACCGCTGCGGTTCTAATCGATTGCGCTCAAAGAATTTCTTATACCGTCTACTTACGGCAAGGAGGGGAGTCAATATGAATTTCGGA
>Ga0335077_10007042_pt1 | contig 13915 bp, 8 predicted proteins | sample Lox_Sample_31_FD_207151 | JGI IMG/M metagenome (GOLD analysis project Ga0335077, IMG submission 207151) | Soil microbial communities from Loxahatchee National Wildlife Refuge, Florida, United States - Lox_Sample_3.1 | ecosystem: Environmental > Terrestrial > Soil > Wetlands | place: USA: Florida...
CGCGGAACTGCTCGAACTCGTCGAACTGGAAGTTCGTGAACTTTTGAAGAGCTATCAATTTCCCGGCGACAAGATTCCGGTGATCAAGGGCTCGGCGCTGTTGGCGTTGAACGGCGACGCCAAGTGGGAAAAGACCATCGACGAATTGATGGACGCGGTGGACAAGAACGTGCCTCTGCCGGTGCGCGACGTGGACAAGCCGTTTGCCATGCCGATTGAAGATATTTTTTCGATCAGCGGGCGCGGCACGGTGGTGACCGGGCGCGTCGAGCGCGGCAAGGTGAAAGTTGGCGAAGAAGTCGAGATCGTCGGTTTCCGCGCGACGCAAAAGAAGGTTGTGACCGGCGTGGAGATGTTCCGCAAGCTGCTCGACGAAGGCATTGCGGGCGACAACGTTGGGCTGCTGCTGCGCGGCACGGAAAAAGACGACGTGGAGCGCGGGCAAGTGGTGTGCAAGCCGGGCTCGATCACGCCGCACACGAAGTTCAAGGCGGAAGCGTACGTGTTGACGAAGGAAGAAGGCGGGCGGCACACGCCGTTTTTCACGGGGTACCGGCCGCAGTTTTACTTCCGGACGACGGACGTCACTGGGGACGTAAAGCTGCCGCAGGGCGTGGAAATGGTGATGCCGGGCGACAACGTGAGCTGCGAAGTCAGCTTGATCACCCCGGTGGCGCTCGAGAAGGGCTTGCGCTTCGCCATTCGCGAAGGCGGCCACACCGTCGGCGCCGGCGCCGTCACCGAAATCCTGGAGTAGCGCGCATAGCGCGAAAGGAATAAGCGATGCGCGAGACGATTACGCTGCAGTGCGGGGAGTGCAAGAACCGCAACTACACGACAACGAAAAACAAGAAGAAGCACACCGAGCGGCTGGAAACAAAAAAGTTCTGCAACACCTGCCGCCGGCAGACGGCGCACAAAGAAGTGAAGTAGCTTTTGGAAGTTGTCAGGGGCAGAGAGCGGGCCGGTTTTGAAATTAGGGGAGTCGTCCAACGGTCAGGACTCCGGTCTCCAAAACCGGGTATGGGGGTTCGAATCCCTCCTCCCCTGCCAGGCTTAAGTATCGGACGAGCGGAAGCCCGTCCGGCAGAACGATGAGGAATTATGGCGACGCAGGCGGCCAAAGTGAAAAACGAAGAAACCCAAGGCAGCGCCATTACCGAGGTGGCAGCCGGAGTCGGTGAGAGGGTCACCGGCTCAGTTGCGGGCACGCGGGAATTTCTGCACGACGTTCGCGTGGAGATGAAGCAGGTCACCTGGCCGAGCCGTGAAGACGTGGTGTCTACGACTTGGGTCGTGGTGGCCACGGTGGCTTTCTTTGGCGTTTTTCTCTGGATTGTGGACATGGGCGTTCAGTGGGGCGTGCAGTACATTTTCAAGAAGTTTGGCGTCTGAAGGGGAATAACGATCGATGGCAATGCAGTGGTACATCATTCATACGTACTCGGGCTTTGAGAAGAAAGTGAAAGAAAGCCTGGAGAGCCGCGTTGCAGCTTTCAACTTGCAGGACAAGATCGGGCGCGTGCTGATCCCGACCGAAGAAGTGATGGAAGTGCGCGGTGGAAAGAAAGTCGTCTCGAACCGCATGTCGTATCCGGGGTATGTGCTGGTGGAAATGGACCTCGACGAAAACACCTGGCACATCGTGCGCTCAACGCCGCGAGTAACAGGCTTTGTTGGTTCGGCGACGTCGCCTTCGCCGCTGAGCGATGCGGAAGTCGACTCCATCATCAACCGCGTGCACGTTCCCGCCGACCGGCCAAAACCAAAGGTTGTGTTCGAGCGGAACGAGCAGGTGCGCATCGTGGACGGGCCGTTTGCGAATTTCAACGGCAACGTCGAGGAGATCGACAACGACCACAGCCGGCTGAAAGTTTCGGTGACGATTTTCGGACGCTCCACGCCGGTCGAATTGGATTTCGCGAGCGTCGAGAAATTGGGCTAGGCGAAAGAACGCAGAAAAGAGTTTGAGGCAGAGACATGGCAAAGAAGATTCAGACGACCATTAAGTTGCAATTGCCCGCAGGCAAGGCGACTCCGGCGCCGCCCGTCGGCACGGCTCTGGGGCCGCACGGGCTGAACATTATGGATTTTTGCAAGCAGTTCAATGCGAAAACCGCCAAAGAACCGGACGGGATGATTTTCCCCGTGCTCGTGACCGTTTACACGGACCGCACGTTCACTTTCATTTTGAAGACGCCGCCGGCTTCCGTGCTGCTGAAGCGCGCGGCCAACATCGCGAAGGGTTCTGCGGAGCCGAACCGCAACAAAGTCGGCAAAGTGACCAAGAAGCAAGTCATCGAAATTGCAAAGATCAAGCTTGTTGATCTCAACACCACCAATCTGGACTCGGCAGTGCGCACTGTGATGGGTACGGCGCGCAACATGGGTCTGGAAGTGGTGGAAGCCTAGAAGTTCAGGCGCTCCGAGGTCGCAGAGGACAGAAATGGCGAAGAAGTCCGGAAAGCATGTAGAGAACGCGCGCAAAAAAGTAGAAGCGCGCCCGTACAAGCTCAGCGAAGCGGCCGAGCTTTTGAAGAAGACGCATCACACGAAGTTTAACGAAACCGTGGAACTGGCAATCAACCTGGGGGTAGACCCCAAGCACTCCGACCAGGTCGTTCGCGGAACGGTCGGCTTGCCCAACGGTCTTGGCAAAACGGTGCGCGTGCTGGTGATTGCCGGTGGTGAAAAAGTTCGCGAAGCGCAGGACGCGGGCGCGGATTTTGTGGGCGGCGACGACGTGGTACAGAAAATCATGGATGGCTGGACGGATTTTGATGCCGTGATTGCCACGCCGGACATGATGCGCTCGGCAGGCAAACTCGGAAAAGTGCTCGGCCCGCGCGGATTGATGCCAAATCCGAAAACCGGCACGGTCACTTTCGAAGTGGCGAAAGCCATCAAGGAAGTGAAAGCCGGCAAAGTGGAATTTCGCGTCGATAAAGCCGGGATCGTGCATTGCGCGATAGGCAAGATTCAATTTGACGCGCCAAAGCTGGTGGAAAACGCCCACGCCGTGATCGACGCCGTAGTGAAAGCCAAACCGGCGGCCGCCAAGGGTAAGTACGTCAAGAAAATCACACTGACTTCGACCATGGGGCCGGGCATCACCGTTGACCTGGCTGAAGCGGAGGCGCTGGCGACCGCCGCGTAACGCGCGCGCTCCAGGCGAACGAATTTATGAAGAAACGCAGCGAAAAGCAGCAGGACCTGGACAAGCTGAAGAACGAGCTTGCCAAAGTCTCGACCGTTATTCTCACGACGTTTCAGGGCATTACGGTCGAGGACGACACCAAACTCCGCCGCGCGGTGCAAGCCGCGGGCGGGAAATACAAAGTCGTGAAGAACACCCTGGCGGAGCGCGCTGGCACGGGCACTCCTGCGGAGGGTTTGCTCAAGAACCTGAGCGGCACGAACTCCATCGCGTACACGGAAACCGATCCGGTGGCGCTGGCGAAAGCCATCACGAAAATCGCCAAGGACGTTCCCGCGTTTCAATTCAAGTCCGGCGTGGTGGAAGGGCGCGTGATTTCCATCGAGGAGATCAAGCAACTCGCCAATCTGCCGTCGAAGGAAGAGCTGATCAGCAAAATCATGTTTCTGCTGAACGCTCCGGCGCAGCGAATTGCGATGGCGTTGAACGCGCTGCCGCGCAACGTGGCGGTGACCGTCAACGAAGCGATCAAGGCCAACAAGTTTGGGTCCGGCGGAGGCAGCGCAGCACCCGCTCCCGAAGCGGCCCAGTAAGTTTATTTCTTAGATTTGAGAGGAGAAGAACGAGTCATGTCGAAAGTCGATACGATTCTGGAAGAAATCAAGGGGCTGACGCTGCTGGAGGCGTCGGATCTCGTGAAGAAAATGGAAGAAGCCTTCGGCGTCTCCGCAGCCGCGGCCACCGTGGTGGCGGCGGGCGGCGGCGGGGCGGCAGCCGGCGGCGGCGCGGCCCCTGCGGAAGAGAAGACGGAGTTCACCGTCGTGCTCACCGACGTTGGCGGCAACAAGATCAACGTCATCAAGGCGGTCCGCGAAGTCACCAGCCTTGGTTTGAAAGAAGCCAAGGACCTGGTTGATGGTGCGCCGAAGACCGTCAAAGAGGGCGTCAACAAGGACGAAGCCGCGGCGATCAAAAAGAAATTCGAAGAAGCCGGCGCCAAAGTCGAAATCAAGTAGTTTTCGCTCTGACAGGGATTCCGGACCGGCGCTGCTTATCGGGCGAGAAGCAGCGCCAGAGGGCATTACCTACGCAACGTCAGGCTGGGCATTGTTACAACTTCGCGCGCTCCGCTGGGAGCGCTTGTAGCCGTGTGCGCGGTGGCTTCGGGCAAGCCACGTCGCGCGGCGGCTATGTGTCTTTTCCGAGTTTTCCGCAAGCTGCCCGAAAGGGATGAGGTAGATTACGCATGCCGAATAACGATCAGCACGTCCGGGAACGTCAGCGTCTGGATTTCGCGAAAATCCAGGGCTCGATCCAGATTCCCAACCTGATTGAAGTCCAGATGAAATCCTATCAGCGCTTCCTGCAAATGGATCTGCTGCCGAGCGAGCGCGAGGACGGCGGGCTTCAGTCCGTGTTCACGTCGGTGTTTCCGATCAAGGATTTCCGCGAGATGTCGCAACTGGAATTCGTCGATTACTCGATCGGGAACTGGGAGTGCAAGTGCGGCAACTTGAAGGGCCTGCATCACTTGCGCGCCACTTGCCGGAACTGCGGCGCGTCCGTCGTCACCAATCCATATCAGACCGGCGACGTCATCTGCCACAAGTGCGGCACGTTCAACAAGAACACGCCGACGTTCTGCAACAAGTGCGGCGACCCGGTGGCCATGCAGCTGAAGTATGACGTGAACGAATGCCAGGAGCGCGGCATGACGTATTCCGCGCCGCTGCGCGTCACCATTCGCCTGACCATTTACGACAAGGATCCTGACTCCGGCGCGAAGACCATTCGCGACATCAAGGAACAGGAAGTTTTCTACGGCGACATCCCGCTGATGACCGAAAACGGGACGTTCATCATCAACGGCACCGAGCGCGTCATCGTTTCGCAGTTGCACCGCTCGCCAGGCGTGTTTTTCGAGAGCGCCAACAACCGCACCTATTTCCTTGGAAAGATTATTCCGTACCGCGGCTCCTGGGTGGAGTTCGAGTACGACACGAAGAACATCCTCTACGTGCGCATCGACCGCAAGCGCAAGTTCCTCGGCTCGATTTTCCTGCGCGCGCTGGGAATGAAGTCCAACGAAGACATTTTGCGGACCTTCTACCAGGTGGAACGCATCTCGCTGCGCGACAAGGATCTTTTCTGGAACGTTTCGCCGGGAATCGTGGACCGCAAGCTGACCCACGAAATTCGCAATCCGAAATCCGATGAAATCATTGTCGGCGCGCACAAGCGCATCACGGAAACTCTTTTCAAGGAATTGATCAAAGCGAAGATTTCGCAGGTTCGCGCCGCGCTGGCCGACCTCGAAGGCGCCTATAGCGTCGCCGATGTGGTGAACCGCCAGACCGGCGAAGTGCTGTTGGAAGCCAACAAGCCGCTGACCGCCGAACTCTGGCAGGCCTTTGCGGAAGGTGGAATCACGGAAGTGGATGTATTCTTCCCGGAGCGCGATGACATCGGCGTCGTCCTTTCGCGCACGCTGGACAAGGATGCTATTCGCTCTTCGAAAGAAGCGCTCATCGAAATCTATCGCAAGCTGCGTCCTGGGGATCCTCCGACGCTCGAGACCGCCACAAACCTGTTCCGCGGGATGTTCTTCGACCCGCGTAAATACGATTTCAGCCGCGTCGGCCGCCTGAAGTTCAACATCAAGATGGGGCTGGACACGCCGCTCGACAACCGCACGCTGGATACACCGGACTTCGTCGCGGCCATCAAGTATTTGTTCAAGCTGCGCAAGAACATCGGCGTGCTGGACGACATCGACCACCTCGGCAACCGCCGCGTGCGCGCGGTCGGCGAGCTGCTCGAAAACCAGTTCCGCATCGGCCTGGTCCGCATGGAACGCGCCATCAAGGAAAAGATGAGCGTGTACCAGGAAATGTCCACGGCTATGCCGCACGACTTGGTCAACGCCAAGCCGGTCATGGCAGCGATCCGCGAGTTCTTTGGCTCGTCGCAGCTCAGCCAGTTCATGGACCAGACCAACCCGCTTAGCGAAATCACGCACAAGCGGCGCTTGTCGGCCCTTGGACCGGGCGGCCTTTCGCGCGAGCGCGCGGGGTTCGAAGTTCGCGACGTGCACCCGACGCACTACGGCCGCATCTGCCCGATTGAAACGCCGGAAGGCCCGAACATTGGATTGATCAGCTCGCTCTCCTGCTTTGCGCGCATCAACGATTACGGCTTCATCGAGTCGCCTTACCGCAAGGTCAAGGGCGGGCGCATCATCGACTACGTCCAGATCGTCAATGCCGGCGACAGCGAATTCAAGGCCAGCGAAATTGTCGAGCGTGACAAGGTCGAAGAGCTCAACGAAGAACTGAAGCGCCGCAAAGTGGTGTACGAACCGTACTGCTTCTACCTTTCGGCGTGGGAAGAGGACAAGTACGTGGTGGCGCAGGCCAACGTCGCCCTCGACGAAAAACTGCGCATCACTACGGAACTCGTGAACTGCCGGCAGGCCGGCAACTTTGTGCTGAAGAGCCGCGAAGAAGTCGATTACGTCGACGTTTCGCCGAAGCAGCTTGTCTCCGTGGCTGCCAGCCTGATTCCGTTCCTCGAAAACGACGACGCGAACCGCGCGCTGATGGGTTCCAACATGCAGCGCCAGGCCGTGCCGCTGATTCGCGGCGAGGCGCCGCTGGTTGGCACCGGCATGGAACGCGTCACCGCGCGTGACTCCGGCGCGGTGGTGCTCTGCAAGCGCGAAGGCATCGTGGACCAGGTGGACTCCGAGCGCATCATCGTGCGCGTCGAGTCCGACCACTCCGGCGTGCTCAGCCGAGAAGTGGGCGCGGACATCTACCAGCTCATTAAATTCAAGCGTTCGAACCAGAACACCTGCATCAACCAGAAGCCGCTGGTGCGCGTGGGCGATCGCGTGAAGAAAGGGCAAGTGCTTGCCGACGGCCCCTGCACCGAGAGCGGCGAACTGGCTCTTGGCCGCAACGTGCTGGTGGCCTTTGTTCCGTGGCGCGGATACAACTTTGAAGACGCCATCCTCGTCAGCGAAAAACTGGTGAAGGACGATTACTACACTTCGATCCACATCGAGGAGTATGAAATCGAGGCACGCGACACCAAACTGGGTCCCGAGGAAGTCACCCGGGACATTCCCAACATTGGCGAATCGTTCCTCCGCAATCTCGACGAAAGCGGCGTCATCCGCATCGGGGCGGTCATCAAGCCGGGCGACATCCTGGTCGGCAAGGTTACGCCCAAGGGCGAAACCACGCTCACTCCAGAAGAGAAACTGCTGCGCGCCATCTTCGGCGAAAAGGCCGGCGACGTTCGCGACGCTTCGCTTTACTGCCCGCCGGGCATCGAGGGCACCATTGTCGACGTCAAGATCTTCACCCGCAAGGGTGGAGAAAAAGACGAACGCCACAAGGCCATTGAAGCCAGCCAGGTTTTCAAGCTGGAAAAGAACCTGGCGGACGAAATCCGCATCCTGACCGACGAGCGCCTCAAGCGCCTCTCGGATCTCCTTGGCGGCAAGGTTTTGCAAGCCGACTTGCACGACGAGAAGACCAACAAGCGCCTTTTGACCAAGGGCACCGAGCTGACGCGCGAGCTGATCGAGAAAATCACCACACGCAACCTCAAGCGCCTGAAGCTCAATGAGAAGGACCCGCTGCTAATCGAGAAGATCGAGGAAGTCGAGGAGATGACCTCGCGCCAGATCGATGTGCTGCGCAAAATCACCGAAGAGCGCAAGGAAAAGCTCAAGAAGGGCGACGAGCTGCCTCCGGGCGTGATCAAGCTGGTCAAAGTCTACATCGCGATGAAGCGCAAGCTTTCCATCGGCGACAAGATGGCCGGGCGCCACGGCAACAAGGGCGTGATTGCCCGCATCGTGCCGCAGGAAGACATGCCATACATGCCGGATGGCACTCCGGTGGAGATCGTTTTGAATCCGTTGGGCGTTCCTTCGCGTATGAACGTCGGGCAGATTCTCGAGACGCACCTCGGCTGGGCCTCCAAGGAACTGGGCCACAGCTTGAAGCGCCTGCTCAGCAAGGAAACCAAGGCCGAAGCTTTGCGCCGCTGGTTTAAGGAAGTCTTCACGGACACCGCGGTCTGGAAGAGCCTCGCGAAGCTCGACGATGACGAATTGCTTGAATACGCCGAAGGTTTCCGCGAAGGCATTCCGTTCGCCACGCCGGTATTTGACGGCGCGCGCGAGCCGGAAATCCGCCACTTGCTGGAAGTAGCGGGATTGCCAAACGCGGGCAAGATCAATCTGTTCGACGGCATGACCGGCGACCAGTTCGACCAGCCGGTCACGGTCGGCTACATCTACATGCTCAAACTTTCACACCTTGTCGATGACAAGATCCACGCGCGCTCCATCGGGCCGTATTCGTTGATCACGCAGCAGCCGCTCGGCGGAAAGGCGCAGTTCGGCGGCCAGCGCTTCGGCGAAATGGAAGTCTGGGCGCTCGAAGCGTACGGCGCCGCGCACATCCTGCAGGAGTTGCTGACGGCGAAGTCCGACGACGTTTATGGCCGCGCCAAGATTTACGAGGCCATCGTCAAAGGCGAACCGGGCATCGAGCCGGGCGTGCCGGAATCGTTCAACGTGCTCGTCCGCGAGTTGCAGTCGCTCTGCTTGGACGTGGAGTTGATGAAGCGGCAGAAGCCCACGTTGGAGAAGGCGGCAGATTAGGCAGAATTCGTTTGTTGTAGACGAGTGAGTTCGTAGTTTTCCGTAGTCGGGTTCTCAGCCGGGTCCATGCAGCATCGGCCCGCGTCCCTGGCGAAAGCCGGGGAGGAAGGAAACAACCTTGTACCGCAGCAGCCCTTATGATCGCGCCAGCTTGATCGCGGATTTCGATTCCATTCGCATCAGCCTGGCGAGCCCGGAAAAAATTCGCTCCTGGTCGCACGGCGAGGTCACCAAGCCGGAGACCATCAACTACCGCACATTCAAGCCCGAGCGCGACGGCTTGTTCTGCGCCAAGATTTTTGGCCCCGTCACCGACTGGGAATGCCTGTGCGGTAAGTACAAGCGGATGAAGCACCGCGGCGTTATCTGCGATAAGTGCGGCGTCGAAGTCACTCTCAGCAAAGTTCGCCGCGAACGCCTCGGCCACATCGAACTGGCATCGCCCTGCTCGCACGTGTGGTTCTTCAAGGGCCTGCCGAGCCGCATCGGCTATTTGCTGGACATTTCCATGCGCGACCTCGAGCGCATTCTGTACTTCGAGGCCTTCGTCGTTGTGGATCCCGGCGAAGTTGCCGTGCTGCGCGAGCGCGAAGTTCTGCCCGAGGAAAAGTACCGCGAACTCCAGAAAGAATATCCCGGCCAGTTCACGGCCAAGATGGGTGCGGAAGCCATCAAGGAACTGCTGCGCCGCGTGGAAGTGGACAAGCTTGCTGACGAACTGCGCGAGAAGATGAAGGCCGATCCGTCGCTCCAAAAGCGCATCAAGTACGCCAAGCGCCTGAAAGTGCTGGAAGCATTCCGTAAGAGCGGCAACAAGCCCGAGTGGATGATTCTCGACGTGATTCCGGTGCTTCCGCCGGAGTTGCGTCCGCTCGTGCCTCTGGACGGAGGCCGCTTCGCCACTTCCGATTTGAACGATCTCTATCGCCGCGTCATCAACCGCAACAACCGGTTGAAGAAGCTCATGGAACTGCACGCACCCGATGTCATCGTGCGCAACGAAAAACGCATGCTCCAGGAAGCCGTCGACGCGCTCTTTGACAACGGCCGCCGCGGCCGCGTGCTGCGCGGCACGAACAACCGTCCGCTCAAGTCCTTGTCCGACACGCTCAAAGGCAAGCAGGGCCGTTTCCGGCAGAACTTGCTCGGCAAGCGCGTGGACTACTCTGGCCGTTCGGTCATCGTGGTCGGCCCGGAACTGAAGCTCAACCAGTGCGGTCTGCCCAAGAAAATGGCGCTCGAGCTTTTCAAGCCGTTCATCTATCACAAGCTCGAAGCCCAGGGTCACTGCACTACCATCAAGCAAGCCAAAGAAATGGTGGAGCAGCAGGAGTCCGTCGTTTGGGACATTCTCGAGGACGTGATTCGCGAGCATCCCGTGCTGCTGAACCGCGCCCCGACCTTGCACCGCCTTGGCATTCAGGCGTTTGAGCCAACGCTGGTTGAAGGCAAGGCCATCCGCATCCACCCTCTGGTTTGCACCGCGTTTAACGCGGACTTCGACGGCGACCAGATGGCCGTGCACATTCCGCTATCGCCGGAATCGCAGGTCGAAGCGTCGGTGCTGATGCTCAGCTCGCGCAACATTCTTTCTCCTGCGCACGGTTTGCCGCTCGCGGTGCCGTCGCAGGATATGGTTCTGGGCATCTACTACCTGACCAAGAACAAGCCCGGCGCCAAGGGCGAAGGCCGCGTGTTCGGCTCGACCGAAGACGTGCTCCTCGCGCTGGAAGCCGGCGAAGTCGAACTGCTGACCCCGATTCGCTTGCGCTATACGGGTGAAGTCATTGACCTCACCACCGCGTACGACAACCAGGACGTGACGCACACCGAGCCAGTGAAAATGGAGCGGCAGTTCATCCAGACCACTGTCGGCCGGGTGATTTTCAACTCGCACTTGCCTGTAAAATTCCCATTCGTTAACGGCCTGCTCAAAAAGAAGGGTGTTCAGCAGCTCGTCTATTACGCTTACTTGCGGTTTGGTCTCACAGATACGGTCGTCCTGCTCGATCATCTGAAGGCGTTGGGCTTCACCTACGCCACCAAGTCCGGCATCTCCATCGGCATCGATGACATGTTTATCCCGAGCGATAAGTACAAGCTCGTGGACACCGCCGAAAAGGAAGGCGTCAAGGTCCAGCAACAATACCTGGACGGCGCCATCACCAACGGCGAGCGCTACAACAAGGTCATCGCTATCTGGGGGGACGTCACCGAAAAAGTTGCCGACGAAATGTTCAAAGCTCTCGAAGGGCAGGACAAAGAGGGCAACATCAACCCCGTCTATGTTATGGCTGACTCCGGAGCGCGTGGCTCGAAGCAGCAGATTCGCCAGCTCTCCGGCATGCGCGGCTTGATGGCCAAGCCCTCCGGTGAAGTCATCGAGACGCCCATCACTTCCAACTTCCGCGAAGGCCTTACGGTGCTGGAGTACTTCATCTCCACACACGGCGCGCGCAAGGGCTTGGCCGATACGGCGCTGAAAACCGCCGACTCCGGCTACCTGACCCGCCGCCTTGTGGACGTCGCGCAAGACGTCATCATCAACGAACTCGATTGCGGCACCAATGACGGCATCTTCGTCGAGCCCATCGTCGAAGCTGGCGTCGAAGTCGAGCCGCTCCGCGACCGCATCGTTGGCCGCGTGTCCCTCGACAAGATCAAGGATTTCGAGGGCACTGTCATTGTTGACGTGAACCAGGAAATCACCGAGGAACTCGCCAACCAAGTGCAGGGAGCGGGTATCGAGCGCGTGCGCATTCGCTCTGTGCTCACCTGCGAATCCCGCCGCGGCGTTTGCGCGCTGTGCTACGGGCGCAACCTGGCCACAGGCCGCATGGTCGAACTCGGCGAAGCCGTCGGCGTCATTGCCGCGCAGTCCATCGGCGAACCCGGCACGCAGCTCACCATGCGCACGTTCCACATCGGCGGAACCGCCACGCGCGTTTCCGAGCGTTCCACGCTCGAAGCGCGCAACAACGGTGTCATCAAGTTCGTGGACCTCAAGTTCGTCGAGGGCCGCGGCGGCACTTCCATCGCCATGAACCGTTCCGGCCTCATCGCCATTGTCGATGAAAAGGGCCGCGAGAAGGAGCGCTACCACGTCGTGTACGGCGCGCGCCTCCGCGTGCAGGACGGCGAACACGTGACCCACGGCCAGATCCTGGCGGAATGGGATCCGTTCACGTTCTCGATCCTTACCGAGACCGGCGGGTCCGTGAAGTTTGAGGACCTCAAGCAGGACCCCAGGGGCGGCTCGACCATCGAGGAACAGGTGGACGAAGTCACCGGCCTCTCGCAATTGGTCGTCATGCTGCCGCCGGGCGATGACAAACATCAGCCTGCGATCTTGGTCCGCGACAGCTCCGGCAAGGTTCGCAAAAAGTACCTCATGCCTTCCCGCGCGCACTTGATGGTGCAGGATGGCGATGACGTTCAGCCGGGCGACGTGCTGGCGAAGATCCCGCGCGAAACCACGAAGACGAAAGACATCACTGGCGGTCTCCCGCGCGTTGTCGAGCTCTTCGAGACCCGCAAGCCCAAGGACCCCGCCGTCATCAGCGAAATCGACGGCGCCGTCCGGTACGGCGAAATCGCCAAGGGCATGCGCAAAATCTACGTCGAGAGCGAGGATGGAAAAACCACCAAGGAGTACTCCATCCCGCGCGGCGTGCACATCAACGTTCAGGAAGGCGACCACGTGAAGGCCGGCGAAGCGCTCATCGACGGCCCGCTCAACCTGCATGACCTGCTTGCGGTGCTTGGCGAAAAGTTCACGCAAGCTTACCTGGTAAACGCCATTCAAGAGGTTTACCGGCTCCAGGGCGTGAACATCAACGACAAGCACATCGAGACCATTGCGCGGCAAATGATGCGCTGGGTGAAAGTCGAAGACGTGGGTGACACGACGTTCCTCCTCGAGGAGCAGGTGGACAAGTTCCGCTTCCGCGAAGAGAACGACCGCGTGATCGCCAATGGTGGCCGTCCCGCGACGGGTCGCCCGTTGCTGCTTGGCATCACCAAGGCTTCGCTTTCGACTGACTCGTTCATCTCGGCCGCCAGCTTTCAGGAGACGACTCGCGTCCTTACCGAAGCCGCCGTTGCCGGCAAGGTGGACTATCTCCGCGGTCTCAAGGAAAACGTCATCATGGGCCGCCTGATTCCTGCCGGAACGGGCCTCGAGCACTACCGCGGCATTCAGTTGCTGACGGAAATGCCCGCTCCCGCGCCGGTTGAGGAAATTCCCGAGGCCGCCGAGCTAACCGCCGAGGAAGCTGCGGCTTTGGACTTCCTCCAGAAGGACACGGAGGCGGACGCTGCAACCGAGGGCTAACGTCCAGCCGCTGATTCGCGGCAAGGCCCGCCTTAACCAAGACGATACGGCGTCCCGGTGCAAACCGCGGCGCCGTTTTCACTTACAGGGCATCACCTACAGGTGTCTGGCAGGAACCCTTCGCTCTCGGCTTCATTGCTGAACTCCTGCCGGAATTCCTAGAATAAGGAGCGCTGCATTTGCACTCCGATGCTGCCTGAATCCAGTGCGTAAGTGTCTCTGACGATGTCCGATAAAGAACAACGCGTTCCGCGGAACGCCGGCGGATCGCCGCCGGGCAGCCACCGTTCCTTAATCGCCTCACAGCTCGATCAATTCGAGAAGCGCCAAGGCGAACTCTGGAAACTTACGTTTATTGTGCTTTTCCTTCTCGTTCTGGCCTACGCATGGACCTCCTGGGATTCGATCCGTTCTTTGGCCCATCGGTTTGAGGCGTTGCCGATCGGCTTGGTGGTCCTGGTGGCGCTTTTCAGCTTGTATCTCTGGAGAAAGACGCGGGAAATTTCCGAGCTTCGCGGGCTCATTCGTGGCCTGGAAGAACGAGACGCGCAGCCGCCAAGTGAAAGGCAGCTCGACCAGCTCTTCGAAATGATCTCGCGTTCCCAGCAGGGCTACCGCGATTTGATTGACTCCTTCGACGACCTCCTGCTCGCCATCAGCCTCGACGGCAGAATCCGCGCTGCCAACCGTAGTTTTTCCGATTTGGTGCGGACTCCTTTCGCCCAGATCATCGGAAGGCCGCTCA
>Ga0335077_10007043_pt1 | contig 13915 bp, 8 predicted proteins | sample Lox_Sample_31_FD_207151 | JGI IMG/M metagenome (GOLD analysis project Ga0335077, IMG submission 207151) | Soil microbial communities from Loxahatchee National Wildlife Refuge, Florida, United States - Lox_Sample_3.1 | ecosystem: Environmental > Terrestrial > Soil > Wetlands | place: USA: Florida...
AGCGCGTGGGATGGATGTTCACGTTCACGGCGGCGGTTTACAACCTGGTGCGGGCGAGAAATCTGCTGAAGAAAGCAAGCACGTAGGAGGAGGTGCCGGTCAGCAGTCAAACGGCATCGCCAGAACAAAGCAGGCGGTCACGTGAACACCAGAAAAACAGTCCCGATCTCATTCAAGGAGCAAGAATTTTCTGTTTTTCGATATTTTTCAGCAACCTGCTACAATATCCGGCGGCGTATTTCCGGATTTCCACATCCCCCTGGGAGCATTCCGCATGGCCATTGCCACTATCAATCCCGCCACTGGTGAAGTCGTAAAGAGATTTGACGCTCTCACCGACGCGCAAGTCGACGAAAAAATCGGCAGGGCCGCCAAAGCGTTCCCGAGCTTCCGCCAAACCTCCCTCGCCGACCGCTCCCGCTGGATGGTCCGGGCCGCCGAAATCCTGGAAGCGGAAAAACAGGTTATTGGCTGGCTGATGACCCTGGAGATGGGCAAGACTCTCGCCTCCGCCATTGCCGAGGCAGAAAAGTGCGCAGGCACCTGCCGCTACTATGCCGACCACGCTCCCGCCTTTATCGCGGACGAAGTCATCCAGACTGCCGCGGCAAAGAGCTACATTCGTTATCAGCCAATCGGCATTGTTCTCGCCGTTATGCCGTGGAACTTCCCATTCTGGCAGGTGTTTCGCTTTGTCGCGCCCGGTTTAATGGCCGGGAATATAGGATTGCTGAAGCACGCCTCCAATGTTCCGCAATGCGCGCTCAAGATTGAAGAAATCCTCTCGCGCGCGGGTTTTCCCGATGGCGTTTTCCAGACGCTGCTCATTGGCGCCGCCCAGGTGGATCGCATCCTAAATGATCCGCGCGTCGCCGCCGCAACACTCACGGGCAGTGAGCAGGCCGGTGTTCAGGTCGGCATCTCCGCCGCGAAACGCATCAAAAAAGTGGTTCTCGAACTCGGTGGCAGCGATCCCTTCATCGTCATGCCCAGCGCCAATCTGGAAGAAGCGGCTGCCACTGCCGTGAAAGCACGAGTGATCAACAACGGTCAGTCCTGCATCGCCGCGAAGCGCTTCATCGTTCACGAACAGATCGCGGTTAAATTCGAGCAGGAATTCGTTCGGCGGATGCAAGGTTTGAAACTTGGCGATCCTTTCGACGCCAGGACGGATGTCGGCCCGCTCGCCAATCCCGAAGCCGTGCGGGACCTCGACGCCGACGTGCAGAAGACGATCCAGGCCGGAGCGAAACTACTGACCGGCGGCAAGCCCGTGCCCGGCCTGGGCAGTTTCTACGAGCCGACGGTGCTCACCAATATTCCGAAGGACTCTCCTGCCTATCGCGAGGAGCTCTTCGGCCCCGTCGCCAGCATCTTCCGCGTGAAAAACATTGACGAAGCCCTGGCCATTGCCAACGATAGCCGCTTCGGCCTTGGCGCCAGCGCCTGGACCAACGACCCTGCCGAGTGCGAGCGATTCATCAACGACCTCGAGGCCGGCATGGTCTTCATCAACCAGATGGTCGCTTCCGACCCGCGCGTCCCGTTCGGCGGTGTCAAGGCGTCCGGCCACGGCCGGGAACTCGGCCCCTACGGCATCCGCGAATTCACAAATGCCAAGACGGTGTGGATTCGCGACCTCGCCAAGTAAGCACGCGAGGTTCCGCGCGACTCGCTGCTCATTGCAGTTCAACTTTAGCGGATCTGTTCTGGCGCTCCCCGATTTCCAGTCTCTGCGAGCGATTGCACCAGCGCCGCACGAATGGGGACAACAACTTGGATGGTGCTCTATTAGACGGAGTTTTCTTTTTTGGTTGCCCGGCCGGTTTTCTGTCTGGCCCGTTTTGCCAGGGCCACTACCGATTGACTACCGAACACCGGAAGTAGCATTATTTGGGCTCTGACCCTGGACATTACGCCGGGCCCTACGGCGTCTTTCCGTTGTGGGCAACGCGCCGCTCCGTGCGTTAGGTCCACGACCGGGTCCGCAATTTAGCTCAATGGAGTGACTCCCGTGCCGAAAACTCTCGAGAAGAAGCAAGTTGAACGGAAACCTCGCGCCAAGAAGGAAGGTTTGACCGAGGCGCAGATTGCGGTTCACTGGAAGGAAGAAGAGTACATCCGGCCCCCGGCTCGCTTCATCGCTCAGGCCAACCTGAATGACCCGCACATCCTCGAACGTTTCAGCGAAAAGAATTTTCCCGAATGTTTCCGCGAGTACGCCGAACTTCTCCATTGGGACCAGTATTGGCACACCACGCTCGACACGAACCATCCTCCCTTCTGGAAGTGGTTCGTTGGTGGCCGCCTGAACGCGTGTTATAACTGCGTCGACCGCCATCTGGCGAAGTGGAAGAACAAAGCCGCCCTGATTTTCGTCCCCGAGCCCGAGGACGAACACCACGTCGTCGTGACCTACCAGGAGTTGTACCGCCGCGTCAACGAAGTCGCGGCCATGCTCCGCGACTTCGCCGGCCTGCACAAGGGCGACCGCGTCACCATCCACATGCCGATGGTTCCCGAACTGCCCATCACCATGCTGGCCTGCGCGCGTCTCGGGGTCATTCACTCCGTCGTCTTCGGCGGATTCTCCGGAGAAGCCTGCGGGCTTCGCGCCGCCGACTCGGGCAGCCGCGTTTTGATTTACATCGATGGCTATCACCGCAACGGCCGCTGGGTGGATCACAAGGCCAACGCCGACCTCGCCGTCGAAACCGCCAAAAAAGAGGGCCAACATATAGACAAAGTCCTCGTGTGGAAGCGCTATCCTCACAAGTACACTTCCGACTCCCCGATGATTATGGAGCGCGACTATTTCATCGACGATGTGGTCAAGGATTATCGGAACAGGGTCGTCGAGCCCGTTACCATGGATGCCGAAGATCCGCTCTTTCTCATGTACACGAGCGGCACCACCGGCAAACCCAAGGGCTGCCAGCATCGCACCGGCGGCTACATGGCTTATGTCACCGGCACCTCCAAGTTCTACCAGGACATTCACCCTGAAGACGTCTATTGGTGCATGGCGGACATCGGCTGGATCACTGGGCATTCCTACATCGTCTACGGGCCACTCTCTCTTGCCGCCACCAGCGTTCTCTATGAAGGTGTGCCGCAATTCCCGGATGCGGGACGTCCCTGGCGCATCGCGGAACGCCTCGACGTGAACATATTCCACACTTCCCCCACCGCCATCCGCATGCTTCGCAAGGCCGGTGCGGATGAGCCCAGAAAGCACGCGTACCGCTTCAAGCACATGACCACCGTCGGCGAGCCCATCGAGCCGGAAGTCTGGCGTTGGTACCACGAAGTGGTCGGCAAGGGGGAGGCCGTCATCGTGGACACCTGGTGGCAAACGGAAACCGGCGGCTTCCTCTGCACCACCAAGCCGGCTCTCGATCAGATGAAACCCGGCAGCGCCGGCCCCGCCTGCCTAGGAATCTATCCGATCATTTGGGATGAGGAAGGAAAGGAAGTCTCCCCGGAGACTCACGCGGCCGGCAACATCTGCATCCGCAACCCCTGGCCCGGCATCATGCAGACGATCTGGGGAGATCCCCAGCGATTCGTCAATAATTACTATAAGAAATACAACAAGAACCCGCACAGCAAGGATTGGCGCGATTGGCCCTACTACGCCGCAGACGGAGCTGTGCTTCCTTCTGACGGCTACTACCGCATCCTCGGCCGAGTCGACGACGTGATCAACGTCGCCGGCCACCGGCTGGGCACAAAAGAACTCGAGTCTGCCTGCCTTACGGTTCACGAAATCGCCGAGGCGGCTGTGGTCCCCATTGTCGACGAGGTCAAGGGCCGCGTGCCTGAGATTTATGTTTCTCTTAAGCCTGGCGTGCTTCCCAAGAAGGCCATTCTCGAGAAGATCACCGCCACCATCGAGACCATGATCGGGAAGATTGCGCGTCCGAAGCGCATCCATATTGTTCCGGACATGCCCAAGACGCGTTCCGGCAAGATCATGCGCCGCGTCCTAGCCGCTATCTCCAACCGCATGGACACCGGCGACATCACTACGCTCGCCAACCCGGACATCGTCGAGCAGATTCGTCAACTCGTCCAGGGGCGCGAGATTATGCCGCTCGAGGAAGGCCCCGAAGACATCAAGATGTTTGGCGACGAACGCTAGCCGGAACGCGGCGGGACCCTGTGCCGTTCAGCAACTCCTAGATCCTCATTTGGACCGGAGGGATGGCGCCATTTGCCGTCCCGGAGTGGAGGAATCCCTTCTGAAACCAGGATTTCAGAATCGGCGCGGGTCCGGGAGATCAATCTGCGCAGAGGATTTTAGCAGAACCTGCCTCGCTTCCTCCTCGCGCCCTTCTGCCCGCAGCGCCTTAGCCAATTGCTCGCGCGCTGCTTCCATGTCCGGCGCTTCTTCGAGCAGTTCCTGATACTCTTTCACCGCTGCGCTGTAGTGTTCCCCTGCAGAATAAGCGTTACCCAAGGCCAGCACAACACCTGGCTTGCCAGGCGCCAATTCTTTAGCTCTCTTCAGCGTGTCGATCGCCTGTTTTGTGTACCCTTCTCTCAGGTACACGCCCGCGAGGTCACAGTAGTACTCAACGTATTCCTGATCCAGGCGGATGGCAAATTCGTACGCCTTCACGGCATTCTCGAAATCGCCCGCGCGTTGATACATGGTCCCCCTCCCCGCATAAATCTCGCTGTAGCCCGGATGCAGCGTTTCCGCCTGGGCGTACACCCGCAGTGCATCCTCGAACTCGCCCTGTAATTCGCGGGCATGCATCTTTTGGACGCGCCTTTGCAAACAGTTCCGCCTCGCGCGCCGCACACTCCACCAAACGCGAGTAGTAGCAAACCGTCGAACGCTGCGCTTGAGTAGAAGGCAACTCCGGAGCCAATGCCGGCGTCTCGCTCGCCTGGCCGTATGCGGTGATCCAGTCCTGCCGCATCTTCGCAAGTTGCGCATATATCAAATGGACGTCCGGATTCTGCCGCTGCTTCGCCGCTTCGTTCTCTATCGTGAGCAGGGCGCTGTTCCAGTCGTTCCAGAGAAGTGCGGCGACAATCTCGTACAAGTAATCAGTCGAACCCGGCAAACGCAATCCCAGTTTCCAGGGCTTCCGCGGCGCCTTGGCCTCGCGTACCGCGCGAATCGTCTCCGCGTTCGCGCCTGCCGCGGGCAGAGCCATGTATGGAGAGTCCTCGGGGCGCTCGGTCAGCCCCCGGGTCTCCAACTCCTCGCGAATCTCTTGGCCCGTGAGCCCTTCGAGTTGCCACGCCAGCACCTGTTCCGGCGGAACTGGAACATTCGAATCGGGGGATTTGAAAGTCTCTTGAGGTGCTAAAGCCAACGCCGCAAGCAGAACCAAGGTAATCAAGGGGCCGCCTTGTAGAGGAGGGACACTATTCGCTCTACTGTTCTCTATCGGGCTTTATTGCCTCTGACTTTACAGATTAGATTCGTCTTAAGACCCTTGCCACGCGCTCGGCGCCCAGCGGGGCGATGATAGCTTACGCCGTCGTGAATCTGATGGCCGCCCTCTCGCTGGCCCTCTTCCGTTTCCAGCAGCGCGACCTCTAGCCCCGGCCTATTCCTCCAGTGTCGAAATGTCTCCGATATCGCGCCCCAACTCCTGAGCCTTCAGCAACCGCCGCATGATCTTGCCGCTGCGTGTCTTCGGCAGTTTGTCCGGAAACGCAATATCCGCTGGCACAGCAATTCCACCCAGCACGTGCCGCACGTGGTCCTTCAGCTTCACGTCCAGATCCGCTGAAGCTTTGTGGCCCACGCGTAGGATCACGAACGCCTTGATGTTCTCGCCCTTGATTTCGTCCGGGCGTCCGATGACCGCCGCTTCCGCCACAGCGGGGTGGCTGACCAGCGCACCTTCCACATCGGCTGTCCCGATGCGATGTCCGGCCACGTTGAGCACATCATCCGCGCGTCCCACGACCGTGAAATAACCGTCCTCGTCACACAGCGCCACATCGCCTGTGGTGTATGCGTTCGGCACCTTGTTCCAATCGTGCGCGTACCTCGGCGCGTCTCCAAAACATGTCCGGAACATGTGGGGAAAGGGCTTCTTCAGCACCAACAACCCGCCCCTGTTTGGGGGCATTTTGTTCCCGTGAGAATCCACAACTTCCGCCACGACTCCCGGCAGTTGCTTCCCCGCCTTCGCTGGTCGCGCCGGAAAATGCGGCAGCGTACCCAGGCAAGGCCCACCCGTCTCCGTCTGCCACCAGTTGTCCGCCACGAAGGCCCACTCGCCGTTCCCGCAGATCACCCGGTAGGCCCACTCCAGCGCTTCCGGATTCAACGGCTCGCCGGCCACGGTGAACAGCCGCAGGCTCTTCAGGTCAAAAGCGCTCGGCAACTCATCGCCGTGACGCATGAACATGCGCACGGCCGTCGGCGCCGTAAACATCACCGACGCCCGATATTTTTCCACCAACTCCCAGACGATGCCCGGATGCGGGTAATCGATCGCGCCCTCGCGAAACATCGTCGTCGCCCCGGCAACCAACGGCGCGTATACGATGTAGGAATGCCCCACCACCCATCCGATATCCGAGGTGCAGAAAAACACGTCGTCGTCCCGGATGTCCCAGAAGCGCGTCATGTGGTAGTACGTCCCCACCATGTACCCGCCGTGAACGTGCACAACGCCCTTTGGTTTTCCGGTAGTGCCGCTGGTATAAAGCACAAACAGAGGATCCTCGGCGTCCATCACTTCCACCGGACAATTCGGCGACTGCTTCGCGATCAATTCGTAGAAATCCACGGCGTGCGCCGCGCCAAGTTCGATCACCGGTTTGATGCGCCGGTACACTACGACCTTCTGCACAATCTCCAACCCGGAAATTGCTTCTTCCACGATCGACCGCAGGCTCACGCGCTTGCCGCGCCGGAAACCAATGTCGGCGGTGATCACCACCTTTGCCTGCGCATCTTCAATCCGCCCGCGCAATGCCTGCACGCTGAACCCCGCGTAGACCACCGAATGCACCGCGCCGATCCTCGCACACGCCAGCATGGATGCCACCCCTTCCACACACAACGGCATGTACACCACCACTCGGTCACCCTTTTGCACTCCCAGGGATTTCAGACCGTTCGCTATCTTTCCCACCAGGTCCAACAACTGACCGTAAGTGATCTGCTGCTCCGTTCCGTCTTCGTTCGTGAAGATATAGGCGACCTTGTTGCGTCTCCCCGCTTTCACGTGGCGGTCCAGGCAGTTATACACAATGTTGCAGCGCCCACCGAGGAACCAGCCGAACGTCGGAAAGTTCCACTCGAAAATCTTGCTCCAGGGCTCGTGCCAGTGCAACTCGTTCGCGATCTCCGCCCAGAATCCCTCCGGATCCTCGACCGAGCGCCGGTACTCGCTCTCGTAGTCCTTCAACCGCGCTTCCCGCTTGAGAAACTCCGGCGAAGGGAGTTCTCGTTCACTGTGTAGCAAGTGGCGGATATGTTCTTCGGATACGTTGGCGTGTGATGACATGCCTCCTCCTGTGGGCGAGGTTTCGCAATAGAAGAGGCTCGAAAGGAATGGGCTATCATCACTCCAAGGATGGTTTGCTGTCAATGATGCCTGTGACAGCGCGCACATCCGCCCAGCCTCGTCCTCTAGGCGCGCCGGGCAGTCCACTTGCTTCTGCAATTAAGGTGTGGAGGTGGAAGCGCCGCAGGTCTGTTCGAGCGCGGCCTTCACGTCGGGATCGAATTGTGCGCCGCGCCAACCCTGCGCCAAGCATACTTGCCAGGCTTCCAGCCCGAGCGCGCCCCGGAAGTCTGCGCCCAGTAGGTTCGCCCCGTCGAGCTTCACTTGTCGCAGCACAGCACCAGCAAACGATGCTCCGCGCAGATCGGCTCTCGAAAGATCGGCCTCAAGGAGAATCGTTCCCTTGGCTTGTGCCCCGGTCAGGTTGGCGCCCATCATCTTCGCGGCGGAGAAATCGGTCTGTTCCAGCGTCGCCAGCGAAAGCACTGCCTCTTCCAACTTCGCGTCGCGCAAGTCCGCATGCGACAATTCCGCGCGCAGCATGTTGGCATGCCGGAGATTCGCACTGTACAGCGTCGCTCGCGAGAGGTTGGCAGTGGTCAACGTCCCTCCGTCGAGGTTTGCGTAGGACAAATCCGCATTCTGGAAAGCGCCAGCGGCAAACACCGCTCCTCGCGCGTCCACGCTCACCATGTTTGTCTTTTCTGCCAGAACGCGGTCCATCCGCGCCGATTTCAGGTTGGCTTCGCGCAGGTTCGCGCCGCGGAAATCCGCTTCTGCCAAGCTGGTTCCCTCGAGGTTGGCCCGCCACAAACGCGCATTCGCGAAGGCGGCGTGGTACCCGCGTGCGTAACGCAGATTGATTTCGTTTAGCCGGGGCCCGGTAGCGTCATTCGTCGATGCCTCGGCATTCCCCGCCTTATCTCGCGAGCTCGAAATGGTTTCGTCACTGATTTCCGCATACGGGCGGTAGCCCACCGACTGAAATGCGGTCGCCGCCCAGCGCCGCACGTCCCCCGCTCCAACCTCCGGCCGCAGCGTGGGGTCTCCAGGCAACCCGCGAATCACTCCCAGCGAGAGCAGAAACAACCCAATCCCGGCCGCGACCGGCAGGCGGAGGGCCTTCAATACGTCCCGCATGAAGTGCGGCGTGCTTTCTTCGGTCCAGTCACCTGGACGCAACACGCGCTTTACAATGCGCGGCAACCCGCAAGCCGCCACACTCGCCACCGTAAACAGCAACACATGCAGCAATGTTCCGCGATAGTCCTGCAACACCAGGTATCTCAGCCAGAAAAAGAAGAGCGTCGCCGGCACAACCCAATACGCCAACAACATGGCTACGTAGCACTCCACCATTCCCAGCGGCGAACGCGGATCTCGCGCCCATCTCAGGTGCGGCCGGATGGGCCCCATCAAGTACCACCGGCCATCTTTCTCCGGCGTCTGTCCGTCCGGGAACACCGCCGGGTGCGCGCCCATGCTTCCCCAAAGCCGCAATAACAAGAATTGCAGCCGCAGGTACAGCACGGTCAGCAGCAGCGGCGCACCAAGATAGAATCCCTGCAAAGGCAACAAGTTCGGGATCTGCGGTGATCGCCAGGCCGACTGATCCAACAGCAAACGTACGTCCGACGTCATCGCGATCACTGTGCAGGCCCCAACGCACAGCGCCATCAGCATCAGGTAAAACCATCGCGCCGCCTGCGTGAACTGCTCGATCGTCCGGCTGCCGTTCAGCGCCGAAACCGCCTCCGGCAATGTCGCGTCGAACAGATTCGCGCCGCCCAGCCTACCCGCCCAGAGTCCCTGCGAACCGTACAGGTTCGCGCCCATGAGGTTCGCGCCCGAGAATTCCGTGCCGAGCAGATTCGCATCCCGCAGGTCGGCTTCTACGAGGTTGGCGTTGCGCAGATTGGCCATCGACAAATCCGCACCGCACAGTTTCGCCTTTTGCATTTGCGCGCCTTGCAGATTCGCGCCGGTCAGGTCCGCGTCCGTAAGATCCGCGCCGGAAAAATCTCCCCGTGTGCCCTCTTTTCCCCCGCTCTCCACCCATAGCCGGTGCTGGTCCAGGGCTTGTGCGACCTCCAGCAGGTCCGTTGACGATCCGTAAGACTCCGGAACAAGGTCCGGACCCGAAGCAACGTCCTCCTCCGATTCCGGTTCCCCAAGGTTCCCAGCTACGGTAACCGGTTGCGCTTCGGGCTCGGCTGGAGTCCCGCCCTGCGCCTCGCGGGCAGCTCTGGGCGTCTCGCCTTCGGAAGGTTCCGGAGAAGTTCTCGCAGCGGGCAAGCTGGCCGGTGCAGGCGCTGCGTTCGCGTCCTCGGTCTTTGTTTGATCTGCGCTTTCCTCTAGGTCTTCCACTATTGGCGCTTCGAACTCAGATCTCCCTGCCGGGAGCGATGTCCCCTTCACCAGGTCCTGCACCAGTTGCTCTTCAAACAGCGCCAATATCTTTCCTTCGGTTTCGGGGTTAGGTGCAAGCGCGCCGTATTCAGCGAGCTCTTCCGGCGTGGCGAGCCGCTCTGGGAGCTTTTCATCCCGGCTCCAAGAGAAGCCAAATATTTTCTTGGCCGGCTGATCCGGCATAGTGGTCGTCCCTGCCGCTTCCTGCAAAGGAAGCAGTTCGTTTCCCCGGCGGGTGGGTACTTGCATCTTCGCCCATCGTGCCGGGAAAAGCGCCTGACCCAAAGTACAGGCGCTTCCTGGACGGCAACGAGGCGTAGCGCTCCAAGGCAAGGCACTACAAATACATCGCGGTGAAACGGGATTCAAGAGCGAAGGGAGACTGAAGGTCAGGTATCTGCTACCGATTTCCCCAACGGACCCCAGGGTTCCCAGTCCTCCAGCCGAGCTGATAACCGAGAACTGAAAACTCAGAGCTCAAAAAACTGCCGGGGCGCTCCGCTGAGGGGCCGAGGCACCCCGGCTATTCCTGCCCGCCTCCGCAGTGAGCGAGCAAGGAATCTGCACGGCAAAATCCAGGCGGCGTCTTCGCGTGCCTTACTGTTCTTCGGTGCCGCGCAAGAATTCGTACCGCTCAATCGCTGCCACCACTCCCACGGAACCTTCATCGCGCGGTTCGGTCCGTTGTACGCGGCCAAGGCAGCGTACACGCACCGGTCCCGCCAGCGTGATCTCGTTCGGCAGGGTCAGCAGGATTTCGACGGGCGAGCCTTCCTTGACGTCCTTGCTGAGGAAGAAGTAGACCCCGCGGGAACTCACATCTCGGGATTCAGTGTTCGTTTCGCCAACCGCTGCCCCTGTGGTCCAACGTACGGTGAGTGGCAGCCGCATGGAAAACCTTTGGGTCGTGCGGCGCTCTGAGCCGGTCAAGGCAAACCTCCCTGTTCGAAGGACTGAGTTTATCCGCCCTCACCCGGCAGAACAATAGAACTCGGGATTCAAAAAATTTGACGGTGGAAAAAGTACGAATGTACTAGGACTCCGGCCCAGTTACTCCGGGAAACCCGGATTTTGGGGGTTTCTATTCTTCCCCTTTGGAAGCGCGGGAAGCCACGATTCGGCGCAAGGTGTCGGCAACCTCCTGAGGCTTGAATCCGTAGGGCCCAGGCCCGGATTTGTATTCGATGCAGCCATCCCGGCCCACCACATATAACCGCTCCGGCCAGCCTGTATAAGCTCGTTCAGTCGCGTTGTCGAGTCCGTCGACCACCGCCGGGAACTTGATTCCCAGCTTGGCAACGCACATTTTCCCCATGGCGCTGCGTTCTTCCACGGTCTTCGGTTCCGTATACAGGACTTGGTCCCTTACGTTGTCGGGGTCCTGCCAGATATCGCTCGCATGCGCCTCGCGAATATACACGACGTAAAACGCTACCTGCTCCTTGTACTGCTCGTACAACGTATTCAGGGCGGGAACCTCCCGCCGAAAAGGCGGTCAAGTGTAGCTGCCGAAGACTAGCACCACGGGTTTCTGCCCCCGCAAGGAGGACAACTGGAAGTGGCTTCTGTGATCCGGGCTCTCCAGGGAGAAATCCAGGGCCAGCTGTCCTGGCTGGATGCTTCCGCTGCGCGTCTTCATCCAAATTCTTCGCAGAGGGAACACCCGAAAAGCGGCCCAGGGCACATGCATCATGGTTTTCGCAATCGCCTCGGGCTGTTGCGACATCACCAGAAAAAACGCGCCGCTAATCAGTACGTACAGCGCAATCCCCGCGGCCACGACTTTTAGAGCCACTTTCATATCCTGTTTACCCAGCCTCCTCGTCGTTCACAAGTGACAAGTCACGGGTTACAAGTCACAATTCACGTGCCGCTCTCAGAACAAGAACTTAAGCGCCAACTGCACCAGCCGCCCCGGCTGTGCCTCCGAAATGACTCCAAAGTTCGGCGAGCTAATGTCATTGTTTGGCAACCGGAAGTTTGGATGATTGAAAATATCAAAAAACTCCGCTCGGAACTGGATTGTCTTTGATTCGTGGATCGCGAAATTCTTGAAGGCTGAGAAATCCCACTGCTGGTATCCCGGCCCCTGCACGATGTTACGCCCGGCAGTGCCGAACTGCCCGGCCTGGGTCACGGAGTCCAGTTGCTGGAAAGCCGACTTGTTGAACCACTCCTGCGGCGTGCGTGGCCCGGAATTTGGATTGCCTGCCAGGTTCGGCCGGTTGCTCGAAAATCCTGAGATTTCCGGAGCCCCGCCCTGCAGGGACACGTCCGTGGAATCGTACACGGTAAACGGTGTACCGCTCATCAGCGTCGCAATACCGTTCACCTGCCAATTTCCCAGAATGTACTCATACCAGTTTTGTGGTTTGTTCCAGAATGGCAGCATCCATTCGTAGCTCAGCACCAGCCGGTGCCGCGAATCAAACATCGATCGGCCCCATTCCGCCCCCAAATCAAATGGATTCTGTGCCAGGTCGTTTTCCCCCGCCACGCTTTGCGAAGCTGAACCTGTAATGTTCAGCGACGAAACGTCATCGAGCGTCTTCGAAAGTGTGTAGGACGCCAGGAACGACAGCCCATGGCTGAAGCGCTTCTTCAGGCTCATCTCCAGCGCGTTGTAGCTCGAGTTCGCAATCCCGGCAATCAGTCCCACCGACGCGAAATTGCATGGACTGGGCGCCGCCAATGTGCAACCCGAATACAGCCGCCGTTGGTTCACGTTGTCCTCTGTGGAGACCGGTGTGCCGTCGGGATTTTGGCCGGGATAATAGACTGCGGGGTTGCCTTCAATGAACCTTGGCAATTTTGTTCCCTTGGTTCCGACGTAACCGATTTCCGCCAGCCAGTTGGCTCCGAAGGATTTCTGAATGTTCAAATTCCAGTCTTGCGCGTACGGCAGCCGCAAATTCTTGTCCACCGTGAGCAGGGTCATGGGCTGGGCGAAGCTACCGTTAAACGGATTCTCGCCATTGTATGGATCCGCAAAATTCGGGAAATTCACTTGCGGCGTCTGCAAATACGGCGCGGCGCTGACAGGCGCCTGCAACGGCCCGCCCTGCCCCGTGTAATAAGGTTCGTAAAAGATCCCGTATGCCGCGCTCACCACCCACTTGGCATTCCCCTTCACGTCCCACGCCAAGCCAACCCGCGGCGCAAACGCCGTTTTATCCGCGGGGATCAGTCCGGCGGGCACGCCAGGGTCGCCTGGAAACAATAGGCCCTCCGGGGCAGTGGGAAACTCCGTCGACTGCACCCCCGGCTGGAACAGGTTCATGCGGTTGTGAATCTCCGTGTACGGAAACGGCAATTCATAGCGAAGGCCGGCATTCACCGTCAGCCGCGAGGTCACACGGTAGGAATCCTGCGCATACAGATTCATGCTGTTGCCGCGCAGACCGCGCGTTGGGTCGCCCCCGCCTTGCAGGAAGAACACCGGCTGCCCGAACAGGAAGCTTGCGAAGGCGTCGTTGACCGGCGCCGGCGCGAACACGAAAAATCCGTTCGAGGCAATTCCGAAGAGCATGTTGATCGAGTCGTGGCCGTAGCCACCGCCAAACTTCATCTCATGACGGCCATGAACCCACGTCAATGCTCCGGACAAATCGAATGCGTCTTCATACGTATTGCGCGGACCAGTGATGGGATCGCCGATCGACGCATAACCGCTGATCTGTACGAAGGGAGGCCCGATGGCTGCGTCCAGGCTCGGCTCATACTGAAATCCCAGGCTCGCGGGGGTGGTATGGTTCAAGTGTTCCGTGAAGAGAAACTTATTCCGCAAAAACGAGAAGCGGGCGACTCCCGTCATTGTCGTCGAAAACGTATGAGTTTCCTGGGCGACGAAATTCTGTGCCCGCTGCGCCTCTCCCACCGGAAATCCCGGCAAATTTGCTCCCGCCGTGGAGAGTGGGTCCGTGGAATTCCCCTGGCTGAACATATAGCGGAAGTTCAGAACGTCCCTCGCCGTCAGGTAATGATCCACGCGGATTCCGAATTGGTCGTTGTTCTGA
>Ga0335077_10007044_pt1 | contig 13915 bp, 15 predicted proteins | sample Lox_Sample_31_FD_207151 | JGI IMG/M metagenome (GOLD analysis project Ga0335077, IMG submission 207151) | Soil microbial communities from Loxahatchee National Wildlife Refuge, Florida, United States - Lox_Sample_3.1 | ecosystem: Environmental > Terrestrial > Soil > Wetlands | place: USA...
TACCTGACCCTAACCTCCCAGCGCGTCCAGCCAGCCGCGGTCTTCTTCGCTCAGCGGGGCGTGGGCGAGCAAGTCCGGGCGGCGCCGCCGGGTTTTTTCCAGAGCCTGCCGCCGCCGCCACTTTCGGATCTCTTCGTGGTTGCCGGAGAGCAGCACCTCCGGCACTTTCCAATCCCGAAACTCCGCCGGCCGCGTGTAGTGCGGACAGTCGAGGAGTCCGTGCCGCACTTCCGGCGCGGCGTTCGCGGGGATCACGAAGGAATCCTGCTCGCGCGACTCCTCGTTGCCGAGCACCCCCGGAATCAGCCGCACCGCGGCTTCCATCAGGACGGCGGCAGGTAGTTCACCGCCGCTCAAAACATAATCGCCGATGGAGATCTCTTCCGTGACGAGGTGCTCCACCACGCGTTGATCGATCCCTTCGTAGCGGCCACAGATCAAGATCAGCCGTTCCACGCGGGAGAATTCCTCCGCCACGGCCTGAGTCAGCAAGCGGCCCTGGGGCGACAGCAGAACAATCGGCGGGTCGATCGTCGGCGCCTCGCTGCACAGAGTCTCCACTGCGCGAAAAACCGGCTCCGGCTTAAAGACCATCCCCGGCCCGCCGCCAAAAGGCCGGTCATCTACGGTGCGGTGCCGGTCGTCGGTATAATCCCGCAGATCGCGCAGCCGAATTGTGGCATGGCCGGATGCCATGGCCCGTTTCAGCAGTCCGTGCTCCAGGATGCTGCGGAAGAACTCCGGAAAAATGGTGACGATGTCGAACGTCATCGGCCAAACCAGGAGTCAGGAGACAAAAGTCAGAAGTCAGAAATTGCGAGATCCCTCCCCTGACTCCTGGCTCCTCTCTCCCTGATTCTAATCGTTCAATGCCAGCAGATCCTCCGGCGGCTCGATAACAATCGTCTTGCCGGCTGGGTCGATACTGGTACAGATTTCCTGCGCCAGAGGAATGAGCACTTCACCCTTTCCGTCGGGCCGGAGCACATGGAGGACGGGCACGCCACCCGTGGGTTCAACCTCGGTTACCGTACCGATCTCTTCGCCCCGGGGTTCCCGGATGACCCGGCATCCGTGCAATTCGCACCAATAGTAGTTATGTGGTGGAAGCACGGCGCGCTGCTCCCACGGAACCAGAACATGCAGGCCCCGCAAACAGGAAGCGCTCTCGATGGAGTCGACTCCTGAGAGCTTCAGGATCATTCGGCCCTTGTGGGGCCAAAAATGCTCCAACCTGACGGGCTTGGGAGGCTGGCCGGGAACCTCCAGGAATACGGGCGGGAGTTGTTGGAAGCGCTCCGGGAAATCGGTGAGGATCTCCGCCACCACTTCTCCCCTGCGCCCCTGGGGCCGGAGTATGCGCGCAACAGCCAGGAAAAGCTCTGGTGAGTTTGGCGTCAAGATCTCTTCCGCTCTGCCCACCCCTGGCGAGGTACAGGGGACGACACGCGCCCCTACTCCAGGATTTCCAGCGTGAAACGCTTCTTGAGCTTCATGCCGGCGGCGTTGAGGATAGTACGTACAGAGCGAGCGGTCCGGCCCTGCTTCCCGATCACCTTCCCCAAGTCGGAGGGGTGCACCCGTAGTTCCAGCACAGTTACCTGTTCGCCCTCCACGGCCCGGACCGAGACTTCTTCCGGATTATCCACTAGCGCTTTGGCGATCTCTTCAATTAACTCTCTCATCTGGCCCTCCCGCGCACTCAAGCTGACATGCCAAGGTTAGTCGGAATCAGAGTGGTTGAGAACGCGTAACCGCAACTGGAGCGGATACCATGGCGGGCGCTGGAGCCGGACGCTTTATTCATGGCGCCGGCGCCGGTGCCGGCGCTGGAAGCCTCTTCAAGAAACTCTCTACGGTTTCCGAAGGTTGGGCGCCCTGCCCGATCCAATAATCAACGCGCTCGCGATCCAGCACAATCTCTGGCGGAGTGCGCCGGGGATTATAATGGCCGATAATCTCCACAAAGCGCCCATCGCGCGCCCTTTCGCGATCAATAACGACCACACGGTAGGTGGCTTTCTTTTTGGCCCCCGTACGGGCCAAGCGTATTCTTAACAATCTCCCCCCTTGTTGACTTTTGCGGGCGGCCTCAGGCCGCTTCCGCAACTTCATTTGCGATATTACTCAGGATGCCCGCAGCCCTTACGCCCCTGGCCGCACCGGCATTGCTAACTTGCTGAGTCCTTTACCCAACAGGCTCTGGCTCATGGACTTCATCATTTTGCGCATTTGGAAATATTGTTTCAAGACTTGATTCACCTCCTGGACGGAGGTCCCGCTACCCCGCGCAATCCGCTTTCGCCGCTTGCCATTGATGATCTCGTGATTGCGCCGCTCCTGGGGAGTCATGGAATCGATTATCGCTTCGATGTGAATCAGTTCTTTCTCATCCACCTTCACCTTGCCTGCATCCTTGAAAATCCCGAACTTGGGGAGCATCCCCAACATTTGCTCCATGGGTCCCATCTTGCGCACCTGCGTAAGCTGGTCCCGGAAGTCTCCCAGCGTGAACGTGTCAGTCTGGAGCTTGCGATGGACTTCAATCGCCTTCTGCTTGTCAATCTTCTGCTCGGCCTTCTCAATAAGAGAGAGGATGTCGCCCATGCCGAGGATGCGAGAGACAATCCGTTCCGGATAGAAAACCTCCAGTTGATCATACTTTTCGCCGATGCCCATGAACTTGATGGGCTGGCCCGTGACGTGGTGAATGGAGAGGGCTGCGCCGCCGCGGGCATCACCGTCCAATTTGGTTAGGATCACCCCCGTCGTCCCCAGTTGCTCATGGAACTCCTGGGCGCTGCGCACCGCATCCTGGCCAATCATGGCATCCGCCACGAGCAGGACTTCGCTGGGCCGTAACGTGGTGCGCAATTCACTGACCTCGTTCATCAGCTCCTGGTCAATATGCAGGCGACCTGCGGTGTCGACGATCAATACGTCGTGCCCCCGGTCAGCGGCGTCCTTGCGCGCCGCCGTGGCCAACTGGATGGGGGAATTGATTCCCTCACCCGCAAAGACCGGGATCTGGATGGCCTTGGCGATCACCGCCAATTGCTCGCGCGCGGCGGGACGGTAGACGTCCGTCGAAACCAGCATGGGGCGCCGCTTGCGGCCGGCCAGCCACAGGGCCAGTTTCCCGGAAGTGGTGGTCTTCCCGGAGCCCTGAAGACCTACCATAAGGAACACGGTAGGGTACTCTTTTGAAAACGTCAGCAGGGACGCTTCGCGGCCGAGGATTTGAATCAATTCATCGCGAACAATGCGGATAACTTCCTGCGCCGGCGAAAGACTGGAGCGAACCTCCTCGCCCCGCGCCTTGACTCGGACCCGATCCAACAACTCCTTCACAACATTGAGGTTAACATCTGCCTCGAGGAGCGCAATGCGGACCTCGCGCAGGGTTTCGTCCACTACCTCGTCGCTCAGAACTCCCTGGATGCGGAGGGTTTTGAATACCTTTTGCAGCCTGTCTTGGAGTGCATCAAACATGAACGTCAGCCAGTCACTAAAAGAACATCCGGCACCGGTCTGTTCCAATGCGGAAGGTCAACAAGAGCTACCAATACCCTTTCACGCCCTTTAACGGACCCAACCAAAGCGCGTCATATCAATATATCACCAGATTCGGGCGTAGGGAATGACGAAAGCGCTGCAGTCTTGTCGTTGACGTATTCAGATCAGGCTGCCGTCTTTATGGTGAGTTCTCCAGCAATAGAGTTGTTGCACCGCAACCGACAACACGCAGATCCCGCCGGCGATGGAAACGCTTATCTCCAGCAGGTACTGAAGCATTTCTTCGTGGCTCGGGGCATTCGTAGTCGCCGCCAAGGCAAATCCGTGACCGACGGCCCAGAGGCCAATGATGGCGCATAAGACGAGGGTAACAATCCTCAGGGCGGTCTTGAACATAGCCGCGCACCTTTCCGCCGATGGCGCATGATTCAGATCGTATGATTCATACACCTGGTTGGGCGCGGGGTCAACCCAGAGAAACGCACCTGCCAGTGGGATTCGCGTTGGGCGGGACGATCAGAGGTTCAGAAGATAGTCGGAAGCCGTCAGGTTTCCAAATCTCACCGTGTTCACCCGCTCTCCCACCACGTTGGCAAAATACTCCAGGATAGACGTCAACTTCAGGGCGGCCGGAGTTTCGCGCAACCTCAGCCAATGGCGCGTAACCAGGGAGGCAAACACGACTTTGAAATACAGGATTAGAAGGCGCTCCTCATAGCTGTATCGCTGATTGACGTTAGCAGCATTCTTGAGAAGATACGTTAGCGCCAGGAAATCGCACTTGAGGGTCACGGTCAACCGTGGGTATTCCACGGGGGATCCCAATTCTTCAATTGCCTTCCGGACGGAGGGGAACTCCAGACGATTGGCGTTTACAATCGACTGGAAGAACTCCTGGGAGAACTGCCGCCGCAATATCTTCTGGCAGGTCGCCTGGAAATAAAAGAAGAAAAGCGCCGTGGACAGAATCAAAATCAGGGCCGCCAAAATCATAGTCCACCTCGTTCCAAATTACGGGTCCACCAATGCCTCTACCAGAACTTCCTTTCCTCCCTGCATATATCCTTCGGAAGCAGTCTGGGGTGTCTTGCCGATTGCATAAACCCAGATCCATAACATCGCCAAGGTACAACCGGGCGCCACGAACGTTATCAGCACCTGGGATACGTAGTTATTCATCAAGTGCAGGAACGCGAAGCCCGCCGCCTCCCCGGCGAATTGCACACCCAGTCCGCAGACCAGCAATCCTAATTCGTCGTCCTCGATCGCGAGTTGCTGCAGGGTAAGGTACAGGAAGGTATTCAAGACCAGACAAGCAAAGTAGAGGTTCTGGCTAAATTCAATTACAAAGGAATTGCTTTTGAGATCTGTATAATGGCGGGTAAAAGAAAGGGCTGTAACTCCGAGAACCACAGGGAATACGAAGATCAGGAGGAGGCGAATGAAGCTCCACAGCTTCTCATCCTTGCAACAGGCCCGCCTGAAAAAGCCGCATATCACCAGGAAGGCACCCAAGGCAAATAATAGGTCCGTTGTCCAGTAGAAATAGAAGAATTGCTTGGACTCGTGTCCGAAGAAATTGCTTACGGCCGGACGGGCCACGCCGTCCAGCAAGAACAAGCTTGCCACATACAAACCCAAGCCCTTAAGACGGCGCCACCGGCCCTTCCAAGCGAGCGTGGCGATAACGCACACTTCCAATATGTACGTCGCGTATTGCACGCCGTAGAGGAGGAGTTGATCACCCTTGAGCGACACGGAAGTAACCTTCAACTTTCATTGCTTCCGCGCCAACTATGATACTGTGCGCCAGAAGCAACTCAATTCGGCGGCAACGGAGGCGGCGTTCCACCAATTCCCAGGGTATTCGGCGGCAGGGGAGGTGGCGTTCCACCGATTCCCAGGGTATTAGGCGGCAACGGAGGCGGCGTTCCACCAATTCCCAAAGTGTTCGGCGGCAGGGGAGGTGGCGTTCCACCGATTCCCAAGTAGTTGGGGGGCAGCGGCGGTGGTGTTCCACCAATCCCCGCAACACTCCGACGAACCGAAACACTGCTCAGTACCACCAACAAAGCCAGCAAGAATGCCAGGAAGTAGTTTTTCACGGCTTTCCTCCAGATCTCAAATTAACAAGATGAAAATCTGGCGGAAAGCCTAATCCATTACCTACGCGAAGTCAATACCTGTAGAAACAATATTCCTACCCCTGACACTTTGACCGAAACATAACAACTGTCAAAAGCCCGCTAGCAGCTGAACTCGAACCGCTCAATTCACTAGCGTGGCCTCACTTTATAAACTTCCCATAACCTTGGCAATGGTACTCTAGTACCATATTAGCGATTTTAATCCACGCTTGGCCGGCGCCCCCTGCGGCGCGGGTCTCCCGAAATCAGTTGGCGAATTTCGCCCCAACTTTTCTTTCCTGCGAGTTGACCCTATCGGGCGCGAATGGCATCATACCTAGTGTCAATCAGGGGCATCGTGGAGCGTGACGTATGACGAGTGAGGGGAAGAAACGGCTTTTGCCATTTGTCCTGGCGGCTGGGGTGGTTGGATTCCTTCTCGTGGCGAGTTTCCCGCCCAAGTGGTTTGCCCAAACCCAGCATTTTTCGACTGCGGCGCAAGAGCAGGCCCCGGGACCTCAGCCCGATGTGGGTGAAACGGTTCTGGTTCCCAAGAAGACCCAACCGGCACCCGTGCAACCGGAGAAGAAGCCGGAGAAGATCAATCCCAATGAAGTTTACACGCTGTCCACGACCACCAGTTTGGTCAACGTAGATGTGATGGTGGTCGACAACAACGGAAGTCCGCTTCAAAACCTGGGAAAGAAGAATTTTCAGATTTACGATGACGGCGTTCCGCAAGCGGTCACGAACTTTGGAACCGGCGAAGCCCCTATGACCATATGCTTGCTCATTGAATTCGCCAGTCGCTGGTGGCCATTCCTCTATGTAGCCATGAACTACAGCTATGACTTCCTGAATGTCATTCACCCCAAGGACTGGATTGCGGTCGTCTCTTTTGATCTGAAGCCCCAAATCATTACTGATTTCACCCAGGACCGTTCCGAGGTCCGAGCGGGGCTGGATCAACTGCGCATCCCGGGGTTCAGTGAATACTGCATCTACGATGCGCTGGCCTTTGTCCTGGATCGCATGAAAGAGGTGCATGGCCGCAAAGCCATCGTGGCAGTTGTCAGCGGCATGGATAGTTTCAGCAAGCTGACCTACGACCAATGCCTCAAAATCGTAAGAGCATCGGATACGCCGATTTACCCAGTCAGCATCCTGGAATTCATAACCGTCCGCACCAACGACAACATCACCACTTTACAAGCTCAAAACGCGCTTAAGACCATCGCTTCCTATTCCGGCGGCCAGGCTTATTTTCCGCGCTTCGAGCAGGAAGTGCCAAGCGATTACCAGCAAATCGCCCAACAACTCCGCATGCAGTACAGCTTAGGCTTCGTCCCCACGAGCGCGACGAAGGACGGCCGGTTCCACAAGCTCAAGGTTGACGTGGTGGACGACCAGGGTAATCCCTTGACAATTTTCAATGAGAAGGGCAAGAAGGTGAAGTACCACATCGTCGCGCGCGACGGCTACTACGCCCCCAAATCCTAATGGGAGAAATGCCGCACGCCGGTCAGCAACATGGTGAGGTGGTGCTGATTGGCTGCGGCGATGGCATCACTGTCGCGCACCGACCCCCCCGGTTGTACGATTGCCGTGACCCCGGCCCGGGCCGCTTCTTCCACCCCATCGGGAAAGGGAAAATACGCATCGGAGGCAAGCACTGTTCCTTCCAATGAGTGCTTCAGTTCGCGTGCTTTAGTGGCTCCCAGTTTGACCGAATCCACCCGGCTCATCTGGCCGGCCCCCACGCCTACCAGAACTCCCGCCCGGGCGTAGACCACGGCGTTCGATTTGACGTGCTTAACGATTCGCCACGCAAAGACCATGGCCTCCATTTCTTCCGGAGAAGGGTGACGTTCGGTAACGCATTTCCACTGTTCGGGCTGCGCCGGAAGAAAATCGGCGGTCTGGACGAGCAAGCCTCCGCCCACAGTCTTCAACTGCACGCCGCGCTCGTCGCCCTCAGTCGCCGACATATCAAGGAGGCGCAGGTTCTTCTTGCCTGCCAGGCGCTCGAGCGCCGCGGCTTCAAAGCCCGGTGCCACGACGGCTTCCACAAAGAGCTTCGACAGCTCATCCGCCGTAGGCCCATCCACCGGGCGATTGAAGGCAATCACGGACCCGAAAGCCGATACGGGGTCGACTTCCAGGGCGCGCTGGTAGCTTTCGAGCAATCTCGTGCATGTCGCGACTCCACACGGGTTGGTGTGTTTAATGATGACCGTGGTGGGCGCTTCAAATTCCTGCGCGAGCCGCCAGGCCGCCTCCAAATCCACCAGGTTGTTGAAGGAGAGTTCCTTGCCCTGAAGCTGGGGGGCCGCTGCCAAGCCTCGCCCTCCGGCCGCAGGGTTTCGATAGAGCGCGGCCTTCTGGTGGGGATTTTCCCCGTACCTCAAATCCATGACCTTCCGGAAGTTCAAGTGCAGCATTTCCGGGAAGTCTCCATCCGCCAACTTCTGCAAGGTGGTGGAGATAGCGCTGTCGTATGCCGCTGTGGTGGCGAACGCTTTACGGGCCAGCCTGGCTCGAGTCTCCCGGGAAATGCCGCCGCCATTGGCCTTCAATTCTTCCATTACGGCCGGATAGTCCGCTGCGTCCACGACTACCGCAACATCCTCAAAGTTCTTTGCCGCCGAGCGGAGCATGGAGGGCCCGCCGATGTCGATATTCTCAATCATCTCTTCCAAGGTTACGCCCGGCTTTGCGGCGGTCTTCTCAAAGGGGTAGAGGTTGACAACCACCATGTCAATTAGCTCGATGCCGTGTTGGTCGACCTGCGCCTGGTGCTGAGGATTGGAGCGGATGGCCAGCAGTCCGCCGTGGACTTTGGGATGAAGAGTCTTTACCCGGCCATCGAGCATTTCCGGGAATCCCGTCAAATCCGCGACATCCCGTACCTTCAGCCCCTTTTCACGAAGGAGTTTCGCCGTGCCGCCGGTGGAAAGTATTTCAGCCCCAGAAGATGCGAGGACAGAGGCCAAATCCAAGATCCCCGTCTTGTCGCTTACGCTGATCAACGCCCTGGATATTTTTCGCATGGAAACCTCTTGCTGACTTCAGATTTTGAATTTTGGATTTTGGATTTGATGCTTCGCCTCACGGGAGAGCGCAGGCCGGGAGCTCTATCACAAATCTAAAATCCAAAATCTGAAATCCAACGGCGATCATGCCCCTTTTGTGGCTTTGAACTTGACTTTGCCATCCTCCACGGAGATGGAGAACTGTACCTTGTCACATCCCAGCGATGTCCTCACTTGGTTGGCTTTTGCCTTGATGAATTTATGAAATGCGGAGGCGTCCAGGCTGGCCATTGTCTCTCCCGTCCGCTTTCTAGCCTCCTGCATAGCTTGCAGCAGTTGACGGACCTTCTCCGTTTCCGCCTCCGGATCCGAAAAGACCACACGGAACGTTCCGTCCCCAATTGGAGTTTCGATCTGCCGTTTTTGCTGGCCAGTCAAGCTCCGGCCTTCCTCCTTTTCCTGAAGCTTGCGCTGCCACAGGTTTTTGTTGACGGCGTACTTCTGTTGCAGGCTGGTAAAGCGGAAGCGTTGGCTGAAATTCAACATCGACTGGTCGCTGGAAAATCGCTTAATGGCAGTCTCAACACGGTACAAAGTATCGTGCGGGGGGCGGGGAGACCCGCCATTAAAGTAGACCTCGTATTCGACCTTGAGACGGCGGAGATCGTCATCGAGCTTATTGAACTCTTCGTCAACTGTCACGGAGACGCCTCAAGTCCACTTCCGGAACCGGATTATACCGCGTTTGAAACGAACCGCGTCAACCGGAAAGTTGACGCCATTTACCGACTGTGTTGAAATGGCGGAGGAACAATGAGCTCCCGGAAGAGTAATCCCAGTGCCGCAGCTGACAGCCTGCTCCGCCAGATTCCCGCAGTGGAAGAATTGTTGAATTGTCCGAGATTGCGGGAACTCGAAGGACGAGCGGGCCATCGCCTGTTGGTGGAGGCAGCTCGAAAAGTCCTGCAGAGCCGGCGTGACGAGATTTCGCGGGGCAGGACCGCATCGCTCTCGACCGATGAATTGGAAGGAGCAATTCTGCGGGAAGCCGAAGCCGGGCTCCAGTTATCCTTACTGCCCGTCATTAACGCCACAGGCGTGATCCTGCATACCAACCTGGGCCGCGCGCCGCTGGCGCAGGCGGCTTTGACACACCTGGCCCGAGCCGCCGCGGGCTATTCCAATCTTGAGTATGACCTGGAGCGTGGAGAGCGCGGCCGGCGCGACGTTCACACGGATCGACTCTTCGCCCGTCTGCTGGGCGCCGAGCGGTCCCTGGTGGTCAATAACAATGCCGCGGCGGTGTTATTAGCCTTGAACACGCTGGCGGAAGGATTTGAAGTCATTGTGTCGCGCGGCGAACTCATCGAAATCGGCGGCTCCTTTCGTATCCCGGACGTGTGTGCGAAAAGCGGGGCCGTGCTCCGTGAAGTCGGGACTACCAATCGCACTCGCGTGGGGGATTACGCTGCCGCGATCAACGAACGCACCCGCCTGCTGATGCGGGTGCACCCCAGCAATTTCCGCGTCGTGGGGTTCACCGAACGGCCCGGCCTGGAGGAATTGGCGGAGTTGGCCCACCAGCACAATCTGCCTTTATTGGAAGATCTGGGCAGTGGCTGCATGGTGGATCTCCTCCCTTATGGCGTACGCGGCGAGCAGCCTGCCGGACGGAGCCTGCAGGCAGGTGTTGATGTCGTGGCCTTTAGTGGCGACAAACTGCTGGGTGGGCCGCAAGCGGGAATTCTGGTGGGAAACCGCGAACCGCTGGAACGTATCCGGAAAAACCCCCTGTTCCGCGCTCTGCGCGTGGATAAATTGACGATTGCCGCTTTGGAAGCCACCGTATCGCTTTACCTCCAGGAGCGCTCGGATTCCATTCCGGCGCTGCGCATGTTGCGCTTGTCGAAGAAGGAAATTGCGGGACGAGCGAAGCGGCTGGCGGAGAGGATTTGCGCAACTAGCGGCTTTACCGCCCTCGTCAGGGATGGCGAATCCGTGGTCGGCGGCGGCTCCACTCCCGGGCAATCCCTCCCAACAGCCCTGGTTGCGGTCCGGCACAATCAGTGCAACGCCGCCAAGCTGGAGGGAGCATTGCGGCGGCGGCGGCCCGCCGTCATCGGGCGCGTTGAGCAGGATGAATTCCTGATCGACTTGCGGACGGTTGATGAATGTCAGGAAGATGAGATCGCGCGCGCGTTCGAAGAGGTCATCAGTAATCAGTAATCAGTTGTCAGTGAACAAGCTTAGGGTCGATTGCCGATGGAAGTTCAAGGGAAAGGTTTGAACCCTCAATCACAAATCACCAATCACGAATCCCCAATGATGAAAGCCCTCTATTTCGACGGTAAGCTGACTTTGCGCGAAGTGCCCGTACCAAATCGAGCTCCGGGCGAGGCGCTGATCAAGATCATGCTGGCCGGGATCTGCGGCACCGACAGGGAAATCCTGAAGGGGTATTCGGACTTTCGCGGCATTCCCGGGCATGAATTCGTCGGGAGGGTAGTGGAGTGCGACGACCCGCGGTGGGTCGGCCGCCGGGTGGTAGGGGAAATCAATCTATCCTGTGGCCATTGCTCCTGGTGCGACAAGGGTCTGGGCCGGCATTGCCCCCAACGGGCCGTCCTGGGAATCGTCAATCACCCCGGCGTATTCGCGGAATATGTGACACTCCCAGACGCGAATCTGCACGAAGTCCCTCATGAGGTCACAGACCGGGAGGCCACATTCACCGAACCCCTGGCGGCGGCGTGTGAAATCCTGGAGCAGTTGCCCCTTAACTCCGGGACGCGCGTGGCCATCATTGGCGACGGGCGCTTGGGGTTGCTGATATCCCAGGTGCTGAAGCAGGCTGCGGCGGAGGTTACCCTGGTCGGCCGGCATAGCTGGAAACTGGATCTGGCTCGCGCCTGGGGCGTCAAGGTTTTGACCGAAGTTTCGGAGGAACTCACCCCCGCCAGCTTTCCCGTGGTTGTGGACGCAACGGGGTCGCCGCTCGGATTCCGGGAGGCATTGCGTCTGGTCGAGCCCTGCGGAACCGTGGTGATGAAGTCCACCTTTCACGGCGCTGCCCAGTTTGATGCCACTAAGCTGGTGGTGGATGAGATCACTTTGCTCGGTTCGCGCTGCGGGGTGTTTGCGCCCGCTCTTAAATTGCTTCAGCAGGGACAAGTGAATATTCAACCCCTGATTACCCGAATTTTCCCCCTGGAACAAGGGCTGGAAGCCTTCGAACTTCTGGACCGGACGTCAGTTCTAAAAGTATTGTTGGAGATGCCTGAAGACAGTTAGCCGTGGCCGCACCCGCAGGCCGGACCCAAAGTAATGCGGGGCCGGCTCATGTTCGGCCTTAAATGAGGGTAAACCGCATGCCCAGTCTGCCAGGCCAGAATTCCGTCCTTTGCCGAATTCTGACCGCAGTACTCATTATGGTGACGCTTGGCCTTAGCGTGGCGTCCGGGAAGAAACACACTCCCCCGGCTCCCGCCGGCTTGCCCGCGCAGATTAATGCCCTGGCGAAGCAACTTCCCGGCGTGATGCTGGAGGACGCGGGACCTATCATCGGACAGATCCAAAAGTTGGTGGTGGATCATATGGCCGAGTGGATGGCCAATCGGGCACCTACCGACGTGGAAGTGCGCCGCGAATTGGAAAGCGTTTTCTCGCTCCTCCATTATCCCGAGGTGGCGACACCCGCAGCCTTTGCGTTCCCCTGGAAGGGCAAGATGGTGATCGGCGCGGGGTACACCCTGGGGTGGACGGACTTTGATCGCCAGAATGTTGTAGCTATTTTTACCAGCAGCGGGGGCAAGAGCCATCTGGTGACAGTGACGAATTTCATCCCCCGCACGGACCTCCACTATGAGGGACTTCCTCAACTTGCCTGGGATGACTTCCGGTTCTTCATATGGGGCGACCGGTTGGGGAAGAGTCAGTTGCGGCTCTCGGTGGTTCTGTACAGCTTTGACGGGCACACCCTCAAGAGCCTGTGGGAGAGCCGGGACATGTATGATGGTGAAATGAACGTCATGAAGGATAAGGTCACCATTGCGTACCTGAAAGAGGATGAGTACATCCACGCGGTGCAAAGGAAAGACAAGCCACCGCGCTACCTGGCGACGTATCAGCTCACGGCCGCGGGCATTCAACTCCTGGAAGTACACGAAATCCCTTTCTGAGGCCGCACGGCCTGCAAGTTCGCTATGACCATCGCTTGCCACGCGCCTTTCAACGCCTTATACTCTCGCTACAATTTTGTGGTCTTAAGGAGGATGTATGGGTCTAATATCACGGCGTGACGCAGGTAAGCTTCTGGTGGCGGGATGCGCGGGAGCACTCATCCCGACAGCCAGGCTTCGCAGTGCGACGATGATCAACTCCGTTATTCGCGGCGTGCAGATCGGTGCGCAGAGCTACTCCTTTCGAGATCTTCCCCTGGATGGCATCATCAAGGCATTCGTGACGGTGGGGCTGGGAGAGTGCGAGCTTTCCAGTGGCGGTGAGCCCCCCAACAACCTGAGGGGTCCGGCTGCCGCCAAATGGTTGATGGAGACTCCCCTCGATTATTTCAAAGGGATCCAGAAAAAGTTCAACGATGCAGGTGTTTCCATTTACGCTTACACCTATGCCTTCCGCAAGGGGCTAAGTGACGAGCAGGTGGAGCGGGGCTTCCAGATCGCGCAGGCAATGGGTGTAAAGTACATCACCTCTTCGGGGAATGTCAGCATGGCGCCGGTGGTTGATAAGTATGCCCAGAAATACAAGATCATGGTAGGTTTTCATGGTCACGACAACACGGCTAATCCCGATGAGTTCTCCACCCCCGATACCTTCTCGCGGGCGATGAAAGGCGCTTCCGAATACATCGGCATCAACCTGGACATTGGCCATTTCACTGCCGCAGGCGGGGATGCGGTCGCCTATATCACCGAGCACCATGACAAGATCGTCACACTGCATCTCAAGGATCGTAAAAAGAACCACGGTGCCAACCTGCCCTTCGGCGAGGGTGACACGCCCATCATTCCCGTGCTGCACTTGCTGCGCGACAAGGGCTGGAAGATTCCCGCTAATATCGAGTACGAATACGGCAAGCCCGGCATGGATTCGGTTGCCGAAGTCAAGAAGTGCTACGAGTACTGTAAGAAAGCGCTGGAGAGCTAGAACTGACTTCCTCCCGGCGCGGCGCGTGCCGGGTCGGAAGCACATGCTTCCAAAACATTAGTAACGTCGCAGCGTAGG
>Ga0335077_10007045_pt1 | contig 13914 bp, 8 predicted proteins | sample Lox_Sample_31_FD_207151 | JGI IMG/M metagenome (GOLD analysis project Ga0335077, IMG submission 207151) | Soil microbial communities from Loxahatchee National Wildlife Refuge, Florida, United States - Lox_Sample_3.1 | ecosystem: Environmental > Terrestrial > Soil > Wetlands | place: USA: Florida...
GGAGTCTCCCCGCCAGCTTGAGCGGGCGGCTGTCCTGAGGCCAACACAGCTCCACCAGCCGGCGGTACTGGTGGATCGTGCCCACGTCCTTGATGCCGGCGGCCTTGTTCGGCGACACGCCGAGGAGGTTGCCCCCCCACACTCCGGTGTCCTTCTGTTTCTTGGCGATCTGCCGGGCGGGCGGGTATGCCTCGAGCTCCGGCCTCAGCGCTTCGAGCTGCGCCGAGTCTGAGCTCCCCACGATTTCCGTGAGCGTGCGGTACCGGATGGCAGGGCAGCCGTACTGGAGCAGCCAGGACACGGGGACGCGATGCGAGGTGGGAAGGGTCAGGCTCGCCTCCCGGAAGGTTGCGACGTCCGTCTCAATTGGCCGCCAAACTTACAAGTCCGTCCGACGCCAAGCTAGGGCCCCCGAGAGGCAAGCGGCAGCCCGGTCACGCGGATTCGCGCGATGGTGCCGTGTGCGGTGCTCCCGCGCTCCGACGTGAGCACGACCAGGTCCGCCGCGAGGAACGCCACGCCCTCTCCTTGGGGCTCCACGAACGGGATGGTGAGCCCGCCGGCGGGCGTCAGTGGAGCGGGCAGCGAGTCGCCCCGAAGCCGGAAGAAGTGCAGGGTCGAGTAGGTCCGCACCGCCAGCGTGGCGCCGTCGGGAGAGACGGCGGCGCCGGTAACGACCCGCAGCAGCGCCAGGTTTGGGGCGACATCGAGCGGGCCGACGAGGAGCAGCGTATCCACCTCACCCGAGCGCTGCGGCCGGGTCCTCGGAGGCACGCGGAACATGAGGGGCCGTCCGAACGCCTCCTTGGTGACGATGAACACGCGTGCTGCGGGATCGACGACGATAGCCTCGGCGTCGTGCGGGTGGTCGGGATAGCGTAGAGTGGTGGCCGCCTCCACGGGCACGGACCGAAGCGTGTCTCCGGGTCCGCGCGGCGGCTCGGGCTCTTCGACCCGGTACAGGACGACCTGTCGGCGGCTGTGTCGGTTGTCGCCGATGTCGGCGGCATAGAGGCAGCGGGCGACCGTACCGGGACACGGGCCCCCGCCCAGGTCCTCCCAGTCCACGTTGCGGGCGCCGGTGACCAGAATGGAGCCCAGATCGTCACCGGCCGAGTCGGTCGCATAGAGCCGCGGCTCGTCGCCGCTGTCGTTGTGCGTCCACACCACCCCTGGCCGGCGCGTGCTGGGCGTCACGCCCGAGCTCTCGACCAGTCGTGGAGCCAGGAAGACGGCCGTATCCACGAGCGCCAGCCGCACCGCGTTCTGCGCGGCGGCGGTTCGAGCGAGCGCCAGGCCGCCGACGAGAATCCCCAGCCGCAATCGCACCGCCGCAGTCTACCCGCGGCCCGCGCGCGACGGCAATCCTTGCCCGCGGTGCGGGGGCCGCCGATCTTTCTTGCATGCCGACATCGTTGCTCGCGCGCCGCGTGGCGCGCCGGCCGGAGCAGGTCCGGCTGTCGGGCCGCATCCTCTACCTCACCGAGGATCCGGACCTGATTACGCGCCAGCTTGCGGGCGAGGATCTCGACTGGAATACCCGCGTCAAGCTCCGCGACAACATCTCCACCGACGAGATCACGCCGGCGTACATCTGCTACTACTTCGACGACACACTGGGCGAGTTCCCCTACCTCGGCCTCAAGGCCGGCGAGGCGTTTCCGATCGGGCGAGGCGCGGTGAAGCGCGGGGGGTTCGTCGCCTCGGCCGCGGGCAAGCGCCGCGGCAAAGGGTCGTCGCGCGAGCAGTCACCCTACGCCGAGATGCGCGCCGGCATTCAGCTGGTGGTGGGCGAGAGCATCGAGCGGATCTACCGCGAGAACTGCCAGAACCTGGGCATCCTGACGACCACGGACTTCTCCGTGCTGGAGCGGGTCCGCGGCGGGCACCCGATCCCGCTGTCGCTGTTCACGGCGGGCGAGGGCCAGATCACCCGCGACATCATCGAGTTCGGCGGGCTGTTCAACTACAACGTCGCGCGGCTCCAGGGCGTGGTGCGCGTGCCCGCGGTGGTTACGCGCCCGCGGCCGATGACGATCGCGGAGAAGATCTTCGCGCGGCATTGGGTCGTCGACGCCGCGGCGGGGCGAGTCGGCATACCGGCCGCGGCCCCCGGCGACGAGGGATTCGTCGTCACCGACATCCGCTTCAGCCACGAGTACGTGACGCCGATGGCGGCGATCTTCTTCGAGCAACTGCTCGGCGCCGACGAGCCCCTCAACGACCCGTCGTCCATCTTCTTCTTCCGGGACCACCTGACCTTCCTGCGCGATGCGATGACCCCCGAGCGAATCGCCGAGGGTCTCCTGGACGTCGCCAACCAACTGGAGGTCAAGCAGCGGGAGTTCGCGGCCTCGAAGGGCGTGAAGCTGTACGGCGAGCTGGGGCTCGGCCGCCTCGGGTCGGAGGCGATCTGTCACTCGAAGATCCTCGAGGCGCACGCCCTGCCGGGCCAGATCATCATCGGGAGCGATTCCCATACCCCCCACGCGGGTGCCGTGGGGTGCGTGGCCTTCGGCGTGGGAACCACGGCCGTCTTCAACAGCTGGATCACCCGCGACGTGCGGGTGCAGGTGCCGCCGTCGTTCCGGGTGGTGGTACGGGGGCGCAAGCCGGACGGCATCACGGCGAAGGACATCATGCTCCAGCTGCTGCGCCACCCGTACGTGAAGAACGGGGACGCGATCGGCCAGGTGGTCGAGTACTGCGGCGAGGTCGTCGCAGACCTCAGCGTCGACGAACGGGCCACCATGACCAACATGGCGGCGGAGGTGGGCGCCTTCACCGGCATCATCGCGCCCGACCGGCGGACGGTCGAGTTTCTGGTCGAGCAGCGTGGGCTGGAGCGGGCGGAGGCGGAGCGGCTCTGCGCCGGCCTGTTCTCCGACCCCGGGGCGGAGTACGTGAAGGAGATCGAGATCGACGCGTCGGCGCTCAAGCCGATGATTGCCCTTCCAGGCGACCCCGGCAACGGGCGGGAAATCGGGGAGCTCGGCGACCCGGTGAAGATCGACATCGCGTACGCCGGCTCCTGTACGGCGGGCAAGCGCGAAGACATGGACATGTACGCGCGCGTGTTCGGCCAGGCCGCCGCGCGGGGGCAGCGGGTGGCGCCGTGGGTGCGCTGTTACATCCAGTGCGGCTCGCAGGAGGTGTATCGTTACTGCCAGGCCCGCGGCTACGATCGCGTGTTCGCGCAGGTCGGCGCGACGTTCATCGAGCCTTCGTGCGGCGCGTGCATCAACGCCGGCCCCGGAGTGTCGCGCAGCACGGGCGAGGTCACGATCTCGGCGATCAACCGGAACTTTCCCGGGCGCTCGGGGCCCGGACAGCTCTACCTCGCCTCGCCGTACACGGTCGCGGCGTCCGCACTGGCCGGGTACGTCACCGCCTGGGAGCCCGAGCCCTCGACGGCCGGCGTGGCCTGAAGCGGGAGGAAGGGTGGCGGCGACCAGCTTCGATTCGGGCGTGCGCCTGGCCAAGCAGTGCAAGGCGCTCGGCCACCCCGCCCGGCTCGCCATCGTGCGTTATCTGGCGGCGCAGCGCGGGCGGTGCACCTGCGGCGACATCGTCGACCAGCTCCCGCTGGCGCAGTCCACGGTCTCCCAGCACCTCAAGGTCCTGCGGAGTGCGGGGCTGATCGTCGGCGAGGTCGAGCCGCCGCGGGTCTGCTATTGCCTCAACGAACAGGCCTTCGCCGCGCTCAAGCGCGCCGTCGCTGCCCTGTAAGTCCACCCTGTCAGCGGTGGGCGCTCCTGATGGCGTTGAACAGGAGCGGGTAGGTCGCAAGGCTCTGGCCGCGATACTGCGGCCGGAAGCCGAACAGGATCACCCGGCCGCGGCCCCGCCGCACCTCCACCATTGCCGCCTTGCCCGCCAGTCGTGCGGCGCCGAGCAGCCAGCCCGACAGCAGGACGTCACCGGGTTCGTCCGGATACCGTGCCACGACGCGCACTCGCAGTGGATCGCGTACCTCGAACGCGGGCCCGTCCTCGAACCACGCGATGGTCTGATTCGGCATGCCGGCCGCCAACGGGTCGTCGGGGTCGAGGAGCAGGCGCAGAATGCTCCCCGGGCCGTAGAAGTCCTGCGGCGAGAGATCCAGCAGGGCGTCCGAGACCGGCAGATCCAGTGCCCCGATGGCGAAGTCACAACTCTGGTCGAGGGCGATCAGGGTCCCGCCACCATCGACGAAGTCGCGCAGCGCCTGCACGCCGGCCGCCCCCATGCCACCCGCCACGTGCGCCGGATAACGGTCGGCGGGAAGGCCGCTCAGCAGGGCCGCAGGCTCCTGGCTCGGCAGGATGACGGCGTCGAACCGGTCCCCGAGTTTGCCGGCCCGGACCTCGGAGTCCGCAAGCGCCAAGTACGGGATCTTCCAGGTATCGAAGACCCAGCGGGTCCAGCCCTCGTCGTCCGGGGCCGCGTACGAGCGGTAGACGCCGATTCGCGGGGCCGCGCCTCCGGGCCGGAATGCCGACGGCTCGCTCGACAGCCCGGGCGCCGTGAACGAGGGCGGCGCCGCGGTGATCGGCGCCGACAGCGCGACCGGCAGGGACTCGGCCACGGCGAGCGCGCGCACGCCCAACAGGAGCGAGAGCGTATGTGCGGTCACGTCGTACGGGCGTCGCGGGGGGCCGCCCGGGTACTCACGCAGGTCCGGATACGTCTGTCGCTCCAGCACCGCCTTGGCGAAGGCCGCGTAGGGTTGTCGGAGCAGGATGACGTAGCTGCCCGGAAAGAACCGCTCGCGGCCGATGGTGAAGGAGCCGAGCGCGGCCCGCACCTCCACCTGCGCATGGCGGAAGATCTCGAGCAGCGTGCTCAAGGCGAGGGGGTTCTGTCCCGCGGCCGGAATCACGAACGCGTACGGCCAGCCACTCCAGCCGTGCACGGCGTGCTCGGCCACCTGCAGCCCGTCTCGCAGCCAACGTTCGCGGTCGTTTGCCACGGCGGCGAGCAGGGCCATCGTGCTCGCCGTCTGGTAGCGGACGATGTCGGCGAGGCCCCACCTGCCGGCAGGCCAGGGCGCCACGAGGTTCCAGCTGGCGACCCGCGGGTCGACGCCGGGCGCCGCTCGCAGGCTGTCCACCGACTCCGTGATCGGGCTGGCCAGGTCGGCGCTCGCCGTCTCGCTGAGAATGCGCACGGCTCCGTGGTAATGCTGGAAGGCCCGGCCCGGCGACCACGCGTCGTACAACGCGTTGACCGCGACGCCGCTGAAGCCGTCGGCCGTCATGCGCCACGCAATGGCGAGGCCCAGGGCGTTGTCGCCCGCGACCAGCAACGGATCGACGTTGGGCTCGACGGGATCGAGATACGGCGGAATGAAGATCCGGGGGCCGTTCCGCCCCTGCTGGTGCAGGTCGAGCGTGACCTGCGGGTGCCATACGTCGTAGAGGCTGTCGACGACGAGCCGCGTTTCGACCTGGGTGAAAGCGTACCAGTCGCGGTTGTCGTCGTGCCCGCTGTAGCGATTGAAGAGCTCCGGCGGGCTGGTGCCCTCGGCGGGGGTGCCGAGCGTCTGTGCGTACCAGTGCGAGACGATCGGGACCCCGTCCGGGTTGAGTGACGGCACGAGGATGACGACCGTGCGGTCGAGAATGGCGCGAATCTCCGCCGACGTTCCGGAGGCCAGCCGGTACGCCACTTCCAGGGGCGTGAACCAGCCACCGACCTCGGTGGAGTGGATCCCCGAGGTCACGAGCACGAACACCCGGCCGTGCCGGACGAGCCGTTCGACGGCGGCCGGGCTGCGGAGCTGGCGTGGGTCGGCCAGTAAGCGCTGGATCGCGCCCAGCGGCCCCAGTCGGGCGAGGTTGGCCGGACTTGAAATGAACGCGACGATGAAGGGGGCGCCGTTGGTGGTGCGCCCGATCTCGCGGACCGCGACCCGATCGCTCGCCCCCTGGAGCGCCCGGAAGTAGGCGACGACGGGGTCCCAGTCCGCGAGCCGGCGGTCGGTGCCTGGCTCGAAGCCAAGCACCGACGCGGGCGTGGGCACGGCGAGACGCTGGGCCCCGGCAGGAGCCGCGGCGGCGAGCGTCACGCAGGCGACGAGAACGGCACGGCGCATGGCGGTGGATCCCGGAAGGGGGGACCAGGAGCCCGATCCGATCAGCCGGGATGGGTTTCGAAACTAAGCGGGTGTGTCGGCGGGGACCACCCCGATCGAGCGAGGAAGCGACGAGCCCCGTCCCGATGTTCCGGGACGGGGCTCGCCGGTGCCGATCTACGCGCGACGAACTACTGCAGCCGCTTGATTTCGACGCGCATGTTCTGGGCGCGGCCCGCGGCCGTCTTGTTGCTGGCCACAGGATGCGCCGCGCCGTAGCCGACCGCCGTCAACGAGGCGGCGGGGACGCCCTTGCTCACCAGATACGTCACTACGGCCCTCGCGCGCTGCTGAGAGAGGCGCAGGTTGCGCGCGGCGGTGCCGACGCTGCTGGTGTAGCCCGCGACTTCCCACTTCGCGTTCGAGGTCGCCTGGATGGCGATCGCGATCTTGTCGAGGTCCGCCATTGCCGCCGGCAGCAGCACCGCGCGGTTCGGACGGAAGGTCACGTTCTTCAGGATCATGGCCGCGCCCGCGGTGGGCAGCGTCGGCAACTCGACGGGCGGAGCACCCTTCGGAGCGATGACGACGGTGACCGTCGCGCTCCCGCTCTTCCCGTCCACGGCGGCGGTGATGTGCGCCGCGCCGTTCGCCACGCCCGTCGCCAGCCCGGTCGGGCTCACGGTGGCCACACCCGTCGCATCACTGGTCCAGGTGAAGGTCCTGGCTGCGATCGGCCGGCCGTTGGCATCCATCGCCTGCGCCGAGAGCTGCGCCGTGGCGCCGGCGGCGGAAATCTGAGCGGTCGCTGGAGTGACCGCGACCGTCGCGGTCGTCTGAGCAACCGTGACGTTCACCGAGCCGCTCTTGCTGCCGGACGTCGCCGTGATCCGGGCCGTACCGTTGGCCACGGCCGTTACGACGCCCGCCGCATCCACCGTCGCCACCTTCGTATCGCTGCTGGCCCAGGTGAACGTGGGAGCGTTGAGCGGGTTGTTGTTGGCGTCACGCGCGGCTGCGGTGAACGCCTGGGTGGCGCCGATCGCGTTGATCGTCGCCATCGCCGGAGTCACCGCCACGGCCGCGGCCGTCCGGGCGACGGTCACGTTCGTCGTCCCCGTGACGCCCTCGCTCGTGGCGCTGATCGTCGCGGCGCCGTCACGCACCGCCGTCACCACGCCGGCGGCGGAGACCGTCACGGCGGGGTTGTTGCTCGTCCAGCGGATGACCTTGCCGGTCATCGGGTTGCCCTTCTGATCGAGCGCCCGGGCCGCGAGCTGCTGGGTCTGGCCGAGCGACGTCAGCGTGGCCACGCCAGGCGTCACGTTGACGCGGGTCAGGACCTTGCGGCCGCCGAGGAACCAGGACAGGCCGACGGTGGCGGCGCCGGTCGGGATGGACCCGATGGCGGACTCCTTGAAGTTCTCGTACCCGATCCGGCCCTCGATCCGGAGCGCCACGGCCTCGCCGATCATGTGGCGGACGCCGACGCCGACATGGCCGCCGTACTGGGCCGTGACGTGGGTGCCGCTGGCGGCGGCGTAGGTGCCGCTGGCGCCGACGGTCAGGAACGGGCTGGTGACCTTGTTGATGTCCGGCGTCCAGGTGAGGGCCGCGAAGGGCTGGACGAACGTCAGGGACGGCGTCGCGCCCGACGAGGAGGCGAAGCCGACACCCGAGCCGACGCTGATGTCCCAGCTCTTGTTCAGGTGGTACCCCAGCCGGAGCGCGCCGCCGGGCACGACCTGGCTAGCAGGGCTGAGCTTCTTGTCGAAGTACAGAATGCCGGCGCCCGCGCTCAACTCCCAGCTGCCTTCGCGGTGAGCGGCGGGCATGGCGGGCTTGACTACCGGTGCGGGCGCCGGATGCTGCGCGGGCGCGGCCGCAGGGCGCTGAGCCGGCTGCTGCGCTGGAGGCTTGGCGGGCTGAGCCGGTGGCTGCGCCGGGCGTTGCTGGGCGAGCAGCAGCGTCGGCACGAACGCGGCCAACGCTCCTGCGGCCAACAGAACTCGCTTACCCATGATGCATCTCCTAGCGGAAGTTTGTCCGGGCCGCGCCAGGCGCTCGCATGTCGCGAGCCCAAGAGTGCCCCGAGACTCAGCGTGGGCGACGACCGAAGGCGATGGCGCGTGGAGCGCCGCTGCAGCGAGGACCTTCGCCGTCGCTCCGAGGAACGACAAACGCGGTCGCCACGGCCTCGACCTTGCGTGCGCGGGGTCTGGCGGCCGCCGGAGTCCCGACAATCTTGGCGCGTCGGCTGGGGATGCGCAACCCCGAGGCTCCGGCCACTACCCCTGGACGAATCGGGTCGCCGCGCCCAGGCGTTCCGCGCTCGCCGAAAGCTCCAGGGCGCTCTGGGACAGGTCCTCGATGGCTTTGAGCTGCTCGGCGGCGGCGGCGGCCACCACCTTGGCCTCGCTGGCGGAGGCGGACGCGGCCGCCTTGACCTCCGACAGCACCGCTTGCATTTCGGCGGTCCGCTCGGCGTTGCGGCGCGGAAACTCCACCATCCGCTTCGACAGGTGGGCGAGCGTCTCCGCCGCCCGCACGATGCCCTCCAGCTCGGCGATCCACCGGCTGGCCGCGGCGGTGACGTCGCCGATCTCCCGGCGCATCTGCTCCAGCAGCTGCGCCGCGCGATCGATGACGCGGCGGGTCTCGCCCGTGGTCTGGCCCGCCTGTTTCGCCTCCTTCGCGCTCTCCTCCGCGAGCCGGCGCACCTCGTCGGCCACGACCGCGAACCCGGCGCCGTGCTGTCCCGCCCGCGCTGCCTCGATCGTGGCGTTGAGCGCCAGCATGTTGGTCTGGCTGGCGATGGCGCCGATGGTCTCGGCGAACCGTACCACCTGCTCGGAGGCCTCACGGAGCCGGCCGACCTCGGCCACGCTCTGCTCGACGGTGCTGCCGATGCGCTCGAGGTTGGCCTTGGTGGCGGCCGTGGCCGAGCGCACGGCCTGGGCCGCCCGCTCCATCTCCTGGGCGGACCGATGCGTCTCCTCCCCCGCCAGGGCCGCGTCGTGGGCCGCGGCTCTCAGGTCGACCATCGCCGCCTCGGCCCGCGCCACGTGTTCCGTGGCGTTCGCGGCGCCCCCCTCCGCGCCGTGCGCCGCCGCGGCGACCTCCTCCGAGCTGGCGTGGATCTCCTGGCTCGTGGCCGTCACGTGCTCCACGTAGCCGGCCGTCTGCTGCGAGGACTCGACCAGAGGCTCGAGGACTCCGTGCACTGCCAGGGCCAGCGCGAGCTGCGGCGCCACCAGGTTCAGGATGTCGGCGTCCGCCCCGCGGTAGATGTCGCCATCGGCATGGCGGATGCTCCAGGCGCCGACGAGGTTGTCGCCCTGGTACAGGGGGACCAGGATCTCGGAGCCGGCCGCGTCCTCGCCGCCCTCCGGTTGATGCCCCAATTCGGCGGACACAACGGGCTTGCGGCGCCGCAGGGCCTCCGCCACCAGACCGCGGTCGCCGGGAATGCGGTAGCCCGGGGCGCGCTCGGGCGCGGTGTCGACGACCTGCACAAGCTCCTGTCGGTCCGCGTCCCAGCGGGCCACGCCCATATGATCCCAGGGCACCAGGCGCCGCGTGAGGTCCCGAATGACGCCGAAGCTCCGCACGAGATTGACATCGCTGGCGATGGCTCGCGCCAGCCGCTCGACCAGTCCCAGTTCGTCCGCGCGGATTCCCTTGTGCAGGAGCCAGTGGGCGAGCACCAGCAGGCCGATCAGCACGAGGCAGACGACCACGGCCAGCAGCGCCGGGATGTCCGCTTCCACGACTTCGACCCAGGCGAGCGCCAGGGCGGCGCTCAGAAGGTAGACGACGGACTCCCAGCGCAGCGTCAGCCGCGCGTCCACCCAGGCCAGGCTCTCCGACAGCGCCAGTTCCGCGTAGAACGTGCCGTTCACGACCAGCGGAAGCCCCACCGCGAGGAACGCGAGCGGGGGGACGTTCGGTGCAGCGAGCGCGCCGGCCCCGTAGACGCCACCCAGGCGCTCGTAGATGACGCCCACGACGGCGGCACCGAACGTGAGGTGGCTCGCGTTGGCCACGGCGGCACGGAGCTGCAGCCGGCGCAGCGGAAGGTCGCCGGCCAGCATGCCCAGCGGCGAAACCAGAACGCCCCAGCCCCAACCGCGGTGCAGGATGGCGAACAGCACCACACCCAGGACGAAGGACGAAAACCCCTTGCCGGGAAGCGCGAGGCCGTAGCGCCGGGTGGCCGCCGCGAAGCTGACCAGAAAGACGTACTCGAGAACCGGGAACGGGTGGGGGAAGTCCCCGGTGAGGATCACGTAGGCGAGCGCGGCGAGGGCGAACAGATCGACGCCGACGCGGAGGACCTGCTCGGCGCTGCGCGAGTGCCTGGCTGTCTGCTCGTCGCTCAAGTCCATGCCTCCCGTGAGCCCATCGTACTGACTGATCAGTCAGTCACTGCCGCTCGCCCGCGGCAGGCCTGGAGGCCTGCCTGGGGCGCGGGTCACCGTCGCGGCCTCGGAGCGTGCCCACGGTATGATCTCTTGGCTCGAACGTCAAGCAGCGGACTGTCGCGCCGGCACGCGGCGTGCTACAGTCCGTCGCGGCATTGACCGGGAGGCCAGGTGAAGATCAGCATCGAATACTGCGTCGTTTGACACTACGAATCGCGGGCCGCCGGTCTGGCGGCCGAGATTCGGCGTACTTTCCCCCCCGCCGAGGTGGTCATGATGCCATCCTCCGGCGGCGTATTCGAGGTCATGGTGGACGGCAAGCTCGTCTTCTCCAAGAAGGCGTTGAACCGACACGCGGAGCCGGGTGAGGTCCTGGAACTGATCCGCCAGTGCGCATAGCGCTTTCCACCGGCGGCGGCGACGCGCCGGGCCTCAACGCGGTCATCCGGGGCGCGGTGCTCTCGGCCGTGCACCGGGGCTGGGCCGTGTACGGGATTCAGCGCGGCTTCGGCGGGTTGTTGGGGCAGGACCGGGTCGTGGCCCTGGGCCCCGACGAGGTGCGCGGCATCACGCACGTCGGTGGGACTATTCTCGGCACCACCAACCGCGACAGTCCGTTCAAGTACCCGGTCCGCCAGCCGGATGGCACGATGAAGGAGGTCGACCGCTCCGATGAGCTGCTGGCGGCGTTTCGCGCGCACGGGTTCGATGCCCTGATCACCATCGGGGGTGACGGCAGCCTCAACATCGCCCAACAACTGTATGCGAAGGGCCTGCCGGTCGTCGGTGTCCCCAAGACGATCGACAACGACGTCGGCGGGACGCAGGCCACCTTCGGGTTCGATACCGCGGTGTCGACGGCGACCGACGCGCTGGACAAGGTGCATTCGACCGCCGAGAGCCACAGTCGGGTGATGGTGGTCGAGGTGATGGGACGGTACGCCGGCTGGATCGCGCTGCATTCCGGCGTGTCCGGCAGCGCGGACGTGATCCTGATTCCGGAGATTCCGTTCGACATCGAGAGCGTCTGTCGAAAGGTGAAGGAGCGCGAAGCACGGGGCCGGCGGTTCAGCATCGTGGTCGTCGCCGAGGGAGCGCTGCCCAAGGGTGGCTCGCGGGCCCTCAAGGGGCCGGCGGCGGCCGGAGGTGGAATGGAGCGGCTCGGCGGGATCGGCGAGCTGGTGGCGCGCGAGATCGAGCAGCGGACCGGCAAGGAGACACGGTCGCTGACGCTCGGTCACCTGCAGCGGGGCGGCACGCCGACCACGTTCGACCGCCTCCTGGCCCTGCGCTTCGGTGCCGCGGCGGTCCGTTGCGTCGCCAACAAGGTATTCGGCGTCATGGTCGCCTACCTGCCGCCCACGGTCGGGTATGTGCCCCTCAAGGACGCCCTGTCACAGCCCAAGGTCGTACCCTTGGACTCCGATACGGTGTCCACGGCGCGCGAACTCGGCATCTGCCTGGGTGACTGAGGCCGGTGCACCCCAGCCGAGACCACTACCTCCCACCTGACCGCCAAGCCTTCCACGCCGCGAGGCCGCCCACCGGCCGCGTGGTGGTCATCGCGCCGACGCGCGCCGCCTGCGAGACGATCGAAATGGCGATGGGCCTGGACATCCACACCGTGCTCGAGGCCGAGCATGGCGCGGAGATCGAGGCGCTCGCGGGTGACGGCGGGGGTTTCGGAATCGTGGCGGGCACGGGCACGGGCAAGACGCTTGGCATCCGCCGGATCGCTCGAGCCATCCTCGGCGTTCCCCTGAGGGTCGGCGTCGTCAACCGCGAGCGGGAGGCGACGCCCGAGACGCCGTCGTGGAACCTCGTGATCGTGACCACGGGGATCGCGCGTCGCTGGTTCCAGGCGGGCGTGATCACGGGCGCCGACGTCGTCGTGGTGGACGAGATCCACCAGACCTCGGCCGAGCTGGAATTGTGCCTGGCGCTGGGCAAGCGGGCCGGCTGCCGGTTCATCTGGCTGTCGGCTACGGTGGACCCGGCGTTCTACGCCGGCTACCTCGATTCGACGCGGGTCATCGAAACCCGTGCGTTCGACCCGGCGCGTGCCGCGCGGGTGCGGATCCAGCCCTCGACGGTCGCGGACTTCCTGGACTCGCGCTTTCTGCGCCGGGTGGTGCGCGAGCGGCGGGGGGTCGCGGTGTTCGTGCCGACCCGGGCGGAGGTGGAGGCGGTTGCCGGGGCGGTGGGTGCCCAGTGGCCGGCCCTCACGACCGCGTTCTACCACGGCGGAGAGCCGATCCGGGTCATCCGGCCGTTCCTCGAGGGCCTCGCGCCGAAGCCGTACCTGTTGGCGATGACGGCTGCCGGGCAATCGGCGCTGAACATCGCGGGGCTCGATACCGTGGTCATACTGGACGCGCGCTACCAGAACGTGGTGGAACGCGGCCGCAACGTGCTGACCCGGACGCCGCTCGCCGCGAACGACATTCTGCAGATGGCGGGCCGCGTGCACGGCCGTGTCCGGGGCGGCGAGGTGTGGATCCTCAGCGATCGGGACCTGGCGTTCGACCGGCTGACGCCGGGCCCTCCGGAGTTCCAGCTCGCGGGTGACGTGGAGCGCGTGGCGATGACGTGCGCCGCGCTCGGCGTGAACGCCACGGACCTCGAGCTACCCGTGCCGCTGGACCGGACGGCGTACGCGGCCGCCCTCCGGCGATTGGAGGGCCGCGGCATCGTCGCGGACGGCCGGCTCACGGTCTACGGCGCGGAAGTCGAGGCATTGCCGGTGGAGCGGCCCTGGGCGGAGCTGCTCCTCCACGCGGACGCGGACCTGGTGCCGGCGGTGGCGGCGTGTTCCGGCGTCGAGTCGCTGCACCGGATGACGCGCGAGGAACGGATGCTGCGCGGCGTGATCGTGCCCGGCTCCGATCACCTGACGGTCTACAACATCTTCGCCGAGGCCGTCAATCACCACGCGGCCGTCAGCGAGGTCTACGGGCTGGCGCGGCACGTCTTCGCGGACACGGTGGCGGAATGGGCCGACCGACGCGGGGTGCTGGTGAAGGCCGTCGAGGATGCGGCACTCGGCGTGGCGTCGGTGTACCGCGCGCTCGAGATGACCCTCCCCGCCACCGTGCCCTACGCGGACGAGCGCATGCTGCGGCGCTTCCAGGACCTGATCGCGCGGATCATGCCGTTCGACCTGGTGGTCGACGAGGAGACGGCGGCCGGCGAGCCGGTGCGCGTCTCGCGCGGCTCCGTTTGCGGAGCCTGGGGCGGCGTGGCCGGGACCATTCGCTACTTTGCCGACCGGTTCGGCGTCCCGCGCGCGGCCATCGAGGGCACGCAACTGCCGTACGACCTGATGCGAAGCTACGCCCGCGTCCTCGCTCCCGAAGTGCAGTACGACGCCCGGCATCGGCGGCTGCCCCTGGTGGCGGTGCGTCGCCGCAACTATCACGGCTTCGAGCTCGAGCG
>Ga0335077_10007046_pt1 | contig 13914 bp, 10 predicted proteins | sample Lox_Sample_31_FD_207151 | JGI IMG/M metagenome (GOLD analysis project Ga0335077, IMG submission 207151) | Soil microbial communities from Loxahatchee National Wildlife Refuge, Florida, United States - Lox_Sample_3.1 | ecosystem: Environmental > Terrestrial > Soil > Wetlands | place: USA...
GTTGCCGTTGAGCACCAGGTCGTAGCCCTTCGACCGGCACTCCCACGGCGCCGACTCGAGCTTGTCGAGGTCTTCCTCGTAGATTCCTGTGAACGGGTGCTGCGCGCTCACCCAACGCTTGTCCGTCTCGCTCCATTCAAAGAGCGCGAAGCCGGTAATCCAGAGAAACTCCCACTTGCTGCGGTCGATCAGGTTCAGCTTGTCGCCGAGATGCAGACGAATCTGCCCCGCGGCGTACAGCGAAGTGTCCGTGTGCGGAATCTGCTCTTTCGCCGCTGCGGCCACGATCAGGTCGCCCGGCTTCGCGCCGACGGCCTCGGCCAGCTTCTTCAGGCCATCCGCGCCGAGATTTTTCTCGAGCGGCGACGAAATTCCCTCCGCCGTCACCTTCACTGTGTAGACGCCGCGCGCGCCCGCCGACTTCGCGAATTCCGCAAGCTCGTCGAGCTGCTTGCGTGACCACCCAGCCGCGCCCGGAGCGACCACCGCCTGCACGTTGCCTTCGAAGTGCAGCGCCGCGCGCGCCGGCTCGAAAAACTGCGTCACGTTGTGCAGCTCCATACCAAATCGCAGCTCCGGCTTGTCCGACCCATACCGGCGCAGCGCTTCCTTGTAATCGAGATGGCGGAACGGCCCCTTCGCCTGCACGCCGACGACGGCGCAGCAGCGCTCCATCACTCGCTCGATCGCCGCGAAAATATCCTCCTGGCGCGGGAACGACATCTCCAGATCGAGCTGCGTAAATTCGAGCTGGCGGTCTGCGCGAAAATCCTCGTCGCGGAAGCACCGGCAAATCTGGAAATAGCGGTCCATGCCGGAGATCATCAGGATCTGTTTAAAGATCTGCGGCGATTGCGGCAGCGCGTAGAACTGTCCGTGATGAATGCGGCTCGGCACCAGGCAATCCCGCGCGCCTTCAGGCGTCGAGCGCGTGAGAATTGGAGTCTCGATTTCGAAAAAGCCGAGCTCGTCGAGCGCCTTGCGAATCTCGAACACGACGCGATGGCGCAACTCGATATTGCTGTGCAGCTTCGGCCGGCGCAGGTCGAGATACCTGTGGCGCAGGCGCGTCTCTTCCGTCGCCGTCACTTCGTCTTCGATCTGGAATGGCGGCGTCCTCGAGTTGTTCAGCAGGTGCAGCCGCGTCGCCAGCACCTCGACTTCGCCGGTCGCGATATCGGGATTGGCTTTCTGCCGCCGCAGGACCCGCCCTTCGACCGCAACCACGAACTCCGACCGCAGCTCCTCGGCCTTTGCGTGGGCTTCCGGATGCAGCTCCTTGTTGAACACGACCTGCGCGATCCCCGCGCGGTCGCGCAGGTCGATGAAGATCAGCTGGCCGAGGTCGCGCCGCCGGTGCACCCAGCCCATGAGCACCACGTCCTTGTCCGCGTCCGCCGCGCGCAATGCACCGCAATATTGCGTCCGCTTCAACTTTCCCAGTATGTCGAGCACCTTAGCCCCTTCGTTCTGATTCGAGATATTCCAGCAGATGGCTTTCGTCGAGTTTCTTCTGTTCGCCGTCGGCAAGCCGTTTCAGCGTGTACGTGCCCGACGCAACTTCATCCTCGCCGATGATGAGCGCGTAGCGCGCGCCCAGCTTGTCGGCCAGCCCGAGCGACTTCTTGAATTTCGTCTCCTCGGGCGGAATTTCGACCGCCAGTCCGCAAGCGCGCAGCTTTCGCGCGATGGCCACGGCCGTCGGGTACGCCTTCGTTCCCATCCAAGCGATAAAGACGGCCAAACCGGGCAATCTCGGCTGCTTGGTTCCCTCTTGCAGAGACAGAATCGCGCGGTCGGTGCCGATCGCAAAGCCGATGCCCTTGGTCGGCGGCCCTCCGAGCAGCTCGACCAGCCCGTCGTAGCGGCCTCCGCCGCATACCGCATTCTGCGAGCCGAGGCCCTCGGCGGTCACCTCGAAAGTGGTGCGCGTGTAGTAGTCGAGGCCGCGCACGAGGCGCCAATTTTCCTGGTAAACGATCCCGCGCAGCTCCAGTTCGTCCTTCAACTCCGAAAAGTGCTGCCGGCAGGCGGCGCACAGATGGTCGGAGATGCGTGGCAGCCGCTCGATGATGGGCTGTTCCTCGGGCAGTTTCGAATCGAGCACGCGCAGCGGGTTCGTCTCGATGCGGCGCTGGCTGTCCGCGCCGAGCTGCTCCTTCACTTTCAGCAGCTCTAGGCGCAGCAACTCGACGTATTTCGGGCGGCAATCCTTGCACCCGATGGAGTTGACGAACAGCTTGGTCTTCGCCAGGCCCACGCGGTCGAAAAGGACCATCAGCATTTCCAGGATTTCGGCGTCGATGCCGGGCGCGTCCGATTGCCCCAGCACTTCCGCTCCAACCTGGTAGAACTGGCGGTAGCGTCCCTTCTGCGGACGCTCGCGGCGAAACATCGGCCCCACGTAGTAGAGTTTCACGTTCCCGGGCAGAGTCTGCATCCCATGCTCGATGTACGCCCGCGCGACGCTCGCCGTCGCCTCCGGCCGCAGACTAACGGATGCATCGTCACGATCCGTGAACGTGTACATTTCCTTGCCGACGACATCTGTGTCGGCGCCGATCGAGCGCGCAAATAAGTCGGTCTCCTCGAAAATCGGCAGCCGGATATCGCGAAATCCGTAGGTCTCGAACACCTCGCGGGCGGTCTGCTCGAACCAGTTCCACAGCGCGGAATCCGGCGGCAGGATATCGCGCGTCCCCTTGATGGCCCTGAATTGTTTCTTCTCAGTCATTTCCGGCTGGCGCGCAGTCTCCAAAATCCATCCGAACATACTAACAGGCACGCTTGCTGATGCAAGCGCGTCGCCTGCGCGCGCAGGATCCGCCGGCCTTGCGATGCCAGCCACGCCCTGAGCTGCACAGCGCCGCCCGTGCGCGCCCATTCGAGGCGCGTGCACGCCTCGGGGCCATCGCTTCTAACGTCTTGCAACAGCGAGCCTTAAGACACGCATCTCACCATTTGAAACATCTATCCTCGCCATTCAAACGTTGCATTTTACGAACCTCATACTTACGTATAGCCTTCTGCCTCAGGTTTCTTACTTTCCAAGAGGAGAGTACTTAAATGGCCGAGAAGACAACCGGAGAAATGCAAGCAACGTTAGGCTTGACCGGGTTGACGTTCAACGCGATGGCGTTGATCGCGCCCGGCGCGTTCTTATGGCTCACGTTTTATGCACAGGCAACGGAGGGCGCCACAGCGCCATCGATGTGGTTTGGCATTCTCTTCGCCCTTTTGCTGTGCCTGGCAACCGCCGTCTCATACGCGGAATTGTCAAAGCTGTATCCCGGATCAGGCAGTTCGTACTACTTCGCCGAGCAGGCGTTCTTGAATCATGAGAAGGCTTGGCGATACGCCCGCCTCATGAAGTTCATTGTCGGCTGGGGCTCGCATCTCTACTATTGGATCTACCCCGGCGTCATGGTCGCAGCCACGGGCCTCTTCGTCGGCTACGTCGTCGGAACACTCTGGCCGAATTTCATGAGCGCTTCCAACCCCGGGCCCGCCTTCATGATGTTAGTCGCCATTCTCTTTACCTTCCTCGTTTGCTACATCGCCCACCGCGGCGTGACCGCTTCAACAGGGGTCAACGTTGCGATGAATGTGATCCAGATCTCGGCGCTGCTCGTCTTTTCCGTCATGGCGATCGGCTACCGCTCGAGCCACCCGCCGGGTAGCGTGGCTTGGCAGTGGGACGCCACGTCCGGCGATGCGTATAACTGCGAGTTCCAGATGGATGCGCAGAACAACATCGTCCGCGACGCGAGCATGATCCCGCAATGTAAGAAGGACGCGAGCGGAACTCCCGTTCCATTCCACGTCGATTACCCGATGAACGACTCGATGGGGAATTTCGTCTCGCATCCGAACGCCAAGTCCGTCGTGGGAATCCACAAATTCGGTTGGATGTTCGTTCAGGCTACCGTTGCCATCCTGATTCTAGTCGGATTCGAATCGTGTACGGCGCTGGGAGGCGAGGCAAAGAACCCGAAACGCGATTTGCCTATAGCGGTCATCACCTCGCTTTTGGTGCAAGGGGCATTCTGTTACCTCTTCGAGTATTTCGCCATGAACTATGCCTTAAGTACGGGCTACTCGATGCAGAGCGCTTCGGGCTCGGCCGCGCCGCTTGCCGACCTGATGGTCATGGTCGGCGATGCGGTTTTCGGCCAGGGTCACGGCCGCACCTTCATGTTGATCGAGGCCGTGACGGTCTTTTTGGCGCTCATCGGCACGACGCTCGCCTGCATCAACACCGGGGCGCGCGTCACATACGCCATGGGCAAGGACGCCGAGGTGCCAGAGCACTTTGGAATCCTTCACGAAAAAAATCTCAGCCCCCACAAAGCCATTTGGATCCTTGCAGCCGTCACCATCATCTTCGGCTGCATCGGGTTGCTAATGGTATTCGGCGATGCCGGCGCCCCGACCGATGCTGCGATCGCCGCATTGCCTCACGGGTTCTGGTCCAGCTTTGGGTATACGACCCACGACAAGATGGCAGCGCTTCCGAATACCTTCACCTTGGTGACGCTGGCATCGAACTTCGGGACGTTCCTACTTTACGGCCTGAGCTGCGTTATCTGCATGGTCGCTTATCACAATCACCCCAATTTCAACTTCATCAAGCACTGGGCCGTGCCCGCGTTTGGCGTTGTAGCCAACTTGGTCTGCATGTCGTTCTATTTGATCGGGCCATTCATGGGTTACGGCACGAAGATGGAGCCTTATCTGGCCTTGGGCATTGCCGCAGTCTGGGCCATTTATGGAGGCATCTACTTCATCATATCGAGCAAGAAGTCGGGGAAAACAACGCTGGTCACCACCCGGGCCTAGTTCCGAAAGAACCATCCGAGGGGGCGGGCTTTCAGCACGAAAGCCCGCCCTTCTCGCGCCCTCCCGCCGCCATCAGAAACATCTATCCGGCCGATTCAAACGTTGTATCTTGCTGCGCCTCGTTTTGCCCAATAATCGATATGTCGCGCACTTGCGGTTCCGAGAATGTCTTGATGAAGTGCGGTTGCAGCATCAGGCGCGGACCTGAGCCCGCGCTCCCTTTTCTGCGAGCCGGGATGATCTAATGTACAGAGGCCTTCAAGCGGCAGCGGCGGCAAGCGCAGGCGGATTCGCCCAGAGCTACCGCTCGGCCCAAAACTCTATGGACGTCGAGTTCGCGCAGCTGACTGATCTCGGTCGAGTGCGCCAGGGGAATGAAGACTATCTCGGGCACGCGGCGCCGACGACGCCGGAAGACGTCCGCGGGCGCGGTTGGTTGTTTGCCCTTGCCGACGGAGTGGGCGGGCATGATCTCGGCGAGGTCGCTTCCCGCACGGCCGTCGAGAGCTTGATCGAGGGATTTCGCGCGGCGTCGCCCGGCGAGCTGCATCCGGCGCTGCTTGAACGACTCGTGAAAAGCGCCAACACCCGCGTGATCGATGCGGGCCACGAGGCCAGCGCCGGCGGCGCGCGCATGGCCACCACGCTCGTTGCCTGCGCTCTGCGGTACGATCGCGCAACCGTCGCCCATGTGGGCGATTCCCGCTGCTACCTCATTCGCCGCGGCCAGGCCAACCTGCTCACGCGCGATCATACCGTGGTGAACGAGCAGGTTCGCCTCGGAATTATTTCGCGGGACGAAGCGGCTTCGTCGGAGTCACGCCACCTGCTGAGCCGCTCGTTGGGGGCCGAGCTTTTCGTCAATGCCGACGTCGAGGAACATCAGGTGCTCGTGGGTGACGTCCTGGTGCTGTGTTCCGACGGACTCCACGGCTCCGTCTCGGGCTCCGAAATCGCCGCCATCACCAGCCACGGTGGCGATTTGGCAACAGCAGCACGCAGGCTCGTGGATATTGCCAACCAGCGGGACGGCAGTGATAATATCACCGTGCAGCTGATCCGCGTCCGGAGTGTCGAACGCATGGGCATGTATCGCGGGCGGCCCTACAGGCTCCCGTAACGCGGGGCTCGCCGACACCCCCATCCCGGACGCGCGCTGACGAGGTTTCCCGTCCACCCCGGCGAACAACTCGACCACTACAAAATCGAAAGCGTCGCTGCCCGCAGCGGCATGGCCTCGATTTTCAAGGGCACCGATCTGCGTACCGGCCGCTCCGTTGCCATCAAAGTTCCCCATCCCGAAATGGAAAGCGATCCTGTCTTCTTCGATCGTTTCAAGCGCGAGGAGGAAATCGGCAAGGCCCTCGATCATCCCGGCGTAATGAAGGTCTTCGCGGATGGCGAACGCAGCCAGATCTACATGGTGATGGAGTGGGTCGATGGGCGCTTGCTGCGCCAAATCCTCACCGAGCGCAAGAAGCTTCCCCCGGACCGCGCGATCAAGATCACCCTCGGCATTTGCGACGCGCTCGACTACATCCACAGTCACGGTGTCGTCCACCGCGACCTGAAGCCGGAAAACATCATGGTCAACGGGGACGATCAAATCAAACTCATCGACTTCGGTATCGCCGGACAGGCGGGCGCGCGGCGGCTTACGTTTGCGAAGCTTTCGCAGGTAATGGGAACGCCCGAGTACATTTCCCCGGAGCAAGTGAAGGGCAAGCGGGGCGACGCGCGGAGCGATGTCTACGCGCTGGGAGTGATGTTTTACGAGATGCTCACTGGAAAGGCTCCTTTCGAGGGGCCCAACCCGTTCGCCATTATGAACGACCGGCTGTTGAACAACCCGGTTCCTCCGCGCGAGCTCGACCCCTCCATTTCCCCCCAGTTGCAGGAGATCATCTATCGCGCCCTGGAGCGCGACCCGAAGAACCGCTACGCGAGTGCCCATGAAATGGCCCTCGATCTCCAGCACCCGGAAAACGTCGGGGTGGCCGAGCGTCCCGAGCTGCGGGACTGGAAGAGGCGCCGCACTCCCTGGGTGAGAAGGGTCCTCTTCTACATCATGCTGGCCCTGATTCCCGTCGTCATTTTTGGGCTCATGCTGTTGTTCGCAAGGCGGTAATCGGCAGCCGACCCGGCAGAATTTGACCGGCTTTCCCCGCCCCCCACCAGCCGCCAGCCTCGTCTCCATCCCGACGCGGCCTTACGAATCTCTAACAACCTCTTTATGCGATCTTTACGGGCGCTTCCCTACCATGGATCTTGACCTGAAGGCTTCGTAAGTCCATCTCGTAAATATTCTTATGCGGCCAATAGAATTAATGAGTTGGACCATTTCGCGCACGCCTTGTAGCGTATCTCCACTAAATCTTCACCTATGTCTATGTACAGGCCGCGACCTCATGACGGAAGAAAAGAAAAATGAGCGCGGTAGGGAGGGAGAGGAAAACCACATGAATCGCATGAAGTGTTTTACTAGGTGGGCCATGGCAATCGTGGCAGTTGGTCTGGCTTTAAGTTGGGCTCCAGCATCAAGAGCCGCGGGCGAGACACCCGAGACGGCCGCGACGCAGCCGGCCCCCGCGGCAACGGCAACGGCACAGCCGGCCGCCGCGCAGCCCACGGCGGATCAGCGACTGGAAGAGCTTGAGAAGCAAATGGCGCTCTTGGAGGAGGAGATCGCTTCCCTCAAGACCGCGAGCGCAGCGGAAGCGAAGATGGCTGCCAATCCGGAACCGGCTGCCGCACCGCGTGGCGAGGATGCTGCAAAAATCAGCCTCGCGGGGCTCCTTGGCAACGTAACGCTGAGTGGGTTCGGCGACGTGTACTACGGCTACGACAACAACCATCCGTTCAACAATCTGGCGGGTTTGCGCAACTTCGAGGCGCCCACCAACGGATTCAACTTCAACATGGCGGAGTTTATCTTGGACAAGGCGCCCGACGCCATGTCCTCGGACGGCAGGCTGGGGTATCACCTCGCCGTCGGATACGGAACTGCCGCCAAGGTCGTCAACGGCTCGGATAACACGGGATTTGGAGACGGAAGCAACTTTTACCTCAAGGAAGCATACCTCTCCTATCTCGCTCCGGTTGGCAAGGGTCTGACCGTCACCGTCGGCAAGTTCGTCACGCCGATCGGCGCGGAGGTGATCGAGAGCAACGCCAACTGGAACTATTCGCGTGGCCTTCTCTTCTACTACGCGATTCCCTACTTCCACTTCGGCGCGAGCGCCAAATACGCGTTTAACAGCAAATTGGCGCTCACCGGCTATCTCGTCAACGGCTGGAACAACACGATTATCAACCATGCGGCAGCGGGAGCGTGTTCGACCTCCAACTTCAGCGACGGCTTCATGTGCGGTCAAAGTGCAGGGTTGACGTACGGCGCGAGCTTGGCCTACACACCGACCGCGAAGTGGTCCGTCACCGAAAACTACTTCGCCGGCCCGGTTGTCGGGTCTCCGTTCGGCCTCAACGATCAGACCATTACCGACTGGAAGCAGTTGTCCGACACGGTCATCTCTTACACGCCCAATTCAAAGTGGGCATTTATACTCAATGGAGATTACGGTTTCGGACCACGAAACTATGACTTCCTTTGCGACCTCGCCGTCACTCATCCTCGACCTCAGGGAGGGCCGTGCACCGTCGAAACATCTCCCGCCGTCGATTGGTGGGGCGTAGCGGGGTACGCCAAGTACAACTGGACCCCGAAGACCAACTTCGCGGTTCGTTACGAGTACTACGACGATCCCCAGGGATATACCGGGTTGATCATGGATCCGGAAGACGGGGATACTGGTTTCCGCGGTTGGGCGCAGGAAATCACGGGAACCTACTCCTACAACCTCACCAGTGCCTTGCTGATTCGCGGGGAATACCGTTACGACTTCGCGAGTCTGCCGATGTTCGTTCAGAGCTTCTCCAACGACAAGTTCGTTAAGGAGCAGAATACGGCGACCATCAGCTTCGTGTACTCGTTCAGCAGCGCGAACGCGAAGTAATACCCCTTCCGGCTCCGCCGGCAATCCGGCGGAGCCGCAGTTTTGCGGAACTCCAGCGGCCGCCCGGCGCTTCATATCGCCGGGCGGCCGTTTTCATTTGCGGCGTCGCTTCGATTATTTGAAATGCGGGCGGGCGCTGCCGGGCGTGATGCGTGGTGAATCAGCCTGCGAAAGGCTCTTGGACGGTTTCTGCGAAGCTAAGTCCGGTCGTGAGGCCGAAGCAGGGTTACTTGGCAGCCGTGAGAATTACCTTGCCCGAGGCATCCTGTACGATGGCCAGTCTGGCTTTCGCTTTCTGGACCTTGTTGTTCTCATCCGCGATTTGCGCAACGGTCCGGGCCCGGAATGCCAGAGCCGCCTTTCCCTCGGCCACGGCTTGTTCGAACGTGCGGAAGCTCGAGGGCGTGAAGTCGGCGTCTGTTCCGGTCACTCCGGTCACATTGAAATGCGTCGGCGGTGTGTGGCTCACGGAAGGAGAGGTCGGGCCCCCCAACGTGATTCCGCCAATCGACGCTCCGAAAAACTGTGCGTGCGCCGTTGCGGAGCATCCCAGAATCAGGGCGCTCAAGACCAGCACTTGCTTCATCATCTCCAGCCTCCCTCCCGGCCGCTGTGCCGGGGCAACAGTTCGTTCTCGCAATTCCTCTGCCAGATTCCGCTGCCGCCTATCTGTCTAATTGTTACGAGCTTAGCTTCGCAGGAGAGGACGCTGCACCGAGACAAACCCGGCTACTTGCGAAATCGCATCGAGCTTGTGTGTAAATCGGTCGCTAGGAAATCAGAGGTGAGTACCAGAACTGCTGGAACGAGATTCTCGGTGGCGTTTTCTGCGTTGACCTAGATAGAGGAGTCAAATAATCGCGGTTTACAGACCCTTCCACACCGCGTATGCGGCGCCTTTCAGAGGGCACTCTTCATCCAGCACCACATGGATCGGAACCAGCGCGAGGAAGTCCTGCATTTTTTCTTTGTGCCTCGCCGCCGCGACGAACCGTCCGTCCTTCAGCAGCGGCAGAATCTTCACCGCAATCCCTCCGGCCACGTAAACGCCTCCGCGCGCAACGGTCCGCACCGCCAGGTTTCCCGCCTCCGAGCCGTAAATCTCGACCCAGAGTTGCAGCGCGGCGACGCATACGGGGCACTCCTTCGCGAGCGCCTGCCGCGTGATCACGGGCGCTGGGTCGATTCCCGGATCGTCAAATCCTGGATGCCGGACCGAAGGATCGAGGAACTCGTGCACCGTCTTGAAGCCTCTGCCTGAAAGCACCAGTTCGGCGCTCACGAACTCGCTGCGGCTCTTGATGAATCGCCAGAGATCCGCCTGCTGCTCGGTGTGCGGGGCGAAATCGGCGTGCCCGCCCTCGGTCGCGGTCGGCACATGCTTCGTCCCGTCCCAGAAGAGAATGGCCTCGCCCAGTCCCGTGCCCGCGGCGATCACCACGCGAGGCGCCTGCGGAGCTGGGACGCCCGCATAAATCGTCTCCAGATCGCCCGGGCCCATGACGCTGATTCCGTGCGCCGTGGCTTCAAGATCGTTCATGAGCCGGACGCGTTCGAGCCCGAGCTGGCTTGCCAGCGTCGCGCCGTCGATGATCCACGGCAGGTTGCCTGCGCGAACCTTGTAATCCACCACCGGCCCCGCGATTCCGAACGAGGCGGCCGTCACCTTTGCTTTCGTGACGGCTACGAAGTCCTTCACGATCTCTTCAAGACCCTTGTGCTCGCGGCTCGGATAGCGCTTGTTGGCGACGCGCACCAGCGCTCCCTGCTGCACGTCGAACAATCCGAGATTCGATTTTGTTCCGCCGACGTCGCCCGCGAGTATCATCCGGTCCTCCGGCTTGCCCAGCCGAAATTCATTGGAAAAATTCTGGTGTGGAAAAAAGCGCTACAGCGTCCGCCAGCGGCGGCCCTCGGATGCTGTCAAATCATCCGCCGCGCGCGGTCCGCTCGTGCCCGCAGGATAATTCGGGAAAGGCGGAGCGGATGCACTCTGCCAGGCCTCGAGAATCGGATCGACGAGCCCCCAGGCGGCCTCCACGCTGTCGGCGCGGTCGAACAGCGTTGCGTCCCCGCGGATGCAATCGTTGATCAGCGTCGCGTACGCTTCGCGGGTTCCGGCGCCGAACGCCTGCCGGTACTGGAAATCCATCGTCACCGGCTGAATGTGCATCTGCCCACCCGGCGATTTTGCGCCGAAAGAAAGCGAAATCCCTTCGTCCGGCTGGATGTTGAGCACCAGCGAATTCGGCTCCACGTGTTCGCCCTCGAACACCATGTGCGGTGCGCGCTTGAACCCGATGGCGATTTCCGTCGATGGCCGCGCGAGACGCTTCCCGGACCTCAGATAGAACGGCACGCCTTTCCAGCGCCAGTTATCGACCAGCAGCTTCAACGCGACAAATGTCTCGGTGGTCGAATTCGGATTGACGCCAGGCTCCTCGCGGTATCCCGGAACGGCCGCGCCCTTCACTGTCCCCGGCCCGTATTGGCCGCGCACCACCGACTTCCAGACCGTTTCCGCCTGCAATGGCCGGATCGATTGCAGTATCTTGATCTTCTCGTTTCGCACCGACGTGGCGTCGAAGCGCGCGGGCGCCTCCATGCCGACCAGCGACGTGAGTTGCAGCACGTGGCTCTGGATCATGTCGCGCAATGCTCCGGCGGATTCGTAAAACGCCGCGCGGCGCTCGACTCCCAGCGATTCCGCCGCCGTGATCTGCACGTTGTCGATGTAATTCCGGTTCCACAGCGGCTCGAAGATGCCATTGCCGAAGCGGAAGACCAGCAGGTTCTGCACGGTTTCCTTGCCGAGATAATGATCGATGCGATAGACCTGCGATTCGTCGAAGACGCGCAGGACCTTGGCGTTCAACTCGCGTGCCGACGCGCCATCGTGGCCAAATGGCTTCTCGATGATCACCCGCGTCCACGAAGTTCCGTTCTTGGGCTTCGCCAGATTTGCGCGGCCGAGCTGCTCGATCACGTGCGGGTAAACGTCCGGGGGCGTCGCGAGATAGTAGAGACGATTGCCGCCGAGCTGGTTTTCGCCGTCGAGCTCCTCCAGCCGCTCCGCGAGCCGCTTGTACGACGCGGGATCGTCGTACTTCCCGCCGAAGTACTCCAATTGCTTCAGGAAATCCTGCTTCTTGCCGTCCTCCGCGCCGTTCTTCGGCAGAAACTCGCTGGCGTTTTTCCGGAATGCGTCGTCGTTCATCTCCGTCCGGGCAAATCCGAGCAGGCGAAACCGCGGAGCGAGACACGCGTGCACGGCCAGATCGTAGAGCGCCGGCAGAAGCTTCCGCCGCGCCAGGTCTCCGGAAGCCCCGAACATCACGATGGCGCACGGTTCGTGGGGAACTTCGCAAAAGTATCCTTCCACTCGGGGCGATTCGGCGATTTCAGTTGTGCGCGTGCTCATCGTCCTTCTCCGTGAAGTTTTTTCTGAGGGTCATTGCGGAAGGTTGACCCGCATGAGGCGGTTCGGGCCTGCCTTTCCCGGCGCAAATCGCTCCGCAAGCGAACAGACTACCATAGTCTGTACGGTCCTCTTGGCGGTTCACCGGGGCCGCGTTTCCAGATTGGAATAACTCCGCTACAACAGCGCATAGTAGCGGATCAGATTTCCATCCGCCTTCCGCTCTCCAATCCCAACGAACACGTACCGCATCAGCCAGTCGTGCTTCCCCGCCGCGACCTCGAATGTCGGAATCGCCCGCAGGTAGTATTCCGACGGGCTCACGGGCGGGCCTCCTGCAAACGCCATTTCCCGCAGCCGCTTCATCGTGTAGTCCTCGTATCCCCAGAGATACCCGCGATTGTGCAGCAGGATCAGCGTCCCATCGTCCTCCTGCAACATGTACCGCGCATCGAATGCCACCGTGTCGTCCGGCCGGAACAGGCCGTAATCGCCGCCGCTGTTTGGCACGGCCTTTCCGCGCAGGCGCGGCCCCGAGAATTCACCGCTATCCACGTACACCGCGCCTCGCCCCGCGCCCGTGGGCATGTTCGCGATGTTCTGCACGCGCGTGAAGTGCAGGCGAATCTCGAACGCGAATTCGAGTTTCGGTTCTGCGATCGTGGACATTGCGGCGCCGAACGGCCTCATCTTTGGCATGGACTCTCTCACCTCTGGTTTGCGAAGTGATACAATCCCGCCGATCTTTTCGGCTGTCAATCGTCATCCGCCGCGCGAACGCAGCGAACGAAATCGCGGCACGTCGGTTTATCGGGGGAATCGTCATGAAGATCGCGCTTATCGGAGCGTCGGGATACGTCGGATCGAAGGTCCTGGAGGAAGCGCTCCGCCGCGGCCACGAAGTGACCGCCATCGTCCGTCGCCCCGAGCGCCTGGCCACGCACCCGAATCTCAAGGCCGTAAACGCGGACGTCCTCCACCGCGATGAGCTTGCGCGCATCCTCGCGGGCCACGACGTCGTCATCAGCTCCTACAATCCCAAGCGCGGCACTCCCGGCCCCGAGGTGTATTTTCGCCACGTGCGCGGACACAAGGCGATCATCGCCGCCGTGAAAAAGTCCGGCGTCAAACGGTTCCTCGCGGTCGGAGGCGCGGCTAGCCTCAAGACGCCCGCGGGAATCGAGCTAATCGACTCGCCCGATTTCCCCGCCGCCTACGAGCCGTTCAAGCCCGGCATCTGCGGCACGCGCGAGCTTTACTACCTGCTGAAGCACGAGCCGGGCCTTGACTGGGTGTTTCTTGCGCCCTCGGTGGTGATCGCGCCCGGCCAGAGGACCGGCAAGTTCCGCCTCGGCAAGGATCACGTCCTGTACGATGAAAAGGGCGCGAGCCGGATTTCGCTCCAGGACTACGCCGTCGCCATGATCGACGAGCTCGAGCACCCGCGCCATCATCGCGAGCGCTTCACCGTCGGATACTGATTCACCGCGGAGCGGAAACCGTCCCTTGGCAAACGCCTACATGCCGCATGCAGGACCTCTCACCCTGGAGGACCGCGCCGCCATCAACGATCTGTTGACGAGATACGCATGGGCGCTCGACACGGGCAACGCCGAGGCGCTCGTCGCCTGCTTCACGCCCAGC
>Ga0335077_10007050_pt1 | contig 13910 bp, 10 predicted proteins | sample Lox_Sample_31_FD_207151 | JGI IMG/M metagenome (GOLD analysis project Ga0335077, IMG submission 207151) | Soil microbial communities from Loxahatchee National Wildlife Refuge, Florida, United States - Lox_Sample_3.1 | ecosystem: Environmental > Terrestrial > Soil > Wetlands | place: USA...
CATGAAGCGCACAATCCCCCTTGCCGCCCTCACCATGATGGCATTCGCCCAACCTCCGCAACGCGGCGGGCCGCCGCCCGGACCTCCTGCCGTTCCGCCGAAGCCTCTGTTCGCCAGTGCCGATCCGGTGCGATCCTGCGAGAGCCTTCGCACGCTGACGCTGCCGAATACCATCGTCGAATCCGCGGCCGTCGAGTCCGCCAATGGAGCCGACGTGTGCCGCGTGACGGCTGTTGTGACGCATCCGCCGGCCGGCGACAAGGTCCGCATCTTCATCGGCCTGCCCGCCAAAAACTGGAACGGCCGTTTCGAAGGGACGGGCGGCGGCGGATTCTCCGGCGGCAATCCGAACGGTGTGCGCCAGCCGAACTCCATCGGCTATGCGGCGGGCGCCACCGACACCGGCCATGAAGGCGGCAGCGGCAGTTTCGCGCTGGACTCCAACGGGCGCCAGAACTGGATGCTCATCCGCGACAACGCCTATCTCGGGATCCACGAAATGACGGTGCTGGGCAAAGCGCTCACTGAAGCGTTCTACGGAAAAGCGCCCCGCTACTCCTATTTCATGGGCTGCTCCACTGGTGGACGCCAGGCGCTCTCCGAAGCGCAGCGCTATCCGCAGGATTACGACGGAGTGGTCGCCGGCGCGCCCGCCATCAACTGGACGAAACTCCACGTCGAACAGATGTGGGGACAACTGGTGATGAAGGAGTCCGGCAATTTCGTGCCGATGTGCAAGTTTCAGGCAGCCACGGCCGCGGCGGTAGCGGCCTGCGACGCGATCGATGGCGTGAAGGACGGCGTGATCGAAGATCCCAAGCGCTGCACTTACGATCCGAAGGCGCTGGTGGGTACCACGGTCGATGGCTGCGGTACGTTCACCGCGGCCGACGCCGATGTCATCCGCAAAATCCGGCAGGGTCCCAGGCGTCAGGATGGAAGCTTCCTCTGGTATGGCTTGCAGCCCGGCGGCGATTTCGGCGGCCTCAGCAGCACCGGTGGATCTCCCCTCACGGGGCGCCCCATGGGCATCACGCTGGATTGGTGGAAATACTTCCTCACCCAGAATCCGCAATTCGATTGGACCACTCTGAGTTTCCCCGCCTACGAGCAGTTGTGGGATCAATCCACCGAGGAGTTCGGCGCCGTCATCGGCACCGACAATCCCGACCTCTCGGCCTTCCGCGGCCGCGGCGGCAAAGCCATCGTCTGGCACGGGTGGTCCGACCAGTTGATCTATCCCGAAGGCACGATCGACTATTACAAGCGCGTGCAGGAGCACATGGGCGGCGCGGCCAGGACCTCGGAGTTCATTCGCCTGTTCCTGGCGCCGGGAGTCGGGCATTGCGCCGGAGGACCCGGACCTGCGCCTTCGGGCCAGTTGGACGCGCTGTTGAAATGGGTCGAGGAAGGAAAGGCCCCCGCGACGCTGGAGGCGGTGCGACGCGATCAGAGCGGCAAAGTGGTCCGGTCGCGCCCGCTGTGTCCCTACCCTCTGGTGGCCCGCTACAAAGGAACCGGCAGCACTGATGACGCCGCGAATTTTCTGTGCGGCGCTAACTTCTGAAGGCGCCGGAATTCGGTATCCTGATGGAAAGGAGTGAGGGGAACGCGATGAAGAAGCTTACTGTGGGATCTTGCCTCCTGGTGTGCCTGGCGGGAGGTGTATGCGCGCAAAGCGGTCCGGGCGCGGCGTCGGAACGCTCCCCGGCCTGGAGCCCGAAGGCAGCGGCTGCCTACCTGGACGGCCGCATCGCCTGGTGGATGACCTGGTCAAGCTCCCAGCGCGATCACCAGACTTTCTGCATCTCCTGCCACACGTCGGCGCCTTACGCCATGTCCCGCGCCTTCCTGCACGGCGACTTGGGCGAGCAGGGTCCATCGGCCAATGAACGCAAAGTGCTGGACAACGTCATCAAGCGCGTCCGTATGTGGAAAGAGGTGGAGCCCTTCTACCCGGACGAGAAGAGGGGTGCCCCCAAGACGGCGGAGTCGCGCGGCACGGAATCGATCTTCAATGCCGTGATCCTGGCCGGCTACGATGCACCTACCGGCAAGCTGGGTGCGGACGCTCGCATGGCACTCGACAACATGTGGGGCGAGCAGCTCAAGGCTGGCGACGCCAAGGGCGCCTGGGCGTGGCTGCAGTTCCACAACTCGCCGTGGGAGGGCGATTCGCAATATTACGGCGCTACGCTGGCCGCGCTGGCCATCGGATTAGCGCCCGGCGAGTATCGCTCCGCTCCCGAAATCCAGGACGGGCTGAAGGCTCTCCGCGAATACCTGGTTCGCGAGCGCGACTCGCAGATTCTCATCAACCGCATGATTCTGCTCTGGGCTTCCGCCCGGCTTCCGGGCCTGCTGACTCCCGCGGAACAGAAGGCCATTGCGGCGGAGGCGCTGCATAAACAGCAGGAGGACGGAGGCTTCAGCCTTTCCGATTTTGTCGGCGGATGGAAGCGGGCCGACGGCACTCCTCTCGAAACGAAGAGTGATGGTTACGCCACCGGTGTAGTGGCGCTGGCATTCGAGCGCGTGGGCATGCCGCGCGAACAGCCCGAATTGCAGCGCGCCCTTGCCTGGCTGAACCGGAATCAGGACCGCACCGAAGGCCGCTGGCTGGCCTATTCGCTGAATAAGAAGCGCGATCTTTCGACGGATGTCGGCCGCTTCATGAGCGACGCCGCCACTGCCTACGCGGTCCTCGCCCTCGAAGCCAAATGACATTGAGCGGTATTTTCCCGGACTGAAAGAGCCTTGGCCCTGTCCCACTAAGAAAACCAGGTTGGGTTTCTACGAGGCAGCCTTCAGCCGGCTCACCAGAAGCGTTACCGGAATCACGATCAGAGACATCGGAAAGAAGATCGCAATCGCAATGACAGCCGCAAATGCGGCGAGCATGAGATCTACCGCGGCGTGGACGAGCGGAATCGAAGAGCGCTTCCAACGCTTGCATCTGGAAAACTCATCGGCGATCAAAATCGATTTGCTCCTGCCCTCTCGTTTACGAACTCTCTTCATGAGTAATTCCCGCTAAATTAATCCAGGGTTCCAAAGTCTGCCGGCACAGCCTGCGGTGCAATCTAATCTCAGAAGTTTCACTTAGTGGAGCCAGCAAATGGTGGCCATTTTGGGCTATCGGGGCCCAGGCTCTAATTGAATATGTTGTCTAAATCGTTTTTTCCGCAACGTTTCTAAGGTTAATATCGTCTACTTTGCATATGTCCATCTGCCTGGTTGTTGATGATGATCCGTCTGTGCGGAAGTATGTCAGCAATGTCCTGCAGCGGGAGAATATTCGGACCCTGGAAGCGGAAGGCGGTTTCGAAGCCCTGCGGATTGTTCAGAAACTCGGAGGCGATGTGGATTTGATTGTCAGCGATATCCAGATGCCAAATGGGGACGGCTTGAGTTTGGCCCGCGCCGTCCGCGTGTCTTTTCCACGCGTCCCTGTGGTTCTGATCTCCGGCAACGTGGCGCCCGATCTTGGCTTTGCGTTCGTCGAGAAGCCCTTTCTCCCCGCCGATCTGGTGGCAGCCGTGCGGAAGGCGCTGCCCGCCCACTTCAATGATGGCGCAGGCAAGACGCGCTACCCCTCAGTCGCGGCCTAGTTCCACCAATCCTGCGGCCTAGTTCGACCAATCCTGCATAAATCCAGTTCGCAATTCTCAGGCTGCGGCGTCCCGCGCCCCCCGGTCTCGTGGTGATAGGGGCGATTGAGGTCAGGCACCGGCTTTGTCCGCTTTTTTCAATACCTCACGCACCTTGGCCACAACTTCATGGGTGGTGTAAGGCTTCGGAATGAAGGCAACGTCTTTGTCCAGCACCCCGCGATGAGCGATCACGTCGTCGGTATAGCCTGAGGTAAACACAACCACAACGTCCGGACGCCTGGCCCTGACACGATCCGCCAGTTCGCGGCCATTGATCCCCGGGAGTACGACATCGGTCAACAACACATGGATCGGCCCCGGATGGCGTGCGCAGAGGGAGAGCGCCTGGGCGCCATCGGCAGCGTCCAGAACCCGGTAGCCACAGGTGGTAAGAGCGTTCACGGCGAAAGTCCGAACCTCGGCCTGGTCCTCTACGACCAGAATCGTTTCGGAACCGCCGGCAGTCACTGGATCGATCGAAGCACGGACATCGGCCCCACGGGCACCGGTAATACGCGGCAGATAAATTTCGAATGACGAACCTTCGCCCGGCGCGCTGCGTACTCCGATCCAGCCGTTGCTTTGCTGGACGACGCCATATACGGTGGCAAGGCCCAACCCGGTTCCTTGCGCCATGCCCTTGGTAGTGAAGAATGGCTCAAAGATATGCTCTTTGGTCTGTTCATCCATCCCATGACCCGTATCGGTGACGGTCAGCCGGATTGCGGATCCGGGGGAGGCTTGAGGATGCTCGGCCGCATACTGGGCATCGATCTGTACCGGGGCTGTCTCGATGACCAACTTGCCTCCATCCGGCATGGCGTCGCGCGCGTTGATCACCAGATTCATCAGGACCTGATGAATCTGAGCGGGATCGGCATTTACCAGGCCCAGTTCCGGGTTGAGGTTGGTGGTGAACTCGATGTCTTCTCCGAGAAGCCGGCGGAACATCGTTTCCGATTCCTGCACCACCGAATTCAGGCTTACCGGTTGCGGACGGGTCATCTGCTTGCGGCCAAATGCCAGCAGTTGTTGCGTCAGGTCGGCTGCGCGATCGCCTGCCTTGCGGATTTCCTTGACCGGCGCGCGCAACGGATCGCTCTCCGCCAGCTTGTTGAATACGATGGAACTGTAGCCGTTGATCACGGTGAGAAGGTTGTTGAAGTCGTGGGCGACTCCGCCGGCGAGCCGTCCGATACTCTCGAGCTTCTGGGCCTGCAGGTTGCGTTGCTGCGATTCGCACAGTTTGGCTTCCGCCTCGTGGGTCCGATTCCGTTCGCGAATCAAGCGCACCGTCTGCCAGCAGGTGAGCGCGAACAGGAATGCAAACATTGCCGTGGCGATGAGGAGACGGCTTTCCCGGCGCCGGGCATCGACCAGCGCTTCCACCGATTCCACATCCTGTCCGCTCATGAAGCCGAATTGGCCAAAGATGGCGGCCAGCCGGCCTTCCTGGCCTAGGGCGCCGATTTCCTCGCGAATGGCATCGGCGGCGGCGCGATTCTCGAAGGTAGCGCCCACGCCGAGTTGCGACCGGACCTGCGGCACCGCGATCCAGCGCAAGGCCGCGCCTCCGCACCCGTGCATTTCGAGAAGTGTGGAGATCGCGGTGTACTTGTCCATCAAGGCGGCTTGTGTGCGCCCTGCACAAATATCGTCGATGACGCTGCCGATCCGAGGGCGATACAGCGGCTCGGCCTTCGGCAGGATCTGGTGCAGGTGCACGGTGTCGATAGCCGCGTTGGCAATCCCAACCGTGGAAGTGGCCAGATCCTCGATTTTGCGGTATGGACTCTCGTCGCGGACCAGCAGGCAATGCTCGTGCTGCAGGTAGGGCTCGGAGATATAGAAATCCTTCAGGCGCTCCGGAGTGATCGTGATCAGCGGCCACAGGTCAACCACTTTGGTCTTCAGCGCGGACTCCGAGCTGTCCGGCCAGAAAATCCACTGGAGAGCGATACCGCGCCTGCGGGCCGCTTCATTCAACAGATCGACGGAAAGCCCGGCGGCGTTGCCGTCGGCACCCCGGACCTGAAACGGCGGAGAGATCATCCACCCGATGCGATAGACCCGCTCACCGAACCTGGACGGTCGTAAGCGCAGCCAGCCCAAAACCGCTACGGCAGCTACGATGCCGCACAGGAGAACAACCAACCTGATGTTGCGCCGCACGTCTGTTGACCCTGTGATCATCAGGGTACCAGTCATCAGCACTGTGAAGAAAGCGAATTTTCGAGAGCTCAGTCCCCCCGGGTGCCGCAGTCGATCGGGAACGGCCGGCCAGGCGGTCGCGCATTGACCCAGGCCCTGTGCCGGCGTTTCTTTCGCTGGCCTTCTTTTTACTGGACGACCAATGGCGATCCCGCGGAGCAAAAGGACTGTCCGCCTATGGCCGCGCAAATCACCAGTTGGGTAGCCGTTGGGATCAAATCATCGGGCACAGCGACATTGACCTGCTGCACTCCAGGCACTGTGGGAGCCGGCCCGGCATACACCGGAATCAGCCCCTTCCGGTCGGCGATCTGCACCGATACGGTGGCGGACGCCGGAATGCCGGTTGCGAAGATCTGGAGAAAACTTCCGTCGTGGGCTCCGGCTGTCGGGCCGTTTACGCTGTTGTCCTGATTCAGAATGCCGTTGCGGAAGACCGACGGCCAGGCGGGCGAGAGCGGTACAGTCACCGGGAGGCTGCTGGTTCCGTCTACCGTTACCACCAGGCTGGCCGAATTCTTGGAACCAAGGTCGGGAACCTGCAGGTTGATCTGGGTATCGGAGGTGTAGAGCAGGCTGGCGGGACTGCCGTCGAAAGTCGCGGTGACACTCTTCCCATTCAGGTGGGAACCAATCAGCGTTCCCAGGGACCCGCTCACCAGCGGCGTGACATCCAGGGTGGCGGAGTTGATTACCTTGCTCACCACTACCTGCGGCGTCGGCGGCGGTGCCGTGACGGTCAGGGTGACCGGGATGGTGACGCTTCCAGCCGATCCGGCATCGACCAGAATCGTCGCCTGATACGTGCCCGGCGACAGCCCCTTTCCGCTGGCTGTCACCAGGATGCTCCCGGCGTTCTGCCCGGCCGTATTGTCCAGGTGCAGCCAGCCGGAGCCGCTGGTATAGGTAACGGCCGCCGCCCAGTTCAATATTCCGCCGCCGGCATTCTGGATGGGAATGTATCCCGCCAGACCGGTCTGATCACCGCCGGCGACGGCGGTCAATTGGATGGAAGTAATCTCAGGCACCGTCAGTTTGGGGAAATAAGCGGCCCCGCAATCACCCACCAGACTGCAGTCGGGCGGAGGGATGGACACCGCAAAGCGTTGGATCGGCGCGGTGGAGGAGGCCGTGAGGACGTTCGACACGGGCGCGAATGAAGCCGTCTCCTGGGCCACGGCCGGCGCCGTGTTGTTCGCGAGGCCGATGAAGGTCGGAAACTGAACGGTCTCCAGGCGGGTCGGGCTGGCGTCTACCACTTCGTAGACGGCGTACCCCGCTCCTCCAGTGAGAGGCACAGCGCTGGCGGTGACCAGGTTGATGACCCCGTTGGAAGGAGTTGGGGGAAGCCCGGCCAACTGGCCGCCGGCACCGTTTGCATCGGCACCGAGAACTCGAACCAGGAACAGGGTACCGCTCCCAGCGACATATTGTCCGATCTGCGCCCGATAGCCGAGGTCCCCCGCCGCGGTAGGAGTGAGTGCGTCGGAACCGGCCACTGCGTCGGGAATATAAAGCTGGGTGCTGGCGGGGAAACCGGAATACTGGATCAGGAAACGGGTTCCGTTATCCTCGCCCGCGGCGCGTGGCAAGAACGCGCCGCCGAAGCCCTCGGTCAGTCGTGCGGAGGCAAATGCCGTCCCCGCGGCGAACAGGCTGGGAAGATTGATAGTGGAGGGCAACGGAGATCCCGTGCAGGTGATCCCGCGATCGTACAAAGTAGCGTAGAGACCGGTTTGCGCAAAGGCCACGACCGGTTGTGACTGATTTACCAGAATCGAGACCGGGGTGCCGGAGACAATCTGGGCCCGGATCGGTTGTGGCTGCACCAGGCCGCTCTCGTGAATCGCGGCGCGGATGTTCGAGATTCGAATGGTAAAGCCGCCGGAAGACGGCACAGTTATGCTGAGGCCGTTGAACGCAATGGTCTGATTGAGAATCTGCCCGGGGATCCCGGTGGGCACTGCGCCCATCCCGTAATCGACTGATAAGATTGCATCGTGAGTTAAACTGGCGGCATCCACCCGATTGGTGATGCTGATCGGGAGGATAACCGAGAGATTGCCAGTCAAAACGGCCCCGGGATTGGAACCGGAACATTGCAGAATGATATCGCCCATCCGTTCCGTGAGGCCTTCGGCGCGAACCTGATTGGGAACGGCAGTTACCGCACACTGACCCGAGACGGTCTGTGCGGAAAGACAACAACCTATTGAAATAAAGGCGGTTAGCAGGCAACATGGCCGGCTAACCATGGCAGTTAGGGGTCCCATGAGGCTTATTCTAGCGGAACGCCACGCGCGTAGGGGATTTACCTTACTGTCGGCGGTCTAAGCTGCTGTGTCCAACCATACCCGGATCGTCAAGCCCAGCCGAGTTCCTTCATCGCCAGCCCCGCGTGCCAGATCTTGGTCATGTGGATGATTTTGTCCCCGTCGAATTGCATGACGTAAACGTAATCGGTGCTCGTGTGCCGTCCCGTTGGAGGCACCGGTCCGCCTGGTCCGGTGTGGGTAGCATGAAACACGCCGTAAGCGGCCACATTATTCCGCCCGGCATCCGTGGCGAACGACTTTACTTCGTAGTGGGCATCCGGCAGAACGGTCGTCATCCCTTTCATCCAATCCGTGTACTCCGCGAGCGTCTTGACAGTCAGCAGTGGCTCGGCTTGGGCGGAAAAGGTCGCGTTGGGTGCGCAGTAAGCCTGGCAGACTTCCCATCCCTTTCCCGCCTCGCATGCGGCGAAGAACTTCTCGGCAATACTCGTAATCGCTGTCATGAGGAACTCTCCTTCCATATAAGTGAGGTGGCCGGAATTCTCAGTGTTTTGCCGGGTGTCACTCGGAGCCCGAACATCTACGAGGACGTCATCCGTGCCGGATCGAAGGATAGCACAACATCCAACGGCCGAGGTGGCTGACGACTCGTATCCGGGCTTCACTCCCTGGGAGAATACCCGAGTTGCAAAGCCGAATGCGGATCTCAGTCGAGCTTATGGCAGTACTGTAACCTCCGCCAGAGGCCGGCGAGAAAGACGGTGTATACTGGCTCTAAGACGCGGGTCCCGAACCAGACACCTGTTCGACTTACAACTCCATGATGCCGAGTTCGTCACCCCTCCCGAAAGCACGCTCTCCCCAGCACGCAATCCTCGCGGAGCAAGTGGAACTTCTGTACGGCAACGCTAACGTGGGCGTGTCAGTCACGGTGGTCGCTGCAGCGGTGCTGGCCAGTCTCGAGTGGGCCGTAATTCGACACTCGATCATCCTGGGGTGGTGCGGCTGGATGTACCTGGTGTCGGCAGCCAGGCTCGTACTGGCGCGGCAGTACCACAGGGCAGTCTCGCCCGACCGGCAAGCCAGAAACTGGGCCATTGCCTTTGCTGCGGGAGCCGGCCTGGCGGGTGCAGGTTGGGGAACGGCCGGAGTGCTGTTGTATCCGCCCGAGTCGCTGGCGAGTCAGATTTTTCTGATGTTCGTGCTCGGCGGAATGATGTTGGGCTCGGCATCTCTGCTGGCGCCGCGGCCGGAGGCATTCCTTGCCTTCATGCTTCCCGCCGGTATCGTGCCTTCTATGCGGCTCGCGCTGCAGGGAGACGATGCCCACATGGCCATGGCCTTGCTTGCCGGTATCTTCACGCTCGTTACGTTGATCACCACACGGCGAATTCACGGGACAATCGTGTCGTCTTTGTGCTTGCAGTTTGAGAATCGGGACTTGGTGGAGGATTTGCGGGCCGCCAAACAGCACGTGGAGGCGTTGAATGCCCAACTGGAAGCGCGCGTTCGGGAGCGCACGGCTGAGTTAGAGCGTTCGACCGAGCAGTTACGAGCGGAAATCATACAGCGCGAGCAGGTCGAAGAGGAATTGCTGCGCGCCCGCAAGCTCGAATCGCTGGGGGTGATGGCTGGGGGGATCGCGCATGACTTCAACAACTTCCTCACCGTCGTCCTGGGAAACGTGGGGTTGGCCAAGATGCATTTGGAGCCGGACGATCCGGTGCAAGTCGTGCTTGACCAGACGGTTAATTCGTGCGAGCGAGCCGTTTTCCTGTCATCGCAGTTGCTGACTTTCGCCAAGGGAGGGGCCCCGGTCCGCCGCCTGGTATCGGTTGGCAAATTGGTGACCGATGCCGTCCAGTTGGCGCGCGCCGGGACTCAGACCAGCATCGTGGCCGGCCTTGCGGACGATCTGGGTTTTGCCGAGGTCGATCCCGGCCAGATTGGCCAAGTCCTCCATAATCTTCTGCTCAATGCGCGGCAATCGATGTCCGAGGGTGGAATCATCGAAGTCCAGGCCAACCTGACCGGGACGGCAGGAGATCCCAGGGTGAGCATTTCCATTCGGGACTACGGATGTGGAATTCCCCCGGAGGTTCTTCCGCGAATTTTCGATCCCTATTTCACCACCAGAACCGGCGCCAACGGGCTTGGGCTGGCGACGGCGTACTCCATCGTGGCCAAGCACGGCGGGACGATTTCGGTGGAATCGAAGCCAGGCAGCGGGAGCGTCTTCCGGGTCGATCTTCCGGCTTCCCGCGAGACTGCCGCACCCCAAGCGCCGCTGGCGATTACCCCCACTTGCGGGACCGAACGGCTGCTGGTGATGGACGACGAAGGGCCGATCCGGAAGCTTCTGGAAACGGTCCTGAAGGGTCTGGGCTATGACGTGCAATCCGCTCGGGACGGCGCCGAGGCCATCGCTCTGTTCGAAAACGCTCAGCTCGCCGGAAGTCGTTTCGACGCTGCTCTGTTGGACTTGACGGTGTGCGGTGGGATGGGCGGCTTGGAGACAGCGGCCAAATTGAGGGAGTTGGATCCGGCGTTAAAGCTGATTGTGTCCAGCGGTTACTCCGACGACCCGGTGATGGCGGATTTCCGGAAATACGGCTTCGACGAGGCAATTCCCAAGCCTTGGACGGCCGCCGAGATGGCGCGGACCTTTCGCAACGTGCTGGCGAAAGATCCCGAACACCAGCCAAATTCCCGATAGGTTCACCGGAGGCCGACACCTCCTTACCCGTTTCGCTCTTGACCTGCCTGCTTCTCTAAAACCGCTGCGGCACCCCGTGGGTGGATCCTTTCCGAACATGCCCCGTTTTTTCGGGCCGGAATGGCAACGTGGCTCGGGAACCTCGATCGGTAAAATTTCCTGTTTCCGCGCTAATGAATTCCGCGGTTGATTCCGATGAATAAGGTGTAAGGAGTCGAATGGAGTCCAACATTTTGGTTGTGGATGATTCCGCTGCAATTCGTAAGATTCTGCAGAGAGTGCTCCGTCAAACGGGGATGTCGATTCGGTCAATTCTGGAGGCCGGCGATGGCCAGGAGGCGTTGGAGTTGCTGAAGTCCAAGAGCGTCGATCTGGTACTTACCGATGTCAATATGCCCAAGATGGATGGCATTCAGTTGCTGGCTGCCCTGAAATCCGCCCCCCAATGGCGCCACATACCCGTCTTGATGGTCACCACCGAGGGCGGTGAGACCAAGGTGGGAGAAGCCGTGAAGCTCGGTGCTGCCGGCTATGTTCGAAAACCTTTCACCGCCGATCAAATCAAGGAGAAACTGGCCGGGATTCTCGAGCCGGCTTTACCGTTATGAACACCCATACCCTGATGGTGGATCTGATCCGGGTCTCCACCGCCAATGTCTTCTCGACGATGCTGGGCGTGGACTTGCCACCCGGCGAGGCTTTCATCGAGAACGGCACTCCTGAATCCAACGATGGAGTCGTCTCTTTCATCGGCGTGGCAGGCGCCTGGGCGGGCACTGGGAGCATTAGCTGTTCGCCGGGAGTGGCTTGTCGTATCTGTTCCTTGATGCTGATGGCGGAAAGTGCCGGTGTGGATGAGGACGTGCTGGATGCCGTGGCCGAGTTGACCAACATGATCGTGGGCAGCGTCAAGAACGACCTGGAAACACACCTCGGGCCTCTGGGACTGAGCATCCCGACTGTGGTGTTCGGCAAGAACTTCAAGACCAAAAGTGCCGGTACAACCGACTGGACAGTCGTCCGGTTTCCGTGGGACGGTGAGGCCTTGACTGTCAAAATGTGCCTCTCGCCCAGCGAGAAGTCCCATTTGAATTGTCACATGATGGGTCAAACCTGCGCTTTGGATGTTTAAAGCGAAAATCTGGAGCAAACCGTGCCATCTACGATACTTTCAGCAAATGAACAGGCCGCGGCGACGCGCGCGGATGGGCGCGCGGGCAAGTACCTGACGTTTCAACTGGCCAATGAGGAATTCGGAATCCGGGTCCTGAAGGTCCGAGAGATTATGGGCATGCAGGAGGTTACTGCCGTTCCACAGACCCCTGCCCACATCAAAGGAGTGATCAATCTCCGCGGCAAGGTGGTCCCGGTGATCGACCTCCGTCTGAAATTTGGAGTACCCGAGGCGCAATACACGCAGCGTACCTGCATCATAGTGACCCAGGTGTCCGGTGAAGCCGGCCTTATCCTGATGGGAATTATCGTGGACGGCGTTTCCGAAGTCCTCAATCTCACTTCCGGGGAGATTGAAGACACCCCGGATTTTGGGGAGGAGGTCGCCACTCAGTACCTGCTCGGAATGGCCAAGGTCAAGGGAAAAGTCAAAATCCTGCTCGACATCGATCGGGTACTGTCCACGCAGGACCTGCGCAATCTCAGTTCCATCATTCGATAGGGAGGCTTAGACACCATTATGAAACCCAAAGACCTCACCATCGGAATGAAAACGGCGTTCAGCATCGGCATGCTCGTTGCGGTGTTGGCGGTCATGGCGGGCTTCGCGTTGTACACCATCAGCTCTTTCAAGGACTCCTTCGAGGTCACGACCGGGGCCACGGCGCGTAACATTCAGTCTGTGGGTGACGTACACGCTGCTGCATCGGGTATGCTCGCAGGACAGAGAGGCGTGCTGATATTTGCGCTCTCCAGGAGAATGGCGGACGCGGCCACTGCCAAAGCTCTCTTCCAACGCAGCAGCACGGACTTTCGGCGTAACTTGGGGGAGCTGCGCACCCTGATGAACACAACCCATGGGAAGGAGATCACGGGGCGCATGGATGCGGCACTGTCCACCTGGCTGGCCGCGAATGCTGAACTCGAGCAGTTGGCGGACGCGGGCGACCTGAATGGAGCAGCCAAGGTGCTTGTGGAGAAAGCTACACCCCAATACGCGGCTCTCAAAAATGACTGCGACGAACTGACTGCGATGGCGAACACCGTGCTGCAGGAGGAGCGGGATGGCGCCCGCGATCGGTTTTCGAGCGCGAAGTGGTTCCTGTTGTCTCTGATTGCCGCTGGTGTGTGCACAGCCATCGTCTCGATTGCCATCCTGCGCTCCGCGACCGACTCGCTGCGGCAGATCGCCGCCGAACTGCTGGACGGGTCGAAACAGGTGGCTGCGGCCGCCGGCCAGGTGGCCTCGGCCAGCCAGTCCGTCGCTCAGGGCACATCCGAACAGGCGGCGACTCTCGAAGAAACCTCATCCTCCACCACGGAGATTACTGCGATCACACTGAAAAATGCAGAGAATACTCGAGCGGTTGCCGATCTCATGGGTGAAACTGCGCGCTTGGTGGGCGGCGCGAATCGAAACCTGGAAGAGATGGTCCACTCCATGAACGAAATCCGGGGATCAAGCGAGAAGATCTCGAAAATCATTCGGGTGATCGATGAAATTGCATTCCAGACGAATATCCTGGCGTTGAACGCCGCCGTGGAGGCAGCGAGGGCCGGCGAGGCTGGTATGGGGTTCGCGGTGGTTGCCGATGAGGTCCGCAATCTCGCCCATCGCAGCGCGCAGGCGGCAAAGGATACTGCCGTGCTGATCGAGGAATCGATCGGCAGGTCTGGAGAGGGAGGCCGCAAACTCGACCAGGTTGCGAACTCGATCCAGCAGATCACGGGGAGCGCCGGCCAGGTAAAGACCCTCGTCGATGAGATCGATGCGGGCAGTCATGAGCAGTCGCGTGGCATCGAGCAGATCGCCGGCGCCGTGGGCCAAATGGAACAGGTGACGCAGCGAAGCGCGGCGAATGCCGAGGAAAGCGCCGCCGC
>Ga0335077_10007051_pt1 | contig 13910 bp, 10 predicted proteins | sample Lox_Sample_31_FD_207151 | JGI IMG/M metagenome (GOLD analysis project Ga0335077, IMG submission 207151) | Soil microbial communities from Loxahatchee National Wildlife Refuge, Florida, United States - Lox_Sample_3.1 | ecosystem: Environmental > Terrestrial > Soil > Wetlands | place: USA...
CGCGGCTCTCCGGCACCATCGGCAGCATCAGTATGTATTCGTCATGGGTCTCTCCCGGCAGCCGCATGATTACATAGTAGGGCTGCATAGGAACGGTCTCGCCCGCGTAGTTTTCGCGCGGGAAACCCCATTGGTCCTCGCGATTGTAAAATACGACCGGGTCGGTCATGTGATAGGTGCGATAGATATCGGCCTGGATCAGAAAGTAGTCTTCAGGATAGCGGATGTGCTGGCGCAGATCGTCGGGCAAAGCCGAGAGCGGCTTGAACATCGCGGGAAAAATCGCCTGCCAGGTTCGAATGACCGGATCGGCGGGGTCGGCGATGTAGAAATCGGTGGTGCCGTTGTATGCATCGACCACTACCTTGACCGAATTGCGGATATAGTTGATTCCCTCTGAGTTGCGCTGCGAGTATGGGAAATGATCGCTGGTGGTGTAGCAGTCCAGAATCCATACCAGATGGCCGTCGTGCAGCACCAGGTAGGGGTCGCGGTCCTGGCCCAGAAACGGCGCGAGCCGCGCCACGCGGTCGCTGATGTTGCGCCGGAGCATGATACGGCTGCCGTCGGTGATGTTGCGGGTCACCAGCAGGTTGAGGTCGCGGAAGAAGTAACTGAACAAGAGGCGCCGGATCAGCCCGCTGACCGCCACGCCGCCCGTGCCCTTGTAGAATGAATAGACATTGTCGGCGCCCAGCGGATAGTCAAATTCGGGAGTCGCCGCCTTGACGATCGCGTAACTATCCTGTTCCTGGCCAAAATAGATGGCGGGCTGCGGCACCTTGAAGCCGACATTCGATTCCGCCGGGATGTTCTTGATGTAAAAGACCGGCAAGCCTTCGCTGTCCTTGGCGTTGACCGGGCTCATCGTCAGCCCGCTGCCATGGGTGAACTTGAGATGGCGGTTGACCCAGGTTTGCGCGTTCTCCGGCAGCAGTGCGATATTGAGTTCGCGCGGCGCGAGCATCACCTCGGTGTACTTGCCGTCGATCCAGTAGCGGTCGATATCGACGTCCTGAAAATCGTAGTAGAGCCGGATTTCCTGCAACTGACGGTACGTCGCGAGCAGCGGACGCGGGTCCCACAGCCGGATGTTATTGACGGTGGGCGCGTCCTGCTCCAGCGAAGCCTGGGTGAGCTTTCCCTTGCCGTTGAACTGGCGCACGTCGACGCTGTCCAGATGGTATGCCATCCGGGTCAACGCGATGTTGCGTTCGAGGTAGGGCTTCTCGACGCGCAGTTCGTCGGGTTTGACGTAGAGCTTTTCGATTGCCGGCTGGATCAGATTGAGGAAGACCGCCGGGCCGAACAGCACTATCGCCGCGACCACCGGCAGCCTCAACCCCCGCTGCCTCACGTTGGCCAGGCAGACCACCGCGCCGACCAGCGAGAGCGCGACCAGCAGCCACAGCCCCGGTTCCCAGAGCACGAGATCGACGTAGCGCAGGCCGTAAACCACCCCGTTTGTGTGCAGCAGGAGTTCGGGCCGCGCCAGCCAATAGTTCATCGCGCGCTGCAGGAAAAAGACCGCGAACAGCACGGAGAAGTGCGCGGCCGCGGCGCCCGAAATGCGCGGGGGCGAATCGCGGAAGTCCAGCGCTCCGCGCGCCCAGTAAATCATTCCCGTCGCGACCGCGGTCAGGAACAGGATCAGCATGAACAAGTCCCGCCAGTCCTCGAGCAGCGGCAGGGTAAAGACGTAGAACGCGAGATCTTTGCCGAAGGCCGGATCGGTGCGGCCAAAAGACGCAGCGTGGAAACCTTTGAGGTAGGTGTCCCACGACGATGCCTCGCCCGAGGCTGCGAACAGGCCGAGCAGGGCCGCGGCGCCGACCACCAGCAGGCGCCAGGGAATACGGTCGCCGAGCGCGCGGATCAGCTCGGGAAGATTGACCTCGGTCATTTCTTCGGAGCGGCGGACGATATGAAGCCGCTCGCGCTCCTGGCTCCAATGCAAAGCGGCGAACCCGCTTGCGCATATTGCGACGAAGGCGACGAGCCATACCGCGGAGAAAATCGCGACCTGCGCGCCGAGCTGGGTCAGGAAGACAGAGCGGTAACCGAGCGCGCCGAACCAGAGTAGATCGACCAGCAACTCGTCGGCGAGTCCCAGGACGATCAGAACGAGAATGATGAGCGCGGCAAGACCGAACAGGATAATCCGCGGTCGCATCTATATGGGCTCCCGGCGCTAGGCGCCGCGCGCGACGTCGCTTACGTGCTCGCGCACCACGTCGGGCGGGCACAGCCAGATGAAGATTTTGAGGCAGATGAAACCAACCAAGAGCCAGTCGAGTTCGCCGATCACCGGGATGAAATCGAACTCGAGCAGCGGCGGAGAGATCAGGGCGAGCACGCCCATAAACGGTACTGCCTTGGCCAGGGCGGAGACCCGCGCGTCGTGCATCAGGCGCCAGAACACGCGGACGAACTGGGGCAGAAACATTATCAGCCCGCGCATCTGCAGCGGGCCCATCAATTGCATTCTGAGAAGTCGGCTAAACACTGCTGTGTTCTTTTTATACTCCACCAGGGGCTCCGGCCCAAGGCCGCCCATTGCCAGACGCCGGGTGCCCGAGCCGGCCGACGCATCGCGTGGGAGCGCAGAGCGTCAATCTGCTAGAGTTATACGCGGGACAGACAGGAGGGCGAGCGGGTGAAGCGGCATATGTCGATGGGCGATTTTCTGGTCGCCTACCTGCACAAGATCGGTACTACTCACGTCTTTGGAATCCCGGGAGACCTCGCGCTGAAGCTCTTTTTCGCGCTGGGCCGCCGCGAAGGGCCGCAAATCATGACCTTTTCGCATGAGCCGGGCGTCGGGTTCGCGGCCGACGGCTATGCCCGCGCCACCGGCAAAATCGGCGTCATTTGCGTGACTTACGGCGCCGGCGGCCACAACATGGTCAACCCGGTAGCCGGCTCTTTTTCCGAGCGCGTGCCCCTGCTGATCCTCTCCGGCGGGCCCGGCGAGGAGGAGCGCAAGCTGGGCACGCTGATTCATCATCAGGCGCGCGAAATCGAATCCCAGCATCGCATCTACCAGGAAGTCACCTGCGCCTCGGCCGTGCTGACCGACCCCCGCCGCGCCGCGCGACAACTGCATGACGTGGTTCGCGCCATCTGGGCCGAGCAGCGCCCCGGCTACATCGAGATCCATCGCGACATGGTCGACCGCGAGATCGAGGTGCCCGAAGAGCTGCTGGACTGGGACGGCCATCTGCGCTTCCAGGAATCCGATGCGCGCCGGCTCGAAGAGGCTGCGCGAGAGACCGCAGCGCTGTTCAACGAAAGCCGCAAGCCCGTGCTGATCGCGGGCATCGAGATCCATCGCTACAAGGCCTCGCGCGAGTTGGTCGATCTGGCCGAGCAGATGGGCGCGCCGGTGCTGACTACGGTGCTCGGCAAGGGCGCCTTCCCGATGGACCATCCGCTGTACATGGGCGTCCACGTCGGGCCGATAAGTCCCGCGCCGATCGTTGCGCGGATGGACGAGGCAGACTTCGTGCTGAACCTCGGATGCCTTAAGACCGACATGAACTTCGGCAATCGCCCGCCCGAGATCATCGAGGGCAAGTCGGTATGGGCGGTGGACCGGCGGGTCGATGTCAAGTACCACACCTATATGGATGTCGCCGTGCGCGATTTCGTGCGCGCGCTGCGCAAGCAGAATATCCGCCGCCACGAGGAGACCGTGCGCTACGCCGACAACCTGCGCGAGGCGATCGGCGGCGCGAACGGCGGCGGCGCGGCGCTTAAGGTTGGCGAGATTTTGATGCTGGTCAACGAGTTTCTCGCCGCGCACAAGCGCTACATGGTGGTGGCCGAGTCGGGCGACATGCTGTTCGGCGGCCTCGACGTGCGCGTGCCGCATGGCGGAACCTACCTGGCGCAGGGATTTTACGCTTCGATGGGATTTGCGGTGCCGGCCGCGCTCGGCGCGCAGATCGGGGCGGGGCCGCGTCCGCTCGTGCTCTGCGGCGACGGGGGTTTTCAGATGACCGGTCCGGAAATTTCGCACGCGCCCATCTTCGGCGCCAATCCGATCGTGATCGTGATCAACAATGGCGGATGGGGCATCTTTCGGCCGGTCGCGAGCGAGCGCCGCGACCTGCTCGACATACCGGCGTGGCCGTACGCGCGGCTGGGCGAGGCCTGGGGCGGCGCGGGCTTCGAGGTAAGCAACCCGGCGGAACTGCGGAGCGCGCTTGAGGCGGCGCATCGCGGCCCGGGCTTCGCGATTATCGACGCGAGGATCGGCCGCGACGATCTGTCGCCCGTCACGGTGAAATATATCCAGGCGGCTGCGGAGCGTTCCAAGGCGCCGCCCGCCGAACGCCGCATCGGCGGCGGGCATCACGGCCGCGCCCGCGCCGATCGAGGCTGATCTGTCGCCGCCGATGAGCGAGCACGAGAATTCAGACCGTGATTTTCGCTGGGAGGTCCCTGAGCACTTCAATTTCGGCGCAGCGATCGACGCCCTCGGCGCCGAGCCCGGCCGCCCCGCTATCCTGACCGAGGACCAGGACGGCAATCGCTCGCGCCTGTGCTTCGCCGACATTCGCGAACAGTCCGGCCGTATCGCCAACGTGCTGGCGGGCCTCGGCGTCAGGTCGGGTGCACCGGTGATCGTCGCGCTGCCGCGCATCGCGCTGCGGCAGGCGGCGTGCGTGGGCGCGCTCAAGGCCGGCGCGATCGTGATTCCTGTCGGCGCCGCGCTGCGCGACAAGGATCTGATCCAGCGCGCAAATCATTGCGGGGCGGTCGCGATCGTCGCGGCGGTCGAGCACGCGGAGCTCATCGGCGATCTGCGCAAGCAGTGTCCCTCGCTCAAGCACTTCATAATTGCGGGCAGTCCGCGAAGCGGATGGCTCGGTCTGCGCGATTCGATGGCGAAGGCGTCGGCTGTATTTTCTCCCGTGCAGACGCATTCGAGCGATCCGGCGGTTTGCCTCTACACCTCCGGCGCCGCCCATGAACTCAGGGCGGTGCTGCACAGCCACGCCTATGTCTTCAGTCAGCGCCAGATTGCGAGCCGATGGCTCGACGTGCGGCCGGGCGAACTGCACTGGTGCACGGCGGACACGGGAGCGACTACGGGATGCGGCCAGCTGTTCGGCCCGTGGATGAACGGGGCTACGGCCTTCATGTACAAGGGAAGTCTCGAGCCGCGAAAGCAGATGGAGTTGCTCGCGCGCTATCCAATCGCAACCCTGTGCGCGACGCCCGTGCAATATCTGCAGTTGTTGCAGGACGGCCTCTCATCGCTGAAGCCCGCGGCGCTTCGTCATTGCACCGCCGCCGGCGAGCCGCTCAATGCGGAACTGGTCGAAGCCTGGCGCGATCGTTTCGGACTCACTATCCACGAGGGCTACGGACAGGCCGAGACGTCGATCGTCGCCGCCAATCTGCCGGGGATGGAAGTCAAGGCGGGTTCGATGGGGCGGCCGCTTCCCGGCATCGACGTTCGCGTGCTCGGCGCCGATAACGAGGAGACGGGCGACGTCGAAGTCGGCGAAATCGCGATCCGGATGAGTCCCGAACGGCCGCCGTCGCTGCTGCTCGAGTATTGGAAGAATCCCGAGGCGAATGCGGCGGCGTTTAGCGCCGGCTACTACCTGACCGGCGACCTCGCCGCGCGCGACAGCGACGGCTATTTGTGGTTTACCGGCCGCGCGCAGCGCGATTGAATCGGGGCAAACTCGCACAGATGCCGAGCGGCCAACCAACAGCGGAACTCGCGGGCAAAACCGCGATCGTCACCGGCGGCGGCCGCGGACTGGGACGCGCGATGGCGCTGGGGCTCGCGCGCGCCGGGGCCAACGTCGTGATTACGGCCGTGCGCGGGCGGCGCGAAATCCAGTCGGTCGCGGATGAAGCCAGGGCCGCAAAGTCCGGCGTCGTACGCGCATTGACGGCGGACGTTACCAGCGAGGAAGACTGCCGGTCCGCGGTGGGCGAAGCGCTCCGCGAGTTCGGCGCCATTCACATCCTGGTGAACAACGCCGGACGCGGGATGCGCTTTGTCAGCGAAACCTTTCTCGAGGCCCCGACCAGGTTCTGGCAGACCGATCCGGCCGTGTGGCGGATGATCGTCGATACCAACGTGAACGGGCCGTTCCTGATGGCGCGCGCGGCCGCGCCGCACATGATAAGGCAGCGTTGGGGGCGTATCGTCAACATCTCGATGAACTACGAGACGATGCGCCGCGCAGGGTTTTCGCCGTACGGGCCTTCCAAGGCTGCGCTCGAGGCGGAAACCCTGATCTGGGCGCAGGATCTGGCGGGAACCGGCGTGACCGTCAATACGCTGCTGCCCGGCGGAGCGACCGATACCGGGATGGTCCCGGCTGACGTTGCTCCGCAGATCCGCAAACGTCTGCTCCGTGCCGAGATCGTCGTTCCGCCGCTCCTGTGGCTCGCCTCGGAGGTGTCCGGTGGCGTTACCGGCGCGCGCTTTGTCGCGAGCCTCTGGGATTCCTCGCTGCCGCTCGCCGAAGCCGCGCAAGGGGCGTGCAGCACGGAAGGCGCGATCGTCCCGGCATCGTGAAGCTCAGGATTTAAGCGGGCCGCGTTCCAGCATATTGAGCTTGCCGGCGAAGTCCTCGAGGTCGACCTCGGTGGTTTCGAGCATCCGCGCCACCATCCCCCAGAATCCGATCGAGAGGATCAACTCGACGAGTTCCGTGGTGCCGAGATGTTTGTTTAGCGCCTCGAGCGTCTGCTTGCGCCCTTTGACGTTGCGCGTGACCTCGTCGGTAAGCGTGAGCACCAGGCGTTGGACTTCGTCGAAGCACTTCGCGCTTTCCCAATGTTCCATCGCCGCGATCTGCTCGTCGGTGACGCCGCAGGCTTTGGCGATCGGCAGGTGCTGGGTCCATTCGTAAATCGAGCCGGTGAGCTTGGCGGTGCGCAGGATCGCGATCTCGCGCAGCTTGCCGTTGAGTTTCGCGCGGGTCAGCAGCGAGTGGCCCAGACGCGAGAAATTCTGGAACACCGCGTCGCTGCTGTTGGCGATCATCCGCGCGACGTTCATCTTGCGCGGCGTATTGCCGAGGATCTCGCGGGTCTTGTCGGAAGCTTTCGATTCGTCGACGTAGGGTAAGAGCGCCATTGCGCAGGCTCCTGTGATGCGGTTGCCGCGTGCCGCGTGCGGATGGGCGAAGACGCGGACAGGGTCAAACCGCGGCTACGAAAAGACTAATCCGCGCGCATTCGGCGATGCAAACCGCCGGCGCGCCCGCCATCGGCGCACCGGGGCCGGCCCGGCGTTCCACTCAGGCCTGTGCGTCGGGGCCGGACGCAGCCTGATGCGTCCACCAGTGAATAAGGTAAGCGGCAAGGGCTATCAGTAGCGCGCCGAGCGCGATCCATCGCGCGCCCCAATGGACGAACCTGGCCGCGCGCCACACCTCGTCGCCTACCAGGTAGCCGATCGTCACCATCAGCGAGCACCAGATGAATGCGCCCATCACGTTCCATCCGAGAAAGCGCCAAAACGGCATCCCGGCCGCTCCCGCCATCGGCCCGGCCAGAAAGCGCGCGCCCGCGATGAAGCGCGCCATGAAGACCGCCTTGCTGCCGTGCTGATCGAAGAATACGCGCAATTGCGCGATACGCCGGCGCACCAAAGCGAATCTCGCGGCGAGGCGCTCGAGCAGACGCTGGCCGCCCGTGCGTCCGATTATGAAGCCGCAGCAGTCGCCGGTCACCGCGCTCGCCACCGCTACCGCGTACACCCATTCGAGATCGAGAATGCCGTGCGAGCCGAGAAAGCCGGCCGTAAGCAACACGCTCTCCTCGGGCACCGGAACGCCCAAGTTGCCCACGAAGACGAAAGCAAAGATGCCGAGATAACCCCACGCTGCGAGCAGGTCGGAGAGTTCGGCGGGATTGGTGATATGATGCATCGGCGGATTTGATTTTCGCGGGCCGCGCCATCCTCCCGGATCGTTCAAGCTTGCCCGAATCGATCGGCCAAGGTAAGTGGCCGCGGCCGCGCGCTGTTGGCTGGCGACGCAAACTCGAGCGGGCGGACGCGGGCCGCGCCGCGCGGGCGATGGGCGGTTAGCTGCTACGGCTTGTCAGGTTGGGACGCGACGGCGGCGCCGGGAGTTTCATCTCATGCCCGTTGACCAGCCATCCACCATCCTTGAAGGCCGCGCGGCAAACGTAATTTGCCCCGTCGCGGATCAGGATGCCGCTTTGTTCGAGTTGCTTGAGTTGTTCCGGCCGCGTGACCTGCGCGAGCAAGCCGGCCGGGGCGACCAGTTCGGCCGAAGCGCGTCCGTACTTGTTCCAGGCCTGCGCCAGCAGCCCGCGGCCTTGGGAAAGCAGATTATTGAGCATCGGATCGTTAGCAAGGTCGGGGGAGATTCCGAACGCGGCTTTACCCCGCGCCTCGCCGGCGGCGCTCGCAGCGTGAAGATCGATCGACAGAATCGGCGATTCCTTGATCGCCGCGACGAACAGTTCGAGGATTTGCCGCTTCACTATGGGCGATTGCTGCGTCTGCAGGCCGGGCGCGGACGGCGGAAGCGACGACAGCACATTGAAGAAACGTTCGATCGCATCCACCGGCAGGTTGCTGAATTCGAACCCGAGGCTCATCGCGCTAAGCCTTACCGCGCCCGCCTCGATAGTCCCGACCGACAGCGTGTCGCGCACGTTTAAATGGCCTGCGCCGATTCGGCTTTGCCCCGCGAGTGCAATGTCGTTGATGAGTCCGCTCGCTGAGGGCCGTGCGCCGGCGGCGACGGTGCTGTAGTTCACACGCGAGATTTTGAGCACCTTATCGCCGAGCCAGAGCCCGCTCGGATGGCGATGGGACTTGCCGCGGATCGTAAGGCCGGCAACCCCGGCTTCGCCGAATGCGCCGGCGGCCGTCACGCCCGGAGCGTCGCCGCGGATCACGTAGGCATCCTTGGACAGATGCATTTCCATGTCGAAGCCGTCGAACCTGGCGGTGAACTTCTGCGCCGCATCGGAGCGCACGGTCGCTGCCCGCGAAACGTAGGTATCCAACGTGCCGTCCATCTCGACCACCGTCGAGATATAGATCGGTGCTTCGCCGAAGAACCTGTCGAGGTTGTTCTGCATCGTGGGAGGCGGTTCGGTATCGACCACCGCCGCGACCGGAAACACAACATGCCATCCGTTGTAGAATCCGAGCGGCCCGTGATGCACGTGCTGGACGAAGGTGATCGCGCCGCGACCGGCCGTCACGCTGACGACGGCTTGGGAGGAGAACCATCCGCGCCGGTAGGATTCGAGCCTGAAGGCGCGGCTGGTGGTGCCGAGTTGAGCGACCGAGTCGCGATAGACGCGCTCGGCATGGGCGCCGAACAGCGCGGGAACTACGATCGCAGCGGCGAGGCAGGCGGCGGCGACGAGATACGCGGTGCGCGCCGCTGCTCGAGCGCTGCCTGTGCGGGAGGCGAACATCAGGGCCGTGGGCGATCAGCCGTAGCCGGTCCGAACAAGCAGCGCCGGTTCAAGCGGCCGGTCGCCGGCCTCAAATCCCGGTTTGCGGCCGAGCGATTCCTGGACCGCCGATCGTCACAGCGCCTTGAACCTGCCGCCGATGACCCTGAACGACACACTCTCGCCGTTGCGACCTCCGAGGTGACAGCGTTGCGGACCTGCGGAATGTCCTCAGTTATATAAACCTTGAGCGCTGCGGTGTCGGGCGTGTTTCCTCCGCCAATCCCGACCGCGACCACTCCGTTCTGGTTGAGCAGATTCCGCGCGTGAGCTTCCTTGACGCTGCGCACGTGTTCGATTGAAGCGCGCAGCGCTTCGCTGATCGTGGCCGGCTGACGGGTTGCGCTGTCGATTTGCCGCTCGATCGGGGATGCCGTACACGTTTTCCCCACCAGCGAAACCCCGAACTGTTTGAGGACGGTCTTGATCGGATTGACCGCCACCACGACGCCGCCCGAGTCGGCTGTTGTGCCCGAAGCGCCCGCGAACACCAGGCCGATCGCCTGCGGGCAGGTGAAGTCATTGGTGACGACCAGCGCTCCTGAATCTCCCGTACTCGCGAACGAGCAGGAAGTTGCACCTCCCGGCACTTCGCCGAAAATCAGAATCTGATGGTCGAAAAGCGCCTTGCCCGTCGCCGCGTTATTGCAGGTATTGCGATACACGACCAGGCCTGCCGCGTCCCATGCCTCCACCACGCCGAGAGTGAGGCAGCTTGAGCGCCCCATCTTCATGACCGGCAGACCGTCAATCAGACTGTCGAACGGAAACGGCGTGGTGCTGATCTGTCCGATGTTGAGGATTTCACCTGAAGTGTTGATACCCGGCACCATCGGACCGGCCGGGCCTTGCGGCGCCTGAACAACCCTCGCGATCGCCGCATCGAGCTGGTTTTCGCCTCCCGAGAAATTGATCGGCGCCCACGCCGAAAGTCGCGCGACGGTGTCGCTCGAATCCTGCCAGCAGCCCAGTTCCTCAAGACCCGGCTGGACGATCCGCTCCCTCACGACGGCGGATGCGGTCGCACTGCTGGTGCGCGCCAGCACGTGATTGCTGCCTAGAACAAACTGAGTGCTACTGCTGTTCTGAACGAGAGCGCCAAAAGTTCCGGAACAACAACTGATTCCACCCGTCTTCGAGGGTGCGGTCACGCTCCGGTAATTGCCGCCCGAAACGCCGAGAAACGACGGCGGCGTTTCAGCGCCGGTCGTGCATTCCGTCTGCGAATTGTCAGGTAACGTATTGATCGCGCACGACGGAACCGGGGTAGCCGCAGGGGTCGGCGTTGCCTGAGCGTTGGCCGTTAGTCTGCCCACCAGCACGCTGAGCAGCGCCACAGAACCGATCCGCATAGTGAACGCTTTTTCACGAGACTCTCCTCCCCGCACCGCTCCCGAGAAAAGGAGCGCGAAAGTCCATCAGTTGGCCTAATGTAGCGCATCAGGTGGTGCATTACTATCAGATTAGGCGCGAGAAAGATATGGTTTGCTTCTAATCAGCATTCCAACCATTTGGATTATCGAAGATGATGGCTTTGGTAAATTTAAAATGTATTAACAAAACATTGCCTTAGATTCGGTTGCTCGTTTCTTCAAGCTATTACATATAAGCGTCAGCCAAGGATTGGATTTTGCCCTGCGCCCGGATCGACCATGAGCCCGGCTTCAAGCGCTCGCGGCGTTTACTAACACCGAATCCCTAAAATGCGCTATTAGGTAAAAACGCGCGCGGCGGAGTTCGTCGATTCAAAGGAGGAACGCATCATGGCGCTGGCAGGACAAGTAACCAATCCCGATCGCCTGGAGGGCCGTGACGTCAGCTTCAAGAGCGATGGCGCCGACATCGGCGCCTACCTGGTACGCCCGCGCGAGCCGGGCTCCTATCCAGGCATAATCGTGATTCACGAGGCATGGGGCGTAATCGAGCATATCCGCGACGTGGCTCGTCGCTTCGCCAGTCTCGGCTATATCGTGCTCGCGCCGAACCTCTACACTCGCGTCGGCGCGCCGAAGACCGACGACCCGATGAACATCGTGCTCAGCCGGATGCTTGCGTTGCCCGACGCACAACTAGTGCGCGACCTCGACAAGGCCGCCGACCTGCTCGCCGCGCAGCCCGGGATGACCGGCAAGATCGGCTGCGTGGGATTCTGCATGGGCGGCCGCACTACGCTGCTTTATGCGTGCAGCAGCAACCGGCTGAGCGCGGCGATCGATTGCTGGGGCGGAGGAATCACCGCCGACGCGTCCCCGGCAACGCCGGAGCGCCCGACGCCGATCGTCGATCTGGCGCCGCGGCTCTCCTGTCCGCTCTATGCGCCCTGCGGCGAGGAGGACGCCAGCCCGTCGCCCGCCCAGGTTGACGTGTTGCGCCAGCGGCTGCAGCAGACCGGCAAGGCCTTCACCATCGACATGTTCAAGAACGCCGGGCACGCGTTCTTCGCCGACTATCGGCCGAGTTACCGCGAGAAGGCGGCCTTCGAGCTGTGGCCCAAGATGGCGGCGTTTTTCGACACCCATCTTAAGGGCAAGAAGTAGCGCCAAGCGTCCGCAAGAGACCGAAGCTAACGGCGACCGCGCATGGACGCGACGGCAGAGCCCTCGGCGCTCACGCTCACCGAGGCCGCACGGCTAATCCGCGAGCGCAAGCTCTCTCCTGTCGATCTGATCGACGCGGCGCTCGCGCGCATCGACAGACTCGACGGCGCCGTTCAGGCGTGGGCGGCGATCGATCGCGCACGGGCGCGCAGCGCGGCTGCCGAGCTAGATCGCGAGGCGCGCGACGGGCGCCTTCGCGGACCGCTCCATGGCGTGCCGGTCGGAATCAAGGACATCTTCTATACCGCCGGCCTCGTGACCGAGGGCGGATCGAAATCACTCGCCGGTTTCGTTCCCGACTACGACGCCGAGGCGGTGGTGCGGCTAAAGCGCGCCGGCGCGATCGTCCTGGGCAAGCTCGCTACGACCGAATTCGCGCTTCTGGATCCGGCGCCGACGCGCAACCCGTGGAACCTCGAGCACACGCCCGGAGGCTCCAGCAGCGGCTCGGCGGCTGCGGTGGCGGCGCGGATGTGCCATGCGGCGATCGGCTCGCAAACCATCGGCTCGACCATCCGCCCCGCCGCGTACTGCGGCATCGTCGGGATGAAACCCGGTTATGGACGGGTGAGCCGCTACGGGATGCTCGCGCTCGCGCCGAGCCTCGATCATGTCGGGATCTTCGCGCGATCGGTCGCCGATGCGGCGGCGATGCTGGATGCGATGGCCGGAAATGACCCGCGTGACCCTGCAAGCCTCGCCGTTGCAACCGACGACTATATACACGCAGCCGCCCAGCCGCCGACGCAGCCGCTCAGAATCGCGCTGATGCCGAAGGCGTTCGACGATCGTGCGGCCGAAGAGACGCGCTCGGCGGTCGCCGCCACGGTCGCGAAGCTCGCCGATGCGGGTGCGCGGATCGAAACCATCGAGCCGCCGGAAAGCTTCGCCTATCTCGCCGCGAACACGATGCTCGAGCTGACGGCAGAGGCCGCCCAGGTCCATCGCGAGCGCTTCGCCGAGAAGAAGGACCTGTACGGACCGCGCATTCGCGAGTTCGTCGAGCGCGGCCTCGAGACGCCGGCTTGGGAATATATTCGCGCGCTCGACGTCCAGCGGCGCTTTCGCCGCGAGATAGACCTGGCGCTCGCGCGCTTCGACGTGATCCTGGCGCCGGCCACGCCGGCGCCCGCTCCGGCCGGGGTCGGCTCGACCGGCGACCCCTCGTTCAATTTGCCGTGGAGCGCAAGCGGTCATCCGGTGATCGCGCTACCCTGCGGGCTCGCGCCTTCGGGCTTGCCGATATCGATCCAGCTTACCGGCGCGGCGCTCGAAGAGGGTCGTTTGCTGGGTGTCGCGCGCTGGTGCGAGGAAGTCCTGGCCTTCCGCGCGCTGCCGCCCGCCGCGCCGCTCTAGTGTGGTGTCCTGGAAATAAGTTTCATCCTAGGATCTCGAGGCTGCCATTCCGAGCGCGGCGAGGAATCCCGGCTTCCACGAAAAGCTGAATAAAGATCGGAAATTCCTCGGTCGCTGACTCCCTCGGAATGACAGCCTGACGTTCTTCCGGATATGCGGGTTATTTGCGGGACATCACACTAGGTCGTGCTTAACGAGACTTGCGTGTCAAAGCCCCGGGACGGACGAGAAAGGACGGGTATGAAGAAGAGCGGGACGCAGAAAGCCAATTCTCCTTCTCAGTTGATAGACGCGAGAATCAAGGAGCTGGGCGACTGGCGAGGCCAGATGCTCAGCCGGCTCCGTACCTTGGTCAGGGAAGCCGATCCCGAAGTCGTCGAGGAATGGAAGTGGAGAGGGGTTCCGGTATGGTCGCATGACGGATTGATCTGCACCGGCGAGACCTACAAGAACGTCGTGAAGATGACCTTCGCC
>Ga0335077_10007052_pt1 | contig 13909 bp, 13 predicted proteins | sample Lox_Sample_31_FD_207151 | JGI IMG/M metagenome (GOLD analysis project Ga0335077, IMG submission 207151) | Soil microbial communities from Loxahatchee National Wildlife Refuge, Florida, United States - Lox_Sample_3.1 | ecosystem: Environmental > Terrestrial > Soil > Wetlands | place: USA...
GGGTCTCTCCCGCGGCTACGCCGCCATGGACTATGAGCTGGCCGGTTACCGGGAGTCCGACCTGGTGCGACTCGACATGCTCATCAACGGCGAGACAGTCGACGCCTTCAGCGTCATCATCCACAAGGACAAAGCCTACGAGTACGGACGCAAGATCGCGGAGAAGCTCAAGGAGCTGATTCCGCGACAGTTGTTCGTGGTGGCCATTCAGGCCGCTATCGGCAACAAGATCATCGCCCGGGAGACGATCTCCGCGCTGCGGAAGGACGTGCTGGCCAAGTGCTACGGCGGAGACGTCACGCGAAAGCGCAAGCTCCTGGAGAAGCAGAAGGAAGGCAAGAAGCGCATGAAGCAGCTGGGCCAGGTGGAGATTCCCCAGGAGGCGTTCCTCGCGGTGCTGCAGGTGGATTGAGCGTGCCGGAGACGTCCACACTCGTCATCCAGACCGCGCACCTCGGCGACGTCGTCCTTACCCTGCCCCTCCTGGCCCGGCTGGCCCAGGTGCACGGTCCCGTGGACGTCGTCACCACCCCGGCCGCCATCGACATCGTGCGGCGGCAACCCTCGGTTCGGCAGGCCATCTCGTTCGACAAGTCGAGCCGCATCGGAGCGGGTGGGGTCCTCCGGCTGGGACGCGGGCTCCGGCGGGCCCGCTACCACCAGATCTACCTCCCCCATGGCTCCGTGCGCTCCGCGATAGTCGCCCGCCTGACAGGAGCGGGCGAACGGGTGGGCTTCGCGGGAAGCCCCGGCGCTTTCCTCTATAGCAGGCGTGTGGCCGAGCCGGCCCGCGGACACCGGTCCCGCCGCCTGCTTGCACTGGCGCCTCCCGGGCCCGATCCCGCGGTTCCCTGGCTCGAGCTTCCCGCCGAGTCCCGTATCAAAGCCGCAGCGTGGCTCGAACAGAGCGCCATCCCGCCGGGGTTCGTGGTCCTCGCCCCAGGTGCGCGCTGGGCCACCAAGCGCTGGCCCTACTTTCCGGAACTCGCGTCTCGGCTCTCCTGCCCGCTCGTCGTGGTGGGCGGGCCGGAGGACGTGGACCGCGGGCAGGCCATTCTCCGCTCCGCTCGGGGCCCCGCCGGTAACGCCGCGGGCGCCTTCACTATCGTCGAGACGGCAGCCCTCATCGAGCGCTCAGCGCTCCTCGTCACCAACGACTCCCTGTCCCTGCATCTCGCCAGCGCGCTGGGCCGGCCAGTCGTCGCGCTCTTCGGTCCCACCGCGCCCGGCTTCGGGTTTGGCCCCACCGGGCCTGAAGACGAAGTCGTCGAGCACGACACCCTCGGCTGCCGACCGTGCTCGGTGCACGGCCCGAGAGTCTGCCCGCTCGGGCATCACCGCTGCCTCGGCGACCTCGCGGTCACCTGGGTGCTCGAAGCCGTCGAGCGCCGCGTGGCGCCCCAGGGCGGTGCGGACCGCTCGGCCGTCGGGGTTCCCGCAGAGTGGAGGTAAGGCCGCCCGGGTTCTATCATTCCCCCCATTCCCCGCTGCTCGGTTGCTTCCTCCCCAGAACCCGTGAGCCGGCCTTATGCGCTACATCGTCGGCATCGATCTCGGCGGCACCAACATCGTGTCCGGTTGCGTCGCGGAGGATGGCTCGGCCATCCTCGGCGTACGGCACGTGCCGACCGGAGCCGAAGAGGGGCCGGACGCGGTGGTTCGGCGGATCGTGGCCACCGCGCAGGAAAGCATCGCTGAAACGCGTCGGATCGCTCCCGGCGCGGAGCTGATTGGCGCCGGCATCGGGGCTCCCGGGCCACTGGATACGCGGTCCGGCGTGGTTCTACTCACGCCCAATCTCGGGTGGGTCAACATGCCTCTCCGGCAGCGACTGCAGGAGGGGCTCGGGCTTCGGACGGCGCTGGACAACGACGCCAACTGCGCGGTCCTCGGCGAGTGGTGGCGCGGAGCGGCCCGCAACACCCGCATGACCGTCGGCCTGACGATCGGCACCGGCATCGGTGGGGGCATCATCATCGATGGCCGGTTGTATCACGGCGCCTCGGACATCGCGGGCGAGGTGGGCCACATGACGATCGATGCCAACGGCCGGCGCTGCAAGTGCGGCAACTACGGGTGCATCGAGGCGTATGCATCGGGACCTAATATCGCGCTGCGCGCGGTCGAGGCCTTGGAGAGCGGCGCCGAGTCGAGCCTCCCTTCCTACGTGGCGGGCGACCTGCGCCGGATCACCGCGCAGACCGTCTACGAAGCCGCCCAGGCGGGCGACGACCTCGCCCTCGAGGTCGTGCGGGACACCGCCAAGTTTCTCGGCGCCGCGGTGGCGAGTCTCATCAACATTTTCAACCCCGAGGCCGTGGTCATCGTGGGCGGCGTAACGCTCGCGGGGGAGAATCTGTTCGTGCCGCTACGCCGCGAGGTCTCCCGTCGGGCATTCAAGCCCGCGGTCAAGATCTGTCGCATCGTTCCCGGCGAGTTGACCGGCGTGGCCGGCGTGTACGGGGCGGCCCGGGCCTTTCATGAGCAGGCCGATGCCGGCATCGTCTGAGCCGAGACCTGGATGGAGCCCATCGGAGCGTCGACATGCCTAAGGTCGGCGTGATCGGCTCGCTCGTCTGGGACATCATCTATGGTCGTGATCCCGCCGCCCCCCCCGTGGAGGAGTGGGGCGGCATCGCCTACGCGCTCGGCGGGCTCGACGCGGGCCTCCCGGCCGGCTGGCAGATCGTTCCGCTCATCAAGGTCGGCAGCGATTTCAGACATCAGGCCGCGGACCTGCTGGGGCGCCTCCCGCATCTGGTTCCTGGCGGTCGCTGCGTGGAGGTGACGGTCCCGAACAACCAGGTCACCCTGCGCTATGCCTCGGCGGAGCGGCGGTGCGAGCGGATGTCCGGGGGGGTGCCGGGGTGGACCTGGGTCGAGCTGGGCCCCATGGTGCAGGACCTCGATGCCCTGTACATCAACTTCATCTCCGGGTTCGAGCTGGAGCTGGGAACCGCCGAGGCGCTGCGCCAGGCCTTTCCGCGACCTATCTTCGCCGACCTTCACAGCCTCTTTCTCGGCATGCCACCCGATGGGCTCCGGGCTCTGCGGCCCCTCCCTGACCCCCAGTCCTGGTTCCGGTGCTTCGACATCATCCAGATGAATGAAGACGAAATGGCGCAACTCTCCTCCGACCCGATGTCGGTCGCGGCTCGGGCGCTCGCCGCGGGAGTCCGCCTGCTGGTGGTGACTCTCGGACCTCGCGGTGCGGTCTACTTCGCGGCCCCGGAGCGCCCCGGCGGCCCGGTTCGCACCGCCCTGATCCCTGCCCCAACGGTGGACGCGCTGGATCCCACCGGCTGCGGCGACGTGTTCGGCGCCGTGCTGGCGGCTGGGCTTTTCACCGGGCGGGGAGCGGAGGAGGCCATCGGGGTCGCCAATCAGCTCGCCGCGAGAAACGCAACGCTCCGCGGCGCCGGAGATCTGGCGCGGCTGCTCCGTGGGGAGCTGCTCGCCACGACGGGGACCGCATGAGTCGGGTGCTCGAGATCCCCGCGGCGTTCGACGACCGCACCTTCGAGACGTTCGCGCAGACCTTCTCGCAGGGCCCGCTCACGGAGCGGCTCCTGTTCGACGCAAGGGCGGCGCAGTGGGCGTCGCCCTTCGGGCTCGTTGCGATGCTGACCGCCGCCCAGGCAATTCGCGAAGCAGGCGGCCCCACGCCGGTGTTCACGGTGCCGAACGCCGACGAGGTCCGCCGCTACTGGACCAAGGCCGGCTTCTTCCATCACGCCGCCGACCTCTTCGAGATCCACGGACGAGTCCCGCGCATCAAGCCGGACGAGCGCTCCGATGTGCTCCTCGACGTAACGCCCGTCCGCGCCAGCGAGGATGTTCACACCGTCGTGGGAAAGATTCAGGAAGGGGCGGCCCGGATCCTCCATGAGGAGCTCCGGCTGGAGGCCAAGGCCACGATGGGGTTCGCCATGGCACTTTCGGAGGCCTGCCAGAATATTGTGGAGCACGCCGGCACGAGCGGATGGGTGGCGGTGCATGCCTATACCTTCCGCAAGCGGCTGGGCCGGCGGGTAGTGGTCATCGCGGTCAGCGATGCGGGCGTCGGGTTCCGCCGCTCGCTGGAGGCGACGCAGGCCCGCCGCTTCGGAGACCGCTGGGGCGACGGAGCCGCCCTCGAGGCCGCGGTGATCCAGAACGTCAGTCGTTTCCGCGACCCGGGGCGGGGCCAGGGCATCGCCGGCATCAAGCGATATCTTTCCCGGTGGGCCGGCAAGCTCAGCATCCGAAGCGGCACCGCGCGGATCGCCATCGTGCCGCCCTGGGACGACGACCAGCCGATGATCGAGCACCTCGCGCCCTTCCCCGGCGCGCAGGTGCAGATCGTGATTCCCGCACAGGAAGGAAGCGGTTCATGAGGCAGACCATCCGGGTGGAGCGGCTCCTCCGGGAATCCGTCCAGACCACCTATTGCGACCTCGTCACCCGGTCCACCGGCCGGGCGGTCCGCGCCAGCATCGAGCAGGTGCTGGCCTCCGCGGGAGCGGCGGAGCAGGTGGCCCTGCTCGATTTCTCCGAGGTCGGCCTGGTGGACCTGAGCTGCGCGGACGAAATCGTCGCCAAGCTGCTGCAGGACCCGCCGCGGTTGACCTTTCTGGTGCTGCAGGGACTCCGCGAGGAGCAGTTGGAGGCAATCGAACATGTGCTGGAGCACCGCGACCTGGCCGCGCTCGTTTCCGACTCCGCCGACGGTACGGCCCGCATCGTGGGACGGGTGAGCCCCGACCTGCGATCGGCCTTCCTTTCGCTTCAGTCGACCGGCCCCGCCACCGCCGCCCAGCTCGCCGAGCGCCTCGGCTGGCCGCTGTCACAGGCGGGGGAGGCACTGGACAGCCTGCTTCGGATGCGGCTGGCCCGGAGCGCAGACGGCCTCTTCATCGCTCCCCTGTCCGCGTGAAGCGCAAGCTCGGCCCATCGACCCTGGCCATCCACGGCCAGCCCGCGCGCCGAAGCGACTGGGCGCCTGTGGTATCTCCGGTGTACCAGACCAGCACGTTCACCAATCCCGTCGGCTCCGACGAGACGGTGATGTACACCCGATACGGCAACAATCCCAATCAGGTCGGGCTGGCCGCCAAATACGCGCTCCTCGAAGGCGCCGAGGCCGCGCTATTTGTATCGAGCGGCATGGCCGCGACCGCCCTCGCCCACCTTGCGGTGCTGCGGCCCGGCGATCACCTGCTCTCCAGTTCCTGGATCTACGGCGGAACGCGCCGGCTCTTCGAGGAGGAGTTCGGCCGGCTGGGCATCGACGTCACCTACGTCAACCCGGACCAGCCTCGTCTCTGGCGGCGGTCGGTGCGCAAGAGCACCCGCGCCGTGTTCGTCGAAACGCCGACCAACCCACTGATGCGGGTCATCGACCTGACGCCAATGGCCCAGATCGCGCGGGATGGCGGCTTTGCGCTTCTGGTCGACGGCACCTTCGCCAGCCCGATCAACTTCCGGCCCCTGGAGCATGGCGCGGACATCGTGATCACCAGCGCCACCAAGTACCTGAACGGGCACAGCGACATCATCGCCGGGGCGGTCGCGGCCTCGGGCTCGATCATCGAGGAAATCACGCGCCTGATGATGCTGTGGGGCCAGTCCATCGACCCCCACGCCGCCTGGCTGGTCGAGCGCGGCCTCCGTACCCTGGGAGTGCGCATGGGGCGCCACAACACTAACGGGATGAGCGTGGCGCAGTGGGCCGAGCAGCATCCGGGCATCACGCGAGTGCACTACCCCGGCCTGCCGTCCCATCCCGACCACGAATTCGCGGCGCAGATCCTCGACGGCTTCGGCGGCATGGTGGGCCTCGAGCTCAAGGGCGGCGTGCGTGCCGCGGAGCGCTTCCTCAAACGCCTGAAGCTCATCACCCACGCGCCCAGCCTGGCGGGGGTGGAGAGTCTGATCTCGGAGCCCCGCCTGACGAGCCACAGCCGGCTCACCGAGGAACAGCGCGCCAAGCAGGGCATCCCGGATGGCTTCGTCCGGCTGTCCTGCGGGATCGAGGAACCGGAGGATATCGTGGCCGACCTCGAGCAGGCGCTGGGTTGACGCCCGGACGTCCGACAACCTGACGTCGGGCACGTAACGTCTTATCTTCCAGCCGTGATCCGATTCTCCCACGTCTTCAAGGATTACCCGAAGGGCGTCGCCCTCAAGAACGTCTCCCTCCACATCGCGAAGGGTGAGTTCGTCTTTCTGACGGGCCATTCGGGCGCCGGCAAGTCGACGATGCTCAAGCTGCTTTATGGGGAGCTCCGGCCGACTGCCGGGGATATCCGCGTTTCCGGGTTCTCCATCGGCGATCTCTCTCCAGCCGATATCCCGCGCCTGCGCCGGCGGCTGGGAATCGTCTTCCAGGATTTCAGACTGCTCGAGGATCGGACCGCGGAAGAGAACGTGGCCTTCGCCCTCGAAGTCACCGGCTGCCGTCAGGACGCCATCGCCTCCAAGGTGATGCGGGTCCTCACGCAGGTCGGCCTCGCCGCCAAGGCGCAGGCCTACCCGCAGGAACTCTCCGGCGGCGAGCAGCAGCGTGTGGCCATCGCGCGGGCCCTGGTGAACGACCCGACGATCCTGGTGGCGGACGAGCCGACCGGCAACCTGGACGAACGGGCGACGCGCGGCGTGTTCCAGCTGATCCGGGAGATCAACGCGGGCGGCACCGCGGTGGTGATGGCCACCCACGACCTCGATCTTGTCAAGCAGACCACCTACCGAACGGTGGAGCTGCGGGAGGGAACGGTCGTCTTCGACAGCGGCGTTGACGACGGCGCGGGCGAGGAGGACGAGTGAGACTCCTGGTCCGCGAGGCCCTGCAGGCCTTCCGCCGCGCCCCGCTCCTGTCCGCGCTCTCTATCACCACCATCGGCTTTTCCCTGTACGCCGTCGGCCTCTTTGCCCTGGTGGCCGTCAACTTGCGCGAGGCGCTCCGCTCCGTGGAGGAACGCGTGGAGGTCGTGGCGTACCTGCTTCGCGGCACGCCGCCGGAGACGATCGCCCAGGCTTCCCAGGACATCGCGGCCTTTCCGGAAGTCGCCCGGGTGACATTCGTGAGCGAGGACGAGGCCCTCAAGCGGGCGCGCCAGGAGCTGGTCGAGTTCCGCGACGCCTACCGCGACCTGTCCGTGAACCCCCTGCCGGCATCGCTGGAAATCCAGTTGCGCGAAGGCTATCGGGACGCGGCGCACACCGCCGCCGTCGCGGAGCGCCTGAAGGGATATGGATTCATCGAGGATGTGCGCTACGGACGGGAGTGGATCGAGAAGCTCGATCGGCTTCGCAACATCGCGGGCCTGGTCGGCCTGACGATCGGGCTGGCCTTCGCCGCCGTCGCGGTCGTCATCATCGGCGTCACCATCAGGATCACCGTCCTGCAGCGGGCGCGCGAGATCGCCATCATGCGCCTGGTCGGGGCCACCAACGGCTTCATCCGCGGCCCCTTCCTGCTGGAGGGGATGCTCAAGGGGCTGTTCGGAGGCGTACTCGCGGTCGCCCTGCTCTACGGCACCTATCTCCTGTTCAGGAGCCAGGTGCAGCTGGCTACCTCCGGCATCGTCTTTCTGGAGTCGCCCCAGGTGGCCCTCGGCATCATCTTCGGTGTGCTCATCGGCCTCGGAGGGAGCCTCGTCAGCGTGGGAAGGCACCTCCGGAATGTTTGAGCGTCCGGCCCGCTTCCTTATTCCGCTCGTCCTCGCCGCGGTCCCCCTCGCCCCAGTCCATGCGCAACAGGATCTCGACGAATCACGCCGCCGCCTCGAAGCGGTCCGGCAGGAGCGCGAGCGGCTGGAGCTCGAGCGGATCCGGCTGCAGGGCCAGGTGCACGACCTCGGCCAGGAACTCGACAACCTCGAGCGGCAGCGCCAGACCACGAACCGGATCGTCAACGAGCTCGAGAAGCAGATCGGCGGGCTCAACGAGCACATCGACCGCGCCAGTGCCGACCTGGCTCTGGCTCAGGACAACCTCGCCGAGAAGCGCGCCGTGCTGGCACGGCGGCTGGCGGAGATCTACAAGCGGGGCCGACTGTACACCTTCGAGGTACTGGTCTCGGCGCAGTCCTTCGGCGATCTCCTCTCCCGGTACAAGTACCTCTACCTGCAGTCGCGCCAGGATCAGGCCCTCGTTGACGATGTCGAGCGCCTCAAGAACCAGGTCCAGCGGCGACGGGAGGAAATCATTCAGATCAGGGCCCAGCTCGATCAGAGCCGAGAGGACCGGCAGGCGGAGCTGCAGCGTTACGGGCAGCTGGTAGAGGAGCGCGCCCAACGCCTCCAGGAAACCCGACGCTCGGCGCGCAACACTGAACAGAAGCTGACGGCCCTCCAGCGCGACGAGGCGGACCTGAACGACCTGCTCCAGCGTCTCGAGGCCGCGCGCAGAACGGCGGAGGCCCGGAACCCAAGAGCGAGCACCGCCACAACCGCCTCCCTTACCACTGCCGACATCGGCAAGCTCGACTGGCCGGTGGATGGAAAGATCCTCTACGACTTCGGTCGGGAGCAGCTCCCCTCGGGCGCGGTCATCAAGCGCAACGGCATCGGCATCGGCGCGCCGCTCGGGACGCCGGTGCGGGCCGTGGAGTCCGGTACCGTGGAACGCCTCCAGACGATGGGCACGTACGGGCTCGTGCTCATCCTGTCCCACGGCGATGGCTATCGCTCGCTCTACATGCACCTTCAGGAGGCCAAGGTCAGTCTGGGAGCCAAGGTCACCAAGGGCCAGATCATCGGGACCGTGGGCGGGGAGAACAGCGACGAGGGCCCACACCTCTATTTCGAGATCCGCGGGGAAGGTGGAATCCCGCTCAACCCGTCCGACTGGCTCAAGCGGCGGCGCTAGCGCGCGCTCAGGAGGCGACGGTGTCAGCACTGCCGACCCGTCCGTCGGTCTGGGCCTTGCCGCGGAGCAACGCCGCCTCTGCCAGCGCGAACAGATCCGACGACCCCGTCACGGCCGGATGCGGAAAAGTCACGACGCCGGCCGCCAGGGTCGGCCGGTCCTCGACGGCCAGGTCCGCGAACTCGTGCTGCTCGATCATCTGTCGCAGGCGCCCGATCGACGCCCGCGCGCCCGGCAGATCGGTCTCGGGGAGTACCACCGCAAACTCGTCGCCTCCGTAGCGGCTCACGAAGTCGGGTGCGCGCACCTCGCGCAGCAGCACCTTGCCCAGCTCCGAGAGCACGCGGTCCCCGACCGAGTTGCCGAAGCGTTCGTTGTAGCGGCGCAGGCTGTCGACATCGAGCAGGATCAGGCTGAACGTGAGGGCGTAGCGCCGCGCCCGCTCGAACTCCTCCCGTACCCGACGATCGAGCGCGTCGAGCGTCCCACACCCGGTTAGCAGGTCGGTCGCAAGGGCGCTCGCCTGCCGGCGGGCCTGTCCCGCTCGCTGCTCCTCGTTTTCGAGAAGGCGGGACGCAACCTGCAGCAGCCGTTCCGCGAAGCGGAGCTGGTCCGGCGTCAGCGCCGGGTCCTCGTTCCTGGTCCGAAGCAGAAATGCGCCGGCCGGCTTCCCGTGGAGGTTGACCGGGATCACCGCCACGCTGCGCAGGTCCGCGGTGACGCCGAGTTCGTTCCAGAGCCGGCGGATATCCTCGAACAGGGGATGGCTCGCCAGGTCGGGAATGAAGACCGTCTTGCCGGTTCGGAGCGCCTCGCGAATCTCCGGATAGCGGTACAGATCCACCCGCAAGTCGCGGGTCCCCGGGCGCTCCAGAACCGCGATGACGCGCCCGTAGCGTTCCCAGGGGGACGCGAGGAGGAACGAGCAGCGTGCGAGTTCCAGCGCCATGCCGACCCGCCGCACCAGGGTCTCGACGATGGCGTCGGACTTGAGTGCCGCCGAAAGCTCCTCGAGGATGTCGAGCATCACTTCCTGGCGCCACAACGTCGACCGCTCGGCGCCGTTGATCGACGTGCGGCGCAAGCGGGCCGCCACCCTGGCGCTCAGTTCCGTGAGGTTCACCGGCGCGGCGACGACATCGTCGGCCCCCATCGCGAGTGCCCGGGTTGGCCCCTCGGGATCCGGTTGAGCTAGGACCACGATGCGCGGGATCGCCTGCCAGGCCTCACCCTTCAGCGCTGCCAGTGCCTGCTCGAGCGGGGCATCGGCGCGAGGCGCGGTGACGACGATGAGGTCGGGCGGGGCAGCGGGGGGATGGGAGGCTTCCCCGTTGTCGGATTCGATGATGTGATACCCGCCGCGCGCCAGCGCCCGCTCCAATCCTTCTGGTCGCGACACGGCGTCACCGAGCAGCAGGATCCGTCGGGGGGGAACGAGGTCGGTCATTGGGAATCGGGAACCGGACGCGGCGGACGGGAACGTACCCGGCCTCTGCTCCCTGTCAAGGAAAACCGGACATGGCGCGATCGATAAGGCCACTGGGCGAGATGCTTGGAGCGCATGTCTCCGCACAGGGCGGGGTCCAGCACGCACCGGCGCGCGCGGCCGCGATCGGCGCCACCGCCTTCCAGCTCTTCACCAAGACGCCAAACCAGTGGCGGGAACCGGTAATCGACGCTGCCACCGGCGAGCTGTTCCGCCTGGAACTGGAACGTACGGGCATCGGCTGCGTGGTGGCGCACGACTCCTACCTGATTAATCTGGCTTCTCCGGACCCAGCGCTCCAAGCCCGGTCCGCCGCCTCGTTTCGGGCCGAGCTTGCCCGGTGCGAGGCCCTGGGAATCCGGTACCTGGTGTCTCACCCGGGCAACTATATGGATAACCGCGAGGCGGGCCTGGAACGCAACGCCGCCGCCTACGCCCGCTGCCTCGAACGCGTACCCGGCTCGGTGATGGTGCTCCTGGAATCCACCGCCGGGAGCGGGACCGCGCTCGGGGCAACCTTCGAGGAGCTGGCCGAGCTGCGTGCGCGGATCCCGGCATCTCTCCGTGAGCGAGTGGGGTTCTGCGCCGACACCTGCCACCTCCATGCGGCCGGCTACGATCTGGTGCATGACTACGAGGGCGTCTGGCAGGCCTGGGACCGCGTCATCGGCGGCACCCACCTGCGCTGCCTGCACCTCAACGACTCGAAGACCCCCCTGGGCTCCCATCGCGACCGCCATGAACTGATCGCCGAAGGGACCATCGGCGCGGACCCCTTCCGCCGCATCATGCGCGACCCGCGCTTCCGCCTGTCCGTGAAGATCATCGAGACCCCCAAGGGCGACGACCCGATCGCGACGGACCGGAGAATGCTCCGGCGCCTGCGTGCATACGCCAGGGGCACCGTACGTCACCCTCGTTGACCCCACCCCCGACTCACGGCATCTTAACCGAATGCGATTCCTGACGTTCGCGCTCGCGTGCGGAACCCTGCTGCCGTCCGTCCTCTCCGGCCAGGGCCGATACAGTCTGACCGTGACTGGCGTGGCCGGCACCCACCTCGTCACCGATCAGATCTTTCAGAGCATCAAGATCACGCAGCTCGTCGCCCCCACGCTCACCCTGGGAGGCTCCCTGCCGGTCTCGCCCCACCAGCGGATGGGGATCGAGATCGCGCTCGGCTCGACCAAGACCCGGGTGCTCGAGACCGGCTACCCGACCACCGAAGGCCCGGCCTTCCGGACCCTATCGGTAACCCTTGGATTCGAAGGGCCGATTCTATCCCGGTTCACCTACCGCGCCGGCGCCGGCCTCCTCAAGTATATGCCGGACCATCAGGGAATCTTCCTCCAGGGCGGCCCCCTGTTGCTGGTCCTCACCGGCGGTCTCGACTACCACTACCCGCTCCACGGTGGCCTCGGGCTCCTGGCCCGCGCGCGGTACGACTATCAGCGGTTCACCACCGACCAACTCCAGGCCATCGGCTTCTCGCGCACCCAGGACGTGCATCGGGTGGGCATCGGCCTCGGCATCGAGTACCAACGGCCATGACCCGAACTACTCTCTGGACGGCCCTGAGCCTCGCGGCCGCGGCCACCGCCCTGGCGTGCAGCGATCTTCTTCCGCCCACCCGGCTCATTTCCTATGATTGGCGCCTCATTGTCCCCTATGACAGCGCCGGCCAGACCTACGTCGACACCCTCTCCTTCCACTGGCCCCGAACCAGTATTCCGGTACGGATCTGGGTCGAGGACCAGTTCGATCTTCCGACCCGCGTGCAGGAGGGAATCGCGCTGTGGCGCCCCATCTTCATCTACGGAGAATGGAACGCGGTGCTGGTGAACGATTCCAACCAGGCGGACGTTATCGTGCGCGCCATTCAGCCGCCCCCGACCGGCTTCAGTCGGGCCGCGCGGGTGCACGCGATGGCTCGGTCCTGTTTCGGGGCCACCGACGTCGACACCGGGGCGACACGCTTTCAGCTCCAGATCCCGATCCACAGCTACATCTTTCCCAGCCTGCCTAACGCCCCCGACATTCTCCAATGCATGCGGATCGTGGCGGCCCACGAGCTGGGCCATTCGCTTGGCATCCTCGAGGAGTCGCCGGATTCGCTCGACCTCATGTTCTCCAACCCCACTGTCGACTACCTGAGCGGCAACGACACGGCCGCCGCCATCAATGCCTACCACTACCCGGCGGCGATGGTACCGGTCTGGCGTTGAGCGGCCGGCGTCGGCCCCTGAATAACTATTCACCACACATCATCCCGTTGCCTCCGACCGGGCGGCTGTTGAGATTCCCGGTTCAGCGCGGCTCGTCCGGCGTGGACCGGCCGCCGCAGGACCGCCCACGGAGCCCAACCCGATGACTGTTGCCGCAGATCCTCGCCTCGTCCCCCACGAGTCCCCCGCGTGGGTCACCCATGAACGGCTGCGGGCCTGGGTAGCGGAGATCGCCGCGCTCACCCAGCCGGAGCGGATCCACTGGTGCGACGGATCGCAGGCCGAGACCGATGCCCTGCTCAAGCAGATGGTGGCCACCGGCACGCTGCGCCAGCTCAACCCGGCGCGCCGCCCCAACAGTTATCTCGCGCTGTCCGATCCCAGCGACGTCGCCCGGGTGGAAGACCGCACCTTCATCTGCAGCCAGCGGCGCCAGGACGCGGGGCCGACCAACAACTGGGTGGACCCCCGGGAGATGCGATCCACCCTGCGCCGAGTGTTCAGCGGCGCAATGCGCGGCCGGACCATGTACGTGGTCCCCTTCAGCATGGGCCCCCTCGGTTCGCCCCTGGCTCACATCGGCGTGGAGCTCACCGATTCCCCATACGTCGTCGTGAGCATGCGGATCATGACCCGGATGGGCCGGGCGGCCCTCGCCGCGCTTGGAGATGGGGAGTTCGTGCCGTGCGTGCACTCGGTCGGGCAGCCCCTCGCACCGGGAGAGCCGGACAGTCCGTGGCCCTGTAACCGGGAAGAGAAGTACATCGTCCACTTCCCGGAGGAGCGGAGCATCTGGTCTTATGGCTCGGGATACGGCGGCAACGCCCTCTTGGGCAAGAAGTGCTTCGCGCTCCGCATCGCGTCGGTCATGGCTCGAGACGAGGGATGGATGGCCGAGCACATGCTCATCCTGGGGCTGCAAAGCCCCGAGGGCGAGAAGCGCTACGTAGCGGCCGGCTTCCCCAGCGCCTGTGGCAAGACCAACCTGGCCATGCTCCTCCCTCCCGAGGGCTGCGAGGGCTGGACCGTGACCACGGTCGGAGACGACATCGCGTGGATCCGGCCCGGCTCCGACGGGCGACTCTACGCGATCAACCCCGAGGCGGGATTCTTCGGGGTCGCCCCCGGCACTTCGGAGAAGTCCAATCCGACCGCCATGGCGACCATCCGTGCCAACACCATCTTCACGAACGTTGCCCTCACGCCGGACGGGGACGTCTGGTGGGAAGGCATGACCGAGCATCCGCCCGCAGAGCTGATCGACTGGCAGGGGCAGCATTGGACGCACGCCTGCGGCCGCAAGGCGGCCCACCCCAACGCCCGCTTCACCGCGCCCGCATCCCAGTGC
>Ga0335077_10007053_pt1 | contig 13909 bp, 9 predicted proteins | sample Lox_Sample_31_FD_207151 | JGI IMG/M metagenome (GOLD analysis project Ga0335077, IMG submission 207151) | Soil microbial communities from Loxahatchee National Wildlife Refuge, Florida, United States - Lox_Sample_3.1 | ecosystem: Environmental > Terrestrial > Soil > Wetlands | place: USA: Florida...
TTCGCTGGCCCGCATTCGTTGGGACGTATTTGGAACTCTGACCTTCAGGTCAGTCCCGTCCACGAAAAGAGCGTATGGCCGGGCTTGGGCACACATGCGCCAGGCGGCGGAACTGGTCGAGCGACCCTATGCTCAACTCTTAATCGCGTTGCGCGCCGAGTTGGGTGAAATGGGTGGTCGGTTTCACTTTCACTATTTGCTGGGTGGAACCTGGGCGCGCAATGCAATCACGCTGGCGCACCAGCTTGAACATCGCTGGTTTGGGCTGTTCGGGCAGGGTGCAATAGCCAAGTGTCGGGCATACGACCGCTCCCGCGCTGGAGTGGCGTACGTGACCAAATGCCTTTCGGAAGGTCTTTGGGGAGCCAACGAATACGAGTTGCGAAAATACAACTTGGCCGACACGGTGACGCTGTCTCGCTCTGTAATTCTGGTGATTGAGGATTTGGAGCGTATGGGGACAGACACTCGGCGCGCACGTGTGACAAATCAGGCTGGCGATGAGCTGGCCTCCGTGATCGAGGGCATGTAGTGCTGGCCGTGGCTTAAGAGTGCCATGTGCACCACAGTACGGCGCAAACAGCCCTGCGACAATCCTCGGCAGTGTCATGGATAAACTGGCGGACTGTTACTGACGCGCACGTGAAATCAAGGGCCCCTGCCGGAGGCGGAGCGCACGCGGCAGCGTGCGCCCGCCCCGGCAGGGTGGCTTGAAGATGAATTGTGTCCAGATGAAATCGAGTGAACTATGACTAACGACCTGACAGAGGCAGCGATGGCAGCGTGGGCGGCAAGGAATATGCCGGCCCGCCTCTTGGCGGGGGATGTGGGGAAGTTGTTGAACTGCTCAACGGAAGATGTGGCCATTCTCGTCAGTGCTGGAAAACTGCGGGCGCTCGGCAGACCCAGGCCCAATGCAGTGAAGTTTTTTAGTTCTATTGAATTGATCGCCTTACTAGCGGACCCTGATTGGTTGGACGATGCGACTAAAACGGTTAGCCAGTTTTGGAAGCGGAAGAATGCTCGCCGCATTGGATTGACCACCGAAGAACAGTCAGATGCGGTCGTCGCGGTTCGTTAAATGTTTGGGCGGGATGGGGGAGCGAATAAGGGTTTTCCGGATTACGAAATACGACTGGCGGTTTGTATATCAGAGAATCGAATCATAGATTATCAATGGGTTGCAAAAGCAAATTGCCAGGGAAAATCAAGTTTGATATACGAACAGACGGTCGTATAATCACAGTCAGGCCTGATCCCGAAATACAATCGACTGCAACCATACCATGAAAAGAAAGGACGGATTTTTCAAATCAGATTTATGAGAAACTTTGTCACGCTCGCATCGTTGACTGCGTTTACGCTTTTGCAATCGGGATGCGCAATTGTTCCATCTGGGAACTCAGAGGCGGTGGTGCTCGCGCCCCCGCTTGCTTCTCAGAAAATGAAGTCAGAAGATGCGCTAGCTGTGATCGACAGATACTTTGGGCCTAAGGAACTGCCGCACGAGCTTATAACCGTCAACGGCAACTTAATCACGAGAAATTTTGGGCCTTTGCAAACGTTGAGTCGAAGTTCTTGGGATTTATTTTTCCTCTTCAACCGATCTGATAAAACCGGCGCATATTGGTATCAATTCCGCGCAATACCAGATAAGCCGAGACATTGGTATCAGAATACTGTTCCGGTCCGCTTCGAACGCCTTCCAGACGAACCTTACTTCCTCTGGGCTGATGTGATGCTCATTAAGCAAGAGAACGTGCATGGCGATCACGCATCTTCGTTACTGCTGCTGGATGGTACAGGAACTGGGCTATACCAAATTCCCCTACCTACACAGCGAGACCAAAACCTTGCCGAACAACGCGAAATTCTCCCAGCACTTTTCACACTATGTACCAACCTGCAAAGACTCCCTAGTAACGAGGGCATCAGAACCGGGCGAATTTATTTCTACAGAGGCGATGAAATGACAGGATCCGGCCTCGGTCTAGATGTTCTATTAAATGGCAGTTCTGTTGGCAGACTAAGTGGGCCATCCTGCTCATTCTATGTAGATGAGCCACCGGGAGAATACATAGCCAGTTGCAATGTATTGCCTAGCCTCGAGCGATTGACTAGCTTCAAGCATGAGGCCAGACTTAATATCAAGCCTGGGGAAACGAAATACGTCCGAATTCGGATACACTTCGGTTTAATTCATCCGAAGGTAGGGATGTCCGTCGAAGATGCAGATTCGGCATTGCGCGCGATAGGAAAATAAAGCATAATCGAATGGCCTAATACCACACTGGTGCCAAGTCCGGCTGACCCCGTGTTACTTGCCTTGTCTAAAAAATCTTCAACGAAATCTTCAACGATTTCTTCAATAACCGAGTAGTAAAGGTGCGCGTGGCGTGTTGGTGCCGGTAGTAGGCGGATAGTGAAAATATGATGTTGAATCCTTGGGAAATGGTTGTTAAAATTCCTTTGGAAATCAGGATATTGAGGCTGGTTGTGGGTGAAGATATCGTTCGATTCCGACCCTCGCCTCCAGCTTCAATGCTTGGGCTTGAACGACTTAGGCGGCTTCGGGAGTCAACTGTCAGCAAAAGTGTCAGCAGAAAGTCCTGCTTGCGGAAGCACTCCCACAATTCGCACGGACTCTCCCACTACACCCTAACAGTGATTCTGTAATATCGGTTAGCATTGTAGATGACGAAAAAATATGAAAAACCGTTATCGCATTTACATCAGGGGCAAACATACGGGCGGAAAAGTTTGGTGGTGTCAGGACAATCAGGAGAATAAACAATTTAGCCTGAAGACAAAGAGCAAAACCGATATTCCCGCCCGCGATACTTGGATTGGGTGGGATAGAAAAGCGCGCACAAGAAATCTGGTGTACACGATGGATGCTTATGTATTGGGTGCACTGCCTCCATACAATCACATTTTAGGTGGCAAATATGGCAGAAGACGATTCAAGCCGTAGCTTCTCTCAGAATAGGGAAGGAGTTCCAGATGATTGCTACCGTGTTTCTCCTTTGGTGAATGACGCGAAAAACGATTCGCCAGAATGTTTGAAGCCAGTATGAAATTGGCCTGATTTGAGTCGTGATACAACTGTCAGCAAAACTGTCAGCAGCCGAGCAGAGGAAAGCCCCTAAAAATCTTGAACGAGTTCTCTTGAATAGTTGCAATAAATTCGGTATTCTTGCCTCTGAAATCTACGTTCTTTGACCGATTCCGACCCGCGCCTCCAATCAAAGTCCTTTATCTATAGGGGTTTTGTGGGAGTTGGGAGTCAGAATTTCACCGGAATCTTCACCTGTTTGGCTGCCCGTTCAGAAAACTGTTACCGCTCTGCTATAGCCCGCCCACCGCTCGCTTACGGGACGGACGCCGACCCTGACACACTCACAACCATGAGTGAAGCAATGAAACAAGCATTCGGTCTGGTCTGGCGTCCCTGGGGCGCCTGCTACCTTAAACACAAAATCACCGGCGAACAAAAGAGTCTCAAGACGAGCGACAAGGTCGAGGCACAACGCATCCTCCAAGCGCACAACGAATCAGAGTGTCAGCCGCACTTCAACCTGTCACTGGCGCGGGTGTATCTTAACGGCGCTGATCCCAAGCTTACCACGCGGACGTGGCAGGAAGTGATGGATGACAGGCGCGATCCAGTGCGCCAGGCCTGGTCGCTGTTTGGTTGTCATTGGAGGTTTGTACCCGGCAGGAGCGGGGAAATCGTCAATGGCAATCGCAGCCGGATGTCGTCCGAAGCCGCGCCCACGAGCAACTCGTAGTCGCCGGATTCTACGGTGTATTGTTGACGGATTGTGTCCCAGTAGCGGAATCGTTCCACAGGAATCTGCACAACCACCCTGGCGGTGGCGCCTTGCGGCAGATGAATTCTCACAAAACTGCAGAGGGCAAGCCTGGCCTGCGGCACGGTAGAGTTCACGTGGCGGAAATAAACCTGCGCTACTTCATCACCGCCGCGCGCACCGACGTTTTTCAAATTAAACTCCAGCTTCAACGTGTCGTTCACGGTGACATTGGTAGCCTTGAGACGGACATCACTGTAATCGAATCTTGTGTAACTCAGTCCATGGCCGAAAGCAAAGAGCGGCTGGCCGTTGAAATATCGGTAGGTGCGATTGGCCATGAAGTAATCGTCGAATGGCGGCAAATCGCTCGTTGAACGATAAAACGTAACCGGCAGCCGGCCGGCGGGATTCACAATGCCAAACAGGACATCGGCCACGGCCTGTCCGCCTTCCTCGCCGGGATACCATGCCTGCAAAATCGCCGGCAAATTTTCCGCTGACCACGGCATGGCAATGGCGCTGCCGCTGCAATTCACGAACACAATCGGTTTGCCAGTGGCGTAAAGCGCCTTGAGCAAATCGGTTTGCACGGCCGGCAGTTCAATTTTCGTGCGGTCACCGCCGCTGAACCCGACGAAGTCGTTGGCGCGTGTCATCTCCTCGCCTTCGAGTTGGGCGCTGATACCGCCGACGTAAATGACCACGTCCGCCAACCGGGCGTCGGCGAGCGCATTGGACAGCGTTCCGGCATCGGGTTGCTCCGGCTCGCCGCGACGGGAAACCAGAGAACAACCGGGTTCATAAACCACGTCAATGTTTGTGCCCGCAACCTCCCGGATGCCGTCCAGAATCGTTACCGGATTGGACGGCGTGCCGTTGTAATTACCCAGCAAGACCGGCACGGAATTCGCGTTCATGCCGATGACGGCAATGCGTTTGATTTTGGCACGGTCCAGCGGCAACAGGCCGTCATTTTTTAGAAGCACCATGGACGCGCGCGCGATCCGCAGAGCAAGGGCCTGATGCGCCGGAGTATTGTTTTCCGAATAGGGAATTTGCGCATACGGCACGAGAGCTGGCGGATCGAACAAACCCAGCCGAAATCGCGTTTCCAGCACGCACCGGAGTGCTTTGTCAATTTCCTGTTCCGAAACCAATCCTTGTTGGACGGCACGCGCCAAGGCGTCGTAATCGGTGCCGCAACAAAGGTCATCGCCGGCCTTCACGGCCGCGGCGGCGGCTTCTTCCGGCGTTTGGACAAATTTATGATTAGCCCAAATGTCATAAATCGCCCCGCAGTCCGACGTCACATAGCCGTCAAAACCCCATTGCTTGCGGAGCAGGTCGGTCAGCAAAAAGGGACTGGCGCAGGCCGGTTTGCCCTCAACACTGTTGTAAGCGCCCATCACGCCGCCGACATGGCCTTCACGGACGGCGGCCTCAAATTGTGGCAAATACGTTTCGTAAAGGTCGCGTTCAGACGGCACTGCATCAAAACGATGGCGTTCCGGTTCAGGCCCACTGTGGACAGCAAAATGTTTTGCGCACGCAATGGCCTCCATATATTTGGGATTGTTGCCCTGCAACCCGCGAATGAACGCGACCCCAATGCGCGCCGTCAGGAACGGATCTTCGCCGTAAGTTTCCTGACCGCGGCCCCAGCGCGGGTCCCGGAAGATATTGATATTTGGCGTCCAAAACGTAAGGCCATAATACTGCGCGCAATCGCCATTATGGGCCTGAACGTATTCATTGTGCTTGGCGCGGGCTTCAACCGCGATGACATGCGCTTCCTGCTGAATCAGCGAGCTGTCCCATGTGGCCGCCATGCCGATGGCCTGCGGAAAGACCGTGGCGATGCCGGCACGCGCGACACCGTGGAGACATTCATTCCAATAATTGTAGGCGGGTAGACCCAGCCGCGGGATGGCCGGAGCGTTATTGCGCAATTGCTGTACTTTTTCCGCCAACGACATCCGGCGGATAAGGTCATTTACACGTGCCATCATTGGGAGCGAGGAATCCCGCCAGAGCACAGGCCCGTCAACCACGGGCGATTTCAATGCAGCAGCATTTTCGACTTGCAGCAAATCTGCTGCCCGCATGGAGATGAGGGAAATGCCGGACGCATTCCCAAGTTCAAACGTGTTCAACTCGGCATCATGGGTGCGGCCGATAAAATCGAAAGTCAGCGCTCCGATGGTGTCACTCGCCTGTTCCACCTGCCCGGTGACGAAATAAACTTTTCCGTCGCCACCGGCGGCGGAAAAAAGGTCGAGATTGCGGGCGATGACTTGTTGCCCGCAGGTGATGTCAAAGAGCCGCTCACCGGCGTTGGTATACACGGTTTCCACCATGCCGATCCGGGCGACATATTTGGCCGGAGGCAAATTGGACACGGTGACTGTGAAATGCGGACCGTAGATATCTTCGCGGAATGATTCCGCCATGCCGGATGGCGCGCCTTGAATAACAACAGGGCCGTGGACCCAGCCGTGACGGAACTCGCCGCCAACCCAGACACTCCGGTTGCAGGCAACACAGGCCTCCTCGTTGCCAAATATGGTAAAGGTTGAAGACCAACTGGTAAAAACCGCCAGCGCGCAAAGAATGGTCCGATACATGGCTGCATGGTTACACATAGCGCAAAGGGCGCGACAAATTTATTTTGCCGCTGTTTGTTCCTGGGCGACCCGGATGACCGAGTAAAACGCGGGTTTGGGTGTGCAATCCCGGTTGAAGAGCAGCGGATATGCCGTGCGACCTCTCACCGGCCAATTGTTTAACCATGAATCACCATCGGTCACACCCCAGAAGGTAACGTGATGGATATACTGGTGGTCGGCTACAAAAACCTTGAACAATGCAGCGTAGCGTTGGGCTTCTTGTTGTTCCACGTCGGCAGGCAGGCCGTTGGTGTATGGGTTTAATTTGGCCTGCAAGGCGAAATTCATCGAAACTTCCGCGGCTTGAGATCGGGTGGGCGACGGCAACAGGTTCATGTCCAGTTCGCTGATGTTCACTTTCACGCCCAATTTGGCAAAGGCCTTGATAGTTTTGTCCACGGCTTGGGGAGCGGGCCAGGTCATATTGTAATGTCCTTGCATACCCACGGCCGCGATGGGAATGCCTGCCGCCTGAAGTTTCTTGATCAGCGTGATGGCGCCTGCGCGCTTGGGCGCGTTGACCAGCGAGTAATCGTTGTAATACAACTGAACGTTCGGGTCGGCTTCGTGCGCAAACTTGTAGGCCATGATGATGTAATCCGGCCCGATAATTTTTTCCCATGACGATTGGCGCAAGGTGCCGTCTTCGTTGAGCGCTTCATTTACCACGTCCCAGCCGTTGATCCTGCCTTTATAATGTCCGACCACCGCGAAAATGTGGTCGTGCATCCGTTTGATCAACGCATCGCGGCTGATCGGGTTTCCCTTGTCGTCCTGAAAAACCCACTTTGGAGTTTGTTGATGCCAGATCAAATTGTGGCCGACGATGAACATGTGGTTCTTCAGACCGAACTCAACGTATTGGTCACCTGGTCCGAAGTTGTAGCGATCCGGTTCGGGATGGACGGACCCCCATTTCAAACAATTTTCGGGGCTGATAGCATCAAACTGTTTCTTAACAAGCGCCGCTTCCCTGGCGTTCTCACCGGTGAATTGGGAATCATTCAAGGCCACGCCGATGAGAAAGTCATTTTTGAAAACTTCCTTCAGTGTGGTTTGAGCATGAACATTGGCTGAGGCCATGAGAATCCCGATTAAGACGACGGAGGTTGAATGGATGCTCTTTTTCATAAGGTTTCAGGTTATGCAGTTTGGGGCGACAATTGTTTCCGGCGTTCGGCCAGTTCGTCCGCCATCTGGATGGTCATGCGCTTGTTGAGTTTGTAAATGATCAATAAAACGGTGCAGACGGCAAAGAGCAGGCCGACCACGATGCCGCTGCAAACGCGGTAGCCTTGAATGGCTGCCGGCGCGTCAGGCAGCTTGGTGTTGTAGTTAAAAAACCACTCCATGATCCAGAAGAATGAAGCCCCGCCAATGGCCAAACCACTTTTCAAGGCAAAACCAATCGTCGCGAAAACGATGCCCGTGAAACGGTAGCCCGTTTTCCATTCGGAATAATCCGCAACGTCCGCGTAAATCGCCCAGATCAATGGAATGGTCGGGGCATAAACAATCGCAACGAAAACCGTCAGCGCAACCATGCCGTTGACGTTGGTGGGTGAAAGGAAATAGAACGCCAGGGAACCGGCGCTGGCCAGGGCAAAACCGGTGACGGCGACGGCTTTCTTTCCAAATGTTTTTGCCAGCGGCGGTGAAAGCAGAATGACTATGATCGTGATGCCCGTGCCGATCATGTTGATGATGCTGTAAGCGACGGCGGCGGCGTTTGAGTTTGCCACATCGGACCTGCTGCCATGAACGATGTAGCCGAGCGTTTCCAGAATGCCGTGCGATGGCGGAGCGCCCGCCGGCGCGACCAGGCCAAGTTTTTGTACCCAGTCATACAGCGCGCCTTTATCGGCGTAGTGAAGGTAATAATCGTAAAGCGCAGTGCCCCGGAAAGAGAGGATGCAAAAATGGCAGAGGGTCATCAAGAACATGACTTTCCACGGGTTGTTTTTAATCAGATTGGCAAAATCCTGTTTCGGCGACGTTTTCTCTTTGTTGACCGGTTTAATGCGTTCCTTGGTCATCGTGAAAGTGATGAGGAACAGGACGAGGCACAAAACCGCCCAAATAGTCATGGTCATCTGCCAGCCATATTGTTTGTCGGCCAAGCCAATCAGAGCATCGCCGTTTTTGTGCGCGTGGCTGGCAGCGAATTTGGCCACCAGCGGCAGCGTGAAGCCGCCCACGATGAATTGCGCGGCGTTGACCGCGATGAAGCGAAACGAATTCAATTTGGCGCGCTCATTGACGTCGCCAGTCATGACGCCGCCCAGCGCCGCGTAAGGCATGTTGTTCATCGAATAAATGGACATCAACAACGTGTTGGTGATTGCGGCGTAAGCAATCAACGCGCCCATGCTCCAGCCTTTGGGCGCAGTGTAAGCCAGAATCATGATGACGCACCACGGCACGGCGGTGAACAATATCCACGGACGGAATTTGCCCCAGCGTGTGTCCGTGCGATCGGCGAGGATACCCACAATCGGATCGGCGACCGCGTCCCACAATCGCGGCCACAGGAGAATTGCCGCGGCCACGCCGGCGCTCAAGCCGAACACCTCCGTATAGAAATTTCCCTGAAACAGAATCATCGTCATGAAGACAAAGTTCGCGGCGGCATCGGCGCCACAGTAACCGGCCTTTTCCAAGAACGAGAGTTTTTGGTGGAAGTGTTGTTCTGCCATGGTTGAAGAGGGTTAGGAGGCTTACTTCGTGACCGTCAAAATCACCTTCTGCAAGTCAGTATCCCTCGAAGAATTGCCGACCATGATTTCGAAGTCGCCGGGTTCCACAACGTATTTCATGTGGAGGTCGTAAAAAGCGAGCGATTCCGGCGTAATGTCGAGCGCGACGGTTTGGCTTTCATTGGGACGTAATAAAATTTTTTGAAACCCTTTCAATTCCTTGACCGGTCGCGTGACCGAACTCACGCAATCGCGGATGTACATTTGCACGACTTCCGTCCCGGCGCGTTTGCCGGTATTTTTCACGTCCACAAAAGCGCGCGTAGATTGGCCAAGACAAATTTTCTTCTTTGCGAGCCGGACATTTTTGAAGGCAAAGGTGGTATAGCTCAGACCAAAACCAAACGGATATAGCGGCTGGGCGGTTTCGAAGATGTAGCCGCGCCGGGCCGAAGGTTTGAAATTGTAAAACGCTGGCACATGGCCGACCGAGCGGGGAATCGTGATGGGCAGCTTGCCTCCGGGATTGTAATCGCCGAACAATACGTCCGCGACGGCATGGCCGGTTTCCTGCCCGAGATACCAGCACTCAAAAATTGCCGGAACGCTATCCTGAAGACACTGGACAGACAACGGGCTGCCGTTGAAAAGGAAAACAATTACCGGTTTACCGGTCGAAAGCATGGCCGTGACCAATTCCTGTTGCCGGCCCACCAAACCGAGCCGGGTGCGGTCGCCCATGTGATTGCGCGACCAGGCTTCGCGCGAGGTCTGTTCATTGCCGCCGATGGCCAGCACGATGACATCCGCGTGTTGTGCAACATTGACAGCTTCCTGGATTTGTTTGCGGTCGTCTTCTGGCTGGCTCGGCGTCACCAAATCCTGGTTCCAGGAACCGCCCACGGTGATTTTGCAGCCTTCACTGTAAGGCACCTGTACCCGGTCGCCAACTTTGGCGCGGATGCCTTCCAATAACGAGGTGTATAGTTTTGGTTTGCCGCTGTAGCCCCCCAGCATTTCGCGGTCTGCATTCGGTCCGATGACTGCGAGCGTTTTGATTTTGCTCGGATTCAACGGCAGCAAGCCATTGGTGTTTTTGAGCAACGTGATGGTTTCGCGGGCGGCTTGCAGCGCCAGCCTGGAATTTTTTTCGCTGCCCACGATTTGTTCGGCTTCGTCCGGGTCCACATAGGGATCATCGAACAATCCCATTCTGAATTTCCAGAACAGCATCGGCGCCACCAGTTTGTCGAGGTCGGATTCTTTCAACACGCCTTTGCGAACCAGTTCGACCAGGTGCAAATAACAATCCGGCTCCGGGAAATCAATGTTTACGCCGGCGCGCACGGCCAGTGCGCACGCTTCCTTTTTGTCCTTGGCAACAAAATGTCCGTGCGTGTCCGGGCGATAACTTAATTCCCAAACGGCGTAGTAATCCGAGACGACAAAGCCCTTGAATCCCCATTCCCGGCGGAGCACGTCGCGCAAGAGCCATTCGCTGGCATGTGATGGCACGCCGTCAATTTCATTGTAGGAAGCCATCACGCTGATGGCGCCGGCTTTCTGAATCGCGTCCTTGAACGGAGACAAAAACGTTTCGCGCAGCAAGCGCATCGAAAAATTCGCCGGCGCACAATTAATGCCGGATTCCGGCTGGCCGTGCGCGGCAAAATGTTTCAGCGTGGCGATGACGCGCTTTTTGTCATTGAACGAGCCGTCGCCTTGAAATCCGCGGACCGCGGCCATGCCCATTTGCGACACCAAATACGGATCCTCGCCAAAGCATTCCTCGATGCGTCCCCAACGCGGATCACGCGCCACGTCCACGACCGGCGTGAGGGCCTGATGCGCGCCGCGCGCGCGCGTTTCCTCGGCGGTTATCGTGTAAAGCGACTCGATCAATTCCGGATTAAACGTTGCGCCCAAACCGATGGGCTGTGGAAAGCTGGTGCTGCCAACACCGGCGTGGCCATGAAGACATTCCTCGTGAAACATCACCGGAATGCCAAGCCGGCTGTTTTCGAGAAAAAATTTCTGAATGGCGTTGGTAAGTTCCGCCATGCCGCGCGCGGTTTTACCCTTTCCGGCGTCGCTGGGGCGGCCCACTTGGCCAAGACCGTGGCCCTGTTTGAACGCAGCTTTGGCTTTCTTGAGGTTGAAATTTCCATCGGCGTCCACCAGTGTCTCGGATTTTTTCTGCCAGACGCACATCATTTGCGCGGCTTTCTCCTCGAGCGTCATCCGGGAGAGCAAGTCTTTGACCCGCGTGGCGGCGGACACAGACCGGTTTTTGTAGGTTGGCAGACCGGGGGTGGATTGTTTCTTCATGTTTACTGTCTTACGAAAGCAGGCCAATGGTATTGTTGGAGGTTAAATGTGTTCAACAGTATTCCAGCCGCGATTCCCCACGGCAATGGACGATGCTACGATTCACGCCCAAAGACAGCGCGCCAGCTTTTGCCACATCCGTCGGCTATTTGTTTTGCGTGCTTTCTGGCCAATCATCCGTGCGAAACGGCACCGCCGGCAAGCCGGCTTCGTTGTAAAGCGTGGCCAGTGGGTTGGCCTGCCAGGCATAGCGGGCTGCTATGGGATTGGGCACGTCCGGAGACGAGACCACCACCGAGTCACCTTCAATCCTGGCGTTCGCCCAATACCATTTTTGGTCTTTGCTGGCGACGGAAAACTCGCCCAATTTGCCGCCTTTCACCACTAACCCGCCGTCGGTATGAGCAAAGTTAAGTTTTAGCGCTCCGGGTAGATGTTTCATCGAGGTGAAGGTCGGCCCTTGATAAGGAATTTTTTCGCCATAGGTTTGGGCCAATGCACAATACGCCAAGCGATCGCCCACCGGGACTTTGTTTTTCGGATGAATGTTGTCGGCATCGCCGGTGTCCACCGTGACGGCCAGACCGCAATTCGGGACATTTTCAGCGGTCAACGCCTGCGCCTCGCGCAATTCAGCCCAACCGTCGGTACCCGGCTCGCCGCGCCGTTGCATGAAGGCGGGCAGGCCGACGATATAAAAAGGGAAATCGCCATGACCGAACTGGTCCCGCCAGTTGTCAATCATGGCCGGGAGCAAGGTGCGATAGCGGTAAGCCTGCGTGAAGTTCGCTTCGCCTTGGTACCAAATCACTCCTTTGATGGCCAGTGGCACAACAGGGTCAATCATGCCCAGATAGAGCACGGCAGGCATGGTCGGGTAATTTTCAAAATCCAGCGGCATCGGGTGCGGCGGCTTAGCGTTGAAGCTGAGTTTGGCTTTCCATTCGCCCGCGAGCGAAACCACCGTGTCGCCGACGGTCAGGCGCATGAGGTCCGGATTGGACAGAAAACCGTCCTTCGATTTCCACTTGAAAATGGTGAGGGTCACCAGATTCGTGCCGGGTTTGAGATAATCCCGAGGCACATCGTAATCCCGATTATGTTCCACCCAGGAACTGGCACCGACCCAATGACCGTTGACATGGGTGGTGTCCATCTTTTCAATCCAACCAAGGTGGACGGCGGCCTTGCCGGCGGGCAACGGGTCGGACAGGACGATTTCCTTGCGGAACCAAACAACGCAGGGCGCGTCGGCCAATCCCATTTCCTGGAACGCGCCGGGAATGCGGACGGTTTCCCAATCGGAATCGTTCAATTCAGGAGCCGCCCAGGTCTGACCCTTCAAACCCACATCATACTGATGAAGCCAGTGCATCAGAAAACTGCCGTATTCCGGCGCGCCCTCGGCTCTCAACCGCTCTATGGCATCCAATTTTTTGTCGTACCCGCCCACTTTGCGCAGCGTCCCGGGACTCATCCAACTTTCCACCAGGCTGCCGCCCACGCAGTCTTCAATCAAACCGACCGGCACGTGAATGTCCTGCTGCAATCTTCGACCGAAGAAATAGGCCACGGCGGAAAATCCGCCCCAGCCGCCTTCGGTGATCGTTTCGGGCGAGCAAACCTTCCAGGTGCCGTCCGGAAGCTTCGCCGGGGAATAGGAAACTTTTTGGTCCATTAAAAAAAGCCGGATCTCCGGATGGTTTGCGTCTTTGATTTCTTTGTCGCCATTATTCACGAGACTTATGCCAAGCTGCATGTTGGACTGGCCACCGCACAACCAGACATCGCCAACCAGAACTTCCCGGAATTCGATGGTCTGATCCGGCCCGATGATCTTAAGCGTGTAAGGGCCTCCGGGCGCCGGCGGCTTGATCTCCGCCTGCCAGCGGCCATCCGCGCCCGCCACTGCCTTCGTGGTGTGCCCGGCAATTTCCACTTTGATGATGTCGCCGGGCTTTGCCCAGCCCCAGACCGGGTCCATCTTCCCGCGCTGGAGAACCATGTTGTCGCTGAACATCGGGCTGGCAAACGGCAGCGAGTTGGTGTCCGCCGCGGACGCCGAGAGCAACGCGGTGAAGGCAAAAAGACAAAGGCAGAAGCGTTTGATTTGCATAGTTTGGATGATTGATTGTTTTTTCAGTCGAACATTCATCTTTAAGGGCGGGAATTCGGAAATTATTGCGCTTTGGGTTGTTTGATGAGCGGCGGAGCATGGAGGTAACGATCCGCCCATTTCAGGAATGCCGGCCAGTTCGGCGCGTCGGTGTGTCCGCCGTCGTGTTGGCGCCAGGCAATTTCACCGCTGGTCAGCGCGGTATTGAGCGGCGGCATCTTGGCAGTGAGATAATTGCCATGAACCCCCAATCCTTTCTTCCCCAACAGCCTATAGACCGGCTGGGCG
>Ga0335077_10007054_pt1 | contig 13908 bp, 13 predicted proteins | sample Lox_Sample_31_FD_207151 | JGI IMG/M metagenome (GOLD analysis project Ga0335077, IMG submission 207151) | Soil microbial communities from Loxahatchee National Wildlife Refuge, Florida, United States - Lox_Sample_3.1 | ecosystem: Environmental > Terrestrial > Soil > Wetlands | place: USA...
TCCGAAGATCTTCATGACGTGTTGGAGCGGGTCCTCGGTCGGCTTGGCGACGGGCGCCCGTTCCTTGGAGGACCAAACCGTTTCTGGCCGGCTTTGCAACAGCAGGATCTCGCCGGAGTGATCGATCGCCCATTCGATATCCTGCGGTCGGCCGTAGTGGCGCTCGACCCGCCGGGCGATATCTCTCAGCGCCAGAATCTCATCGTCGCTAAGGCTGGGCACTCGCCGAAGGTGCTCAGGAGTCTCGACGTCGATGACGCCGCCTTCCGGCGCGGGCAGATGTTGGACGTGCTTATCGGAAATCTCGCGCACGGAAATTTCGCCCGTGATCTTGGCGATCACGAAGCGGTCCGGCGTGACCTCGCCGCTCACGACAGTCGAGCCGAGGCCCCATGATCCTTCAATCGTAATCACCGAGCGGTCGCCGGTCAGCGGGCTCCGAGTAAACATCACTCCTGCCGTTCGCGCATTGACCATTCGCTGAACCACGACGGCCATCGCCACGCCGCTCTCCGGCAGGCCGTGCTTGCGCCGGTACGCAATCGAGGGCACGGAATAGAGGCTGGCCCAGCAGGACCGCACATATCTCAACGTCGCCTGCGCGTCCTTCACCCACAAATAGGTGTCCTGTAGGCCGGCGAAACTCGCGTCCGCGGCATCCTCCGTGGTGGCCGACGAGCGCACTGCCACGGCTGAATCCGCGGTTTCGCCGCAAAGCTCCGCGTGCGCCGCTATGAGTTCCGCATTGAGGTCGTCCGGCAGAGGCGCACCTTCCAAGCGCGCGCGCAGGTGTTCGGAGAGTGCGGTGATCTGCTCGAGTTGATCCGCACCCAGCGCTTCCACCTTGGAGCGGATTTGTTCTTCCTCTTCGAGCGCACTGAGAAAACGTTCGAATGCAGCCGTTCTGACGACGAAGCCCGGCGGCACCGGAATGCTCGCCCGCGTCAGTTCTCCCAATGAGCCGCCCTTGCCCCCGACAGTCGGGCGGTCGGAGAGACCGATGTCGCCGAACCAGCCAATGTTCTCTGAAGATTGCACGTAATCTATTCTACTAGAGAAGGGTTACTACGCCCCGTCCGCCGTCGACCCGGATGCGCTGGCCGTCCTTGATCTTTTGCGTAGCCGTGCCTGTTCCCACCACCGCGGGCAGACCGTATTCGCGCGCCACAATCGCCGCATGGCTCATCGAACCGCCTATGTCCGATACGGCTGCCGCAATCTTCTGGAAGACGGGAGCCCAAGTGGGATTCGTAACCTGACAGACGAGTATGTCGCCTTTGCGCAGGCGACCAATCTCCTCCGCCGACTTGACCACGCGGGCGAATCCTTCAGCCACGCCGCGGGAAGCGGCAACTCCCTTGATCTCATTGGAATTCGGCTGCTCGTCCGCTTTCAGCCATGCATCAAGATTCTCACGGGTAATCCCCCATAACATTACAATGGCCGGATCGTCGATGATGTCGGGAACGGGTCCGAGCGCAGGAGGAGTTTCATTTTTCGACCATTCGGCGATTGCCGCCTTGCGCTCCTGCACAATGGCGGGCCAGCGGGAGATGCCGCGCGGCGGGGAGCCGTTGGACCAGGAGGTCATAAGGTCGATAAGTGCCGCCTCCAGTTCGTAATGAGTGAGCTGAAATACGTCTTCGGTATCCGGGAAGAAACCGCGTTCAGCGAGGAGGGCGCCGAATTCCCGGATCTTGTTGAAGAACAGGTTCGTGTACCAGTGTTCGCAATAAAACTTATGCCCCTCGACATACGGGAAGACGCGGTGCGCCAGCTCGATCATCTGATCGTAAGCGGCGCGCTCGTCCTCCGTTTCCAGAAGCTCGCGATATTCGGCAATCAACTGCGCGCGCTCGGCAATGAGCTTGTCCGTTTGCCGCTCGAGGCGCTCGCCCTTTTTCGCATTCGCGATGTAGCCCGGCAGCGCGGCGAACGGCATCGACAAATCGTCGTTCCATGAGCGATGGTAATGGTAAAAGCCGTCGCCAACGTTGATGTTGAACCAGGGATAACGCGCGACCGCAAGCTCCTTCAACCACGCCGCCCCGGGCTCGCCGGCCTTTTCGAGCGACTTGATGATCTCGTCCGGCGAGACGCCTTCCTTAAACCGATCATCGACACCCAGTTCGATAGCGCATTTGGCAAGACGCCTCAACTCGTCATCCGGACGGAAGATTTCCGCCTCGATCCCGGCCACCATGCGCGCGACGGTCTGATCGCTGATCTCCGGAAACGCCTTCTTGCAGAAATCAAAGAAGGTCAAGTAAGCACCGTATCCGAGCAGAAGAAACTCGAAATGGTGCTGCCACATGCGGAAATAGCCTTCCAGAGTCATCTGGTACGTTTCAAGAATGTAGTGATTGGTGGCGATTCCGCGGCCGGCGTGGACGTGCTCCAATGGCTCGAACTCCGGAAGCTCGGCCTTCCGGAGAGCTTCGGCTTCCCGAATCAACGCCATCATCTTGTTCTTCCATTGAGCGAAAAGCCGCTCCCAGTTTGCGTAGTAGTAGAAGGCGCGACGCTGAAACTCTTCGGTGCGTCTCACAATTTCTACCGGATCGGTGACGGCATTGCCGCCGATATAAACGCGGCCATTGATAATCCGGCAGTCGATGCCGAGCGTTGTGGGCAGGCAATGTATCCGCGTGTTGGCCGAGCCCAGGGCGCAGTAGGCGGCCTCGGCCGTGATCATGTCGAAGGCGCACATCGGCTCGGGAAAGTGCATGGAGTTGTAAAACCAGAACCGTTCGTCGTCTTCCTTGCTGAACTGCATGTAATAGGGATACGCGGCCTGTGCCCGCTCCGTGCCCGCGACCACCTTCAGCGAACTCGGAAGCGGAAAGCCCTTCGTTTTGGCGGTTGCGCCCATTTTAGTCATTCCCATGCCAGTCGCGTCCGGCGACGATCAATATCACTCCGGAAACTCGTTTCGTCTGATTCGCCTAGTTCGTTCCGGGATCACTCTAGAGCAGATCATATCGCGGCGAGCCACCAATCACGAAGATGTGAAAATCCCGGGGACTCGCGGAGCCATCTCGCCGCGCGGGCCGCGATGTTTGATTTCATAGCATCTTCCCGGTGTGATTCTAGTCATTCGACGTTTCGTTGTCCACACAACTGCCTGTCGCATGTCACTCCGCGACCATGTACTTGTTGTCTTGACAACCAGAGCGCACTTTGTTGTACTCATGGCCGTTCCCGCAAACGCGCGGGGATCGCTGCAAGCGATGAGGAGGTAGATGACCATGGATCGACGAAAGATGTTGGCATTGCTGGGCGCCGGCCCAGCGCTGGTGGCGGGCTCGCCTTCCTACGCGCGGACTGCTCCTGCGAGCGCTCCGCATGCAGGAGCGTCCGAAGTGACGAACACGATGATCACGGCTCTGAATCCAGCCATCACGCCCTTCCTGGCGGCGAGAGTTCCTCTCGCGCCTCGGCTCGACACCTTGGACGGCAAGACAATCTACTTGGTGGATTTCGACTGGGGAGGAATGGGGCAGAACGACGGCATACTTGACGAAATGCAGGCGTGGTTTGCCGAGCACATCCCCACCGTCAAGACCGTCAAGAAGCTAAAGAAAGGGAATTTCGTCACCGACGATCCTGCACTGTGGAAGGAGATCGCAGACGCCAAAGGTGACGGCGTCGTCCTCGGCGTCGCTGGTTGACACGGCTGCGTCGGAGCCGTGAGCTCCGAAGCGGGCGAGATCGAGCAGAAGTACCGCATACCCGTTGTTGCCGCAGCGGGTTCGAACGTCGTGTCGTTTGGTATCGGCGCGAACGCCACATACAACACCGGAATGCCCATTCGTTACATCGGCGTCCCATTCCCTTTCTCCGGCCAGCCGAGGTCGGTTCTCAAGGGGTATGTCGAAGGTAAAGATACGGTAAGCGGCAAGCCGATGATGCAGGCAATCGTCGACGGCCTCACCAAACCGCTCACCAGCGAAGAAATGCTGTCCGGAATTCCTGCGGCGTCGATACCAGAGCCGCGGCTACTTACACCGGATACCGAAGATAATCTGCAACGCCTGTTCAAGGAAAAAGGCTGGACCGACTACAACCCAATCATCCTCCCGACGCAGGAACGAGTCGCTGCGATGTTGAAAGGGACGAGCCACAAGCCGGATGAGATCGTGAAATCCGCTGCCGGAACATTCGGGACGCGGCGCCCGTTCACCGTAGAGAAGGTTGCTGTGCTTGCGGTGATGGCAGGGGCCAAGCCCGAATACTTCCCGGTCATCCTCGCGTTGGCCAGCATGGTCCCGTACCAGGACTCGACAACCTCGATCGCGCAGATGCTTGTAGTGAACGGACCGATTCGCAAAGAGATCGGAATGAACTGCGGCATGGGGGCCTTGGGGCCGGACAACGAGGCAAACTCCGTTATTGGCCGATCCGTGACGCTCATACACAAAGTCATCCAGGGTTATCAGGAGGGCGTCACAGGTTTCGCTTCGCTCAGCAACCCACTGCGATACGACAATCTTTGCATCGCTGAATACGAGGAAGCTCTCCCGGAAGGATGGCTCCCGCTTCACGTCCAAATGGGCCACAAACCCACCGACAGCATCGTGACGATGTTCACCGGCTGGAATTTCATCAACAGTACCGGCTGGACGGAGCAGCATTACACGCCTCAAATGTTGATGCGTGACTATATGTCTTCGCTCTCCGGAATGGGCGCCACGCTCATCATGGATCCGTCGGTTGCGGAGTTGCTCAACGACGTACAGGGCTTCAAGACGAAGGAAATGCTCGGCCAGTGGCTCTCGCAAAACGTGGAGAAGACTGCCGCTTCGTATTGGGGGAATTCGATCGTATCGAGCATGCTGGGTCCCCTCGGTTCCCAAGGCCTTGAGCCCTACGCAACCTGGAGAAAGCTCCCTGGCGAAACGCTGATAAAACCTTTCAGTAATCCGAAGAGCATCCGCGCCATTGTTGTTGGTGGCAAGACGGCGAGCGTCTGGTTTGCGACTGATTTCATGCCGGAGAAGAACGTTTCGATCGATGCCTGGAGGTAGTAAGAGGCGCTAATCTGCTGTCAGCGTCCGCGACTTGATCTTACGGGACGCCGCAGGTGCCGTCCTTGTGTATCACCGGCATCGGCATCCGCGGTGGCCGGGCATCGCAGCGAAGTCCGCACTTTGGCCGCCACGGATCCATCGGCGCGCTTCGCGTGTACGTGAAATCCATAGTGATCCACATTGGGTTCGTCTTGCTGCCCACAACGAAGGAAGTCTAACGGCGAGAGATCGCACGAGCCTTCTGTTGCATGGCACGCTGAAACATTTCTTCGGCGCGAGCCGCGAGCAGATCGAGCACTCGTTCCACGTCGCGAGTTCGCTGCCCCTGCAACAACTGGCGCTGATACTCCTGCGCCACGGGCGCGATCCTGCGCAAGAGGGCCTCACCCTTCCCTGTCAACGAGAGCAATAAAGCTCGGCTGTCGGATGGATGCGCCGTCCTCTTGACTAATTTGCGGCGCAGCAAACCTCGTAGCGATCGGCTGATCCAGGCCTTGTCGATGTGCGTTCTGCGACTCACTTCATTCACCGAGATCGGCTGGTAGGCTCCCAGGATTACCAGAATCCGCAAATCCGTGGGCTTCACGCCGAATCGGTTCGTGATGGGACTCGTTCCCATCCGCAGAATCATTTCAGCGAGGCGCACGATACGCACGGAAACCAGCCGGATTAGTGCGTCGATGTGGGGAGCGTGCTCGCGCCCGCGTCGCACTCTGCGGCCAACTTCGAAAGTTTTGGGATATAAGACGGGTTGCGGACCACCAACGCTCATCGATTTTTGTCTCCCGGGATGCTTCGATGCAAGTATAGAGGACTCCCTTTGCCGGCCCAAGCGCTGAAGTGAAGTAGTGGCGCCGGCATGTAGCTACGCCGCGCCGCTTCAGGCCTACTCCGCATCGCAGCATCGAGATGTGGCGATTTCGGCCGGAAGCTTCTCAAGCGGAACTCCAGAGTCCAGATTCCGGACGCACGATTCGCATATGCGAAGCGACCAGCCGTTCGTAGATGATGTCTTGACAACGATCCCTTCACGCGAGTATATAACTTGTCGACTCTGGAGATGCCTACACAATCGACTGGCTTGGCGCACCGACAAAGATAGGGAGCCGTTGTACGAGATCAAAGCCGAGAAGGTGAAGCAGGAAATCGGTGCGCCTCCTGATGGAACGATGATCGAGATATTCGCCCACGTGGGGGACACCGTCAAGATGGGCGGTCGAGCTTGCGCAGTGGACTTGTAATCACTTGTTCTCTGAAAAAGTCGTCGCGCAATCACATCGGGGAGGAGGAGATTATGGACAGGCGAAAAATGTTGGCGATGTTGGGACTGAGCCCGGCGCTCGTGGCCGGTTCCCCCGCCCACGCGGAACCAGTCATGAAGGCTGTGTCCAATTCCGCAGCGGGCGACAACGTGATCACAGTCATGAACCCGGGAATACCAAACAGGTTGGCGACACGCTTTCCGCTGGCGCCGCCGCTCGATAATCTCGAAAACAAAACGATCTACATGATCAACCTCTCTTGGGAAGGGCCCGACGCGGGCAATTACTTCTACGGGGCGATGCGCGAGTGGCTTGCCCAGCGCTACCCGGGAATCAAAACAACTGTGAAGATAACGGCCGACGGCATGTTTGGCCTCGACCCCGCGATCTTAAAGGAAATGACAGCCAATAAAGCCGATGGAGCGATCGTCGGTGTCGCGGGTTGAAACGCCTGTATCGCGGCCGTGAGCCGCTGGGCAAAGCAGATTCAGATGCAGTTAAAGATTCCCGCCATTGGCATCGCTTCGGCGAACGTCGTGCACTACGCCATGGATTACGATTTCAAGTACAGCAACGGCATGCCCGTCCGCTACGTCGCCGTGCCGTTTCCTTTCACCGGGCAACCGCGGGCGGTGGATGTTGGTTATGTATCCGGCAAGGACGTGCTGACCGGGCAGCCCCTGATGACCTCTGTGATCAAGGGGCTCACCGATCCTCTGACTGCTGAGGAAAGGATTTCAGGCGCGCCGCCGGATGAGGCCGGCACATCGAGGCTCCTCCCGAGCGACACGGAGGAGAATCTGCGACGCCTGTTTGAAGACCAGGGCTGGACGGATTACAACTGGATTAATCTTCCCACCGAAAAACGCGTCGTTGAAATGCTCAAGGGCACCAGCCGAAAGCCGGACGCGGTGATCAAGACGATCGACATCACCGGCGGTCAGCGGCAACTCACGGTCGAGAAGGTGGCCATCGGCGCGGTGATGGCGGGAGCGTCGCCGGAGCACTTTCCGCTGATTCTCGCTCTCGCGACGCAAGCGCCCTTCGGCAACTCGACCAGTTCGATGGCAAATATGATCGTGATCAGCGGCCCGATCCGCAAGCGGCTCAACTTCAATTGCGGAACCAATGCCCTGGGTCCGTACAACCGGTCCAATGCGGTCGTCGGTCGCGCCTTCACGATCGTCTCGAAAATCGTGGGCGATCTTCGCAACAACGTCAATGCTTGGGAGAGCCTCGGTAGCAATTTGCAATACAACAATCTTTGTTTTGCCGAGAACGAAGAGAATCTGCCCGAAGGTTGGGATCCTCTACACGTTCAGATGGGCTTCAAACCGAACGATGATGTTGTGTCGGTGGGGATCGGCTGGACGAGTATCTCGAGCGTCGGGGGCAGCCAAAGCCTCTATCCCACTCATTTCCTGATGCGAGACTACATGCGTTCGCTTTCTGCATCCGGATCTGCGGCCACGATCCTGATGGATCCCACTGTCGCGGCTTTGCTCAAGGACACGCACGGTTTCAAGACCAAGACGCAGCTCGCCGAGTGGTTCTCGCAGAACGTCGAGAAGTCGGCAGGGTCCTACTGGGGCAACGGCGTCATCCAGAGCGCCGCAGTGCCATTCGCCCTGCAAGGTCTTGAGCCTTACGCAAGCTGGAAGAAGCTGCCGGACGATACCCTCATCAAACCTTTCACGAACCCGGGTGCGATACGTGTGATCGTAACCGGCGGAAAAGTACAGACCACATGGTTCGTCACTGATTTCGGATTGCGTCGGGGCGTGAAGGTGGACGACTGGGCCTGATCGCAACAGGCGCCGAAAGGCCGGACATCCTGACAGAAGTCTCGGAATCCGTACCGTGCGCTTTGATATGTGCGGGCGTCTCGGCGGACATTGAGGAGTAGAATTGAGTTGAATGACATTTTGGGGGGGGCGCAATCGTCGCGCCAGCCACCAAAGGAGCCGCAACTATGAAGCGTCAATTCGTGGCAGGTATCGTGTTCGGAATGGTTCTGCTTGCAATGGTTCTGGCTTCCGCCCGAGCGAGCCAGGAAAAGCCGGCGCAAACGAAAGAACCAGATCCATTTCCCCAGGTACCGCGCATCACGGCCGAGGAGGTCCAGCGTTTGGTGAAGGATAGCGGAAAGGTCGTGTTGGTGGATACTGACGACCCAGAGGCTTACGAAGCCGAGCACATCAAAGGTGCTGTGAATATCCCCTACGATCCGACTCGCGATACACACGAACAGGATCAGTCTCTCAGCGCACTTCCCGGCGACAGGCTGATCGTTTTCTACTGCAATTGTTCCCACGAGGAAGACAGCGCGCCGATGGTGATGGAGATGTGGGAACTCGGCTACGACCACGACAAGGTCAAGGCCTTGAAGGGCGGCTTGGCTCGCTGGGAGCACTTGAAATACGCGCTGACCGGCACAGACATGAACTCGTCCAAGCCCGCATCGAACTAGCTCATCGCGTCGCACCAAGAAATGGCGCGCCCTCGAGTTTCTCCAACTATGACAGCCTCAGGAAGTTGTTGGTAGGGGCGGTGGGGATCGTACCGCTCCTCGGGTTGACACCACGTAAGTTATTCGTCCCGCAAAACGCACCACCCGCCAGAAACGCTCAAAACTCCGAACTGAGGTACACGCCGGGTACACGGCGCGAGAGGAGAAGTGTCCCATGTCTCTGCTAACGGCCTACCACGACAGAAGCCTCGCGGTCCTGGCGAGTGACGATCGGGCGTCCGTTCAAGCGGGAAACGGGAAAGGCTGGAAAGCCCTGCCCGGCTCGTTCCCGAAATTCACGGTCTGCGGGCTGCTTCTGCTCGGGGCGGTCGGGCGGAACGATCTCACGACTCGGCTCATGCGCGGGACCGAAAGACTGGTCGCGGAGCACAGCCTGGGCCTCCGCGAAGTCCGCGCCCAGATGCCGGGCATTCTCCGCATGATGTGGGAGCGCCGAAACTCCGGCCTTGCCGCTGCGAGCGACAAGCTGCACGTCGCGCTCCTGGGATTCGACTCCGCCGAGAACCGCATCCGGTCATTTGTTTGGCTCAGTGACGATCACTTCGAGCCGGTCGAAACGACGGACCGGCCCGAGCATGTTTTCTTTTCGCTGGGCGCATTTCAAGTCGAGGACGAACGCGCACTTGTCGCGTTCTCCGACCGCATCGGGCGCGAAGGATCGCAGAAGGGCGCGCCGTGGGTCGCCGGTCAACTGCGCGACGCGATCGACGGACTCCATCGCCGATACACGACCATCGGCCGGCCCGCTTTCTTCGCGGCGATAGACAGGAACGGCCTCGTGCCGCTTCCCGCCGAGTTTGAGCTGCCGCCCGCGCGGATCGTAGCCGTGCCGGACGCGCCTTCGATTGCGACCGCCGGACGCCTCTACGTCGGTTCAATTCAAACGCCGCGCGCGGGAGCGCCGGACACGATTGGCAATGAAGATGGTGGAAGCGGCGCGCAGAGCGGGATGCTCAACACTCTTTGGTTCCTGCAAAGCAATGTTGCCACCGGCGGGAACGGAACCATCACCAACGCCGGGAATGCGAACGACGGCGATCTGACCACGTTCGCTCAACTGTCGGCTACCGGCAATGGCAGTACGTCGAATGCAGCAGGATTCGTGCTTTCTGCGCCACCCGGAATAACCAGGCGTTATACCTCGGCCACTCTGAAAATCCGGCGAGCAATCACGGCGAACAATCTGCTGCCAGCGTCCGGCATCGCTTACCAGATGGCGGCGACCCTCGGCTCGTCAACGATCACCACAGAGTCGGCTATCTGCGGCGCCGGCCCGGTGGCTCTTAGCACGTTGAGTTTTCCACTTCCCTTAAACGCAAACCTTAGCCAAGCCTCTATAAGCTTTCAAATCTTGCTGTTCACCGGACCAACATCCGGCACGATCACCGTGAAGATTTATGAGGCGTGGCTGGAAATCTTTGAGTGAGAATCGAACCAGATTGGCGAGAGGGACGCGATGAACTCCGTCACACTGACCGGGATAGTTTGCGGCAACAGCGAGTTGCGGCGGATCGAATCGGGCCGCGAGCTTTTGGGCTTTGAAATTTGGGTGGACGGCTACAAAGGGAAAGACCCCGTGGTTCATGTCGGCTACTTTCCCGGCGAAAACGGAATCCGCGAATTGCGGGACGGCGCGCGAATCATCGTCCGGGGTGCGCTGCGGCATAGGCGCGACGCGCACGGGCTGTTTGTCGCGGCGAAAGAAATTGAATTAGAAACCGCTGAGACAAGGCGCGGCGAATCGGTGTTAGATACGCACGGCTCCGCGAGAGCGGAGCGAACGGAGGACTTATGAACGGGCTTTCGGAAACGCTTGACGAAGTGCTTGCGAAATTCTCGCATCACTTCGAGGAAGGCCAGCGCGTCCGCGTGAAGGAAACCGGGCACTGTGGGCGCATCAAGACGATCAACCGGAAGGATCACGCGAACGTGATGCTCGACTCCGGGCATTTCATCGAGTGCCATCCGAGAGAGATCGAACCCGAGGACTTCCCAGGCTACGGCGAAATGGCGGCTCCAGGCAAGGCCAGCGGATTCGCGCTCGAACGCTTGCGACCGTTTCTCGCCAAAGCGAGCGGCCTGGCCCGCGCGATGGACGAGGGCCGCGTGTCGGCCTATGACGAGCTGCTAGTCCGAACCTCGCTCGCCAAGGCCATGACGCCCGGCGTTGCAGACGTGGACCCGTTCGCGTGCTCCGACACCGAAAACGATCACGTCCGCTTGCTGAGGTATTTGGCGGAGAAGTACGAGGACTCGGGGCCGCTGGCGAAGCTCGGGCGTCTCGCGCCGAACGAGGATCACGAATTTCACGAAGGGCAGCGGGTGCGGGACAAGACCACGCAAAAGAAGGGAACGATTCAACGGCTTTCCTACGGTGTCGCCCACGTCGATTTTGACGATGGGATGCATGCAATCGTCGTGGGCGACTACCTGGAAGCGTGCGCGGCTTAAATCAACCAAAGGAGAATCGAAAACATGACGACAGCAGCAATGCCGGGGATTGACGAACTGCAACAGGAAGCTCTCGCGCTCGAAGGCGAACTCTCCGCGCTCAATGCCAAACTGACGGCGGAGCAACGCACCCTTGGGGCGCTCACGGACGAACGCGCGGCACTCTCGGAAACCGTCGCGCTCGGAAAAGAGAAACCGGCGAAGGTAAGCGAACTCGCCGGGAAGATCGAGCAGAGCGAGGCGGCGGTCGCGGGCTTCGAGGCGCTCGTCGGGCGCAAGCAAAAACGCTACGACGAAGTGGTCATCGAATTGCGCCGACAGCGGGCGGAAACTCTCCGCGCGTCCGAAATGGCCGAAATCGAAAAGCTCAAGGCGGAAGGCGCGGCGATTGTCGCGCGGATCGTCGAGACACTGAGCGCGACGGCGAGCGGCGACCTGGCGAAATATCAGGAAGTACGGAAGCGCCTCGGCCAACTGGTGGACCGGGTGGCCGTTGGCGTGTTCCCGATTCCGCCGACTGCGCTTGCGGCCCGCGACGCGCAATGGGCGCTCGACCAGACGATTGCGGAAAAGCTCGCGCCGATTCTGAAACTCTGGCGGGCGTAATCCACTCAGAACGGTGCAAGGAACGGTGAGCAAATGAGCAGACTTGACGCCCAAAACAGGCGGGTATCAGGCGGTCGATTCCAACACGGCAATCGCTCGGGAGTGCGGACCAGGTTTCGCTCCGGCAAGAGCGGCAATGCAAACGGCCGTCCGCCAGTCAAGATTCTCCGCGAGTACGCACGCCGGATCGTGGAAGAAAAGTCACCGGGCAAACGCTACAGCATCGCGGAGGAAATGGTTTACATCCTGCTGAAGTACGCGCGCCGCGGCTCGCTCGGACACTGGCAACAGCTCTTGCAACTGGTCGAGAGTGACACGCCGGGCGCGGGATGGCCGGGCAGCGAAGGACTCGACCTGGACTCACGCGCTCGCTTGATTGAGAAGCTCTGCCGGGGTTGATTCGTGGGACATAACCGGATGGCGCGATTCCGGCGCGAGATGGAAGCGATTCGAGCGGCGGTCGCGGCGGACAAACGGAAGCGATCGTTGCCGGAAACGAATCGAGGAAACGAGAGGACGGATCATGGCACGCGGCAAGCACCCGAACAGCCTGGCGAATCTGAAACCGCCGATCCGCCCCGGCGAAGTCCGCAACCCGGAAGGAATCAACCGGCGCCGCCCGATCACGGACGAATACTGGCAGGTGTCGCCGGAACCGATGCCGCTCGCGCTGATTCGCAAATTCAACAAGAAGTGCGGCGCAAAACTTCTGGTCGAGGGCGACAGTTGGGCGCGAGGCGTCGCCGTCCGATTGCAGTACGAAGCGGCCATGCTCGGGATCGTGCGGGCCGCGAGAGAGATGCGCGAGGCGATGGAAGGCAAGGCTCCGCAACGTCTTGAGATCACCGCGAATCCGCAGAAAGTCGAAACGGTCCTGGTCGTGCGCTACTACAGCCGAGCGAAGGGCGAGTACGTCGAGGAAAGGCCGGCCGGGAATCGCCTCCCGCCGAGATCGCCGATCCAGTGAATAAAGTAGTCACGATCACTGTTGACGAAGATGGAAGTTTGGTACGCGCGTCCATTGCCGGCCTGTCTCTCGACGCGGCTCACATGGTCGTCAAGCGCGCGGACGCGGAAGCAATCAAGCTGCTCGAATCACGCGCGCAGCACCGGCGCTTCCGGCGCCCCGTGACGTGGAGTTTTTTCAACTCCCAAGGGATTGTGACCATGCGAACCGCCGAGTAGTGGTGTCAATTGAAATGAGCCAACCTTGACCATCAGGAACCGCCTTTAGTACCGTGACGCGCATGAAAAAAGGGCGTTGGATTGTTCTTGTTTGTACAGTCATTTTTGCCGCTCAATGCAGCTTCGGGACGGCAGTCATAGTTCTTCGCAGTAAAGGTGAAATTTGGATTGCCGCTGACAGCATGGAGACCGACCAGACCGGAACAAACTCTCGGTCGGCATGCAAGATTTTGAACACTGGACAATTCTATTGGGCTGCTGCTGGGCCGGTCTACAGCGATACCACGACCGGATTTGAAGTTTCGACCTTCGTGGACGGGATCAAGTCTGAAAAAGGCACTCTTCGATCTAAGATGAACGCATTCATCACAAAATCTAAAGACCCCTTCGCGCGGGAACTCGCCTCCATCGAGAAAGATGATCCGATTGGTTTTGCCAAGCTCATTGCCTATACATGTCTGTGGCAAGTCGTGTTCGTTGGTTCCGAGGGAGGACATCCAGCATTCGTGTGGGCGTGCGTGACGGCTCGCGAGGTCAACGGTCAAATAATACTTGATGGAACGCCAGAGGAGCCCCCAGGAGGTCAACCGGCAGAAGGCGATTTTCTTGGAATCGGAGAAACCGAAGAGGCGAGGGCATATCTCGCTAAACACCGATCCGAGATCGTTACTGATCCTGCTGGAGTCCTCCGCGCGAGTATCATTGTCGAAGAAAGCGCAAAACCGCAGCTCGTCGGTGGTGAAGTCAACATTCTGGAAATTAGCGGCAACGGCCGAAACTGGATAGCCAAGGGCAAGTGCAAATAGTGCGAATATAGGAACGCGCTTATCATGCTGCACCTTTC
>Ga0335077_10007055_pt1 | contig 13908 bp, 15 predicted proteins | sample Lox_Sample_31_FD_207151 | JGI IMG/M metagenome (GOLD analysis project Ga0335077, IMG submission 207151) | Soil microbial communities from Loxahatchee National Wildlife Refuge, Florida, United States - Lox_Sample_3.1 | ecosystem: Environmental > Terrestrial > Soil > Wetlands | place: USA...
TAACCGGACGGGCCGTTACCCCGACCCACATGCCCGTGTACGTCGGCCTCCTGCGCGCCGTGAACCTGGGGGCGGGTACGATGGTGCCGATGGAAGCACTGCGCACCCTGCTCCGGAAGGAGGGCTTCCAAGACGTACAGACCCTCCTCCAATCCGGCAACATCGTGTTCCGAAGCTCCGCGTCCAACGGGTCGGAGCTCGAGCGGCCCCTGGGCGAGAAGATCGCGCGAGCCTTCCGGGTGAAGACCGACCTGTTCCTGCGTTCCGCGAAGGAATGGAAGGCGATCCTCGCCGCGAACCCGTTCGTCGCGGAGGCGAAGGATGACCCGGCTCGGCTCGTGGTCTTGGTGCTCCATGCGGCGCCGCCCGCCGAGCGTTGGCAGACCCTTCGCGAAGCGATCCGCGGTCGCGAGTTGGTCCGCGCCGCGGGGCGCCACGGGTTCATCTACTACCCGGACGGCCAGGGCCGCTCGAAGTTCACGGTCGCCCTCATCGAGTCGAAGCTCGGGACCCAGGGGACGGTGCGCAATTGGAACACGGCCTCGAAACTCGGCGCCCTCGCCGGCGCGCTCGAACGGCCCGGCTTACCGTCCCCATAGGGATATCAACGCGACGTCCTCCGGGGTCGCATGGTCTTCGTCCGCGACGAGGGCAGCGTCTACAACGCACCGCTCGAAGAGGTCTGGAAGTTCCTCTCCTCGAGCGACGAACACACGCTCGCGCATCGGCACCGCAACGTGAGCCGAAAGTCCCTGCCCGGGAACTCAGGGGAGTACAGCTGGGAGCAGGATTTCGAGGGGAAGCCCGAGCGCTTCACGATGCGCTGGGTGGCGTACCCGTACTTCGGGATCGGGTACGACGTGCTCGAGGGGCCGTTCGCGGGTTCGAAGTTCTTCGCCTACTACCGTCCCCGGGGAGCGAAGACCCGGGTCACGATCGTCGGGGACTTCGTTTCGCCCACGATCCCGGCGCCCCGGCTCGAGACCGCCGTCCTCGGGTTCTTCGCGAAGGAGTTCGAGCAGGACAGCGCGATCGTAGGTGCGTCGACCGCGTCGGTGTAAACTCCGACCCGTCGACCCGCGACCCTCGGCCTACGGAGCGGGCTGGGCCTGCGGGGCTTGCGACCGTGCGAGGTGCGGGATCCGGACGAACCCGAGGAACAGAAGCAGCATGCCGACGAACTCCGCGTAGTAGAGGCTCACCGGGAACGAGACGAGGTAGAGCGCCCCCGCGGCGGAGATCACGGCGGTCCCGACCGCGATGTAGAGGAGATGGTAGCGCCGCTGCCGGACGACCCCGTAGAGGGAGCTGAGGATCAGCAGCAGCGCCGCCGGCACGGTGACGAGCGACGAGAGGACGGTGATCGACGTCGGCGGCACTCCCGAGACCACTCCCTGCGCGACGATGCTTGTGGGGATGGTGACGAGGAGCCCGACCACGACGAGCGCGGCGCTCGTCGCACCGATGTACCCGAAGTAGAGCGGTCGCCAGCGACCGTGGAGGGAGAGCTGCGCCGACCCAAGGGACAGGATCCCGACCAGTACGGCCACAAGGATCAGGTAGCTCTGGATCAGCAGCTGCGACCAGACGCCGAGGTCGAGGACCGCTTCCTGCACGAGGGTGACGAAGAACAGCAGGAGACCGACCCCCCAGTAGAGGTGGCAGCGCTGCGTCTCCCGGACGTAGCGACTCAGCACCAGCACCGACAGAAGGAGCGCGATGACGCTCAGCACGAGCAGAGAGATCGCGATGGCGGTCGAGTTGGACATGGTGGCCTCAGGGGTTGTGGCCCGCGGGCGTGCTCGGGCGCGCCGTGGGCGGGACGGGGGACGTCACCTTGCCCGAGCGCCATGCGCTGAGCATGTAGAGAGCCATCAGGAGCCCCACTACGATGAACCCGACCCCGGTGAGCACGTAGAACACGCCGACCATCGGGCCGTGCGTCGTCACCCCGTCGACGGAGAGAGCACCGTTGAGGAAGGTGGGATAGACGAGGTAGTTGAGCGAGAAGACCGCTACCGTGGCGACCAGAGCGAAGACGATCTTCTTCGAAACGATCGCCGCCGTCGGCGGTAGGTTATAGAGAAGGGCCGCGGCGATCGTCAGGACCGCCGGGATCACGATCCAGGCATTCACGAAGCTGCTGGAGTAGAGATAGAGCGCGGCCACTTCCGCGAGGACACCCAAGGCGGTGAGCGGCAGGGTGATCTTCCGGAGCGGGGCGATGTCGTAGAAGACCGGAGCGAGACCGAGGGCGATCAGGATCACTCCGAGCAGATACGGCACGCTCCCGGCGTTGGTCACCCAGGTCCAGACCGAGAAGCTCAGGGGGCTGAGCGTCACGCCGGCCGCGGTCACGATCATGGAGAGCACCATGATGACGACCACACCGATCAGCAGGGTCGCGAGCCCGTAGAGCTGGTAGAGTCGCTTCTCGTTAATCCAGCCGCCGCGCCGGGTGATGAGCTCGGCGAAGGAGATCATGGCATTGCGGGCCACGAACAGGAGCAGGAACACGACGATCGGGCCCGCGAGCAGGGTCGCGACGGGGATCAGCATCGCCGGGTAGGCAAAGTCGGCCGTCACCACCCAGAACGCGGCGAACGTCCCGGTAACCTCCCAAATCGGTACGATGTAGGGCAGCACCTTCTCCTTGACCGCGTCGTAGGAGAGGATCAGGAGTACCCCGCCCATCAGCTCCGTGACGTAGAGGACCAAGAAGACCGAGAAGATCGCGAAGTTGAGCTCGAAGAGCCAGTTAATAGTTGACATCGTGACCCCCGGCCGCCGGACCCTCGAGGTCGACCGCGATCGGCTTCCCACGGAAGACGCGGGCCATGAACCAGAACGTGAACGGCACGAGGATCAGGTACGCGACGACAATCGCGATCCCCGGTGCATAGAGGTTCGTGCTGTAGTTCGCCGCGTTGGCGACCGTCAGCACGTTGTAGACGATCCACGGCTGTCGCCCGATCTCGTCGGTCGCCCACCCGAGTTCCATCACCGTCGCCGTGAGGGCGCTGAAGGCGACGAAGAGATACGCGAGAATCGGCCGGTCGTACGGCTTGTGCTTCAGGACCCAGAGGCCCGCGTAGACGATTATGAAGAGACCGAGGAGAGCGCCTCCGAGGATCATCACCCCGAACGTCTCGTGGATGATGAGCGGAGGCCAGTCCGCTTGAGGGTACTGGGAGAGCCCCGGCATCATCTTGCCGCCTTCAAGGATCCCTTGGAGCCCGGGGATCTCGAACCCGCCGACGACCGAGGTCCCTGAGACCGTTCCGAAGAGCGTCCACGGCAGGTTGCTGCCGGGCTGGGGGTTGAGCTCGATCGCCGCGTACTTGAGCGGCTGGTACTGCCACATTCCATCGATCTCGAGCGCGCCCGCGACAATCGTGAGCACGACAAAGACGAGGCTCAGCGCTACGGCGAGCCGAAGCGCGTTCAGGAAGAGGGTCTTCTCGTCCGCGTTCTCGCTGCGGACGTAGCGATAGGCGAAGAAGCCGCCCAGCAGCATGATCCCGGTGAGCGGCACGCCGGCGACCACGTGGAACACCTCGTAGCCGGTCGACGTCGTGAGGAACGGTGCCCAGGGGCTGACGCCGGTGACCGTGTAGCTCGACCCGCTCGCGACGTACCCGACGATGTTGAACCCGTTCGGGGTGTTCATCCAGGCATTGACCATGACGATCAGGACCGCCGAGAGCAGCGTTCCGACCACGATCGGCAGAGTGAGCGCCCAGCGTGTGTACGTGCCCTTGAACGTGTGGCCGTAGTAGACGTAGATGACGAGGAAAATCGTCTCGACGAAGAAGGCGAAGATCTCGACGTAGAAGATCGCGATGACCCCGGTCGAGGAGACCAGGGTCATAAAGCGCGGGAAGAGGTTGACGAGCTCGACCGCCATGACGATCCCGCTCGCGGTCCCGATCCCGAACGACACCACGAACGGTCGGATCAGACGGCGGACGAGCGCTCCGTAGTACTTGTTCTTGGTCCGCGCGAACAGGAACTCCGAGACACAGATCATGATCGCCATCCCGATGGAAAGCGACACGAGCAGGATGTGCGAGCCGATGGTGAACGCGAACAGAAAGCGGTCAAAGTCAACAATTCCCGACATCCCGGCGACCCCGCGATTTGGCTCGGCTGACGCGGTTTAATTGTCTGGTCAAGCCGGATTCACGATGGCGAACCGGATGGTCTACGGACCTCGGGAGCGACCCGGAGGAGGTCATCGCGGCGGCGCGATCCGGGCGAACCCGGGGCGGTCGCCCCCGGATCCCGCCCCAGATGTGTCACGCCACCGCACTACCGTCGCGAATACGTTTAAATACGCATTCATACAGATTTCAATTCCGCCCAAAAGGTGGGCGGTATGGCGCCGATCAAACGAAAGTATCGAACGATCTACCTGGTGACAGCCGCGCTGATGGTCGCTATGGTCGGCGGCTACGCGCTCGCCGCAACGACCCTGACCACCGGTCCGAACCAGAGCTCGAACGTGACCACCTCGCCGACGTCCGGGTTCGCCCAGGGCACCGTTTCCTCGGAACAGCTCGTCGTTATGACCACCGCGATGGTCGGCCTGTCGACCTCGGGAACCAACCCGCTCGCGGTCGGACTCGGCGGCACTCCCTCGGCGCTCTCCACCTGCTCGGCCGCCCCGTGCACGGCCCAGAACTTCCGGCCCTTCAGCGCCGCGACGCCGACGGTCGGCGACTACGGCGAGCAGATCGTCCTTGACGTCACTCAGCCGGTCGGGGCGGGTGCGGCCACGGCATTCGACTTCTCGATCTCGGTCTCCATCACCATCAGCGCGGTCCCCAGCACCGTGGTCTTCCAGGGCTTCCTGGGCACCGGCAGCACCACGGGTTCCTCGGAGTCGGTACCGGTCTTCCTGTTCGGCGACCTCGGCACCACGACGGCGCCGGTGATCGTCTCGATCTCGATGGTGTTCAACTCGTGCGCGAGCGCAACCTCGTGTCCCTGAGTGAGAGGCGGACACTCGACATCTTCGTTCGGCGATTGAACTCCCAACCCCTTCCCTCCCCCCACGGGGCGGCCGGACCGACCCGTCGGGGACCGGCGGACCGAGGATGGCCCCGCCATCCCTCGCTGCGCGCGCGGAAACCGGAAAGAGGACCATGAGGCGGCCCCGCGGGCTGTGGCAATGGCTCGGGCTGGTTTCGCTGCTTCTCCTCGTTGCCCTTCCCACGACGGCCTCCGCCGCCACGACGGTCCGGGTCGGACCCACCCAGCGGTACCTCGTGGAACACCTGACCCCTCTCGCCGCCCCACCGGTGGTCATCGGAGCGCACGCCACTCTTCGCTTTGCGATCGCGCCGAGATACGTGGCGGCCGGCGTCCAGGGAAGCTCGCCCGGCCTCCAAGGCACCACGGTGACGCTGGCTTCCTGTGGGGGAGCTTGCACGGACCTTTACCGTCCCGCGTCCTCTCCCCGCCTCGGCGCGAACCACTACGCGGAGCGGGTCACGTTCGCCGTCACACAGCCGCGGGCCGCCGGCCCGGCGGTGGGGTTCGACGTCCAGGTGGCGATCCACCTGAGCAGCGGGTGGGTGTTCGGGACGGGGTACTTCTCGACCGGGGTCTCGCCCGGGGCCGGCACGACCGCGGTGACCCTCCGTCTCTTCGTCGACCTCGGCACGGCGGCCCCGACTGTCCTGGCGGTCGAGGTCGTGGTAAATCGATGCCTTTCTACTACCGGTTGCCCATGATCTACACGTGGAGCCCCCGGGAGGCGAGGAAGTGACACCGGCTTCTCCCGGGCTCTCGGCCTCGGCGTCCGCGTCGTTCTCCCGAACGGAATCCTCTCCCGTGGACGACGCCGGCGGCGCGGAAACGGAGACCTGGAGCGAGAAGGTCTACGCGGCCCTGCCGCTGTTCATCGTCGGCGGGGCCTGTCTCGCCGTCGCGGTCGAACTGTATTCCTCGGGGACCACCGCGAACTTCGGAGGGAACGGTGCCGCTCGGCTCTATCCATGGGCGCTCTTCCTCGCGCTGGGAGTGACCGGGTTCGCCGCCGGCACGTTCGCCCTTCTGGCCGAGGACGAACCGACCCCGACCGTGGCCGTCGAAGCCGCGTCGCCGCCCCCGTCACCTACCAGCGCGGCGTGGGACGAGTCCACGATCGCTCCGGCAAAGTCGGGGTACGTACGCCCAAGGACCTGGGAACGGTACCCCGAGCTCCCGACGGAGGTTGGCTGGTCGACCCCAGTACCGAGGGTGGAGGCCGTGCCCCCGGACGTCGTGCTGGTCCAGATTGACGAGATCGCCGCCTCGCTGAGGCGCAAGCCACCCCCCCCGCTGAACGTCCGGGGAGTTCCCGGACGACCTTCGGGATAGGTTCTCTCCGACCGTTTCCACGCGCGCGGCGCATTATATCACCCGGCCGCAGTCCGAGCGAGTGAATGTCGAGCACCGGGGGTCCGACCGTCACTCCGCGGTGGCATGGATGCCGGGACGGTGAGCTTCCGTCCGGGGGAGCCGCATGATGCTCACCGCCGACCTCCTCGTGGCCGCGGCGTTCGCTTTCGCTGTCAGTATCGGCGCCCACTACACCGGCGCGTGCATGGGGATGCCGTACGCGGCGGGCGCGATCCGGCCGTGGCACGCGCTCTTGCTGATGGCCCCGCTGGCCCTCGTGGGCGCCGCCTTCGCCAGCGGTCAGGTCGAGTCGACCGTCGGCCACGGGATCCTGGGTGGAGGAACCGTCGCGCTCGGGGTCGCTCTCGCGATCGTCGTGACCGCGCTCGCCCTGACGAGCGCCTACAACCTCGCGACCGTTCCGACCTCGACGATCCAGATCCTCGTCTTCTCTGCCGTCGGGGTCGGCCTGGCGGCCGGCCTCCCGGTCCACTGGTCGACGATCGGGACGCTCGTCGCCCTCTGGGCGTCCGCGCCGTTCGCCGCGTTCGGGCTCGGGTACCTATTCGTGGGCGTGGCGGACCGCTACCGACCTCCGGCGACCCACCGAACCTCCCTCGCACGGCCGGCGGTCCTGGGCCTCGTCGGGGTTGGCGCCGCGGCCTCGTTCGCGATGGGCGCGAACGACGTCTCGAACGCTTCCGGCGCCCTCGTCATGACGGGCCTCTTCGGGCTGGTCGCCGCGGGGCTGATCGGCGGGGCCGGGCTCGCGCTCGGGGTGCTGACATGGGGACGCCCTCTCCTCCAACGCGTCGCGTTCGACCTGGTCGAGCTCGACCCGCGCATGGCGACCGCGTCGCAGCTCGCCCAGTCGACCGTGATCCTCGTCTCGGTCGCGTTCGGGTTGTTCACCTCGATGAACCAAGCGCTGGTCGGAGCGATGATCGGGGCCGGCGTCGCCCGCAAGAGGTCGACCGTGCTGTGGAGGCCGATCCGCAACATCCTCGTCGGCTGGTCGGTCGGACCGATCTCGGGCATTTCGCTGGGGTACGGGCTCGTCTGGCTCCTCCGTTGGATGCACTGGTGGTGATGCCCGTGTCGAGGGCTGAGGGGAAGTTACCCGACCGTCCCCGCCTCTTTAAGTAACCAAAGGTAATTGAATAGAACGAGGTTACGACAATGTCCGACCCCGTCCGTTCCATCGCCCACCGCTTCCCCGGCGTCCCGACCCTCGAGGGCGCCGGCGTGCGGCTGCGCCGCTCCTTCTCGAACAACGAGGTCCCGCTCTTCGACCCGTTCCTGCTCCTCGACCGGTTCGGCTCGTCGAACCCGGCGGACTACCTCGCCGGCTTCCCGTGGCACCCCCACCGCGGCATCGAGACCGTCACCTACGTCCTCGAGGGCGAGGTCGAGCACGGCGACACGCTCGGCAACGCCGGCGTGATCGGCTCCGGAGACGTCCAGTGGATGAACTCGGGGAGCGGGATCATTCACCAGGAGATGCCGAAGAGGTCCGAGGGAACGATGTCCGGCTTCCAGCTCTGGGTGAACCTCCCGGCGAAGGAGAAGATGTCGGTGCCCGCCTACCGCGGCCTTACCCGGGCCGACTTTCCCGAGGTGGCGACCGACAACGGCACCCGCGTCAAGGTCGTCGCCGGCACGTACGGCGGTTCCGAGGGACCGGTCAAGGGGATCCCCGTCGACCCGACGTACCTCGACGTCACCGTTCCCTCGGGCGGGTCGTTCGAGCTCGCTCCGCCCACCGGTTACACCGCGTTCGCCCACTCCATCTCGGGCACGGTCCGCTTCGACGGCCACGACACGGACCCCGTGGCGTCCGGCGAAACGGCGCTGTTCGGGCCCGGCGGAGCGGTCCGCGCGACCGCGGTCGACGGCGACGCCCGGTTCCTCCTGGTCTCGGGCCGTCCGCTCCACGAACCGGTCGCGTGGTACGGCCCGATCGTGATGAACACCCAGGCTCAGCTGGCCGAGGCCGTCCGCGAACTTCGCGGCGGGGAGTTCATCAAGCACCAGCGCCCGATCGTCGAGGAGTGAGCCCGCCGCTCCGCAGCCGGCGGAGGGCGAAGTTCAGCACCGCGACCGAACGCGAGAGCTCGGCGAGCGACACCGACTCCCGGTCGGTGTGGTCGAGACGGGCCTCGCCCGGCCCGTAGGCGACACCGGGGGCGTTCCAGACCGGAAGCACCAGGTTGAGGTCGGACGTCCCTCCCTTCCTCCAGACGGTCGGACGACCCCCGGCCGCACGGATCCCGTCGAGCAGGCTTACCGCGACGGGGTTCGACCGGTCGACCTCGATCGGTTCCACCCGGACCCGTACCACCGGCGCGGCGGCGCCGGCCGCCGGCGGGAGGTCGCGAAGGAGGTCCCGGGTCGTCATGCCGGGCGGCAGGCGGAGGTCGACCGTCACGCGGGCGGTCTCGTGGTCGCCGTCCCGTTGGCCCGCGAACTCGACGACCTTCGCCGTCAGCGAACGGAAGGGAGACTCCCGGGTCCGTTCGGCGACGAACGAACGGACCGCACCGACCCACTCCACCGCGCGGTCCGTCGCGGTCGGGAACGGGGACGAGTAGTGGGTCCGCTTCCCTCGGAACGTCCGTTCCAACTGGAGCTCTCCCTTGTAGCCGATCGTCACCCCGTCCCACCCGCTCGGCTCGCCGGCAATCACCGCATCGGGCCGAACGTAGGGAAGCAGGTGACGGGCTCCCCGACTGTCGGTCTCCTCGCCGACCGCCGCGACCACGACGTACTCGCCGGGACCGGCGAGGTCGGCGCCCGCGAGGAGGGCGGCTGCGAGCGGGCCTTTCGCGTCGACCGTTCCCCGCCCGTGGAGCCGCCCGGCACGACGCCGGACGGGAAGGCGACCCTCCACCGTGTCGATGTGGCCGAGGAACACGACCCGCGGGCGCCCGCGGCCCCGACGGGCGATGCCGTTCCCGACGGCATCGGTTCGGACGGAGTATCCGAGCTCCCGACCGATGCGCGCGAACTCGTGAACGGCCGCTCCTTCACGCCCGGAAGGGCTGTAGCGCCGGACGAGCCGCTCCAGAAGCGCTCCCTCATCCACCGGCGACCACCTCGGCGATCGCGTCGAGACCGCTCGTCCACTCTTCGTCGGTGATCACAAGCGGAGGGAGGAGCCGCAGCACGGTCGAACCCGCCGAGATCGCGAGGAACCCTCGGGACTCGAGACGGGAGAGGTACGGAGCGACCTTCTCCCGGAGCTCCACACCGAGCATGAGGCCGACGCCGCGTACTTCCCGTACCTTCTCGTGAGGGAGGTCAGCGAGGTGGCGGAGTCCGATCTCGCCGAGGCGCTCCGCGCGTTCCCAGAGGCGCTCCTTGACGAGATACTCCAGCGCCGCGTTCCCGGCGGCGCAGACGAGAGGGTTTCCGCCGAAGGTCGAGTGGTGGCTTCCGCGGAAGCGGGGAACGACCTCACGGGCCACGACCGTGGCCCCGACCGGAAGCCCTCCGGCGAGCGACTTCGCGAGCATCAAGAGGTCCGGCACAACGCCGGACCGCTCGAACGCGAAGAGTCGGCCGGTCCGCCCGAGCCCCGACTGGACCTCGTCGAAAGCGAGGAGCGCGCCGGCACGGTCGGCGGCGCCCCGCGCCGCCCGCAGGAACGTCTCGGAGGCGACGTGGACGCCGCCCTCTCCCTGGACCGGCTCCAGGAGGACGAGCGCGGTCGTCTCGTCCACGGCGGCCTCGAGTGCCGCCGCGTCGTTGTACGGCACGTGCACGAACCCCGGCACGAGCGGTTCGAACGGCTCTCGAAATTCCCTCCTCCAGGTGGCGCTCAGCGAGCCGAGGGTGCGTCCGTGGAATCCCCGCATCGCGGCGACGACCTTCGGCCGGCCCGTCGCGGACCGGGCGATCTTGACCGCGGCCTCGACGGCCTCCGTCCCCGAGTTCGACAGGAAGACGCTTCCGAACGTCGACGGGAGCAGCGAGAGGAGGCGCTGCACGAACGCCGTGCGGACCGGGTTCGCGTAGCCGCTTCCCAGGTAGACCAGTTCGCGCGCTTGCGCCTCGACCGCCCGCACCACCTCCGGCGGGCTCTCCCCTAGGTTCCCGACCCCGTGGGTGGCGCCGAGGTCGACGTAGACCCGCCCTTTCTCGTCCCACAGCCGCGCGCCCTCGCCCCGCACGAGCGTGAGGCGGCCCGAGGGTGGGGCCCCGAACTCGATCGGAACCTCGGTCGGCTCGGGGCTCATTCGACCACCGTTCCGTGACCGTCGAGGGCCGCTGTTACGGGCGACGCGCCACCGGAGAACCCGATCACGACCCGCCCCACGCCGCCGTCCCGGGCCTCCCGGGCCGCGAAGAGCTTCTTTCGCATGCGTCCCTTGGCGAGGGGTAGGACCTCCTCGAACTCGGCGCGCCCGACGCATGGGATGAGCGACGCCGGGTCGCTCGGGTCGCGGAGCAGCCCCGGGACGTTCGTCAGGAGGAGGAGGCTCTCGGCCCGGAGCGCGACGGCCACCTGCGCCGCGGCACGGTCGGCGTCGACGTTGACCACCTCGCCCGAGGGGGTGATCGCCGGTGGCCCGACGACCGGAGCGATCCCTCCCCGTAGCAGGAGTCGCAGCAGCTCCGCGTTGACGCTCTCGACCGAGCCCGAGAGGTCGTCGGTGACCCGCAGAGTCCGCCCGTTCACGACCGCACGGGCCCCCTCCTTGCGACGGGCCATGAGAAGACCGCCGTCGACGCCCGAAAGTCCCACCGCACGGACCCCGTGCCTTGCGAACTCCGTCACGATCTCGGTCTGGACCTTTCCCGCGAGCGCGAGGACCACCACCTCGAGGTGGGCGCGGTCGCTCCGGCGAGAGACCACCCCGCTCGGCGAGGTGTAGTACTCGGCCGGCCTCCCGAGCGATTCTCCGAGACGGTCAACCTCTTTCGATCCACCGTGGACGAGAACGTAGTCCTCCCGACGCGCGAGGTCCGAGACCACGGGAGCGAGGGAGTTCCCGACCGCGCCCCCGACCTTCACCACGATCGTCATGGGACCCCGCTAGACCGGGTGGAGGCCGAGGAACTCGAGTCCGGTCGTCTCGGGGAGCCCCCGTCGGACGTTGTAGCACTGGACGGCGTTCCCGGCCGCGCCTTTCATCAGGTTGTCGAGAGCGGCGAGAGCCACCACCCGTTCCGCGTGCGCGTCGACGGCGAACCCGATGTCGCAGTAGTTGGTGCCCGAGAGGATCTTCGGCTCGGGCTCGCGGTGGATCCCGTCCGATTCGTGGACGATGCGCACGAACGGCTCGTCACCGTACGCGCCGCGGTACGTCCGCCACAGCTCCTTCTCCTCGACCGGCCGGGCGGCGAACGCGTGCACCGTCGCGAGTACCCCGCGGACCGCCTCGACCGCGTGGCAGGAGAGCGCCACGCGCGCCCCCGTCTCCTGCTCGATCTCCGCGGTGTGCCGGTGGCCTGCGGGGGCATAGGCGCGCATCACGCCGGAGCGCTCCGCGTGCCGTCCGGCCGGGCCGGCGTCCTGGCCGCTCGCCGACGAACCGCTCTTCGCGTCGACCACGACCGGACTCGAGTCGAGGAGACCGGCGGCCGCGAGCGGCTTCAGCGCCAGGATCGATGCCGTGGCGATGCATCCGGGCACCGCGATGATCGACGCGCCGCGGATCTCGGAGCGATGGAGCTCGGGAAGGCCGTAGACGCTCTTCGCCAGCAGCTCGGGATGCGCGTGGGCAGAAGGGTAGTATTCGGCGTACTGCGCCGGGTCCCGGAGTCGGAAGTCGGCGGAAAGGTCGACCACGAACTCGTTGGTCGCGAGGAGGTCCGGCACCCGCTCCATCGACTCGCCGTGGGGCGTGGCCACGAACGTCACGTCCGCGGGGCGAAGCGTGTCGTGCGGTGTGAACGCAAGGGTCGTCGACCGACGGAGGTTCGGATGGGCCCGACCGACCGGTTTTCCGGCCATCGAGTCGGAGGTGACCTGCACGACCTCCGCATCGGGGTGCCGGAGCAGGAGACGGAGCAGCTCGCCTCCGACGTACCCTGAGCCGCCGACGATCGCGACCTTCATGGGCGCGCCAGGGCCGCGGCGTGGTCGACGATCTTGCCCGCGATGTCGGCCCCGGTCGCGGCGGTGAGCGCCTTGAACTCGGGAGTCGGGTTCACCTCGTGCACGACGAGACCGCGGGAGGATTCCATCAGGTCGACGGCGAGGACGCCCCCGCCGACCGCGTCCGCCGCCCGCAGCGAGAGCTCGGTCAGCTCGCTCGTCAGCGGAGCCGCCTCCGCGCTCCCTCCGCGAGCGGCGTTCGTTCGCCACTCGGAGGACCGCCGGAACATCGCCGCGACCACCTCGTCGCCCACGACGAAGGCCCGGAGGTCCCGGTCGGGCTTGGGGACGAACTCCTGGACGTAGAACACCGAATGCACCGGCGAGGCGAGCGCGCTCTTGTGCTCCAGGATCTGGAGCGCGTCCTCGGCGTTGTCGACCTTCGCCATCAGTCGGCCCCAGGAACCGACCGCCGGCTTCAGGACCGCAGGATAGCCGACGCGTTCGATCGCCGCCATCGCCGCCTCCGGCGAGAGGGCCACGACCGTCTTCGGCGTCAGGATCCCGCGCTCGGCGAGACGCAGTGAGCAGAGCACCTTGTCGCCGGCGAGCTCGACCACCTCCGGCGCGTTGACCGTCGGGACGCCGTAGTGCGCGTAGCACCGGGACGCGTAGACCGAGCGGGTATGGCTCACCGACCGGTTCAGAACCACGTCGGGAAGGTCGGGCGGTGCGTCGAGGCCGAACGTCACCTCGCTGTCGTCGAGCCGAACGACCGAGATCCCGCGCGCTTCCGCCGCCGCAAGGATCCACTTCTCCTCGGGGCGGATGATCGTGTAGAAGACCCCGAGCCGGAGCGGGTCACTCACCCCAATCCTCGGCTTCCTTCGGGGCGGGCTGGATGGTGAACGGGCTGTTCCCGAGCACCTCGAGGTCGGTCCCGCAGTCCGGGCAAGGGAAGACCTCGCCCTGCACCATGTCCTTGTTCTCCACGGTCGCTTCGCATTCGGGGCAGTTCGTCATCTTCGTTCCTCCGTCAAGAGCTCCTCGATACGCCCGACCGAACGGTCGAGCGAGGAGAGGGATCCGAGCCGGCCGGCGAGCCGGGTCCGGGCGAGGTCGACCTGTCGCGCCACTTCGTGGGGCGACGGTCCTCCGGGTGAGGCCCGGCGGGCGAGCGAGGCGGTCGGTTCGAGAAGGTCCGCGGGCCCACCCGCGAGTCCCGGAAGGGCGGTGCGGATCGTCGCCGCGTCGACCGAACCGGCGCTGGACGAGTAGAGCTGTCCGACGGACTCGTGGGCGCGGCGGAACGGCACTCCCTGGGCCACCAGCGCCTCGGCGACGTCCGTGGCGAACAGCTCGGGGTCGGCCGCGGCCGATTCGAGTCGGCCGTGGTCGAAGGTCAATCCCGGTAGGAGACGCGAGAGAGCGTCGAGGACGCCGAGGGTTGTCTCGACGGCATCGAGAACGGGGGCCTT
>Ga0335077_10007056_pt1 | contig 13907 bp, 11 predicted proteins | sample Lox_Sample_31_FD_207151 | JGI IMG/M metagenome (GOLD analysis project Ga0335077, IMG submission 207151) | Soil microbial communities from Loxahatchee National Wildlife Refuge, Florida, United States - Lox_Sample_3.1 | ecosystem: Environmental > Terrestrial > Soil > Wetlands | place: USA...
GCCCAGCATCTTCGTAGAACGCGCGCGGGTCGTGAACATCGAGAGTGCGCGTGCGCGGTCGGCGCCACGGGATTGCGGCGTCCGATCATCCCGCTAAGCTGACTTCATTGTCGGTGCATGCCACCTGCCGTCGCCCCAAGTCGGCCGCTCCTCTTGAGGAGGCATTGCGCGCCCCGGATCGGCGGAAAATCTCTCCTTTGACTTAGAAGTTGGCTGCCGTGTCTGCGAACCAGAATTGCCGTGGTTCGTCAATACGAGTAGGCGCGGAGCAAGGCGAGGGTTCTTGCTGGTTCTCCATGTGGCGCTGGTCATCTACCTGGTATAGACTCACATAAATATGTGATGGCCGACGTAAAGTTCGGCCTTTCGTCGCTTTGCAAGAAGAAAGTCTTTGCAATCAATCTTTTGGAGGGACTCGATGGCGACCCGTTCGACGGCATCGCGCGTTCTTCGGAGTGTTTGCGGCTTCGTATTTGCCCTTACGTCGCTTCTGCTCGTTGCCTGCGGCACTTCGAATCCGCCGGCGCCCGTTTCTGCAGCGACCCCCCAATATCGTTACCTCATCGGGCCGCTGGACACGGTGAACATCATCGTCTGGCGAAATCCTGAACTCTCGACCACGGTGCCCGTCCGGCCTGACGGTCGGATCTCGACCCCACTGGTCGAGGACCTTCCCGCACTTGGCCGCAGCCCCTCCGATCTGGCGCGGGATATCGAAAAAGCGCTCTCGAAGTTCATTCGCGATCCGATCGTGACCGTCGTGCTGACGGCCTTCCAGGGACCCTATACGGAACAGATCAGGATCATCGGAGAGGCCGCGAAGCCGCAGGCGATTTCATATCGGCAGAACATGACGCTGCTCGACGTGATGATCCAGGTCGGTGGCCTGACCGACTTTGCCGATGGCAACGCTGCAGTACTGGTGCGCGGGACCGAGAAGAACAAGCAGTACAACGTTCGGCTCAAGGACCTCGTCAAGCGCGGCGACATCTCGGCCAACGTCGATGTGAAGCCGGGAGACGTAATCATCATTCCGCAGAGCTGGTTCTGAGCAGCAGTCGCGGCATGGTTCCCGACCTACCTTCGTAAGAGTGCGTGTCGATGGACGAGATTCTTCGGCAGATCCTCAGCGTGGCGCGCGGCATGTGGCAGCGACGCTGGATCGGACTGGCGGTCGCCTGGATCGCGGCACTCGTCGGGTCGGGCGCCGTGCTGCGCATGCCGGAGCGCTATGAAGCGACTTCGCGGATCTACGTCGATACGCAGTCGGTGCTCAAGCCGCTGCTGACCGGGCTGGCGGTGCAGCCCGATGTCAATCAGCAGGTGGCGATGCTGGCGCGGACGCTGATCACCCGGCCAAACCTCGAGAACCTGATTCGCAACGCCGATCTGAGCATCACGATCAAGAGCGACCGCGACCGTGAGGACCTGCTGGACACGCTCACGCGCGAGGTCAAGCTGACCGGAGGCGGGCGCGAGAATCTTTTCAATGTCAGCTACCGCGACACGGATCCGAACCGCGCGCAACGGGTCGTGCAGAGTCTGACCACGATGTTTGTCGACTCGGGGTTGGGGGGCAAGCGGCGCGACACGGAAGCGGCACGGCGCTTCATCGACGAGCAGATCAAGTCGTACGAGAAGAAGCTGGAGGAGGCGGAGAACCGCCTCAAGGAATTCAAGCTGCGCAACCTCAACTACACGACCGGCTCAGGCAAGGATTTTTTCGGCCAGATGACTGCGATCAACGAGGATCTGGCAAAGGTGCGCCTCGAATTGCGCGCCAGCGAAGAGTCGCGCGAAGCGCTCAGACACGAACTGGCAGGGGAGGATCCCTCGCTGGCTTCCGATGTCTTCGCGACGGTCGACAACGCCACCGCCATTCCCGAGCTTGACGGCCGGATCGAATTGTTGAGCAAGCAGCTCGACGAATTGCTGCGCCGCTACACCGAAGAGCATCCCGATGTGATCGCCGCCCGCAGGCAGCTCGCGAGCCTGCAGGCGGACCGGGCGAAGGAACTCGAAGCTCGCAAGCGGGCCGCCGCTGCCAAGATCAAGTCCACGGGCGGTGCGACGAACCCGGTGTTCCAGGGCATCAAGATCGCGCTCGCCGAGGCGGAGGCGAACGTGGCCTCTCTTCAGGGACGCGAACGTGAGTTGGAGTCACGCCTGGTCGCGCTGCGGTCGACCGCCGGCCGCGTACCCCAGGTCGAGGCAGAACTCGCGCAGCTGAATCGCGACTATGACGTGCTGCGCAAGCAATACGACGGTCTGGTGACGCGACGCGAGTCCGCAGCAATCTCCGAGGACGTCGACGCGACGACCCAACTCGCCGACTTCAGAATCATCGATCCGCCTCGCGTTTCACCCAAGCCGGTTTTCCCGAACCGCGCCTCGCTTGCTCCGCTTGCACTGCTCGGTGCACTGGGTCTGGGGGCTCTTGTGAGCTTTGCGCTTTCGCAACTGTTTCCGACAATCGACACGGCACGCGTGTTACGCGATGTCGGTCAGCGGCCGGTGCTTGGAATCGTGTCGTTGCGGCCCAACCCGGCCACGGTGGGCCGCAGGCGCATCTCGAACGTCGCGTTCGGCGGGGCACTCTCAATGCTGCTGATCGTATTCGGGAGTTGGATTGCCTGGATCAGCCTCGCAGTGCCGGTTTGAGGACACCCGGATGAGCATCATCGAGCAGGCGGCGAAACGACTGGAGGAACTCCGGCGCGCAGGCGTCGACGTTCCGGCCGGGACGAAGCCGAGAGAGGTCACAACAGGCGTAACCCCCAGCTCTGAGGCGGAGACCGTCGTGGAGCTGGGCCGGCCTTACAAGAAGCCCTTGGTGCTGGACCCTGCCGCGAACCGACCGGTTCGGGTCGCGCCGCCACAGGCACGAAACGAGAGCTCCTTCGAACAACCCCATCGGCATTCGAGGACGGTCGAGATCGATCTTGCCCGGCTCGCCGACATGGGGTACCTGACACCGGATGCGCCACGCACGCAACTCGCGGACGAATATCGCGTGATCAAGCGGCCGCTTCTCACCAACGCATTGCGCAAGTCATCGACGAGTGTCGAGCGTGGCAATCTGATCCTGATCACCAGCGCCATGCCGGGAGAGGGAAAGACCTTCACCGCGATCAACCTCGCGCTAAGCATGGCGGTCGAACTGGATTGCACGGTGCTGCTGGTGGACGCGGACGTCGCGCGACCGGCGATGCTCGATCGACTGGGTCTGCCGAGCACGAAGGGCCTGCTCGATGTCCTGACCGACCCGCGGCTTGATCTTTCCGATGTACTGCTGCGGACCAACGTCGAACGCCTGTCGATCCTGCCTGCCGGCACACACCATCCGCGGGCGACCGAGCTTCTGGCGAGCGACGCCATGAACCGACTGGTCGATGAACTCGCCACACGCTACTCGGACCGGATCCTGGTGTTCGATGGGCCGCCGCTGCTGGCGTCAACGGAATCCCGGGTGCTGGCGGGCCATATGGGGCAGATCGTCGTCGTCGTCGAAGCCGATCGGACCCAGAGGTCCACACTGGTTCAAGCTCTCGCGGCGGTCGAAAGCTGTCCCGTCGTCATGACGTTGCTCAACAAGGTGGTGAGCTCGGAGGCGGTTTCGTACTACGGGTACTACGCGAATGCGCCATCCTGATGCCGGCGACGTCTTTGGGCCGGCAGCGCAAGCGCAGGACGTGATGGCGCGATCTGCCTGTCGCGAGTGCAGGCTGGTGCCGACCCTTGTCATTGCATGCGCGGCTTACGTCGGACCGGCGCAGGCCGAGAAGTGGTCGATCCTGCCCGCCATCGACACGCGCGTGACATGGACGGACAACGCCAACTTCGACGAGCAAGGCGTGAAGAAGGCCGACACGCTGTTTGAAGCGACGCCAAGCGTATCTCTGCTTGGTGAAGGCAAGCGCTTCCGGATCTCGGGCCATCTGTCGGTCACGGGATTGGCGTACGCGAACGGGACGAACGAGAACACCCTCCTGCCCGAGGTGGACCTTACCGCGAACCTCGAGGCGATCGAACGCTTCTTTTTCATCGAAGCCGGAGTCATCTCGCGCCAGACCGCGACCGACGTGTTCGCACCTCGACCGGAGGGTGCGTCCTCGTTCAACACGGAAACCACGACCGACTACCGGATCATTCCGTCATTCCAGGGCCAGATCACGCCCGATGTTCGTTACCAGCTACGCAGCGCCAACGACTGGAGCGTGATCACCGGGGCGCCGGCCGGAACGCCAAATCAGAATCAGTCCTATTCCGGCGAACACACTTTGCGCATGGAGCATCAGCCCGTGCCGCTGGGTTGGAGTTTCGAGCTGGGACGAACGGTCAGCGTCTTCGAAAACCAAGTGCCGCCGAAAGCGACGGACGATACCGCGCGCATCGGGATAACCGACCTGATTACATCGGCGTTCACGCTCGGGGTTCATGGCGGGTACGAGAAGACCAACTTGGTCACCAACACGGACAAGCAGGAGAGCCCGATCTACGGGTTCGAAATGCGCTGGAAACCGAGCGAGCGCACCGATCTGGACTGGCTGTGGGAAGAGCGTTTCTTCGGCCCGAGTTGGCACTTCCGTTTCGATCATCGCATGCCGCGCGTGGCCTTCAACGTCGTCTTGTCGCGCGACGTCGAATCGTTTGCACAATCGTTCCTTACCCTGCCGGCGACAAACAATGTCGCGGGCTTGCTCGATGCCGCGTTCACGACGCGCTTTCCAGATCCGACTGAACGTGCCAGGGCCGTGGCCAATCTGATGGCGCAGCAAGGTCTCCCGTCGTCACTCGCCGCGCCGACTAGTCTTGCCGCCCAACGGGTCACCGTCGTTACCGAGCGGGGCGTGCAGTTTCTGGTGACGGGTGTTCGGAATTCGTTGGTGCTCGGCGCTTACAGCAATCGCACGCAGGACCTGAGCGATTCCATATTCGTCGTTACCGGCAGTACGCCGCTGGACGTTTTGCAGGAAGGGGGGTCTTTTACTTTCAGCCACCAGGTCACAACGCTTACGGCGCTCAATCTGATTGGCTGGGTTTCCCGCAATCGTGATGTCGACACCAGTACCAGGACATATCAGCGGGGAGTGCGCTTGCAGATGACTCGAGAAGTGGGACCAAAGACCACCGTATATGTCGGAGCACGTGCGCAGAATTTCGATTCGAATGCCGCAGGGGTCGCGCCAAAGGGAGACGAACACGCGGCGTTCGTGGGTCTCGGTCACCGCTTCTAGGTCCAGCGATGTATGAATCCTTTTACAGCCTGACAGGCAAACCGTTCCAGCTCAATCCCGATCCGGCGTTCTTCTTCGGCAGCAAGGGCCACAGCAGTGCCTACTCGTACCTGAAGTACGGCGTCTTCCAGGGCGAGGGGTTCATCGTCGTCACCGGCGAGATCGGAGCCGGGAAAACGACCCTGGTGCGTACATTGCTGGCGGAACTCGATCCGCGCAAGGTCGTGGCGGTGCAACTCGTCAGCACCCAACTCGATGCCGACGACCTCCTGCGTTCCGTTGCGACGGCGTTCGGCCTGCCGGTCAAGGGCACCGACAAGTCGCACCTTCTTGCCACACTGGAAGCCTTCCTGACCTCGCTGATCGCGGAGCACAAACGGGCCTTGTTGATCGTCGACGAGGCGCAGAACCTCACCCCGCGCGCCATGGAAGAGCTGCGCATGCTCTCCAACTTCCAGCTCGGCGATCGCGCACTGTTGCAGAGCTTTCTCGTCGGTCAGCCGGAGCTGCGCAACCTGCTGCGCGAGCCTTATATGCAGCAGCTGCGCCAGCGCGTGATCGCTTCCTATCACCTGGGTCCAATGGACCGGGAAGAGACGCGTGCCTATATCGAACACCGATTGCATCGGGTGGGATGGAAGAACGATCCCGAAATCGAAGCAGGTGTGTTCGACGCGATCTATGCGGCGACCGGTGGTGTGCCACGCAAGATCAACACGCTGTGCAATCGCCTCTTGCTCGCTGGCTACCTGGGCGAGAAACACAAGCTCGTGCGGGCCGATGCCGACGCGGTCGCCGGCGAGATCCGCGACGAAGCGGGCGGCGCCGAGGTGCCCGTGACCGAGGCGGCGGCGTCGCTGCAGGATGTTGCGCGCGGGGAATCGGTCGTGCGTCCCTTCGCCGTGTCTGCGATCAATGCCCGTCTCGACCGCCTCGAGAAGAGCATCAACCAGGTGCTGGAGCTGCTGCGGACGATGGCTGGATCCGAGCGGCGCCCCACGAAGAGCAGTCGCCAGGCGAGGGGTTGATGGGAGGGCGCGAGTCGATGCTGGGACCGGTGCTGTGCGTCGTCGGCGCACGCCCCAACTACATGAAAATGGCGCCGTTGCTGCGCGCCTTTTCCGCCGAAGCGACGATGCCGCGCGCCGTGCTGGTCCATACAGGTCAGCACTACGACTACGCATTGAACGATCGTTTGTTTGTCGACCTCAAACTTCCGCGTCCTGATATCAACCTCGAGGTTGGCTCGGCGACGCACGCAGTGCAGACCGCCGAGGTGATGAAGCGCTTCGAGCCGGTGGTCGACGATCTCCAGCCATCCGCAGTGCTCGTCGTGGGCGACGTCAACTCCACGCTCGCGTGCAGCCTGGTTGCGGCAAAGAAGGGGATCGCCGTCATCCATGTCGAGGCCGGACTGCGCAGCTTCGACCGGGCGATGCCCGAGGAAATCAACCGCGTCCTGACCGATCAGATCGCCGACCTGCTCTATACGACCGAGCGCATGGCACACGCCAACCTCGTGCGAGAGGGGATCGCTCCCGAGCGCATCGTCTTCGTTGGCAACCTGATGATCGACTCGTTGCTCGCGGCGCTTCCACAGGCGGTACTTCCCGAGCAGACGCTGTTGCATGAGAGGGCATCGCTTGACGCCTTGCGCGATCCCGGCGGGTTCGGCGTCGTCACCCTGCACAGGCCGTCGAACGTCGACGACCCGCCGACACTGCAGTCGCTGCTCGGCGTCCTTGCCGAGGTCGCCGAGCGAGTGCCGCTTATCTGGCCAATGCACCCACGGACGCGAGGCGGCATAGAGCGTTCGGGACTCGCGGCGTCGCTTGCCAATCCGCGCCTCGTCACCTTGCCGCCGCAGGGCTACCTCGAGATGGTCGGACTGCTCAGCCGCGCGACGGTGGTGCTGACCGACTCCGGGGGCGTGCAGGAGGAGTCGACCGCGCTCGGCGTGCCCTGCCTCACCATGCGGGCCAACACCGAGCGGCCGATCACGATCGAGCAGGGCACCAACACCCTGGTCGGGCGCGATCGTGCGCTCATCCTGCGTTGCATCGACGAGATTCTCGCCGGCGGAGGCAAGCGCGGCCGCGTGCCCGAGTTGTGGGACGGCAAGGCAGGCGGGCGGATCGCGGCACACCTCGGTGCGTGGCTTACGAGCCATGCAGCGCGGGCGACCATCGCCGCATCATGAACGCGCGCGGGAACATTGCCGGCACCGTCAATGCGCTGACGATCGATGTCGAGGACTACTTCCAGGTCTCAGCCCTCGCGCCTCACATTCAGCGCGATCGATGGGACTCGATGCCCTGTCGTGTCGAGCGCAACGTCGACCGGCTGCTGGCATTGCTGAATCGAAGCGGAGCGCGCGCGACGTTCTTCACGCTTGGCTGGGTCGCGCAAAGGTACCCGGGCGTCGTGCGCGACATCGTCGCTGGCGGTCATGAGGTCGCTAGCCACGGATTCGCACATTTGCGGGCGAGCGAGCAGTCACCGTCCGAACTGGCGAACGACATCGTGCGCGCGAAGATGATCCTCGAGGACATCGCCGGAGCGGCGGTGCGGGGATACCGCGCGCCAAGCTTTTCGATCGGCAAGAGCAACCTCTGGGCATTCGACACGATCGCTTCGGCGGGCTACACGTACAGCTCGAGCGTGTATCCGGTCCGGCACGATCACTATGGGATGCCGGACGCGCCCCGGTTCCCGTATCGACTGCCGAATGGGTTGCTCGAGATCCCGGTCACGACTACCTGCGTCTGGGGCCGCAACCTGCCCGCCGGCGGAGGCGGCTATTTCCGGCTCGCGCCGTATCGAGTCTCGCGGTGGGCGATCGAACGCGTCAACCGGATCGATCGCAAGCCCGCCATCTTCTACCTGCATCCCTGGGAGATCGATCCGGATCAGCCGCGTGTACCCGGCGTGAGTCTCAAGACACGCTTTCGTCACTACGTGAACTTGCACCGTACCGAAGGTCGGCTCGGGCGACTTCTGGCGGACTTTCGCTGGGATACGGTGCAGCGGGCGTTCGGGGTCGAAAGCGCATGAAGCCGGTCGACGCACCGTTGCGCGCGCCGGTTGCATTGACCGTGCGCGAGTATCGCAGCGAAGACCGGCAGCGCTGGGAGGCTTTCGTTCGGCAGTGCCCGGAAGCGACGTTCTTCCATCGCATCGGGTGGAAGGACATCCTGGAACAGATTTTTCGACATCGCTGCCACTACCTCGTTGCCGAGCGTGCCGGACAGATCGTCGGCGTTCTTCCGTTGGCCGAGGTGAAAAGCCTGCTCTTCGGTCACGCGCTCGTATCGCTTCCGTTTGCCGCCTACGGTGGCGTCGCCGCCATAGAAGACGAAGCAACGATGACCCTGCATGAGGCGGCGGTCTGGACTGCGCGTGGTCTCGGCGCAAGTCATCTCGAGCTGCGGGACCGCCGGCAAAAGGAGCCGGCCTGGCCGCAGCATGACTTGTACTTCACCTTTCGCAAGGAGCTCCTGCCCGACATCGAGGCGAACATGCTTGCCATTCCGCGCAAGCAACGCGCGATGGTGCGCAAGGGGATTCAGCGCGGGCTGGCGAGCGAGGTCGACGCCGACGTCAACCGCTTTTTCGCCCTATATGCCGACAACGTGCATCGCCACGGCACACCTGCTCTGCCCAAGCGGTACTTCGAAGCGCTGGCAGGAACTTTCGGTTCCGACTGCGAAGTTCTCACGGTCGTCACCGCGCAGGGGAAGCCGGTCTCGAGCGTGTTGAGCTTCTATTTTCGCGACGAGGTGTTGGCTTACTACGGCGGCGACCTGATCGATGCCCGCGACCTCGCCGCCAACGACTTCAAGTATTGGGAACTGATGCGGCGCGCCTGCGCGCGCGGCTGCAGGACTTTCGACTATGGCCGGTCGAAGCGCGATACCGGACCCTACGACTTCAAGAAGAACTGGGGCTTCGCGCCCGAGCCGCTTGCTTACGAATACAAGCTGCTCAAGCGCGAAACGATTCCACAGAACAACCCGAGCAACCCCAAGTTTCGTGCGTTCATCGCTACGTGGCGCCGTCTGCCACGACCCGTCGTCAACACCATCGGTCCCTGGATTGTGCGGAGCCTTGGCTGACCGGCCCTGCGCGCGCCCGACACCACGTGCGATGAAGCAATGCGAAAGTCCGCCGACGTGAGCAGCGACTCGACACTCACCTTCGGGGCGACCCCTGCGCTTGGCAGCCATCGGGCTGCCGTTGTTGCGGCCGGACTGGTCATCGTTGCGATTCTCGTCGCGTTCGCCGACACCGCCGGTTCGATGGCGAGGATCTGGCTCAGCTCCGACACCTTCAGCCATGGAGTCATCGTTGTCCCCATCTCCCTATGGCTCATCTCGCGCAAGCACGCCGAGCTACGTGCTCTCCCGGCCCGTCCGTGCCTCAGGGCGCTGCCGCTGGCCGCGATTGCAGGGCTGCTATGGCTGGTCGGTCGGGTCGCGAACGCCAACGTCATCGAGCATTTCGCACTTGTTCTGATGATCCAGAGCGCGGTGCTCGTGGTGCTCGGCTGGGCGATCGCGCGCGCGATCGCATTTCCCCTGCTGTTTCTTTTCTTTGCAGTCCCGTTCGGCGAAGCCTTCGTGCCGACCATGATCGACTGGACGGCGGACTTCACGGTGCTGGCACTGAAGGCGACGGGCATCCCGGTTTATCGCGAGGGCAACAGTTTCGCCGTGCCGACAGGCCACTGGGCGGTCGCCGAGGCTTGCAGCGGGATTCGCTACCTGATCGCGTCCATGATGGCCGGGACGCTTTTCGCCTATCTCGTGTACTCGAACTACGGGCGCCGTGCTGCGTTCATCGCACTGTCGATCGTGGTTCCGATCGCCGCCAACTGGTTGCGTGCCTACCTGATCGTTCTGCTCGGTCACTTGAGCAGCAACAAACTGGCGACCGGCGTCGATCACGTCATCTACGGGTGGATCTTTTTCGGCGTCGTGCTGCTGACCATGTTCGCGCTCGGGATGAAGCTGCGTCCGCCCGACAGCGGGCAGCACCCGGATGGTGCGCTGGAACGGGCGTTGCAGGCGGACGCGACGGATGCTTCAAGCAAGACCCTGGCGGTTGCAGCTATCGCGGCGCTGTCCATTGCGCTTCCGTGGTCAGCCGTCGGCGCGGCGTTGATGGACGAGCACGATGAGCGGCCGCGCCTTCTCGATTCCATTGCAGATGCGAAGGGTTGGGTGACGGTCGCCGATCCAGGCGATGGCTGGCGACCGGCGTTCAGGGGTGAACGCGTCGCCAGACGGCAGGTGTTCGAGCGCGACGGTCAGCGCATCACTCTGTACGTCCTCTACTACTGGGGTCAGTCTCCGGAGCGAAAACTGGTCAGCGCGTCGAACACACTGCTCGCGTCGACGGCGGAGGTCGCACACGAGGTGTCGGCGGGCTTTGCCGATGTGACTTGGAGCGACACCCGACTTCAAGCGAGGAGGTCGACGATCTCCGCCCCCAGCGGCCGATTCGACGTGGTGTGGTGCTACTGGGTCGATGGTCGTGTCACGGGCAGCGAGGCGACGGCAAAGTCGTGGATTGCACAGTCGCGACTGCGCCTTCGTGGCGACGACTCGGCGGCGGTGTTCGTGTCGACGCAGCCCGCGGACCAGAGCGACGGCGGTGCGGCGGCTGCCCGGTTCGCAGGGGACATGAGCGAGTCGATCAGTCGTGCGCTCGTTGCCGCACGCGATGGCGGGCCCGGACCGACGGCGAAGGGATCATCCCGGTGAGCAGGATCCTGGTCGTTACGGGCGTTCTGAGCTACTCGGTGCGCAAGGGGATTGCGGCACTGATGGATCGACTGCACGGCGCGGAATTCATGATCGTCGTCGACCAGCCGAAGAAGACCGTGCCGCAACTCGTGCGCAGCCAATGGCGCAATCTGAAACGCAACGGCTGGCGCTGGGTGCCGTATCAACTCGGCGATCTGCTCGGGCGCGTGCGCGAACGGCTTGGAAAGCGGGGCCAGGTTCCGGATGGACCGGGTGGAGCTTTTTCGCTCGAGGCAATCGGTCGTGCGGCGCAACTCGTCTTCAGCAATGACATCCACGGCGAAGCGGCGCGGGCGCAGATGCGGGAATTTGCACCCGATCTGGGCATCGCTTTGGCGGCACCGATCCTCAAGCCGGCCGTGTTCGCGATACCCCGTCTTGGCACGCTCAATCTGCACAAGGGCAAGGTCCCCGAGTATCGCGGCATGCCGCCCGCGTTCTGGGAACTGTGGCACCGCGAACAGGAGATCGGGTGCACCGTGCACATGGTGGAGGCCGGCCTCGACACCGGGGACATCGTCCTCGAGTCCTCGATTCCCGTCCGTCCGCACTCGACGTTGCGCGGCTTGCAGCACACATTGGACGAAATCGGCGTTCGTCTTATGGCCCAGGCTGCGCAGGCGGTCCTCGATGGCAGTGCGCGCCGCCAGCCGCAGAGATCGGGTGGAACGACGTTTCGCAAGCCCACGCTGTTCCAGCAGGAGGTCTTGCGCAAGCGTCAGCGGCCGCGCCCCCGCGCGGTTGCACGCACGCTCGCCAAGAACACGGTGTTCTGCGGCTATGCGGCGGGTGCCGCGCCTGTCGCGCGCCGCGTGCGCGGATGGCGCGATCGCCAGCGCATCGTCGTGCTGCTTTATCACCGAGTGAACGACGACATGCGCGACGCGCTGACGATCGGCATCGAGCTGTTCGACCGGCAGATGAGCTTGCTTGCGAAGCGCTGCCGGCTGGTCGACATCGCCGACATCGTTGCGGGTCGCGTCACGCGTGATTCCACTCGCCCCATCGTCGCCGTCACGTTCGACGACGGCTACCGCGACAACTACGAAAATGCATTTCCGGCACTGCTGCGACATCGTGTGCCAGCCGGCTTTTTCGTGTCGACGGGCAAAATCGGCCTCGATGGCGCGTTCGATCACGACCTGCGTCGCATCGGGCATGGGTTGCCGACCATGACGTGGGAACAGCTGCGCGAGATGCAGGCCGCGGGCTACACGATCGGCTCACACACCGTCTCGCACCTGGATTGCGGGTCGGCAAGCCTTGAACTGGTCCGCTCCGAGCTGCACGAGTCGCGCATCACGTTGCAGCAGGAGCTGGGTCTCGAGCGGCCGATCTTTGCGTATCCGTTTGGCGGGCGGCAGAACATGACGCCGCAGGCCCTGGACCAGGTCCGTGCCGAAGGCTACGTCGGTTGCCTGTCGGCCTTCGGCGGGCGCAACGACGGGCCGATCGATCCATTCGACGTGCGCCGGGTCGGGGTCAATCACAACTTCAGCGAGTGGTCGTTTCGCGCCCGGCTGGAGGGGTGGAGCTGAGAGCGCCGTCATGGTGAACCGGTCCGAATCTCGCCCTCTGATCGCCCACGTGATCCATCACCTGGTCACGGGTGGCCTGGAAAATGGTCTGGTCAACCTCATCAATCATCTGCCCGAGAGCAGGTACCGCCATGCTGTGATCTGCATGACGGACTACTCGGACTTTCGGCGCCGCATCCGGCGATCCGATGTGGACGTCGTGGCCCTGCACAAGAGCAGCGGACTCGATGTGCACGCACAGAGGGAGTTGTACCGGCTGTTCAAGCGCATGCGCCCGGCGATCGTGCATGGTCGCAACCTCAGCGCGCTCGATGCGCTGCTGCCGGCGGCACTCGCAGGTGTGCGGGTTCGCGTCCACGGCGAGCACGGATGGGATGAGAGCGATCCGAGCGGCCTCAACCGCCGATTCATCTGGTTGCGACGCCTGTACAGCCCGCTGGTCAGTCACTATGTCGCCCTGAACGGCGACCTTGAGGCTTACCTAACCGAGCGCGTCGGAATCCGGCCGGTGCGCGTGTCACGCATCTACAACGGCGTCGACCTGAAGCGCTTCAAGGCCGATGGCGCCGGCGCGCGCGCGTTGCTGCCGCCCGAGTTCAGCGATTCAGGTCTCTTCATTGCGGGCACCGTCGGCCGCCTGCGCATCGTGAAGGACCATGCGAACCTCGCGCGGGCATTCGTGCGGGCAGTTGCCGCGGATGCCGAGGCCCGCCGTCGCATGCGGCTGGTCATCGTGGGCGATGGGCAGTGCGAGGGCGAGGTCCGACGAATCCTGGAACAAGGTGGCGTGACGTCGCTCGCGTGGTTTGCGGGCGATCGCGCCGACGTTGCGCAGCTGCTCGCGGCGTTCGACCTGTTCGTCCTGCCGTCGCTGGCGGAAGGCGTCTCGAACACGATCCTCGAGGCGATGGCAACGGGGCTGCCAGTGCTTGCAACGCGTGTGGGCGGCAACCCGGAATTGGTCGACGACGGGATGAGCGGGCGGCTTGTTCCGGCTGCCGACGACCGCGCGCTCGCGAGCGCGATGCTCGAATACATGCACGATCCGGCGCGTCGCGCGGCCGAGGGCCGGGCCGGGCGCGAACGGGTCGAAAGACGGTTCAGCCTCGAGCGGATGGTGGCGGGCTACGACGACCTCTATACCCAGTTGCTAAGCCGGCTCAACCCCGCTGCCCGCGGTCTGCAGGCGACCTGAGACGCAATTAGAAGGGAGTCCCTGGTATGTGCGGCATCGTTGGCGTTTTCGACACACGCGGGAAGCGTCAGATCGAATCGAGCGTTCTGGTCCGCATGAACGAGACGCAGCATCATCGCGGGCCCGACGA
>Ga0335077_10007057_pt1 | contig 13907 bp, 9 predicted proteins | sample Lox_Sample_31_FD_207151 | JGI IMG/M metagenome (GOLD analysis project Ga0335077, IMG submission 207151) | Soil microbial communities from Loxahatchee National Wildlife Refuge, Florida, United States - Lox_Sample_3.1 | ecosystem: Environmental > Terrestrial > Soil > Wetlands | place: USA: Florida...
ACTAACCTGGGGGGTGAGCAGTCCGGACACATCATCTTTCTGGATGACAGCCCGGCCGGCGACGGGCTGCTGACGGCGATCAAGATCGTCTCCTTGGTTTCCATGAAAGGTTCGCTGGAATCCTTGGTTCAGGGGCTCAAGGACTACCCCCAAGTGATCGTGAACGTGAAAGTGAAGCACAAGCCGCCGCTGCACTCCCTTCCCGAAGTGGCCCGGGCACTCGCGGAGGCGGAAGAAACGCTGGGAGAAAACGGCCGCGTGGTCCTGCGATATTCCGGGACGGAGCCTCTGGTGCGCGTCATGGTGGAGGCGGCGGACCAGGCCGATGTGGATCGGTTCTCCCACGCAATTGCTAACGCAGTGAAGAGCGCCATTGGTGCGTGAGGCAATAGGCGCGCGAGACCGGCGCGTGGCGCCGCAGTAAAGACGGAATAACGATATTTCGTTCGCTGAGACGATGGACAGCGTGTGTGGACTTTGAACCGAGGTTCCAAACTCTGTAGGAAACAGTAACCAGTCTGTGGGATTTTGTAGATTCTCTCTTTTCCGCCGCCCTCTCGAAGGGCGTCTTCTTTTGGTAAGTCATTTTTTATCAATCATATTTTTGTATTAGGCGAATTGACAAAACCTTGGCAACTCGCTTGCTGTCAATCAGGTTAATTCATAAGATTGGCTTCCCGGGGTGGCCGGAGCTTAACCTCGACTAAGTTTCCGGTTATTGGGGGGTCAGATCATTATAAGGGGGCTTGCACCGGCCCCCTTTTTATTTTCCTCGATTCTTATTTCCCGGTCGACTGTGCAGGTTGCCATCCGACGGAATTTCCTGTCTGAATTTCTGTGATCTTTGGCCTAGGAAGAACGGCCCAAAAAAGTGAGCGGCCGGTGGGGGTGCCGGCCGCTCTGGCGTGGGGGATGGAGGGACTTTGTTCGGAAGGTCAATCCTCCTCGTTTCGGGCAGGTTGTCCTGCTGCGCTCGCCAGCAACAGAACAACACACAGGAGCAAGATCGAAATGATCATTCCGCCCGCTCCGTAGGCCGAATCGAACTCCCGACAACGTATGGGATTGTGGCTCAGGCAGGGTGAATCGTCTCTAGGCTGAATGGTTCATTTCCACCAGTACTCTGCATTGGCACCTCCGTACCGGACGGTGGTACTCCTGAGGTTCCACAGGTCGGCAGCAGCGTATCCTTGACCGGCGTCGTGCGCGGGGTCACTGGCCAGCCGGCACTGCGCTACGCTATTCTTCCTGAATCATGCATGACTTGAACTATTTCCGCGATCACCTGGACGAATTCGCCGCGATGGCGAAGAAGCGCAATACCACTCTGGACCTGGACGCTTTCCGCGCACTGGATAAGGAACGCCGCCAGTTGATCACCGAAAACGAACAGCGCAAGGCCCAGCGGAACAGGGCCAGTGACGAGATCGCCCGGTTGAAGAAGGAAAAGCAGAATGCGGACGCATTGCTTGCCGAAATGAAGCAGGTATCCGAGCGCATCAAGCAGGTGGATGAGCGCATTGGAGAACTGGACGCCCAGCAGCGGGAATTCCTGCTCGTCATCCCAAACATCCCGCACCAGAGCGTTCCATACGGCCAAGGTGCCGAAGGAAATCTCGAGGTGCGCCGATGGGGGAACGCGCCCAAGTTCGATTTTCCTCCCAAGCCGCACTGGGAAGTCGGGGAAAGAGCGGGAATTTTGGACCTGGAAGCGGCGGCACGCATCACCGGAGCGCGCTTTGCCGTCTACAAAGGCTGGGGAGCGCGACTCGAACGGGCTCTGGCGAATTTCTTTCTGGACGTCCACACGCGGGAACACGGATATACGGAAATTCTTCCACCTTTCCTTGTGAACACCACCTCGCTGATGGGCGCGGGACAACTGCCGAAATTCGCGGCCGACCTCTTCCGCTTGCAGGATACGGATTTCTGGCTCACACCCACCTCCGAAGTCGAGCTTCACAATCTCTACCGCGACACTACGCTCGCCGAGGAACAACTTCCCATTCGCGTAACGGCTTGGACGTCCTGCTTTCGCTCGGAGGCGGGCGCAGCGGGTAAAGACACACGCGGCATTCTCCGCCAGCACCAGTTCCAGAAGGTCGAACTGTTCAAGTTTACCCATCCCGAGAAGAGTTATGACGAGCACGAAGCATTGGTGCGCGACGCGGAGGCAATCCTGCAGAAGCTGGGCCTGCATTACCGGACTGTCCTCCTGTGCACCGGTGATATGGGCTTTGCTTCGGCGAAAACCTACGATCTGGAAGTGTGGCTGCCTTCAAGCAACGAATTCCGGGAAATCTCTTCCTGCTCGAATTGCGAGGCGTTCCAAGCGCGGCGGGCCGGGATTCGCTTTAAACCGAAGGGCGGTGGAAAGAGCGAATTTGTGCACACCCTGAATGGCTCGGGCCTCGCCGTCGGGCGCACCTGGATTGCCATCGTCGAGAACTACCAGCAAGCAGACGGCTCGATCCTCATCCCTGAGGCCCTGAGGCCATATATGGGCATCGACCGAATCCCCGTTGTTTCGTGAGGTTCCACGCCATTAACTTGTTTGTAATGAATTGGTTAGCTTGACTGCCGTGTTCCTCCGGGAGACTCCGGTAGAACCGTTTCGCCGCGCAACCCCTTGAAAGTACAGCTTTTTGTTTGACTCCCTGAGTAGCCCTGCATACACTCGGCTCAACGCTGCCTACCCGACACGATCTGTCGATTGGGTTCCGGCGGCGCGAGATTTTCGATGTCATTTATTGCGCGATTGCTGAGGTACTTGTTTTGGGTTGCCGTGATCTCCTGGAGCGTGGCAATTCTGCGCCGCCTCGTGAAGCAGATGGGGAATGGCCAGCAGAGTTCGCATCGGGACTTGGACGTGCCGACCGATGCCGTGACCCAAAAACTGGTCCGCGATCCCGTTTGCGGGATGCATGTTGCCGAAGGGCTTGCACTGCCGCTAAAACAGGGCGCAGAGACTTTGTTTTTCTGCTCCGCGGATTGCCGGGACAAGTATCTGAGCGACACGCAGAAATATGCCGCTAACGCGTGAGACACGGTTTCTCACCAAGGGCGGAATTGGTTTTGGGCTAAGCTGCAGGTACGTGAATAAACTCAGCAGGACGGAAAGGACCGAAGCGAATGGCCACGGTCGCAAAACCCCCAGTCCCCACTCGCCCCGTCGGTACCCCGCCGATGGTGCCGCGTATCGCCCCGCGGGAAGAACTCAATCCGTTTCGCATCGCGCAAATTCAGTTTGATATCGCCGCTGAAGTCCTGAAGCTGGATCCCGGATTGCGCCAGGTCCTGCGCACCCCGAAACGTATCCTGGAAGTATCGCTGCCGACCAAAATGGACAACGGTCAAGTCAAGGTGATGACCGGTTTTCGCGTGCAGCACAACATCGCCCGTGGCCCGGGAAAAGGCGGAATCCGCTTTCATCCAAACGTGACGCTGGATGAAGTGAAAGCGCTCGCAGCCTGGATGACCTGGAAGACGGCCGTCGTGAATGTCCCGTTCGGCGGCGCGACAGGCGGAGTAATCTGCGACCCAAAGCGCATGTCGAAGGGCGAGTTGGAACGTCTGACGCGAAGGTTTGCGAGCGAGATTTTGCCGTTGATCGGTCCGGATCAAGACATTCCCGCCCCAGACGTCTACACCGACGCACAAACGATGGCCTGGATCATGGACACCTATTCCATGATGGTGGGTCATACCGCACCGGGAGTCGTGACCGGGAAGCCGATTTCGATCGGCGGATCCCCGGGTCGCGCCGAAGCCACGGCGCAGGGGCTCGTCTACGTTGTGGAAGAAGCTTGCAAGGTGAAAAAGATCTCTTTGCGGGGTGCGACCGTCGCGATTCAGGGTTTTGGCAATGCCGGCGCTACGGCGGCTCGTCTGCTCTCCGACAAAAAAGCCAAAATCATCGCCCTGAGCGACACGCGCGGCGGCGTCACCAATTCCCGTGGCATCGATCCCATCAAAGCCATTCGTTACAAAGAGCGATCCGGAACCGTCGTGGGCATGCCCGGGGCTTCGCGCATTTCGAACGACGACTTGCTGACCATGAAGTGCGACATCCTCATCCCGGCGGCCCTCGAAAATGTCATTACTCTGCAGAATGCCGAATCCGTCAAGGCGCGGGTCGTGGCCGAAGCCGCGAACGGGCCGACCACCCCGCATGCGGACGAAATTCTGGCCCGCCGCGGGATCACCATCCTTCCGGACATTTTGACGAATGCGGGCGGGGTGACGGTGAGTTACTTCGAGTGGGTGCAAAACCAGGAAGGCCTGCTTTGGGATTCCGACGAAGTGAACGTGCGCCTGCAAAAAATTATGGTGCGCGCCTTCCATGACATGGTGGACGCTATGCGGAAGCACCACGTGCCGCCGCGCGCCGCTGCCATGACCGTCGCCGTGGGCCGCGTCGCCGAAGCGACGCTCGTGCGTGGCCTCTTCCCCTGAGCCCGGCGGATCGGCCTTGCCGGGAAAATCGAGGTTAAACAAATGAAATCCAGGAATGCAGGGCGCCTCGGCGTCGCGATCCTATTGGTTTCGTTGTTTGGGCCGTGCGGCGGGAGCAGCGCGTGGGCACAAACACATTCTTCTACTTCGGCGGCTGCCAAACCGCAGACTGCGGAGCAAAAGGGCGAGCTGCAGCTTGCGGCGGCGCGGGCGAATCCCCTTCAGTTGCGCCAGTTCCTGAAGAAAATGCCCAAGGGTGCCGACTTGCACTACCACTTGAGCGGAGGCGTATATTCAGAGTCTTTCCTCCGCGCGGCGGCCGAAGACGGGTTGTGTGTGGACCTGAAAAAGCTCGCCTTTGCGAAGTGCACCGCGGCTGGCACCGAGCAAAGAGACTTCATGCCTGCCTCTGAGGCTTACAACAACCAGACGCTCTACGACCAGTTGATTGATTCCTTCTCGATGCGCAGCTTCGTGCCCTCTGCCGGAGTCTCCGCGCACGACCACTTTTTTGATGCCTTTGCGAAATTCGGAGGCACAAGCCCTGTGCACAAACCCGAGTGGGTGGACGAAGCCGCGCGCCGGGCAGCCGCGCAGAACGAGCAGTACCTCGAGCTGATGGAAACGCCCGATTTTTCCCTGGCCGATAAAATCGCCGCGGAGGTCGGCTGGAAGGACGATCCGAAAACTCTTCGCGAGGAGCTTCTCTCGCGAGGCCTAGAGGACAATGTGAATACCGCAGTTGCTTCGCTGCGCAACATCGAAAGAAAACGCCGCGAAATCGAGCACTGTGACGAACTCCGAGACGCTTCTCTCGCCTGCAAGGTCGACACCCGCTTCCTCTATCAGATCCTTCGTGGCCGTTCGAAGGAGAGTGTCTTCGCCCAAACGCTCCTGGGATTCGAGGCAGCGTCGGGAGATCCGGAGCGCATCGTCGGCATCAATTTCGTGATGCCAGAAGACGGATTGATCTCCATGCGGGATTATGCGGTGCACATGCAAATAGTGAAATACTTCCATGAAACCTATCCGAACGTGCACATTGCGCTGCATGCGGGCGAATTAGCGTACGGATTGGTCCCGCCGGAGGGCTTGTGCTGCCACATTCGAGGCGCTGTGGAGGCGGGAGCGGAGCGCATCGGGCACGGCGTGGACGTGATGTACGAGGATCGGCCGCACGAGTTGCTGAAAGAGATGGCGGTTAGGCACGTCACGGTGGAAATCAACCTGACCAGCAACGATGTCATTCTCGGAGTAAAGGGAAGCGACCATCCTTTGCCCATGTACCGCATGTTTGGCGTACCCGTCGCGCTCTCAACCGACGACGAAGGCGTCTCGCGGATCGATTTGACCAATGAATATGTGCGCGCCGTGGCGACTTACGGACTGAAATACGCTGAGCTGAAGAACATGGTCCGAACCGGGCTGGAACACGCCTTCTTGCCAGGCACTTCTTTGTGGGAGATGCGTGACAATTTTTCAAGAAGCAACCCTTCGTGCGCCAAGGACACCTTGGGTTCCGAAAAAGCGTCGAGCCAGTGCAGGGAATTCCTGAAGCGGAATGAAAAAGCGCAGCAACAATGGGAATTGGAAAGGCGATTCCGGGTGTTTGAAGCGGATTTTTGAAAGCCCCTCCTCTCTGGAGTTCCTGTCCCGTTCATTCTTCGTGTCTGCTCCCCACTTCGCTCCCAAAACCTGCAAATTTCTCCTTGCGCGCAAAGATGTGTGCGCGTACATTCGCAATTGCCGGGCGTTTTCGGGCGCGAAGAGGGGAAAGTTCGCTCCTGTGAAGCGTGACCGGCTATTTTTCTCGCGGAACGAGGCAGAAAACAGATCAACATGAGCCATCTTCACGGACAGGGGATCGCCGTTCCTCCCATTCTTTTGACCATCGCTGGATTCGATCCGAGTTGCGGCGCGGGTGTGGTGGCGGATTTGAAGACGTTTGCGGCACACGGCTGCTATGGCATGGCGGTGATCACGTCGCTCACCGTGCAGAACACCCAGGGCGTCGACGCGGTGCACAACACTCCCAGTGCCGAGCTGCTGGAGCAACTAGAAGTGCTCACGAAGGATTGCGAAATCGCCGCCGTCAAGATCGGTATGTTGGGGAACCGCGGAAACGCCGTCGTGGTGGGAGAATTTCTGGATGCCCACAAATTTACCCACGTGGTGCACGACCCGGTAATGAAGTCGTCCAGCAATTCGGAGCTGCTGGATTCGGGCGGCGTGAAATATCTCGCCGCGGAGCTGCTCCGGCGCTCCAGCGTAATCACGCCCAACGTGCCGGAAGCCGAAATTTTGACGGGGCTGACGATCAGGGACGTCGGAGACATGGAAGCCGCCGCGCGAAAGCTCGTTGAGATGGGCGCTCAAGCCGTAATCGTTAAGGGCGGCCACATGGAAAAGCCCATCGACATGGTCTTCGACGGAAAGGAAGCCCATCCACTCAGCGGCGACAAAGTGAAGCTGGAGAACACGCACGGCACAGGGTGCACATTCGCCTCTGCTCTGACCGCGCAGTTGGCGGCGGGGAGGGGCTTGCTGGAGGCGGCCACCCTGGCCAAAGCCTACGTGATGAAAGCGATCGAGAAGGCGTATCCTGTCGGTAAGGGCCGCGTGCCCTTGGATCATTTCTTCCGGATGAAGATTGAGCCCTTGACGCGCGGAACTCATGAAGTGCCCCAGCATGGACTGCACCCGGCCGCGGAGCCTGCCGCGCACTAAAAAGAGCTTCAGATGAGGAGGGGCCTCCCAGCTAGCCAGCTCTAGTCAGGAGGTATTGTGCAGAAGATCTTTCGTTGCAAGAACTGTCAGCGCGGAATGCGTGTGGTTGGATCGACGGGACTTGCGAAAAAGGTGGAAAGGAACGCAGTTTGTCCGTACTGCAAGACAAAAAATAAAGTGTTGTGGCCCCGGGGCGACCGGTTTCGCATCCAACGGATCGCTTCACGTTAAGGGATTTCGAGGCCGCTTTACCATCCTCCCCCACCCCCACCGCCACCTCCTCCCCCTGAACCTCCACCCCCTCCTCCACCCGCGGAACCTGGTGCCGACGAGGACGACGCAATGGCGGAGGTAAGCGAATCGCCAAGGGAAGTGGCGAAGTTCGTTCCGCTGACGCCATTCCAGGACGAGCCGGAATAGAAGGAAGGTGTATACACCGGTGCGGAACCCCCGGGTGCGAAACCCGCAAGCGCCAACACTCCGGCAAACTTTTCTGCCCAGTCCTGTTCCACGTCGAGTGCCAGGGCATAGGGCAGGAATTTCTCGAACATGGTGGGTGTCTGTTCTGGAGGTGCAACACGATTCAGTCGGTCGCCGTCCACGGCGCCCAGAAACATCTTGAAGCCCTCGACCTGGTCCATCAGCCGGCGGCCCGCGAACGTCGGCGCCTTCAGGAGGTACAGAAAAAGAACGTGCAGACATCCGGAGCCGAGAACAAAAAGCACGAGCGAAAGAGAAGTGAACTTGAGAAGGAACGTGAAGCCCATGACTTCGCCAAGAAGGAAAGGTACGGCGAAACCCGTGAGAAGGAGCGCTTTGCCGGCATTCGCTACCTCGCCAAGAGCCGAGGCGCGAGCGCGCAGAACACCGCGCCAGGCGCTGAATACGCTTGCCACCAGCGCCAATACTCCAATGGTCCAAATCGTAAGCCAAACTCCCAGAAAGGCGCCAACGAAGACCTTAGGCAAGCCAAGGGAGAGAAGATAGAAGACCGCAATAGCCACGGAAAGTACAACGGGGGCGACCAAATAACGGGAATTGGTGACGAAATAGGCCTTCAGTTCCGCAGCAGCGAGCCATTTGTGCAGGGCTTTGATGGCCGCGCGAATCGTCTCATGGTTTTCCTGGTGCAGCCAAACCTCCTGGCGGCCGTCGAAGAGGAAGGCGGCTACTTGTTTTTCCTCCGGAGAGAGGTCGCGGTTGTCCTTGCCGGTCAGATGGAGCGTGTACGATCCCGCTTGCTCCTTGATGGTCAGGAAACCGCGCGCCGCCATGTCCAGTATTGCCGCGGCAAAGGTCTTGTTGTCAAAACCCATGCGCATGAGGTAGCGCATGGCCGCGGGCGAAAGATCCTGCGGAGGTTGATATTGAGGCATGATGACGCCGCGCGAGGGATCCCGGCCGACAGTGGACCATGCGATCAGGTAGGACACCAGCAGAACAAAAAAGCCGCCGCTCAGAAACAGCGCGTCGCGATTATCGCCAAAAAAGAACGCAAGTTTTTCGGTAGAAGTGGGTTCGGCGAAATAGCCCTTCGGCCACATCAACAGGATGGTCAGGCCTTCATGGGGGCCCAGCGGGCCTGCCGTTTCAAACACATACGCGGACTCTTCCCTTCCCGTGGTCAGCTGGGTTTCCATCGAGCCCTGTGGACCAGTGAATCCGGAGAGCTTTACGTCATTTTCTGAGATGAGCGCAGGCAAATGCACGGTGGCGGAGGCGTGTTGAATCGGAAATCCCCAGCCAAGGCCAGTGACGTTCCAGAAAAGCTCGTCGTGGTCCTTGAAAAAACCAAGCTGCCGGTTTGTGGTGTAAGTGATGGTGTAGACATGCCGGCCAAACCGCACCAGCGCATTGGGACTGCCGAGGTAGATGCGTTTTCCGTTCGAATAATCCTCCACGCGAAAAGGTTCATCCATGGAATCCCGCGAGGCCGCGAGCATCTGAAAACCGACGGCGTAGCGGTTGTTAAAGGAGTCGCGGTAGCGGGTCGGGAAGTCGCGATAGATGCCGTGACGAATCTGACCGCCCGCCGCCGTAACCGTGATGGTCTCCGTGACCAATAGGCTGGAATCGCCTTGCAACGTGATCTCGCTGTGAAAATCGAGGATCTGCTCCATCTCCAGGCGTTGCGCGCGCTGCGCGGGTTGCGCTAGGCCGGGAGCTGCTGCTGCGGTAAGCAGCGCGGAAGCGCCGAGAATGCGAAAGAGTGCTGGGACTCGCATAACGTGGCTCGTAGTAACAGTGTAGAGCGCCAATGTGGGAGGGAACGGCGATGTTGGCGCTGCGTGCCCGTGTTTGCACTATCCTACGCGTGGAGGGTGGGTTGCTGTCCCGGCGATAAGGATCCTGGAAAGTCTGGGGAATCCGAATGGGTGAAGCGGCAGTCATCCGTGCTCACGAACCCTTTAATGCTTGTACACGATTTTGCCGGCAACAACGGCGGCGACGGGACCCCCCTTGAACTTGCGCCCGTCGAAGGGCGAATTGCGGGATTTGCTGGCGGATTCCTTGACGTAGTAGGTCCACGGCCGCTCCAACGAAAAAATCGTGACGTCGGCGGGTTCGCCCACAGCCAGCTTGCGCTCTTTGCCGAGCACGCGTGCGGGACCCGTGGTGAAGAGCTCAACCATGCGCATCAGCGGGATGCGGCCAGAATGAACGAGTTGCTCCAGCGCGAGGCCGAGGGCAGTTTCGGCCCCCATGATCCCGAAGGGAGCCTTGTCAAACTCCACATCTTTGATCGCGGGCTCGTGAGGTGCGTGGTCGGTAGCGATGGCGTCGACCGTGCCGTCGGCGAGGCCTTCGAGTAGCGCTTCGCGGTCCTCGCGCGCGCTCAGCGGTGGATTCATCTTGAAACGGGAATCGTAGGTCACGTCTTCATCAATCAAGGTGAAGTGGTGCGGCGTGACTTCGCAGGTGACGCGCAGTCCTTGCTGCTTCGCAAAGCGCACTTGGGCGAGCGAGGATTTGGCGGAAAGGTGCGCCACATGCAGCCGCGCGCCCGTCAACTCCGCGATCTGAACGTCCCGCGCCACACAAACTGATTCGGCGGCCGCAGGCATGCCGGGAAGGCCGAGCCGCGTGGACGCGATTCCTTCTCGCATCACGGCCCCGGCGGCAAGGGAAACATCTTCCGAGTGCTCAATCACCGGCAAATCGAGCGAGCGGCAGTAATCCATGATCTGACGCGCCAGTTTCGCCGTGGCGATGGGCTTGCCGTCGTCGGAGACAGCGACGATACCCGCCTCGCGCATAGCGCCGATATCGGAAATCGCTTCGCCCTTGCTGCCGACACTGGCTGCGCCGATGGGCCAGACGCGCACGTGCCCGAAGGCCTTCGCCCGGTCGACGATGAACCGCGTGATGGATGCGTTGTCGTTGACGGGTTTGGTGTTCGGCATGCAACACACGACGGTAAACCCCCCGCGCGCCGCCGCGTGCGTGCCCGTTTCGATGGTTTCGGAATTCTCCTGCCCAGGCTCCCGCAGGTGCACGTGCATGTCGATGAAACCCGGAGCGACGACCAGGCCGGAGGCGTCGAAAATCTGCGCGCTGTCAGCGTGAGTGATCTTTCCCGCAGGGGCGATTTCGGCGATACGCTCTCCATCGAGCACAATGTCGCGGGGCGCATCGGTCATCGATGCGGGATCGAGGACGCGTCCGTTCTTAATCAGAAGCATGAGCAGATTCCTTGGGTTTCGCTTCGCCTCTGCCTTCCAGAGCTGGATGGGTGCCCTCCGTGGCACCGACCATGAGCAAATAAAGAATCGCCATGCGCACGCTGACGCCATTGGTGACTTGCTCGAGAACGGCGGAACGCGGTCCGTCAGCGACATCCGGAGTGATTTCAATGCCGCGGTTGATCGGACCAGGATGAAGGATCAGCGCGTCGGCCTTGGCGAGCCTCATGCGCTCGGCATTGAGTTGGTAGAGCAAAATGTAGTCGTTCTGGGAAAGCGAAGGCTCGTAGAGGCGTTCGGTCTGCACCCGCAGCACGATAATGACGTCGGCATCCTCGAGGGCTTGCTCCACGCGATAGACGCAGCGGATGGGCGTGCCCGCAGGCCCAATGTGCTCGAGCTCGCGCGGAACCCACATCGCCGGGCCGCAAAGCGTGAACCGGCAGCCGAACTTGCCCAGGAGGTGTATATTCGATCGGGCCACGCGGGAATGCGCAATGTCGCCAAGAATGGTGACATTCAGGTTGTTCAGCGTGCCCTTGCGGTCGCGAATGGTCAGCGCATCCAATAATCCCTGGGAAGGATGCTCGTGCGTTCCGTCGCCCGCATTCACCACGGGAATTTCCAGGTGCCGCGCCACGAAATCCGCTGCGCCGGAGGAGGAGTGGCGCATCACAAAGCAATCCGGCTTCATAGCATTGAGATTGTTCGCGGTGTCGAGGAGGGTTTCTCCCTTCTTCAGGCTGGAAGCTTCGGCTTGCAGGTTCATGGTGTCGGCGCCAAGTCGGGAAGCCGCGGTGCCAAAGCTCAGGCGCGTGCGCGTCGAGTTCTCGAAAAATGCCAGCACGACGGTCTTCCCACGGAGTGTGGCGAGTTTCTTCAGCGGATTGCGCTGGATCTCCTGGAAGGGTTTGGACTGATCGAGAATAAAGGTGATTTCTTCGGCGCTGAGCGGTTCGATGGCGAGTAAATCGCGGAAGCGGTAGTTCACATTTGCACTCAATAAAGCGTGAGGCCGTCTTTTGGCCGGAGGGGGTTTGTGCCCCAACCGCACCTCATTTTACGCGGAGAAATGCCGCGACGCAAAAACTCCGTGGCGCGTCAGGAGTCCACGCGGTCCACCAGCATCACCCGTTCTTCGTTGTCGATCTCCTGGAGCCGGACCTCGATGATCTCCGTACTGCTGGTCTGAATCGTGCGTCCGACGTATTGCGCCTCAATGGGCATTTCCCGGTGCCCGCGATCGATCAGCACGCACAAAGAAACGCGCTTCGGCCGGCCAAGGTCGAAAAGCCCGTTCATCGCGGCGCGAATGGTGCGTCCCGTATAAAGCACGTCGTCGACCAGAACAAGGTCCATGCTGTCCACGCCAAACGGGATGTGCGAGGATTGCAGCACCGCCTGTGGCGCGACCTTCGAAAGATCATCGCGATACAGCGTGATGTCTAGCGTTCCGACGGGAACTTCGACTCCGTCGATGCCGCGCATGGCCCGCGCGATTCGCTCCGCGAGGGGCACGCCCCTTCGGCGGATTCCGATGAGAGCAAGGTGTCGCGTGCCGCCGCTTTTTTCGACAATTTGGTGCGCAAGGCGCTGCAACGTGCGGTCAATTTCCGCCGCAGACATCAATTGACTTTTCTCGATGATTCGCATAGTCGGGTAATGCTAGCACAACTCCGTAAAACGGAAAGTGCGGCGCGGCACCCGGCAAGATAGGCCGTGACGGATTTGATACAAGGAAATGGTAGACTTTGCCGCGCCACAAGGAAACGACAAAATGGCACTCAGAATCTTCACGATGTGGAGAATGCAGAGAACCGCGATGGCTGTCGCGGCAATTGTGCTTTCCGCGAGCCTCTCTTTTGCGCAAGCGCAAAAACGGCCAACGCCAAAGAAAGCGCCTGCGGCGACGCGGCCGAAACTCGTCGTGATGATTGTCGTCGATCAGATGCGCGGGGACTACGTCGATAAATTCCGTGGCCAATGGAAGGGCGGCCTGAAGCGGCTGGTGGAACAAGGCGCGTGGTTCCGCGCGGCGGCGTATCCTTATGCCACAACCGAGACCTGTGTGGGCCACGCGACAATCTCGACGGGAGCTCTTCCGGCGAGCCATGGCATGGTCGCAAACGCCTGGTGGGACCGCAACTCGCAAAAGTTGGTGCCCTGCACAAGTGACCCGAACGTGAAAAACTCCGCCTACGCGGGGGGCACGACCAAAGGTGGAGATTCCGCTTGGCGGATGAAGATTCCCGCTTTCGCGGAAGAGCTGAAGTTTCAAACCGGTGGAGCAACGCGCGTCGTGACTTTTTCACTGAAAGCGCGCGCGGCGATCACCCTGGCGGGGCACAAGGCCGACGCGGCGACCTGGTTCGATGCGGGAACCGGCGCGTGGGTGACCTCGGCTCCCTACGGAATCATGCCCTTCGTCGATGATTTTGTGAGCAAGCATCCGGTCACCGGCGACTACGGCAAGACCTGGTCCCTCTCCTTGCCACAGGACCATTACCTCTACGACGAAAATGCGACCGGTGCCGGTACCGTGGAAGGATGGAGCACAACGTTTCCCCACGCCTTGCGGGGAAAGGAAGCCGGTGGCGCCCCCAACGCGGCGTTTTTCGAACAGTGGGCGGCCAGTCCTTTCGCGGACACGTATTTGACGACCTTGGCAGAAACGGCCATCGATTCTCTGGGCTTGGGAAAGAGCGGAGCCACCGATTACCTCGGCGTGAGCTATTCCTCCGTGGATTATGTCGGGCACGCCTTCGGGCCGCGAAGCTGGGAGATTCAGGACATCCTTGTTCGTCTCGACAAGGATCTGGGAGAGCTCTTCGCTCACCTCGATCAAAAGGTCGGCAAAGGAAAGTACGTTGTGGCTCTGACTGCGGATCACGGCGTGGCCCCAATTCCGGCGGACATGCAAAAGACGGGATTCGACGCGGGTGTTTTGCGCCTTCCCGAATTGCAGGCTCGAATCGAAAAAGCCCTAGAGTCGTTCAACTACGCCCGGCCGGCGATCGCACCCCTCGCGGGACATGAACTCTA